>Ga0364920_10337_pt1 | contig 11509 bp, 7 predicted proteins | sample SorcelJu500001C8_FD_206961 | JGI IMG/M metagenome (GOLD analysis project Ga0364920, IMG submission 206961) | Enriched cells from Trout Bog Lake Hypolimnion, Wisconsin, USA - BchlTB.June20.5000.01.C8 | ecosystem: Environmental > Aquatic > Freshwater > Lake > Hypolimnion/Profundal zone | place: USA...
TAAAATAAACCCGCTTTATCGGAGGATCTATGAAAATTTTTAATTTTGCAAACGACTACGTTAAAGATATCAATAACAATGCAATTAAACTCACAAACTCCAAAAAATACACTCCAAAAGAAAATGCGAAAACCTTACTAAAATTGGCTGTTGAAATGCTCCTCTTCGTCCCTCTTATTCCTGTCTTCGCAGTCTCTCTCGGTGCCTCCCTCGCAAACAGAACTAAAAAACAACCTGACTCTCCAGCAACAAAAAAAGTCGTGGAGCAAGCACACAATGCTGGCATTATTCCCCCTAAGCCTCAAGTGCAGAAAACGCCCGAGCCTCAAGTGCAGAAAACGCCCGAGCCTCAAGTGCAGAAAACGCCCGACAAGCCGCGGGACTTGACAAAGCCTCAGCCTTCCACAGCGAGCCCTGCAGAAGCTACTCAAGAAGCGACCAACTCACAATCAGCTCCTCAAGCAGGAGCTTTGGAGACACCAATCCAAGACTCTACGGGTCAGCAAACGCCCGACTTGCCAAAGCCTCAGCCTTCCACAATTGATAAAACAGAAGCGACTGATAAAACAGAAACGACTGATAAAACAGAAGCGACTGATAAAACAGAAACGACTGATAAAACAGAAACGACTGATAAAACAGAAACGACTGATAAAACAGAAACGACTGATAAAACAGAAGCGACTGATAAAACAGAAACGACACAAGCAAATAAATCGAAAGCAGTGCCTCAACTTGGAGTATTGGAGACAAAAATCCAAAACCTTAATGGTAAGCAAAGAAACCTTGACTCTGAGATTCTAGATAACATTGTAAGAGGACTTACAGATCTAGATATCAATGGAAACATCACATTCTATTTGTACGCACCAGGGCGAGCCTCAGATACACAAAGTAACGCTAATGCTATGAAACTTCATGAGAAATTAAGTAGCGGATTAGAGGAATTTAAGGAACAGGGATTTGATGTTAATTTACGACTCACAGGGAATGAAATTGTATTCACAGTCTTAAATTCAAATAAGATAAGAGATCAGTATAATTCTAATGCCAATGCCAATGCCAATGCCAATGCAAATACTCCTGATCTACTAGTTGATGCCTTTGATATGGCAAACGAAAAGAATGACAAAACTTTTGATGAAATCAGTAAGCTAGAGCAGAACAATTTTTCTAATGAATTTACGTACAGCTTGGATCATCCTAATTGTAATAAAAAAGTGTTTTCCCGCTTGGAGAAGCATTGGAAAGCGAAAGGATTCACTGCAAAATACGAACATAAAAAGCCTATCGATGCACAATATAACACTATCTACTCTAATGTGCTTACTCTAACGAGAGATAACCCATTCGCTGCTGAAGAAATCAAGCAAGCTAAAATTGCCAATGCAAACGCAACAATGGTTAAATTGGCTACAGCAGCAAGCAAGCTTCAACGTAATGAAAGCGTTGTTTTTTATTGGGCAGAATTGAACTTTAACCCTGATGATCTTAATAAGTTGCATGGGGATTTTCCAAATGTGAAGTTTGAATACTTTTCACACGACGGCTCATTTAAACTCACCCATAATTAACCCATTGGGCTATGCGAGTGGTTTGCAGCTCACCTCGCAGAGGTGAGCTGCAAAACTCGCGAAACCTTGGAGGCCTGACCCCATGTCCGCCCATATTATTCAAAAACTGGCATACTAATCAGGCCAGACCCCGAGCCCGTCTCCCCGAAATCTCTGGAAAAAAAAGGAAAATGATGGTAGAATCTTGCCTCAACCATTAGGAATAAGCATGGATCCGACAAGACCTTACCACGTCATCGCCTACTACATCTTCACGCCCGTCAGCGATCCCTATGCAGAAGTGCAGCTCCAAAAAGATTTCTTCGCTGACAGAGACGTCACCTGCCGCATTTACGTCTCTGAAGAAGGAATCAACGGCCAAATGTCCGCCAGCGCGGCTCATGCCCAAGAATACATCGACTGGATGCACTCTCGTGAACAATTCAAAGACATTACTTTCAAAATCCATCCCCACAACGAACACGTCTTCCCAAGAAAAACGGTGAAATATCGAAAACAACTTGTCGCGATCGACACACAAGTCGACTTGCAAAAGCGCGGAGAACATGTTTCGCCAAAAAGATGGAAAGAAATGCTCGACAAACAGGAAAACCGCGTCCTCATCGATGTCAGAAACGACTACGAATGGAAAGTGGGTCGCTTCGACGGAGCAGAATTACCTCCTTGTGAAACCTTCCGCGAATTCGTTGCCTACGCCGATGGCCTCAAAGAAAAAGTCGATCCAAAAAAGACGCCTGTCATGATGTACTGCACCGGAGGCATCCGCTGCGAAATGTACTCTTCCATACTGAAAGAACGCGGCTTCGAAAGCGTCTACCAACTCGATGGAGGAGTCATCGGCTATGGTCTTGAAGAGGGAAACACCCACTGGCTGGGCAAACTCTTCGTCTTCGACGACAGAATGACCGTCCCCATCGCTGCCGATGGCGAAGCTCCTGTCATTGGATCATGCAAACATTGCGGCACCCCCATAGAAAACTACTACAACTGTGCCAACATCGACTGCAATGAACTCTTCCTGGCCTGTCAAAAATGCAGCGATGAACACCTCGGCTGCTGCTGCCAAGAATGCGTCGAAACCCCCAGGCGCCGTCCCTACCACAAAGACACCGCCCACAAACCTTTCAAACGCTGGTACTATTATGCCGAGGAAGGGACTAAGAAAGGGACAAAAGGGACGTAAGCGACGAATAAATTGCTAGCGGAGGCCTGGGTCATACGAGATAAAAAATAGAGGCCTGTAAGGCCGGCATTTTTCGCAACAAAACAGATATGCCGGCCTTACAGGCCTCTATTGTTATGTCATTTAACCCAGGCCTTCGTGTCTCGCTTCGCTCGCACTTCGACCTGGGCTATATCATATCGGCCCTTCAGGCCTGCACCCTGGTCAGAGAGGGCGGCGGCGGATCAGGTCGAGCATCCGCTTTTTTGTGTCGTCGAGGACGACGGTGAGACCTGGTTTTATGCCTGTTTCCGAGAGCTCAAACGCCTTCATCGTATTGCATATGCGGCCGTCGAGACGGACACCGATTCCGCGAATTCCTACCATGTTGCCCCAGTCGCCAAACATTTCCAGGGTCATTTCACAGGCCGTAATCAGAAAGATCACTTGTTTTTTGGGGTTTCCGTGGACGATCTCCAAAATCTTCCTACCGATATAATGGATAGTAGGGATGAAGAGAGGGACGACATTGTTTTCGGGTAGAGCATTCACGCATTTTCCGATGAAACACTGCCGGCACACAGCATTATCGGGATCATGGATGCACGCATCAGTAAAGCGCCCTGAGGGACATTCGAAGGGTTTATGGCAGTAGGAAAAGCCGACAACGAGGATCTTCTCAGGATCTTCCAAGAGGGCTCCAAAAGCATCAGCAGAGTCGATCCCATACAAGAAAAAGTCTCCATCGCGTTTGTACGGTTTTTTCTGCAATGCCGACTTAATAAAGGCATAAGCATAGCGCAAAGGATGTTTCAGGAACTCCTTGCACACTTTGGCTCCTTCATCTTTCCCGATCATCCACGCCAAACTCTTCCATTTGAGGTTTTTGGCCGTTTCAGGAGTCATCCCTGGCATATTTGGCAGCTGGGTAAGCTCTTTGATAGGACGTTCTTTACGCGCTGCAGCAGCACCATCGTCCCACGAAGCCTCCGCAGCATCCCACGATCCTTTTTCCTGCCACATCCGCAATTTTGACATTCCACAAACTCCCCTGTTCTGCTATAATCAACATCCCTATGAAACTGTTGATCTATACCATCGATTCTTCTCGAACACAAGAGGATGACCTCCTGGTCATTAAAATTCAAGAGGCGTCACGCATCGGACTGCTTATGCAGCCTTCCTCGGCATTGGCTCTCACGCTGGACGCTGCGCGCAAGCTTGCGTCTGGACGCGATACTGCCCTGTTGGAGCTCCTCGAAAGCGAAGAGAGATCCTATGCCAAAGGGCAAAAAAAACCATTTTCTTCAGCAACCCAAACGACCTTCCACATCTCCCCAGCAGCTACTTCGGAAACTTTCAAGCTTTTTGCTTTGGCCGGCAACTTGTTTTTCAAGGAGAAGCAGCTTGTCGTCGACTTGTATGGGACCTGGAGCTTTCACTACATCGCCAAAGAAAAGAGTGCACCGATAGAAGGATGGGTCGCGAGGGAAGGCGAGGAGCTTTCCATCACTCAATGCGACCTCGTCGGCAGGGGCTCCAAGCACTGGTTCATCAACGGAATCCGCCTGAAATTCATCGATACCGAACTTTCATGGAAAGACCTCAAGGCAGCGTGGAAAGGAGCGGTCACCAAAAGCGTGCAGGAGCTCGTCGAGGATGCCGAAGAGGACACTACGAGTCCTCGCATAGAGGTGAAGTATGCTCACGAAGTCTCCGCACGGATGCCTTATCCTGTTTTGGTGCTGGCGGATCGACATGGAGGCTTTGCAAGCCTTTTTATGAGCTATGGCGATGATGTCAGAGAGGTTCCTTTCCACGACACGCAAAAGGCCGCCAACCGCAACATCAAAGAAGAAACGCTGTGGGAAAAAGACCTGCTTGACACTGACTTCGTCCGCAAACCCCTCGGAAACAGCCACTACTATTGCCCTTTAGACAAAGTTGCCAAAAGTCTGGGGTTTCTTCTGGAAATCGGATGGAACATTCGCGACTGGAAAGGGAACAAAATCCATCTCCACACACACGTAGACATCTCAGCACGCATGCGCGAAGAACAGGTGACCATCAGAGGAAAAATCCACTATGGAAATTTTACCGTAGACCTCGATCAGGCGATCGGAGCATTCAATCGTCGCGACAGATTCGTCCAGATGGGCAACGGTCACGTTGCCCTATTGCCAACAAGCCTCGAACAACTGCCGCTGCAAGAGCTCGCAGAAGAATGCGAAACAGTCGGCAACGAGATCCACATCAAACGTACGCAGTTTCATATCCTCGACGCCTTCAACCAAGCTGTCCCTCAGATGAACGTCGATGAACAATTGCAAACCCTCCGCAATAATTTCACCGACCATCAAAAGATAGATTCCGTTGCCCTCACAGACAACTTTCACGGAACCCTCCGTCCCTACCAACAAGAGGGGCTTAACTGGCTTAAATTTCTCTACACAATGGGTCTCAACGGAATCCTCGCCGACGACATGGGCCTGGGCAAAACCATCCAAGTCATCGCTTTCCTGTCGACACTACAACCTAAAGGCCCTATCCTCATCGTCATGCCAACGTCGCTAATATTTAACTGGAAACGTGAATTCGAAACCTTCCTGCCGAGTGCCAAATGCGTGATCCACCAAGGAGCCCTACGTGAGCAAACTTTGGAAGCCCTCGAGAAAGACCATATTATTCTCACGACCTACACAACGCTTCGACTGGATTTGTCCCTATTCTCCCGCATGCGCTACCACTGCGTCATCCTCGACGAAGCCCAAGCGATAAAAAATGCACAGACACAGACGTTTCAGGCTGTATGCCAGCTGAAAGCAACGTTCCGCTTGTCGATGACGGGAACGCCAATAGAAAACCACCTGATGGAACTCTGGTCGCACATACAATTTCTTCAACCTGGGCTCCTAGGAACCCAAGAGTCTTTCCAAGCAGAGATCCAAGCAGGTGCGTCAGATATGCGCTTCGTCCAAAGGATCCGCAAGAAAGTTCGCCCTTTTATGCTGCGTCGGACAAAAGACCAGGTGGCAAAGGATTTGCCAGAGAAAATCGAACAGACGGTGTGGGTGGAGCTTGGTCCGGAACAGCGCGCCTTGTATGACAGGTTTTTAAGCGGGGTAAAACAAGGGGTTTTGAAGAAAATCGCTGTAGATGGCCTTGGTGCGGTGCGCATGGAGGTTTTGGAAGCCCTACTGCGTCTTAGACAGATCTGCTGCCATCCCCTCCTTATAGGACCACAGAATGAAGATTTCACACAAAGCGCTAAACTTGAGTCTCTTATGAGCGACCTCGAACAATCGCACGAAGAAGGCAAAAAAGCAATCGTATATAGCCAGTTCACCTCTATGCTCTCCCTTATCAGCAAAGCCTGCAAAGAACGCCAATGGAACTTCGTCACGCTGGATGGCACGACGAAAGACCGTGAACAAGTGGTCGATAAATTCCAAAATGACCCCGAGACAACGCTGTTTCTCATCAGTTTAAAGGCGGGCGGAGCCGGATTGAACCTCACAGCCGCAGATCACGTGTTTCTCTTTGATCCGTGGTGGAATCAGGCAGTCGAGAACCAGGCGATCGACCGTGCCCACCGAATTGGCCAGACAAAAACCATTGTGGCTAAAAGATATATAGCTGTTGAAACTGTAGAAGAGAAGATGATGACTTTAAAAAATGCAAAAAAAAATCTCTCCACCGAACTGATCGATGGAGATCCATCTGCCTCGCCACTATCCACTGAAGATTTTCTATTTCTCCTCAGCTAATCGGCGGCGAGGCTGCTTTGGTGCTGTCTAGCTCTCTTCAGAAGGAGCTTCTGGATCCATATCTCGTACAGCATCCATATCTATTCCGTTATCGAGGATCTCTTTCGCGGTAGCCTTCACAGTAGCCAAACCACCTGAGAAACCTAACAATCTCATCAACTCATCACAATAACAAACCTCAGTACTTAACTGATCATTGATTGACTCAAGGTAAGCTACTCTCTTTTCTAGTTGTGTTTTGGTCATAGGTTTCTCCTCCTTGTTGGCTAGCAGGCTTTGTTGCCGCTGCCTAGGTAGTAGCAATTACCATGCCAATCAATAAAGGTTAGAGACTGATTCAACGCAAAGGCGCAAAGAGAAATCTGATGTCTTGACCGGGTAGCCCAAAGAATAGTGTCACTCTTTGCGTTGAATCAATTATCACGCCTCTATATTCAATCTTTGAAGCGAGAAATTTAGGTTTCGAAGGCGAGGAGGGATTTCTTCATGTCGAGACCCAGGGAAAAGCCGCCAAGGCCATTCGTGGCAAAAACATGGTGGCAAGGAACTATTAGGGGGCATGGGTTGCGGCCGCAGGCGTTGCCTACGGCGCGAGCTGCCAGAGGTTTGCCGGTGATCTCTGCAAGCTTTTGATACGTCACACGCGCATGAAATGGCAACTTATGGAGGTTCTCCAAAACCTGTCGTGTGTATGGCGGCAACGTATCGAGAACTACCGGGAGCTTTGGCATCGTTTTTTCGCCGGAACAATATGCGTCCACCCAGTCGTTGAGCGCATGGACTATCTTTTTAGAAGCGCCTTGTCGACAACTTTCCAACAAAATTGCTGATCCGCAGGCAAAAGAGTGAGTTTAACGGATACAACTCCTTGAGGAACAACGAAGAATGTAGCATCAACTGAAGGTCCAGCTCTATGTTTTTTCATATACAGCTCCTTTGATATCGTTATGGCATCTTAAAGCAAGGTATGGTATCAGAAGAAGGAACTTTTTTGACAGAGGATTTCATGTCGAACTACTACGCCGACTACAAATGGAAGAACGGGATCCCGTATGGCGTAGCTCCTTGCGACGCTTCTGAGGCAGCAATCTCCTACAAAGTCATCTCTGACCCCTACTACAAGCGAATATCAATCGAGTGTTATGAGAAAGGGCATTTCAACCGAATCATCTACGACTCGGCCTTGTTTGACTTCAGGCAGCTAAGGGCTAACCAGCAGACTGCTTGGGAAAAAAAAAGTGTGAGCCCTCACGTCTCACATATACACAATCAAGACGACCGGCTGGTGTTCATCGAGGAGTATGTTTTTGCTGACAAATACTGCCGTAGATGTGATATCAGGTCACCGCATGGCGTGCCCATAGCTACGCAGCAAATGTTCTACACCGCCCTAAAAGATCCTTTCGACGGGGTCATCCTGTACGATATCAATAATCACGCTGTGATCAAAAAGAGCTACGAACTCGACAAAGACACCGGAGAATTCGGTGAACTCCAGTCCGAGTCGTGGGATATTTGTTAAGGGGGGATGTAATGGGCGCGCGCAGCGCGCTTTTACTTTTAGATAAACCCCGACAAGTCGGGGTTTTCATTGTCGCGAAAACCTTCACCTAAGAATACTAAAACTACGGCGCGCGCAGCGCGCTTTTACTTTTAGATAAACCCCGACAAGTCGGGGTTTCCCCTTATCTGCCGATACGGTTTTTCATGAGGTAGTAATCGCTTTCGTTCGTTGGAGAGCCTGTGTAGTACCAATCTGTCGTGGCAGTTTCGCCGACGTATGAAGTTGAGGGACCATGGAGGCGATTTTGATCCCAAGAAACCTCTTGAACGACATCTGTGCCATCGCGGTAGCGCACTTCTGTCCCTTGTTTTTGTCCGTTGACGTAAGGCACTTCAGCGTATTTTTCGCCGTGCTGATACAATACTGTCGTACCATGTTGGCAACCGTTACACCAGGTTTCTACGCTGTTGGGCTCTCCGGCAGGATAGTACACACGCTTTTCTCCATGGATGACGCCGTTGGCGTAACAGGTCGATTCGCGAGGGGATCCGTTAGGGAAGTAGGTCGTGCGCAGGGAGAGGTCTCCATCTTTTATTGTATCTGTGGAGAGAAGTTGTCCATAATCATCGCGGATGAGTCGTGTGCCATTTCTATTTTCTACTGATGCATCGACGTGGTTGTTGATGGTGTAGTAGGTACCATTGACGATCATTTGTCCGTTCATCTGTTCGATCGATTTTGGTGTACCATTAAGGTACCATGTTGTAACAGTGCTGAATCCCAACGGCGAGTCAAAGACCGTCTCTTGTCTTGGTGTGCCATCGAAGAAATATTGCGTTTCTTTGACGATGCCGCCTTGAACATAGGTTTCTCTTTTTTCTATCTGTGAGCTATGCGGATACGAATACGTCGTGTCGCCGTCGAGGAGTCCTGCGCAGTACGTGCGCGTGATGACCATACCGTCGGCCATCGTCGACATAACCTGTCCATGTTGACCTGATTCTTCCCAGAAATCCCCTGGTACGGCAACGCCGTAACGGTGGACATATGTTGCATTGACGACAGGAACTTCGTCGCAGCATTTACGTTGACATCCTACAGCCAATAAGGCCACGCTAGAAATTCCCAAAACTAAATATGAACGCATAATCCCACCATGTTTATTGAAGATTTACCGATGCCACCATGCGAGCATGTTCAGCATCGACTGTCGCTTGTTCTATTGTCTTGTTTTTGTCCCTATAGACAAAACGAAACGTTGCATTTTTGAGTCCATGACCCAGTTTTTCGCTGCGATAGATATCGCGTAACATCACTGCTTCGAGCAAAGGCGAAGGCTTTGCCTGGATCGCCTCGAGAACCTGTGCCACCGGAGTGCTTTCGGGAAGCGTCAAGGTCCAATCGCGCTCCGATGCAGGAAACTGAGGGATTTCTGACAACAAAGCCTCTTGAGGGCACTTTTGATATAGTTCATGGAGGTTGATTTCGGCGTAGAATATCCTCTGGGGCACATCAAGACGTCTTTGCACCGACGGATGAATCTCCCCTATCGACCCAATTTCGAGGTCGCCGCAGTACACCGCTGCCTGTCTGCCCGGATGCAATGCATGCATCGTGTTTGTTTTGAAAGAGATCTCAGGAATTTTCAGCCCCACCAGCAAGTTCTCCACGATGCCTTTACAATCATAGAAATCGTATTCCGCAGGCTTTTGGTCCCAATGGTACGGACGGGAAAGTCCTGTCAAGACAATGCCTGCAACGGACTGTTCTTTGTATGTCTCGCCTTCTTTAAAGTGGATTCTACCTATCTCAAAGCCCGCGACGTTTTGATTCTGGTGGTCCCAGTTGTACTTGACGACGTTGAGGAGCCCCGGCAGCAAACTCGTGCGGAGGATAGATTGTTCTATCGATGTTGGATTGAGGACGCGCACCCACGACTTCTGTGACTGTTCTGTAGGTTTTACCACGGAAAGGAGCGTCGGACCGATCAAGTCGCACGTAAGGAATTCCTGCAGACCTGCTCCGAGCAACCTCGACCGCACCAGTCTTTCGAAGGTGAATATCGGAGCATGAGGGATATCGGAGGAGGTATAGCGAGAACGTTCTGTGGTGATGTTCCCGTAGCCATAGATGCGAGCCACTTCTTCGATAAGGTCGATCTCTTCGTGCAGGTCATTGCGGTACGTTGGTACCTCTACGACAAAACGGTCTTTGCCATCCCATTTGGCTGAAAAACCTAGGCGTGTGAAGATGTTTTCCACTTCGCTGAGGCTCAGGTGAGCCCCGAGAATCGCACTGACGCGCTTCAAGCGACAGAACAGATGTCTTTTGGGAAATTCCCTGTCGGCAATGTCGATGAAGCCTTTGCTAACTTTTCCTCCGGCCACCTGTAAAAACAGCTGGCAGGTTCGGTCCAGAGCGAGTTTCAACACATTGGGATCCGACCCGCGCTCGAATCTGCGGGATCCTTCAGTAAAAATGCCGAGGTGTTTGCTGGTCTTTCTTACGGGTATCGCAGCGAAATGTGCCACTTCAAGAAAGACATTCTGGGTGGTATCGCTCACCTCAGAATTTTGGCCGCCCATCATTCCACCAACAGCGATCGGTTTTGCCTTGTCGCAGATGAGAAGATCACCATCTTCGAAGATACGTGTCTTTCCATCGAGAGTAACAAGTTGCTCCCCTTTCGTCGCCTGCCGCACCACAACATGATGCCCTTCGATCTTGTCGAAATCAAAGGCGTGGAGAGGGTTGCCGAGTTCAAGCATGACGTAGTTGGTGACGTCGACGATGTTGTTGATGGAGCGAATGCCGGCGGCTTCTAGGCGGTTGCGCAGCCAATCCGGCGAGGGACCGACTTTTACGTCTTTGATGAGCCGGCAGGTGTATCTTGGGCATGCTTCCGGAGCAATCACGCTTACGGCAACGTCTTTAGCGATGGGTGACGACTCGTCTTCTACAAGGGTGATCTCGGGGTATTTCACGGGGATTTCAGTGGCAGCAGAGAGCTCTCGTGCGATGCCCACGAGACTATAGCAGTGTCCGAGGTTGGGTGTGAGGGAGATTTCGAAGATCTCATCGCCGTACAGTTCGGCAAGGTCTGTTCCATCAGCGATCTTGTCGGAAAGCTCGATGATCCCATCGCCATCGGTTCCAAGGCCAAGTTCTTCGTTGGAGCACAGCATTCCATTGGATTCGACGCCGCGGAGTTTGGTTTTTTTTATGGCGAAGGTTTTGCCGTCTTCACCTGTGAGGGTGGCATCGATGCGTGCAAGGGCAGTTTTGAGGCCTGGGCGGCAGTTGGGAGCACCACACACGATCTGGTACTGCTGTTGTCCGTCGGTAACCGTGGCAACGCAAAGTTTGTCGGCTTCGGGATGTTTTTTTGTGTCGAGGACCGTCGCTGCGACGACCCCTTTGAAGTTCATCTGGGCCCGCTCGATCGCGTCGACTTCCATGCCAGCGAGGGTCAAGATCTTGGCGATCTCGGACGCAGGTTTGT
>Ga0364920_10338_pt1 | contig 11444 bp, 7 predicted proteins | sample SorcelJu500001C8_FD_206961 | JGI IMG/M metagenome (GOLD analysis project Ga0364920, IMG submission 206961) | Enriched cells from Trout Bog Lake Hypolimnion, Wisconsin, USA - BchlTB.June20.5000.01.C8 | ecosystem: Environmental > Aquatic > Freshwater > Lake > Hypolimnion/Profundal zone | place: USA...
GCTTTGTGCTCGCCGTAGGCAGTCAGATCTATGCTGCCTGCACTCTCAATCCCTTCTGTGGTTGTCGCAGGCGGGCTGGCTCCATGACTTGCCGAATCGGGCAAAACAATCGGTGCAGGGTGAGGCGAAGCCGGAAGCGAGCTGAGCACGGGAGTGGCGCCGCTGAAACCACCACCCATGACAGGCGTTTGCAACTCCCCTTTGTCGCGCAGAACCGCCGCCTGAACCTTATCCTTCATCGTTTTGAAAGCCTGATCGACTGGCGATTTGCCACCATTCGAATTTAAGGAGTCGATGAAATATCGTGTAAAATAGCTGTTCTTCAGCTCATCAGACTCGTAAGATCGCTGATCAGAAGCGCTGGACGATATGACCACACTGCCGATGCCTGCTGCCACCTTGTGTGGGTCGATGTTCGTGCGCACAAGCCCCTTGTGCTCGGCGGCACCGGCTCCGCTGTAACAGGTGTCCATAATCAAAATGATTCTATTCGTATGCACGCGCTCTTTGATGACGCGCAGAATCTGGCTCATCTCCAAGCCGGTGGCGAACAACTTGCGAATGTTGGTGTCGTAAGGAATAACATAGTTGACGCCATTGAGATCGGCGCCAGCGGGCGATCCGTGCGTTGAAAGGTAGATAACAACAAGGTCTCCGGGTGCCACGGCGTGCGGCAAGAAAGAATCGCCGAGCGTGTCCATGATGTTGACCTTGGTGGCATCCTGATTGAGTAAAAGGCGCACGTGGTCTTTGCGGAAGTGCCCACCAGCATCGCTGGTCAAATAATCGTAGAAGTCCTGGGCGTCTTTGGCCGAATACTTCAACTTAGGTACGCCCGGGTCTTGAAAATCCGCGATACCGATCACCACCGCCCATTTGTCACCAATGGGGCTAGACGCCACCGGGCTCGCTTTCGTGACGGCAAAAGTCAGACCAGGGTTCAACGCCAATACAACTGCCGTGAGTACGGATACCTTGTAATCTTTCTTGCGCTTCATGGATCTCAAGTTTGGGACGGTTCGAGTTAATCATGTTCTACCGCGCCCGACACCTTTTTACGCCGGATGGAAAAGAAGTCTTACGTATTTTGCCTGGCTCTTACACAAAACCCAAAAGGCGCTTGCAGTTTGAAATCACGGGTGACAGGAAGAGTCAAAAAACGCTACAGTGGCTTCTCACCTATCCACCGAGAGGTTCAACTGGTAAGAGCCCGCACAGATGTATCCAGTTGCGACATATCATGGAAACAGTTGGCATTTAATTCCAGACAAAAGTGCATTTTATAGAATTCGATGATGGGGAAGATTGAATAGTCAAAAGCCTCGCGGAGTAAGCGCCGGCACAATGCACCGTTGGCAAAGCATTCTTGCAGCACGTCCTGGATGGCTCTTTGGGGCAGCCGTGGTTTTCATCGGCATGTTATTCACATTCGTCTTTTTGTATCCGGGACACATTAACGGCGACACTCTTGCCCAATATCAGCAGGGAGCAACCGAAACCTATGGCGATTGGCATCCACCGCTTTGGGCTTTCGTCTGGCATTGGATACATCTGCTTAGACTGCTGATTCTTCCCTTCAATCTAATGTTTGTGCTGACAGCACTCATGTACTGGATAGCTCTGGCGTCGATCATGGTGATGACGTTTCCGACAAACAGGGCGGCAGGCATAGCGGCAGCCATTGTCGGACTTTTCCCGCCGAATTTTCTCAGCCTCAACTACATTGTCAAAGACACGTTCTTGATGGTCATTCTTTTGTGCAGCTACTGTGCTCTGCTGCGCAGCGAAGCAAAATGGAGCCGCTTATTTTGGCTGACTGGAACATTCGGTCTGGCGTTTGCAGTCGGCATTCGCCACAACGCCATTTTCGCGGTCATACCACTGGTCGCCTGGTCGGCGCAGATGCTCAGAAATCGATGCCTGAACAATGAGCAAGCCAAGAAACCGCAACAACTCATAGTGAAGCTTGGCACACCGCTGACAACCGCCATCTTCGCGGTGGCAATGGTGCTGACCAACACCGCGATCAGCAACGCCCTGGTGGTCCCTCAGAATCGAGTTTATCCGGCTCAGCAATTGCTTCTCCTTGATATTGTGGGCATTTCAGTAGCCACTCAAACCAACCTGGTGCCCGACGATTATCCGTTTCCGCGCCACGAGCGCGACGATGAGGGCAAGCTGTTAGTTATGAACCAGCTCCATCATCCAGAATCAAATTTCACACTCTATTGGAATGGTCTGGACAATGGCGGCATCGCCATGCGGCGTTTTCCAATTATTGGCACACAATCGCAAGCAAATTCGCTGTGGCTCAGCTGGTTTAGAGCGGCAAGCAAGTTCCCAGTCGCCTACCTCTGCAATCGCATGAAGATCATGAACGCCCTGCTCTCAACTCAACGCTATCAATATAAGGGCGATTACCCAGCACCGCTAGAATATTTATTTCTGCCTGAGACCGCTCTTTCGACCTTGCACCTTATGCTTCTCACGTCAGGCTGGCCGTATTTGGTACTACTGACGGTGCTAGGTATACTGCAGGGATTTCGCCGAATAAAATTATCAAGCGCGAATCTTGCCTTGTGGGCAAGCGCCTTCATCTACACCGCCGGCTACTTCTTTGTCGCTGTGGACCATGAGGCTCGATACATGTTCTGGCCGATTCTGGCGACAACGCTGTTACTAGCGTGGCTGATCGGACAATTTGTCACGCGAAACAATCAAAACGACGCCCCAGATGAAACCCAATCAGATGCGCCGGTGTGAGATTTGGTCCAAGTGCGAGCGCGATTGAAACGCACATGCACTTTACGGGGCCTTAGCGAAAAAACCTTCATCATTCTGGCGAAATGTTTTGAGCGGATTTTTAACTCCTCTTTTATCACGGCAGAATCATAGGTTGGAATGAACCGGTCAAATTAGTCGTCAGCATGTACGGCACAGACCCAGTCGGGTTTTGACAAACCTTGCGGCTCGTGTTCGAACCAGCTATCCTTGCGGAGCAAGCGTGCGCGGGCGGGGCACATGGCAATTACGGAGATCTCTACAACTTGCTGCGTCGTTGGTGGTGGTCCAGCCGGCATGATGACTGGATATCTTCTCGCGCGCGCCGGCGTCGATGTCGTCGTTCTCGAAAAGCATGCCGACTTTTTTCGTGATTTTCGCGGCGACACTGTGCATCCATCGACTTTGGAACTTATGCATGAGCTCGGTCTGCTGGATGAACTGCTAAAGATTCCTCACCAAACGGTGTCAGAACTTGGTGGGCAGTTTGGCGACAGATTCTTGCGCGTCGCCGATTTTTCCTACGTGCGCACGAAATGCAAATTTATCGCTTTCATGCCGCAATGGGATTTTCTCAATTTCATTTCTGCACAAGCTAAGAAATACTTCCATTTTCATTTGCGCATGAATTCTGAAGTCGTGGATCTGATTATCGAAAACGGTATCGTCAAAGGCGTTAAAGCCAAAACAAAGGATGGAGAATTGCACGTGCGAGCAACGCTCACTATTGGCGCCGACGGTCGCGGCTCGATCGTGCGCGCACGAGCAGGGTTCGAAATCGAAGACATCGGTGCGCCCATGGACATTCTCTGGCTGCGCTTCTCTCGCAAACAGACAGACCCAGCGCAAACTTTGGGACGCTTTGGTGCCGGCATTATCTTCATCATGCTGAACCGCGAAGAATATTGGCAGTGCGGATTTGTCATTCCGAAAGGAAAACTGGAGCAATTCAAGGCCGAAGGAATAGAGAAGTTTCACCGCCGCATCACAGCCATTGCCCCGTTCCTTGACGATCGAACAAATGAGATCAGCACTTGGGACGATGTGAGGCTGTTGACAGTGAAAGTTGATCGACTGAAGAAGTGGTATCGCAGCGGATTGCTCTGCATAGGCGACTCAGCCCACGCAATGTCGCCAATTGGGGGCGTTGGCATAAATCTTGCGGTGCAAGATGCAGTGGCAGCTGCCAACCTGCTCTTCCATCCGCTGGCCCACGGGTATCTCGTTGACCATCATCTTTTGAACGTGCAAGACCGCAGGATGTACCCGACATTCATGACACAGACGATGCAAGTCGAAATCCAAAAGAAGTTCGTCAAACCACTTCTGCACCAAACAACAGAGTTGAAGCCGCCCTTTTTCGCCGAGCTCCTCAACGAAAGCGCAATCCTGCGCGCAATCCCCGCCAACGTCATAGGCATTGGCTTCCTCGCCGAGCATATCCACACGCCCGATGTCAACGCGCTTCCTGCAATCGATTGAGGGGTCGTCTTGCATCGAAGCGAAAAAATTGACCGAGGAATCTAGGACTTAGCCAACATCTGAGGCCCTACTCAGGAACCCTTTGGGGGGGTACCAAATCTGATCACAAATCCACATTAAACGCAATTTTCGCCTTCGTCCGAAAAGGTCTATGAATAGAGGATTTCCAGGGTTCAAAGAAGATTCGGCGAGCTTGTCAATGTTACCAAATTTGGTACCCCCTCCATGACCAAGTTTACGGTGGTGTTGCGCCTTTAGTTGCAAGACGAAGGTGCCTTTACAGCCAGGACTTCTGCCCCCAGTTAATTGTGAAATTCGAAATAGGTGCCCATCCAGTTTGACCGCAGGTTGTGCATTGGATACTGCTTTTCGTCAGCATAAAAGCAAAGTAGAATGTCGCATACTTTTCATCCTCCAAAGTTAGCGAGCAATAAACCATATGACTAAATCAAATGCGTCAGTCGCCGTATCAGCAGCAAGTCTTGAGTTTCCGGCTGCGAGCCCGTTGTGCACTGTTAAGCAACGAATTGGCATAACCGATGTTGAGGTAACGTATTCACGACCAGGAATCAAAGGCCGCAAGGTTTTCGGCGCCCTTGTGCCATACGGCAAGTTGTGGCGAGCTGGTGCCAATCAGGCAACAAAGATCACGTTCAGCACAGATGTAACCTTGAATGGCACTGATATCGCGGCTGGTGCCTATGCCCTGCTGGCAATTCCAGAAAAAGACGAATGGACGATCATTATCAATAAAGACAGTGAACAAGCAGGAATCGGAAAGTATGACGAGAAGCTGGATGTTGCGCGCATCAAGGCGAAGTCAGTTCAGCTCAATGATCTGGTCGACAACTACACAATCTTCTTCGACTCTCTTGAAGATGAGTCAGCAGAACTCAACCTCATGTGGGAGAAGACAAAAGTCTCGATCAAACTTGAGGTCGATTTTGTTGAGAAGCTGGTTCCGCAAGTTGAAGCCGCAATGAGTTCGGACGAAGCCAACAAACCCTTCATCCAGGCGGCGATATTCTTCTTGAATCATGGCACCGACATGAGCAAAGCGAATGAGTGGATAGATGCTGCGATCGCCGCACGCCCCGTTTATCCGTTTTACTTTATCAAGGCACAAATTCTGGCCAAACTTGGTGACAAAAATGCAGCCAAGGAGAACGCGCAAAAGGCGGTCGAACTAGCCAACCAAGGTGGTGATTCAGGTTTCGCTTATCGCGCGCAGGAATTTCTCTCGAATCTATAGTGAGACTGAACGGGGCGACAAGTATTCTTGCCTTATCGGAATCCCGTCCTTCAAGACATTAGACATTCAATATTGCAGCCGCTTGTTCAACGGCGACCAGTTCGGAGAACGGAGCTCACCCTGGTCCGATTGCGAAGGACATGGATAATTACAAATCGAAAATAGGACCTGAATCCCTGAGTTATCCCGGGGTGACGTGTTAGCATTTTCTAGAACTTGCCGTTGTTGAGGTATGGACGTGCGCAGAAGGCTGGCAGCCCTGGTGATCGGTTTGGGAATTGCCCTGCCGGCTGCTGTTGATTTGGCTGGGATTGGCGGGAAGGCCGGGGCGGCGTCCTTGACTGCTGTGCTGGATGCCAACGCCGACGCCACGCCTGAACAAATGGTCTCGCAGCTTCAAATCTTTCAAAACAGTGCTTCCGAGCAAGAGAAAGCTGAGGCAGCATATGTGCTCGCTCGCATGCTGCAGAAAGGCACCACATACGATGCCAAGTCAACAGATGCCAAAGTCAATGGCATGGATAAATTGACGGAAGCAATTCGTCTGTACGATGAGGCGTCTTCGATTCCGTCACTGGCGGAGCGCTCTGCCTGGCACATTGCGGAAGTTGCCGGAGTGATCGGCGATGAGGAACGCGGGCGAGCGGCGCTCGAATATCTCAAGCGCAAGTGTACCGATGCCCACAAAAAGGCGATGGCTGAATATCAGCTCGGTCAATCTTACGTGCGCACAAAAGAATATGATAAAGCAAAAGCCAGTTTTGACGCCATTCGCAAGAATTATCCAGATACAGATTTTGCCAAAGCGACAAACTACTATTTGGCAGAAATCATTCTCGGAAATCCTCAACCATCAGCCGACGATACTGCAAATGCGGTTGCGCTCTACAAAACATATCTAAAAGCCAGTCCCGACGGGCGTTTTACGGGCGATGCAATTGCGCGATTGCTTGCCTTTGCCAAAGCGGGATCGATGCAATTGACACCAGCCGATCACGACAATATAGCTCTTGCGTATTTCAACAACCAGCACTATGGTTTGGCGCTGGAGCAATGGGACCAAGGAACCCCCAACGCACAGCCGATCAAACGGTGTATCTGCCTGGCTTCAACAGGCAAAATAGATGCTGCGACACAGTTGCTTTTACAAACGATCAAAGCGAAACCAACAGTTTCGTATGAAGCCACTGCGGCAATGATTGCCAACTCTTTGAACCGCGAAGACACTAAGAAGCTGTGGCAACAGATTGCCAATGCGCATCCGGCGAAGATGGACGATCCCTATTGGAACATAGCGCTGCGCTCGAAAGCGGAAGAGGCTGTGCCGCTGTGGAAAGCATTAGTGGCCAAATATCCGACATCCGAATTTGCGCCAGAATCATTGTGGTGGATTTTTTGGAATGCATACAAAGACGCGCATGGTGATCCGGCCAAACTGCAAGCCGCGCTGACCTACGCGAAATTGTGCGTGGAAAAATATCCGACGACGAAAGCGGCAGCGAAGCTTGGGTTCTGGGAAGGGAAGGTCGATGAGCAGCTGCACAAGCCAGCGCTCGCCCATGCCGCTTATGAGTTCTCCGCCAAGAATTTCCCATCTTATTATTATGGACACAGAGCAAAAGCGCGACTGCGAGCGCTGGCGGCAAAGACACCAAATGCAGTGGCAGATCCGGCCACCGATGCGGGATGGACGACCAAACCCACGCGCATCGCGCCTGACATTAAGTGGCAATGGCCCACGCCTCACGAGATAATCGACGCCGCGCAGGTAAGCAAGTTATTCGGCGCCACGTTTTCTGAGTTGCTCAAGCTGCACCAATATGATGAATGTCTGGACTTGCTGCCGTCGGATGCAAACAGCATGTTCAAATCCGCCATACTGGCCAAGATGCACCGTAACTTGCCTGCCATCGGCGCCGCCACCAAAGATCTCGAAGGGAGCCCACATGTAAACCACCGGTGGCTCACCTCGTATCCACTCGAATATGCGAGTTGGATTGCAGACAGTGCCAAGGCAAACGGCGTCGATCCATTGCTGGTGCACGCATTGATCCGCGAGGAGAGCCGTTATAACGCAGATGCCATCAGCCGTTCCAAAGCGATCGGTCTAATGCAACTGATGCCGTTCACCGCTCTTGGTGTGGCAAAACGACTGGGCACACCGCTTTCGTCGGCAAACGAAGCCTTTTCGCCGCAAACGAATATCAAGCTCGGCACTAACTATCTGGCTTACACGATCAAACGTTTCAACGGCAACGAACTACTTGCCGTTGCCAGTTACAACGGCGGGCCGAACGCCGTAACCAGCTGGTTCAACCAGCACAAATTGAGTGGCTCATCCGACTTCGATGTCTTCGTCGAAAACATCCCTTTCCGCGAAACCCGAGACTATGTGCGCAAAGTCTTCGGCAGCTACTGGACCTACGAAGAGATCTACGCGCGCAAGAAGATTTGAGTAAGAAGAATGTACGTTCGCCGCACAATTCATCCGCGCATAATTTGGTTTTTCTCAAGGAAACCTGTGCTGTTTTTCCTAATCTGGAGCGCAGCCGTGCTTGCTGTTTACACCCAGTTGGATGTTACAGTGATTGCCCTGCCTTTTCTGCCGGTAGCGACAATCGGCACAGCGGTGGCATTTTACGTCGGCTTCAAAAACAATGCTTCGTATGAACGGCTGTGGGAAGCGCGAAAGATCTGGGCGGAGATCGAGCACGACTGCAGGATGCTCGCCTATTCCGTGGCGCCTCTTACGTCTAAGGTTGGACTTTCGGATGCGGTCAAAAGCGAATTTCTGCACCGCCAAATCGCCTGGATCAACTCTCTTAGGCTGATGTTGCGGCAGACGAACCCATTCCATGAAGATGCAATTGCCGGCACCGATCAGGCTATGTTGGCGAACAAAACGACAGGTATAGATGACATTCATGCCGATTCCGGCAGCGAACTGCGTCAGTGGCTGTCGCAGCAGGACATTGATAGGCTGGCTGGTGCATCGAATGTCCCGGCAACGCTACTCAGTATGCAAATGCAAGCGCTGAATCAGTTCGAGGAGAACGGGCTTGAGGATTGGCGCGCCGATCGAATCCACGAACTGCTGAAAGATCTAAGCCAGCAGCAATGTGCATCAGAGCGCATTAACAGTTTCCCGTTTCCCCGCCAATATGCATATTTCAGCTCTTTGTTCGTCAACATATTCATAGTGCTCCTACCTTTCTCTTTGTTGAGCGAATTAAAGACTGATCCCCGACACTTGTGGCTGTTGATACCATTTTCGGTGCTAATTTCATGGGTCTTCGACACGATGGAGAAAGTCGGCGACACCAGCGAAAATCCATTTGAAAATGGTCTCAACGATGTGCCGCTCTCAGCCATCTGCCGAAACGTGGAAATAGAGATCAAGCGCGCTCTGAATGAACGAGACATTCCAGCCCCGCTGATGCCGAAAGAACACATTCTGATGTAGCCCTTTGTACCGCCGGCTTCCAGCCGGCACCGAATCCGCCAGCTATGATTACGTACACTCCGACTGCTAGCCAATCTTGTACCGCCGGCTTCCAGCCGGCACCGAATCCTCCATATATGATTACGTACACTCCCACTGTTAGCCAATCTTGTACCGCCGGCTTCCAGCCGGCACCGAATCCTCCATCTATGATTACGTACACTCCCACTGTTAGCCAATCTTGTACCGCCGGCTTCCAGCCGGCACCGAATCCTCCATCTATGATTACGTACACTCCCACTGTTAGCCAATCTTGTACCGCCGGCTTCCAGCCGGCACCGAATCGGCCATCTATGATTGTGATACCCGCCGACTGTTAGCCAATCTTGTACCGCCGGCTTCCAGCCGGCACCGAATCCTCCATCTATGATTGTGATACCCGTCGACTGTTAGTTGGCACACACTTGGTCCTCTCACAAGAATCTCACACCTCCGCAGGTATCCTTCTGCCATCCCAAAAAAGGAATACACCCCATGTCGATACTCTTCAGAAATGCGCACAACATTGAGCATTACAACGACGATCTAAATCGCAATCACGATCATCAGGTCAGCCATCTCGCCGATGAAGTCGCGCACAATCTGCGCTTCGCCGACTTCGGTTATTCAACCCAGCAACGACTCGGCTACGCGCGCACAGAATTGAATTACGACAGTCAACATCTTTCCAAAACCGACTTTAATCGCGAAGTGGCAGCGATCCAAAACAGACTACCGAACCGCGATCTGGAAATCCAACGCGACAAACACGGCGACGTCACCAGTGTTAGCTTCGACGGCGTCAACATCTACGAAAAGCACCCACATCCACACAAACACAACTGCTAGCAGAACAGGACAAGCGAAAACCCGCCGGATTGCCCCGAGAATTGTCTACTCAAGTTGACGCGCGAACTACTTTCTAGTTAGCGCCAGGTCAAAGTTGCAACAGAGCCCGCTGTGAGTTTGACTGGTGCCTTTTTGTCGCCCAGTGTGATGTTTCAAAGGCGACGTGCGAGATGTCCGGCAAGTCCCCTTGCGACTGAATGCGATAGGCACCACGTTTGATGTGCGATGAAAAATGAGCCAGGGCATAATATTGACCACTGCGCACGATACCACCTTGCTTGGTGACAGTGACTAATCCACCGCACGGGAAGGGTCCGATGTTCGGCTTGCCGTCCTCATCCAGAGCCAGATTCCAAACAGTGATTGAGCGGCACCAGTTGCGCATAATGCCGGTGAAAGTGCGACTCCAGTTCACCCAATCAGTCGTGTAATCTTTCGACGTCACATCTGGTCCGCCCTCAGTCCAATACATGTTGATGTCAGGCTGCGCATCGTGCACCTTCATCATCCAGTCGGGTGTGCCGAGATAGCCGTGCCAGGCCACTCCATCCACATACTTGCGCATCTCTGCGTCTTCCAACTCACAGACCGCCCGTCCCCACAAATTGTAGTTGTGGTCGATGATCCAAATCTTCGTCTTCAAGCCTTCCTTGGCAAACGTCGGGCCGAGGTGGTTTTTGACAAAGCCTTGCTCGTACTCTTGCGGCCAACTGCACGCGGCCATGCGCCCGTCTTGATCTGTATCAGGCTCGTTTTGTATGGAAACTGCCTGAATCGGGATGCCCTCGGCTTCGTAGGCGCGCAAGAATTTGACGAAGTAGCGCGCATAGACGTCCATATATTTCTGGCGCATATTTCCGCCAAGCATCGAGTTATTCGGCTTCATCCAGCCGGGCGGGCTCCACGGTGTCGAGAACAAAAACAGCTCGGGGTTTGTTTTGCGCGCTTCGCGCAAAATCGGCAATATCCACTGCTTGTCGTGCTCGATGGAAAACCGCTTCAGCTCAGGATCAGGGTCGCCATCGTCGTATGAATAAATGACAGTCGAGTAGTCGCTCGAACCAATGCAGGTGCGGCAGACGTTCAAATTCAATGCGCCCGGTGCCTGGCCAAACAGCTCGGCGAAAACGCTTGCCCGAGTGCCTGCACTCAACGTGTTGAACTCATAGCAAGCGGCATCGGTAAATGCCCCACCAAAGCCGAGTATCTGTTGAAACCGCTTGCCGGGGTCTAAGGCTATTGTGTTGCCGGCGGCTGGGCCGGATGCCCAGCTGATTGGCTCATGGCTAGCGAGTTTCATGCCTCCATCGGTCGTCCACATCTTGATCGGCGCATCCTCAGCGGCATACGCAGTGCGGGCAATAAAGGCGGGAAGCACCAGAGATGCAGCACCAGCAGACAAAAGTTGCAAAAACCGTCGGCGAGATTGTTGACTGTCCATAATCCTCTTTTCCTGGTCAGAAAAGAAAATCCTAGCACTCAGGCTAGGACTTAAGACAGTAACCGAATGTAGTGGCTGGTTAACCGAGCGCCGGTTTTTCTTTGCCGGACTCTTTTGACAAGCCGAGAACTTTAGACCACAGCGCCGTCTTGGTCTTC
>Ga0364920_10274_pt2 | contig 11337 bp, 10 predicted proteins | sample SorcelJu500001C8_FD_206961 | JGI IMG/M metagenome (GOLD analysis project Ga0364920, IMG submission 206961) | Enriched cells from Trout Bog Lake Hypolimnion, Wisconsin, USA - BchlTB.June20.5000.01.C8 | ecosystem: Environmental > Aquatic > Freshwater > Lake > Hypolimnion/Profundal zone | place: USA...
GACAAACACCGAGGCCAGCATTTCCAGACCCAGCTGATCGTCCGTGCTGAACCGGGCCAGACTCGGGCTGTCGATATCAAGCACACCGACCAGCGCGCCGTCTTTGATCAGCGGTATCACGATTTCTGAGCTTGAGGCAGAATCGCAGGCAATGTGTCCGGCAAATTCATGCACGTCGGCCACCCGTATCGTGCGCCGCTCTGCCGCCGCCGTGCCGCACACGCCTTTGCCGAAAGGTATTCTTGCACAGGCCGGCCTGCCCTGAAACGGACCGACCAGCAACTCCGTGCCGCTGCCGTTTTTTGCCGGCCTGACCAGATAAAATCCGGCCCAGTTCAGATCAGCAATGGTTTCAACAAGAAATGCCGAAAACTGTGCGGCATTGGCAGTCGGGTCATCTTCGCCTTCGAGCAGGCTTTGCAGCTGGCTTTTCAGCATGAGGTAGTCGGGATGAGATGAGGCGCCGGAAGATGTGAACATGGTTGTGTAAATCAGGTTGAATGTATCGTGGGGAAAGCCAGGGTCAGCTGCTGGCCGCAAACTGCAGTGCCAGCGTGCTGGCAGAATAGCGCAATCCGGTAGGCTCGGGGCCGTCCCTGAACACATGGCCCAGATGCGCGTCGCATCTGCTGCATGAGATGGCATCGTTCTGTACGCCGATATTCAGGGCCGATATCGGCTGCCAGAAACTCGGCCATCCGGTGCCGGATTCAAACTTGTGCCTGGAATCGAACAGCGCCGTGTCGCAACAGATGCACTGATAAATTCCATCGGCGTGCGAATTCCACAGACTGCCGGTGAAGGGGTGATCAGCCTCACCCTGGCGTGTCACCCGAAACGATTCAGGTGACAGTTTGCCGGCCCACCCGGCGTCGCTTTGCACCACCCTGGCAACCCGCAGCACGCCGCGGCTGATACCGTCAGGCGTGAAGTTTTCTATGGTCACCATGGCGTTGGGCCCAAGTTCAGACAACACATCTGCCAGCGCTGCAGCCAGCGGCGCGGCTGACAGCAGAAACGCTGAACCGATTTTGAGCACGGCGCGCCGGCTGGTTGGCTGCGAGCTGATTTTATTCATGTTGTTTCCTCATTCAAAACTGAAATTAAGGCATTTACAATTGCAGGATTGCGCTATATGTTTCCCCGTGGCGCATTTTACTATTTATTTACCTGCGCCCGACAGGCGGCAGCAATTTCAATGTCAGGTTCTGGCGATGAGGCATTGCCAGATCAATATCTTAATTTCCGGGAGTAATGAAAATGAACATCAAAGGCGCTGCGTGCCTGATTCCTTTATTCCTTGCTGCAGGCTGCGCGTTCGCGCAATCGGGCGACGCCGACCTGGCGCAACGCGTTGACCGGCTGCTCACCCAGCACCCGGTCATTGACGGGCACAACGATCTGCCCTGGGAAATCCGCGATCGCTATCATTCTGATTTCAGCCAGATCAATCTCGCTGCCGACACGCAGCACCTGCCGCTGCCGGCCGGTATTGCGGCTGACAGTCCGGCACTGATGACGGACATACCGCGCATGAAGGCCGGTCATCTGGGTGGCCAGTTCTGGTCGGTCTGGATACCGGTCAGCGTGACCGGTCCGGCCGCGGTCAAAATGACGATGGAGCAGATCGATCTGGTCAAACGGATGGCGCTGCGTTATCCGGACAGTCTGGCCATGGCCTACACGGCCGGCGACATCGAACGCGACTTCAGGGCCGGCAGGATTGCTTCCCTGATCGGCATCGAAGGCGGCCACCAGATCGACAATTCGCTGGCCACGCTCAGACAGATGTACGATCTGGGCGCGCGCTACATGACCCTGACCCATTCGACCAATACCGACTGGGCCGATTCAGCCACCGACAATCCGGTGCACCATGGCCTGACGCCGTTTGGCAAGGCACTGGTTCTGGAAATGAACCGGCTGGGGATGCTGGTGGATCTGAGTCATGTGTCGGCCGGGACGATGCGCGATGCGCTGGCCGTGACGCAGGCGCCGGTCATGTTTTCTCATTCTGGAGCAGCCGCGCTGGTCGACCATCCGCGCGACGTGCCGGACGACGTGTTGCAACTGGTGGCAAAAAATAACGGTGTGGTCATGGCCAATTTTTATCCGGGCTATGTCTCGCAGGCAGCAGCGAACTGGATATCCGATTACGCCGCCGAAAAAAGTCGCTACAACGCGCCGCCTTTCGGCGGTCTGTATATCGGCCAGCCGGAACGCGCCAAAGCCGCCATGGATGAGTGGTTGAAACAGCACCCCCGTCCCGAGGTCACGATCGGCATGGTGGCCGATCACATCGACCATATCAGGAAAATTGCCGGAGTCGACTGTGTCGGCATCGGTTCGGATTTTGACGGCATACCCAATACGCCTGCAGGACTCGAAGGTGTCGACAGATATCCAAAGCTGTTTGAAGAACTGGCACGACGCGGCTGGAGCGATGCAGACCTGGGCAAACTGGCCAGCGGCAATATTCTGCGCGTGCTGCGCAGTGCAGAAACGGTGGCCCGCAGACTGGCCGGCGAGCCGCCCTCGATGGCAGCAATCAAGCCGTAAACTTTTTCCGGCACTCTGCAGGTTTTCACCGTATCAGGAGCGAAGCGCCAACCGTGAGGAAGCATACTGAACCGCGCAGCCGTTCCTGAAATTAAACATTGTTAATTTGCTCAAATTATTTTTTTGCATCAGACTGGTCAACCGGTACGCATCATTTCCCGTTCTCTGCCTGCCTGTGTCACAATCAGCAGGCAGTTGAAATTCAAAAACAGTCCTGCCCTCTCATCCGAACTGAAAGATTAAAATGAAAAAATTGCTTATCGTTTCCCTGTTAGGTTTGTCTGCCCTGTCTGCCCAGGTATATGCCGGTCCTGAAGCCGGTCACCCGAACATTATTGCCGCGCGCGAAGATGCGCAGCACGCAATTGAAAAAATGAAAGCGGCACAGGCTGCCAATGAATATGACATGAATGGTCACGCTGCCAAAGCGGAACAGCTGATCAGACAGGCTGAAGCTGAAATGAAACTGGCTGCAGAAGCTGCGAACAAAAACAGGAAGTAATTTTTCTGGAGTATGTTGTACGGACCGGCTGAAGTAACACTTCAGCCTTTTTTTATGGATCCGCAATCACTGCAAACCCAAGCGCTGCCGCATGAGTGCTTCAACGCAATCGGAGCACGCCGATGGCAAGAAATAAAAAGACCCCGTTTCATATTCAGCTGTCGTATCTGTTTGCGACCCTCATTATCGTATTCGGCGTCACGATGGGCATCCTGCAGTTCAAAGAAATGAGCCGGATTCTGCTCATTGAAGTCAGCAGCCAGTATGAACTGATAGGTCAGAAAGTGGTTGGCAGCATGCTCGCCGTTTATGAGCGCGCCAAAGTGCAGACCCAGCTGCTCGCGCGCCAGGATCTGACCACAGCCCGCAGTCTGCAGCAGCGTCTGCAGTCTGTGCCCTATCTGGCCGCAGCAATAGACAGCAGCGACGCAACCATTGCAGCCTACGTGGCCTATCCGGACGGCGATCTGTTTTCACTCAGGGAGTGGACCGAATCCGACCTGATGCGCAAACGCTTTAACGCCCCGGCTCATACCTACTGGATGGTTGAAGACATCGGCCGGAAAAATGGGGCCTGGACCGAAACCGTGATATTTCTGGACGAGAAATGCCGGGAACTGGCGCGCGAAACGCGCAATGAACTGGCCTACGACGCCAGAACCCGCAACTGGTACATCAACGCGCAGCAGCACAGGGCGAATGATGTCGCAGGCACCGAGCCACACTATTTTCACACCGACGGCATGCTCGGTTTCAGTTACGCCACCAGAACGTCGGATCGCAGCGACGCCGCCGTGGTGGGCGTGGACATGGAAATATCCGAGTTGGCTGACGTGCTCCGGCATGGCAAGGGCACGCCATCAAGCCGCATCGCCCTGTTGACCCACAGCGGCGACGTGCTGGTTCTGCAGGCCGGCAGCGGCGCGCCGTATCTGCCCGATCCGGTCACCAACAGCGAAGGCAACTATACGCTGCCGAACCTGAACTCAAAGGATGCGCCGCTGCTGTTCAGACTCTTTCAGTCCGATCAGCTCGATCTGCTGGGCAGTCACCAGACACAGCATGACGGCGAAAACTGGGAAACATTCAATGCCGATATCCAGGTTCCGGACGGCAATGCGCTGCGTCTGATTATCGCCAGTCCGTATAACGAATTGCTGGGCAATATCTACACGCTGCGCCTGCAGACCATTTTGCTGTCGATACTGATTGTCGCGCTGAGCATTGCCGTGACGGTGTATTTTTCACGGTTTGCTTCGCGTCCGTTAAAAAGTCTGGCCGACGAAGCCGTCTCGATTGCCCATTTTGAATTCAGCCAGCCGATCAAGGTGCAGTCGAACATTACCGAAGTGGACGATCTGGTGCGCGCCATGGATCACATGAAGTCCACCATACATTCGTTTCTGGAGCTCTCGGTCAGCCTGTCCTCCGAAACCAGCATTGATCGCCTGCTGGCACGCGTGCTGGATGAACTGGGTTCGGTCGTCGGTTCTGAAAAGGGTGTGCTTTATCTGTACCAGCCGCAGCAGCAAAGCCTGGAGCCGGCGCAGTACAAATCCAGCCGCAGCTCGGATTTGAGCGTGGCCGACTTCCTGTGCGTCGACAGCAGCAACGCCAGCCATCCAGTCGCCCAGGCCTGCAAAACCGGACCTGCCACAGTAACCATGCGCGCAGATCAATGCACGCAATGGTTTGGCTCGCACGACGAATTGAAACAGGAAAGAATGCTGATCGCGATTCCTTTAATCGATCGCAATGCGAATCTGGTCGGCGCAATTGCCCTGATGATGCAGGCCGCCAGCATCGATGCGGGGCGTCTGCGGATAGCCGGAGCGATTTCCGCCGCGGCCGCTGTCGCGATTGAAAACCAGTTGCTGATCCATGAACAGAAGGTGCTGCTGGAATCGTTCATCCAGCTCATCGCCGGCGCCATCGATGCGAAAAGTCCGTATACCGGCGGCCACTGCCAGCGCGTGCCGGTGCTGGCCAAAATGCTGGCGCAGGCGGCCTGCGCCGAAACCGGCGGAGATTTTGCCGACTTTGATTTATCTGCGCACGAATGGGAACAGTTGCATATCGCTGCCTGGCTGCACGACTGCGGCAAGGTCACCACACCGGAACATGTGGTGGACAAGGCGACCAAACTGGAAGCCCTGTCGGACCGCATTCATGAAATTCGCATGCGCTTTGAAGTCTTAAAGCGCGATGCGCAGATTGCCTTTTTCCGCGCTGTCACAGGCGGCGCCGAGCGCGCCGCGCAGCAGGACCTGCTCGACGCAAGGCTGGCACAGATTGATGCCGACTTTGCTTTTGTTGCACGCTGCAATCAGGGTGGCGAATATCTGGACCCGGCCAGCATCGAACGCCTGGCGCAGATCGCGCAACAGACCTGGCAGAGAACGCTGTCAGACCGTGCAGGCATTGCGCATGAAGAACTGCTGCGCAAACAGATTTCCCCGGAACCGTCACTGCCCGTGACCGAACAGCTACTGGCCGACAAGGCCGAACATCTGATAGAGCGCACCGAGCGCGACCGGATCGCCGCCGACAATCCGTGGGGCTTCAGGGTGGATGTGCCCGTTCATCTGTATAATCGCGGCGAACTGTATAACCTGTCAGTCAGCCGCGGCACGCTCACGCCGGAAGAGCGCTTCAAAATCAACGAGCACATGATACAGACCATCATCATGCTGGATAAGCTGCCTTTCCCGCGTCATCTGAGTCAGGTGCCGGAAATCGCCGGCGGCCATCATGAAAAAATGGATGGCACCGGCTATCCCAAACGACTGAACAGAGAAGCCATGAGCATACCGGCGCGCATGATGGCCATCGCCGATATTTTCGAAGCGCTGACTGCGGCCGACCGGCCTTACAAAGCCGGAAAGAAATTATCGGAAACGCTGGGCATCATGCACAAAATGGAAATGGACGGACATATCGACAGTGCCATTTTCAGGCTGTTTTTACGCTCAGGAGTGTATCTGGACTACGCGCGGCAGTTTATGCAGCCGGCGCAGATTGATGCGGTTGATATCGCGACCTGTGCCGCTGCCGCCACACAGAGTTTTTGACGGCAAAACCGCGCAGGGCCGGGTTTAATTTCCTGCGCACTTCCATGGACACCACAATGAAAAACACCTTTCTGTTCAGACTCATCGCGCTGGCTGGCCTGCTGTTCGTCACCGCGCTGGCAACGGCGCAAGACAGCGCGGGCAATCGACTGGATGAAATTATCGCCAGTGGCGTGCTGCGCGTCGGTACCACGGGTGACTACCAGCCCTTCAGCCTGCGCAGCGGCAGCAGCGACGAGTTCGTCGGCCTGGACATTGAACTGGCCCATGAGCTGGCGCAGGCGCTGGGGGTGCAGCTGCAGATCGTGCCCACCAGCTGGCCGACGCTGATGAAAGACTTCGGCGAACGCAGATTTGACCTGGCGCTCGGCGGCGTGTCGGTAACGCTGGAGCGTCAGAAAAATGGGCTGTTTTCCATACCTTATCTGCGTGACGGCAAGACACCGATTGCGCGTTGCGAAAACCAGGCGCGCTTTCAGACTCTGGCGCAGATAGACCAGGCTCAGGTGCGCCTGATCGTCAATCCGGGTGGCACCAACGAGAGTTTTGCCAGGGCCCGTGCGCCGCACGCACAGCTCACCGTATTCCCGGACAATACAGCGATCTTCGATCAGATCGTTGCCGGCAGGGCCGACCTGATGATGACCGATGCCATCGAAGCGCGCCTGCAGCAGCGGCTGCATCCGCAACTGTGTGCCATCCATCCCGACGCACCATTCGACTTCTCGGAAAAAGCCATTTTGCTGCCGCGCGACCTGCTGCTCAAAGCATTTGTCGACCAGTGGCTGCATCAGCGCATCGCCAGCGGCGCGCTGCAACAGGCCATCGATCGCTGGCTGGACTTCCCCTGGGGCCTGACACCACTGCGGCAGGCCATAGACCAGCGGCTGCTGCTGGCGCCCGCCGTGGCGCGCGCCAAGTGGAATGCGCAGTCGCCGATAGAAGACCTGCAGCGCGAGGAACAGGTCATCCAGGCCGCCGTGCGCCAGGGCGCTGAACTTGGGCTTGCACAGCAGTGGATACAGGAAGTGTTTCGCGCGCAGATCGAAGCCTCAAAAACCGTGCAGCGCGCGCTGTTCGCCCAATGGCAGACACAGCATCCGGGACGGTTCGACGACGCGCCCGATCTGGCAAAGACCATCCGCCCCGAACTGGACCGGCTCACCGCACAGCTGTTGCATTCGATGGCCGACAATGCGGCGGTGCTGCAGGACCCGCTGCGCAGGGCCGACGTGGCGCGCGCCATGCAGCCGCTGGAGGCGGGCGCACTCAGTCAGGCCGCCGTTTTGCAGGCGCTGGCGCCGTTTGCAACGCCGTAACAGCCTCAACTGAGCTGGGTCTGAAATCGTTTATAAGCCGGGATTCAGGCTTTGGTGAGATACCATTCAAGCAGTAGCTTGGCATTGAATCCGACCATGCCCAAACCCAGGCCAAACATCAGCATGAACGTGCCGAACTTGCCGGCCTTGGATTTCCATGCCAGATGCGCGATGATGAACAACATGAAAAGCATGAATGCGCCCAGGCAAAAGGTCATGCCGAAATGAGAGATTTGTTCTTCAGAGTAGCCAAACATGGGAAGGGATCGTGGTAGTTGTTTGGCGTGATGTTACCACACAGAATGCTGCACCGCAATATTTTCTCATGCGGATTCCAGAAAACCAGGCGCTCTCCGTCCTGTTTCAGCGACAGGCCACGGTGTTGCGCCGCAGGATACAGGCCCATCCTTTCACAGCAGATCGCCGCTGTAATGATTTACCCTGGCAATCACCTTTTTGCCATAAAGCGGCGCTGCCATGCCCCACAGCACGACATCAGCGACCAGCCGGGGCAGCGGAATGTCGACAATCAGCACGGTGCGCGCCGTTCCAGACAGACGGCGTCGATGTCAAAGAACACGGGTCGCTCCGCGTAGCGCAACGGAAAACCGTGCACGGCTTTTTTGGGCGTATGGCAGTCAAAATGGAACCGGCCCCTGTGCGCTCCCTGCAGGGGGTTCTTCCTTTCACCGGCAAATTGTTGTCCGGCGGGCCCGGCATGCCGCTGCCTGGTAAACAGATGTCGTGCCGGCCGGAGCGCGGTTTTGATTTCCGTCAAATGTTGACCGGAACAGATTGTATTGCAACACGGACCAGTTCGGGATGCGCTGCGTCACGGCGCGGGGCAGGACGGCGCCAGACCGTTCAGCAGGGCTTTGTGAAACGACACCGGATCCTGTATCTGCGGTGCATGACCCAGATCAGGAAATTCGACCAGTGTGACGCACGCAATTGCAGCAGACACAGTCCTGGCCAGCTCGGGATAATTGCCGATTCTGGCGCGCACTTCCGGCGGCGCCATATCCTTGCCGATGGCCGTTGTGTCCCGGTCGCCTGTCATCAGCAACACGGGCATTTTTAACAGCCCCAGTTCATAGACTACCGGCTGGTTGAAAATCATGTCGTACAGCTGGGCCGAATTCCATGCCACGATGTCTTTGCCCGGACCGCGATACATCCCGGCCAGCATTTCCACCCAGCGATCATATTCGGACCGCCAGACTCCTGCGTAATAGGCAGACTGCTCATAGCGTCGGATGGAGTCGGACGAAGTCATCCGTTCCCGCGCATACCACTGATCTATCGATTGCGTGGGCACGCCCTTGGCCTTCCAGTCCTCCAGTCCTATCGGGTTGACCAGAACCAGTTGCCGGACTTCCTGCGGATACATTAATGCGTAGCGAATGCCGAGCATGCCGCCGGTGGAATGGCCGATCATGATTGTCTGGTCAATGCCAAGCGAGGAGAGCAATGCATGCGTGTTGCGCGCGAGCTGCTGAAAACTGAACTGATAGGCCAGCGGTTTGCTGGATTTGCAAAAGCCGATCTGATCAGGAACGATCACCCGGTAGCCGGCATTGCCGAGTGCCTGCATGGTGTTCTGCCAGGTCGCCGCGCAGAAGTTTTTGCCGTGTAACAGCACTACCGACTTTCCGTTAGGCTGTTGCGGCTTCACATCCATATACGCCATGTGCAACGGCATGCGCTGCGATTCAAACCGGAATTCCTGCACCGTTTCCGGATAATCGAATCCCTGCAGCTCTTCACCATAAACAGCGGGTTCGGTGCCGGAGGCAAAGGACTGCGCCGACAGGGCATTGGCCAGTATAAACAACAGCGTTCTGCAAACGGACAGTATTTTTTTCATGGCGATCAACCTTCGGGAATGCGAAATGAAACTGACGGGGCTGGATTTTAGCGCATTCAAAGCGCGCCCGTGCCAGTGCGCTTTCTGGACTGCACTGGCCGGCAAATCGTTTAGAATCTGTCAACACACACTCCGAGAGCGGATTTTGAATACTTCAGTCCACCCATTTTATTCACGCTTCAAAAAAACGTTTCGCTCGCTCGGCACCTATAATTATCGTATCTGGTGCGTGGGCGCGCTCGTGTCGAATGTCGGAACCTGGATGCAGCGCATTGCGCAGGACTGGCTGGTTCTGTCAGAGCTGACCAGACACAGCGGTGCGGCTGTCGGTATCGTGATGGCGCTTCAGTTTGGCCCGCCTATCGTGTTGATGCCTTTAACAGGCCGGGTGCTTGATCATGTGGACCGGCGCAAACTGTTAATCGTGACGCAGTCGGCGATGGCCCTGACTGCGCTGGGTCTGGGAGCACTTGCCCTGTCGGGACACGTGACCCTGTGGCAGGTCTATGTATTTGCGGGGACCGTGGGTTGTATCACGGCATTCGATTCTCCGGCCAGGCAGACATTTGTCGCCGAACTGGTGGGCGACGAGGATCTGCCGAATGCAGTTGCGCTCAATTCCACCGTGTTCAACAGTGCGCAACTGATCGGGCCGGCCGTGGGCGGTGTCCTGATTTCACTGATCGGCGCCGGCTGGGTGTTCATCCTCAACAGTGCCTCTTTTGTCGCCGTCATTGCCGCGTTAATGCGAATGCGGCTCGGTGAATTGCATCGCACACCGCGCGCGGCTGACAAACGTGGCGGTTTTTTGCAGGGACTGGCATATATCAGGCACAGACCGGAGCTGATCATGGCGCTGCTCATGCTGTTCATCCTCGGCACTTACGGGCTCAATTTCCCGGTGTTTATTTCTACGATGTCGATTACGACATTTCACGGCGGCGCCCATCTTTATGGAATATTGTCTTCGATGATGGCCACAGGTTCGATTATCGGCGCGCTGCATGTGGCGGGAAAAACGGCGCCAAAACTGCCCTTTCTGATACTGAGCGCGCTCGGATTTGGTATTGTCGGCAGCATCGCTGCGTTGATGCCCGATGCACTGCTGTTCGGATTGTTTCTGGTGGCGCTTGGCGCCATGGCGCAGATGTTTACTACCTCGACCAACAGTCTGGTGCAGCTTTCAACAGATCCTGCCATGCGGGGACGGGTAATGGCAATTTATATGGGCATTTTTCTGGGATGCACGCCGCTGGGCGCTCCTTTGGTCGGCTGGATTGCCGACGCTTACGGTCCACGCTGGGCGCTCGGACTTGGCGCTGCGGCCGGTTTCATTGCAGCCGGTGTCGGAGGAATTTACCAGTTCAGGGCGAGCAGGCCCAAGGAACCGCCGCCGAAGTAATAGCACGATGAATCTGCCCTGAATGAGGGTATGCCGCAGTGCAGACGGCAAGCCGGTCAGCGCCGAACCGGCATTCCCGGCAGCACCGGTTTTCCTGCCCAGACCAGGCAGTCCCTGCATCGGTTTGCAGCAATCAGCATCAGTCGAAACGGGGCCGCCGTTACGCGACCCTGAAATTGGCAATTTCCATTTGCAGGGTATCTGCCTGCTGGCTCAGCGCGCCCGACGCCGCCGTCGTCTGTTCGACCAGCGCTGCATTCTGCTGGGTCTGCTCGTCGAGTGCGTGTATGGCTGTGCCCACTTCAGAAACCCCGCTGGCCTGTTCTCTGGCCGATGTGGCAATATCGCTCAGAAATTGATTGATCTGCTCAGCATTCATCACCATGGTATTCATGGCGGCGCCGGCCTTTTCGACCACAGCAGTTCCGGCGGAAATCTGCTCCACGCTGTTGGAAATAAGCTGCTTGATTTCTTTGGCTGCGTCCGCACTGCGATGCGCCAGACTGCGAACCTCGCTGGCCACCACGGCAAAACCGCGCCCAGACTCACCGGCCCGGGCTGCTTCCACAGCCGCATTCAGCGCCAGAATATTGGTCTGAAACGCGATGCCGTCAATC
>Ga0364920_10340_pt1 | contig 11280 bp, 14 predicted proteins | sample SorcelJu500001C8_FD_206961 | JGI IMG/M metagenome (GOLD analysis project Ga0364920, IMG submission 206961) | Enriched cells from Trout Bog Lake Hypolimnion, Wisconsin, USA - BchlTB.June20.5000.01.C8 | ecosystem: Environmental > Aquatic > Freshwater > Lake > Hypolimnion/Profundal zone | place: USA...
TCGAGCTTGGCCACGGCTTCGTCGAGCTGGCCGCGCAGTTCCTCCATCTGGTGGTTGAAGCGCTCGACGTTGTCCTGCTTGATGAGTCGAACGCCGGGTTCAGGATAGGGCAACGTGCAACCTTTCCAGAACGCCAGCACTCGACCCCGAACAGCGGTCACTTCCTTGAAGGCCGGGTGAGTGGTGTCGAGCAGCTTCTTGCGTGCCGACAGGTACTGCCCTTCCGCGTTGAAGGGCTCGGCGGCTTGTGACTTCTGCTCGGGCGTGAGCGTTTTGCGAACACCGAGCCAGCGAATCGAAACACGCACTGCCGCCGAGGTGATCCGTAGCCGTTGAGCAGGGGATGCAGACGTACCTTGGGCGGCATGATCCAGAAGAGTCATGGTCATGGGAACCTCGTGATGACAAGGATGTCGGAGTAAGTAATAACTCAGCCAGTCTTGGCGGGGAGGTTGGACATCATGTCCGAGATGCCAAGCGGAAGAGCGGACGTAGGACATCGTGTCCAACTTGCGGAGGCGACACTGGACATGATGGCCAGGATGCCGATGGAAGTTAGGACATCCTGTCCAACCTTGGACAGGAAGAGGGAGTTAGACATCATGTCCGGGACACGGCAGGTCTGGCGGAGTAGATAACTACTGCGCCAGTTGTGGCGGAGCGATCGTTTGTGAACGCTGTGCATGTCACGAGCGGTAGCGCGACTGGCCCATCCCTGGGTGTTGTTCAGACGGTGGCCCTCGAAGAGTAGGCTTTACAGGACGACAGGACTGGCCAATGCAAACCATCGAGCTGAGGGACGGTGGCATTCTGCTTTACGACGAAAGTTTCTTATCGAGCGCAATGGCCGATCGGTACTTCGTCGAGTTGCGAGATCACTGTGCCTGGGAGCAGAAGCCGGGTGTATTTGGCCACCTGCAACCCCGGCTGACTGCTTCTTATGGCGACCAGGGTGTGGTCTATCGCTATTCCGGGACGGTGAATCTGGCGCTGCCGTGGACTGCGACTCTCCTGGAAATCAAGGACCGGATCGAATCCGTTCAGGGGCGTTACAACTACTGCCTGCTGAACCGCTATAGGTCGGGCGCAGACAGCATGGGCTGGCACGCCGACAACGAGCCAGAAATGGGGGAAGTGATCGGATCGCTGTCCTTGGGAGCAACTCGGACGTTTCGCATCCGGCACAACAACACCAAGGAGACGAGGACATTTCAGGTCGGCAATGGTACGCTGATCATCATGGCCGGGGCGATGCAGCAGTTCTGGAAGCACGACATCCCGAAGACCAAGGAGAATGTCGGCGAGCGGATCAACCTTACGTTCAGGCAGATCAAGGAGATGTCATGAGCTATGCACTCGTCATTCCAGCCGTTATCGGCTTGCTTGCCTCCATTGACGCCGACACTGATGCCCCCGTTCAAGCCACCAAACCGCGGTTCAAGGTCACGACCGAGCGAGCCACCGAAAAAGTGGACGTGAGCGCCACGAACGAAAGGGCTGTGTTCTTCTTGAAGGGCACGGCAGGGATCAACCGGGCCCAGATCGAGCTGACAGATGGGAAGTGGCCTGACACCGTGGTCCTTCGCCTGGATTTGCGAGGTCTAGAGAGCTTTCAGGCATCAAACGGGATGGTAAAGCTCCATGCCTCGGTATCGAGCTACGAGGCCAAGGAACGCATCCGCGTGTGGAAGGACGAAAACGAACGAACGCCCCTGGATTCCAAGAGCCCGTACTGGATGAAGGTGCGAATGATGAACAATGAAGGAAAGCCAGCCGAGAGCATCCCGCTGATGGACGGCTATTTCGAGATCGTGTTGCCCAAGGCGTTCTTCGAAAAGGAGCCGAAGGGCATTACGCTCGACTGGATCGACTTCTTTCGGAAATGACCGTGTGTTCAAAGGCTGATCCTGCTTGACTGAGTCGTCATTTGCGAGGGACCAGGTTGTAATCGCGCAATCGCCCAGCTATCGAATCCAGCGTATCAGCGTCCCAGATCTTGTCTGGATTGAGATACTCCTTCGATTCGTCGTCGAGGTCCAGATAGAGGATGTCGCGAATGTCACGGACCAAGGTAGCGAGCTGTTCATGGGCGAGGTCGTCGGGTTGGCGCATGATTCAATCGCTCCTTTCTTTGCCGTCAATTGTACGGCCCACCTGCCTGCCCAGGCACCGGAAGTGCCCAGGCAAGCAGGGGCATGGTGAGTAGTCAGTTGTTGGCGGGACCACGATTGACGCGACGGCCTCGAATCGGTTGCTCGCCGTCCCGGCTGTAGATACCGGTACTGCTGGCCGACAGACATCGACCACTGGCCCACGTCCTCAGCTTCTCGATCGTCTCTGAAGAAGTGACAGCAACCGGCACGACATTGCGTGCGGCTTGAGTGAGGGAAACGTCGAGAAGCGCCGCCAGCCGGCAGCACGACTTGATCTCGGCCCCTGTCCATGAAGTGTCATCGGGCCGGCCCTGACTTTCGGGAATGCCGTACTGCTGGCGGTAGATGGCCCAGATCCGGTCCTTTTCAGTCGTGGCCGGCAAGTCGAGGAAGAACACGCCATCGAAGCGTTCGGCGCGTGACAGCTCGGGCGGCAACTTGGAAATGTCGTTGCTGGTCGCCACGAAGAAAACATCGGACTCGTGATCGGACAGGTAGGTCAGCAACGTGCCGAAGAGTCGTGTGCTCACGCCGCTGTCGCCCTGGCTGCCCACACCCGACAGTGCCTTCTCCAGCTCGTCCACCATGCAGATGGCCGGTGCCATGGCGTCGATGGTACGCAGAGCTTGGCGGAGATTGGCTTCACTCTGGCCGACCAGGCTGCCCATCAGCGAACCGATATCGAGGATGAGCGTCGGCCGACCGACTTCGTTTCCAAGGGCCTTGCAGAACGCGGACTTCCCGCAGCCGGGCGGCGACAGCAACAGAATTCCGCGCGGCTTGACCTTCGAGCGTCGAGAAGACAGGGCACGCTTGCAGAAGTCCTTGAGCGAGTCCAATCCGCCCAGGCTGTCGAATCGCTCCTGACCCCGGTGCAGCGTGAGCAGGTTGCTCTTCTTGAGCGTCTGGCTTTTCAGGTCCCAGATGGCGTCGGGCCGTAGAGCGTTGTGCCGCGACAACGACAAGGCAAAGCTACCCTCGGCTTCGTACCGAGTGAGACCGGCCGCTGCGTCGAGCACTCGTTCCAGCTCGTGGCCCTTGGGCATGTCCTCGGGATGGTCGGTCGTAATCTCCCGTGCAATGCTGACGAGCTGCTCCCGATTGGGCAGCTCGTGCTCGATCACTACCATCAGCTTCTCAAGCTCCACCGGGATCTGGACCACCGGTGACAGAATTACCACAAACGTCCGCTGCTTCTTACCGGCAATGAGCTGAGTGAACAGGGTCTGGACGACTTCGGGGTTGTTCAGGAAGCGGTTGAAGTTGTGCAGGAGCAGTACGGCCGTGCCATCGGGATCGGCCAGTGCAGGCAAGGCACGCAGAGCAGCCAACGGGTCGCCAGCACCGCTGTCGGACCGAGAACCGTTGGAGCTGCCGGGCAACCGCAAGCCGCCGGCAACGTCCCAGACGGCGATCTTCCATTCCTTTTCACGGCCGTGCTGCACGATCTCGCGTTCGGCTTCATCGGCCTCGTGAGTGACCAGGTAAATCCCACTGAACGCCGCGTTGATGTAGTCGGTGAGTTGTTGAGTGAGTGTCATTGAGAGTTGTTCCTTTCGGGTTAATGGTTCTGGTTCGTCACATCTGCCAATCGGTCACCTTTCCTGGCTGCTCGCCCCTCTCAAGAGATTGCTGAACGTCGGCCATTGACAGCTCTTGCCGGAACCGATGACCGATTTGCTTCTCGACACGCACGTACTCAGCCAAGAGTTCGGGATTGTGCTTGCCGGCCAGGAGCAGGGCCGATCGCGGACTGAAAATGCAAAAGCAGCAGCTCAGTCTCGGCATGCCCAAGTCATAGACCGGATGATGAGGCACCTTGCTGTTGCGAATGCGCTCCCACACGCGGGCAGCGTTCCACGAGTGGATTGGCAGCCACGTATCCACGATGCGTCGTGTGTTGCTGCTGCGCGGATCGTTGCAGAATGGCACACGTTTGGCGCGGGCCGGACTTTCATCAGCACGCAAGCCAAGGCAGTTCAGAATGCGGACCGGCTCATACGTGAGACCTGATTGCTGCGTCAGCCAGGTCAGGAGTTTCGAGACCTGATCACGTTTGTGGTCGGATGTACAGAATCTGACCGCAGGAGAAGGAAACTTGCCCCTATCCGTGATGTGTTCGAGCAAGTCACCTTGCGGCCGGCGAATTGCGTGAAACGCCAGCCCGTAGTGCTTGGCCTGCTGCTCGGCCAACTGGCGCGTTCCTGGCCATTCCACTCGGCCCAGGTCGGCATGAGCCACGACCAGCCGATCACGTGTAACGCCGGCCCGGTCAGCGAGTTCAACGACGTAATCGAGCATTGCCTGGGAGTCCTTACCCGCAGACGAATTGAGCACGATCCAGCGGTAACTGGACAGATCGGGATTCATAATCAATAGCCCTCGTATGGCTCGCTCGGCTGGTACAGCTCGCGACCGTGCAAACCGTCACACCCGCAGCACGGGTAGTCCTCGCAACGACCACCTTCGGCGCAGGTGCGGAAGGGAGTCTTGCGAGATTCGGTCACATCGGAGGCAGGTTCGCCCAGCGAGTTCTGGGTGACGGAGCACTGGGATTTGAGATGGTAGGTCAGGCTGCCGCCGCCATAGCGGATCGACTGGCCAGGAGTAATTGTGCCGCCGCAGCGCTTGCAAACGCCGCTGTACCGGGCGGTAATGGTTCGCCATCGTGCCATAGGACCTCCAGAAAGAGGGATCGGATTGGACGTTGCGCAGAAAGAATGGATGGGCGAGCGGCCCCAAGTGCTTGGAAGCACCAGGGGCCGTTGTGTGGGTGGAGTTGTGTGGTGTCAGCTGCGGACGGGTCGTTGCAGATGCTGCCAGTCGATCTTCTTGGCCGCCTCCTGACCGAGTTGCATGAGGAACAGGCGGCCTTGGGCCACGGTCTTGTAATCGCTGACAGGAATATCCTTGAGGAGTCGTTTGGCCATCGCGGTGATGTCCCGCACGGTCGCAGAAGTTCGAACGGTTGCTTTCATGGGTTGGTCTCTGAGACTTGGTGAAGTTGACGCTACTGCTGGACTTGCTGCTCGGTCGTGGCCGATTGGAAGTATTCGGCCGTCTTCTTGTCGTTGGCGACAACGCCGAGGGCCTGCTCCAGATACTTGCTGGCCTGCTGACAGTCGCCGCCGGCGAAGCCTTTGGTCTGAACGGTCGTCTCGCCAGTCGGTGAGACGGTGACTTCGATGATGCGCGGCATCAGGATTCTCCTCGTGGGAAGTGCCGAGATAGTTGCGAACTGTTGCGTGCAGAAAGGCCGGGGCCTCGAATTCGTCGAAGTGGACATAGGGCTCGTCGTAGCCAGCCGTCGTGAGCTGGTCACACACCAAGTCGTAGTGATGACCGTTCTCATACCCGTCGTGCGCGACTTCGACCTCGGTGAGCGCAAACGTGGGCAGACCATCGGCACCCATACAGGCAGTCACGACGGCCAGTAATCGCTTTCCTTCCCAGAGTTGCATGGTTCAGGTCTCCATCTGGGCGATCTTGCGTTCGATACGGGCAATGCACTTCTGGCTCTTCTCGACGGCCGTGAACGCACGTTTCAACCGTCGTTGCCAGCGGGCCAGAAAAGTGCGTTCGTGGTTCAGTCGAGCACGGAGCTTGTCGAGTTGTCGTTGGTGTTGCTGACCGTTACTGGTGGGCACAGGCGATGGCCGAATGATCCGGCGACGCGGAGCAGTCATGATCCCTCCTGGATCTGCAGGCGAATGGAACCATCCTGGAGTTGCTGCTCGCTGACGGCGTGGCCCTGTTTTCTGGCTTCCAGGCGGCACTTTTCGACCGCATACGACTGTAGAAACCGATCAAGCTCGACCTGGTTGCCCCAGGCGCCGCCGTAGTTGTCGGCCTTGACCTCCCCGCTCGCGGTGTCGATGGCGATCGGATACTCCCAGCCAGGCAGCCGTACCAGCAGACCCTCAATCTGGCCGGAGTACATCTTGGCCGTACCCCGAACAGGCTCGGCCAATCCAAGACGGCGGCATGCGGCGCTGATGGCGGCTGGATCGTGGAGTCGGGTCTTGATGCTGACGATGTGTGACATGAAGAACGGTCCTCCTTCGGTTGAGAGTGGGCTGAGATAAAAAGGCCGCGCAGCCACAAGTGCTGTCGGACACGCCCTTTTCAGGGTCGTCGTTGAGCACTTGTGGCTGGCGGCCGGGAGTCGTGTTGAGTTGAGGGCGATCAGCAGCGATCAAGCAGCAATCTGCTCGTCGTCGGTGAACTGGCGCCAGTCGCGTTGAAACTCCCGTCGAAGCTGACTCACCCGTGCCGGGCTGATCTTGAACCGCCGCGCCAGGGCTTTGGTCCGTTCACCCCAGGCCATCTCGATGGCGATAATGCGGTTGGTGGGACTGTGCGTACCGAGCCATTCGGGAAAATCGCAACGGAACTGCACCTGGTCGGGCACGGGTGAAACGGTGTTGTCGGTCAGGGCTTCGGACAGTGGGTTGGTGTTCAGGGTCGAGCCGTGTGGAAGGGTCTGGACAGAAAAGCCGTGGCGCTGCTGTGCAACGGGCGACATGACATCCTTGGCGCGTTCCTGACCGCACACCCGGCGACCTGTACCAACGGCCTTTGCGGCATACGCGGCCAAAGCACTGACAAAACGACCAGGGTTTCTACCGAGCTGCACCAACCGCACCCACCATTTCCAGCAAATGCTGACGACCTCGCTGACGAAGTCAGATTTGCGGTGGTGGCACCGGACATGGCGGAAGTAGCAGCGAGCATGGTGGGTGATGCGTGGAAGGACCGTGAGGAAGTCGGATTGGACCTGGTCGAGGGACGAAGCGGAAAGAGAAGCAACAGATGCAATCATCGGGACGCTCCTGAATAGAACCGTCCCACCAGGGACGGTTCAGTGTGAGTGAACCGCCCCTGCAACGTGCTGGGGCAGATGCCAGCCGTCTAAGCGGGTGGCATCTGATGATGACGCATTATTGTGGGGTAATTGAGGTTGCGTTCAAGACCGGGGTCGCGGGCCTGGTCGTGGTCAAGCTGCTCGAACGCTGGCTGAATCAGTACGAGGCTCAGCAGGCCAGGAAGAAGAGGGCGCCGCCCAGCGCCTGAGCTGTTGCTCGTTCTGCTCCAAAATTCTCAGCAATTCGGGAAACCGGCCCTTGGACCCGTTGGCTGCCAACGATCCGCGCGACCGGCCGGAACTGGTCGCGCCATCGTTCTCCAAAATTCTCAGCAATTCGGGAATCCGGCCTTTGGACCAGCCAAATCCTTACAGGTTTATCTTGGGAAAAACTGCGACCACAATTTGGTCCGGGACATTTATTTTGGGAAACATTGCGACCACATTTTGGTCCGGGACAACTGGCCTGGCGCCACATTGGACACCGGCGTCGGCCGTAAAGCTTGCTCTTGACCGTCCTTTGCATCTTTCAGATATGTTCGGCCGTCCTTTTGGAGGATGTTTACATGCGTCACAAATGGCTAAGCTTGGTATTCTCTCTAGCCTCCTATTCTCTCCTTCTTGCCCAGAATGGCTCCATGCAAAAGGGCGAGGAAGCCCTCTTACAAGGTGAGTACGACCTGGCTATTGCCTATTTTACCGAAGCGATCCAGACTAACCCACAGAGTGCGAAGGCTTACGTTCAGCGGGGGCAGGTATACCGACTTAAGAAAGCTCCAGAGAAGTGCATCGCTGATTGTGAGCGCGCTCTTGCATTGGACCCGAAATGTGCCGACGCGTATTTTAATCGGGGTAGTGCACATCGGGATAAGAACGATTATTCACGAAGTCAGGCGGATCTAAGCGAAGCTATTCGTTTAAATTCCCAGCATGCTGATGCCTATTTCAACAGGGCCTTGAACTATTTGACCCACGACCACTATGACGAGGCGATTTCTGATTTGTCAGATTACATTCGGTCTAAGCCAACTGACTTCAGCGCATACCATGTTCGTGGAGACGCCTATGCCAGAAAAGGAAACTTAGAAATGGCTATGGCTGACTTGGACCACGCGATCCAGCTAGACCCAAGGGACGCGATGGCTTACTGTATTCGTGGAACGGTACGCGAGAGGCTAGGAGACTACGCCAAGGCCGCTGTCGACCTGACCGAAGCGATTCGGCTCCAACCGCACTATGTAGCTCTTGCTAACCGAGCAAGGTTGTATATCTGCCAGAATGACTACCACGCAGCCATTCGTGACTATGATCTCGCGATTCAACTAAACCCAAAGAATGCTTTGTTGTATTGGGCACGGGCAGCAGCGTCTGCTGAACTTGGTAACTTCGACAAGGTGATTAGCGACTGCTCGGCAGCACTCCAGCTAAACTCGCAATTGGTAGATGCATTCATAACCCGGGCTGCCGCCTATTATCATCAGGAAGCCTACGATCAGGCTATACAAGACTCTACAGTGGCCATTCGCCTCAGCCCAAAGGACTCCCGAGGCTATTACCACAGGGGTTTAGCCGAGGCAGCCAGAAAAGATTACGAGAAGGCGATATCCGACTACGACGAAGCGATTCGGCTCGAACCAAATGAAGCTTGTTATTGCCACGCACGCGGAAGTTCTTACTCACAACTTAAAGAGTACGGTCGCTCCCTCGATGACTTAAGAATGGCCGTACGACTCTGCCCTCAGTCTGGTCGTTATCATGGTGCTCTTGCCTGGCTCCTGGCTACTTGTCCAAATGAAGACATTCGAAACGGCAGAGAATCGCTGAGTCACGCAATCGAGACTCTTACGCTGCAACCCAAGTACATTATTTCGTCACTGACAACAATGGCTGCCGCATGCGCAGAATGTGGCTATTTCGATGCCGCTGTCGCTTTTCAAAAACAGTCAATCGAATTAGGCATAAGTCGCGCAACTCTGGAGCAACTGATAATCGCCCAGTACCAGTTGAAACTATACCAAGAGGGTAGGCCCTATAGGCAACAATAGATCCCCCACTCCTAGCCCGTGACCTCGCGCAACGGTTGGGCTTCGAAATCAGCGACTCGGAGGGCAGTAGTAATACGGGTAATAATCCCATTGAAATATAGGTACTACTACTTTAGGGTCCTTGTTCTTCTTCCTTTGGTCAGCCGGATCGGGCACAAACGGCTGCCCAAAGATTGGGCGAGGTGTTTGCTCAAGCTGGAGATCGTCGAGCGAGGGGAAGAATATGGGTAGCCCACGTCGCAATTCCTCGTACGCGCGCCGAAAATCGTCGGTAGCAGAGTTACCTATTGGTGGAATTATGATAAGGGGTTCCTTTCCGGGCTCCGTTGGCTGTGGGCCAGACGCCTGGGGCGGTGGAGGCAATGGTCGGGGCGGCTGGCTAGGTTGAACCCAGTTCTGGGGTGGTATTAGGTACCACTGCCGACCCGGGGTGTGATAATACCAGGTCCATCCTCCGTTTGCCTTGAAAGGCGGATCTGGTTGCCATTCGCCCCCAGGCGGAGACCAGCCCGGAGCAGTCGTTGGAACCCAAGAGCCATTCGCATAATAATACAGTCGACTATTGCTCCACTTATACCATGCGCTCCCATACGTGAACGGTTGATTTTCTCGTATTTGTTCCTTGGGTGTATCGGGCAACTTTGCGCCAGGCGACAAAATTCCCAGTCTACCAAGGTACTTCTGGGCTTCCGTTATATTACCCTGATTGACCAAGTCCTGAATGTAAGCCTGATAGGCTTGTCTCAACAGATCCAAATAATCTTTGTCACCATCAACGTTAGCAAGCTGCGATTCCAGCAACTCTACGGCCTGCTTGTTTTTTGCCGGACTTTTGAACTCCAGGACATATCTTGCCGTCCAATATGCGTCTTCGGCCTGTGCGTTAGACGGAATCGTCCCTGTCGGATCTGTCCAATTGGTTGGGTCGTTACCCACGTACTCGTAAGGATTCGGCCCTTGCGTCAACCCCAGCGGGTCCTGCGTCTCCCAGGTCCCTGTGGCAGAATTGTACTGTCGCCACCAATTAACCTGCAGTCCCGTCACCGGGTCCAATCGTCCTCCGGTATACTTGTATTCGTCACCAAAAGTCGGGCTCGTTTCATTCGTCACCGCCCCAAAACCGCTGTAGGTGATCTGGTCCTGCACCGCGCCGGTGTTGTCGGTCATGAAGCGCACCGACCCTTCCCAATCGGTCAAATACCAGGCTGCGGTACCACCACTGCTGATGCGCGCATACGGCGTTGTCTGCCCGGGCAAGTACAGCTCGCGCGTTACCAATTGGTTGCTCCCGTTCAGGTAGGCCCAGACCACCGGCGCGCCGTTGTTCCCACCTGGATCCAGGTAGGCAAGATGCGTAACCGTCGTCACCCCGCCGTTGGTCTGGTTCGCCGACAGCTGGTTCCCAAACAGGTCGTACGTGTACGTGGACAGGCTCAGGACCGTGCCGCCCGGGCTGCTCAACTCCTCGGCAGTCAGCATTTCATTGCGGTTGTCGTAGGTGTACATCCAGGTCAGGCCACTCGGTCCCTGGCTCTTCTCGGTCAAATTGCCGGCATTGTCGTAAGTATAAGTCCAGGTGCCATCGTTTGTCAGCTGGTTTCCAGTGCCGATCACGTCCCCCGTGTCGGTCGGGTTCCCGTTAGCATCGTAACTGTACGTCTGTGTACCGGCACTCGTCGCCACGCTGGTCAGCTCGCTCAGCGTATCGTAGCCGTAGGTGGTGGTCGAACCGTTCAGATCCTCGGTCGTCACCCGGTCGGCCTTATCGTACGTGTACGTGAAGTTGGCAATCAACGTGCCGCTGCTGTTGCGGTCCTGAATCGACGTGAGGCGATGGTTGGCATCGTAACTGTAGCTGGTCGTGCCGACCGTCACGGTTGCGGCCAGGTTGCTATACCGCGAGATGGTCGCGACCTGCTCGTTCTGGTTGTACGTCAGATCGACGCGCAACGGTGTTTGCCCGCTGCCGCCGTAAAGCTGCGTCACCAGGAGATTGGCCCCGTTGTAGACGGAAGTCGTGACCCCGCTCTGGGAGTCCTGGATCAAGGTGCGGTTGTTATTGGCGTCGTAGGGGTATGTCAGGCTCTGACTGAACGGCTCTTGTATGCTCGTAGCCCGGTTCAGCGCGTCGTAGTGTTTTGCCTCAGTCGAATCTGGACAAACGCTCCGCTCGGGTTAGCATAGCCTGTACGGAGGTATCCATATGTCCGAGAAGCAA
>Ga0364920_10341_pt1 | contig 11222 bp, 9 predicted proteins | sample SorcelJu500001C8_FD_206961 | JGI IMG/M metagenome (GOLD analysis project Ga0364920, IMG submission 206961) | Enriched cells from Trout Bog Lake Hypolimnion, Wisconsin, USA - BchlTB.June20.5000.01.C8 | ecosystem: Environmental > Aquatic > Freshwater > Lake > Hypolimnion/Profundal zone | place: USA...
TGATCTAAAATCCTCAAATTCCCGATAATAAGTTCGGATTGCTTGAGGGAGAGTTTTTCGGTAGAGCCTCCGTTCTCAGGTTTCAATTTTTTGGAGTCTCTGTATTCAGTGATATGTTCACGAATCGCATCTTCAGAAAGTAGCAATGCCTCAGCAATCGTGGCAATAGACCAACCTTTATCACAGAGTAGCACAGCTTTAATACGATCACAGACCCGTTTGTCCCTCTCTCTTCTATGCTGTGCTTTTAGTTGAGTGCGCGTAAGCGTCACTTAGAAAAATCATGCCAGACATTCTGCATGTCAAGCCAAATTTTTATCAAATCGTTTCTTCATTCACGAACGGTATACATCCTCTTCGATCCGATCATCACCTGTGCAAATGTATTGGGCAACGGCGGTTTTGCAATGGGTTTAAGTAGATTGTTTCACGCTCGAGGTGTCTCATGAAAATCACGCATATCCAGCCCAATTTTTATGTTTGTGCATATATTTCAAACTTCCTGTATAATCCCATCATCTTAACTGTGAGTCTCCCATGAAGATCAAGATCAACAAGAAAGCCCACGAACTCCCAGACGGCAGCACTCCGAAGGAAGCCGCCGAACACGCCCACTTAACAGAGCCGGGACAAGCCGTGAGCGTCACAGTCAATGGCGTGCTGCGCGATTTCAATGTCCCCCTGAAAGAGGGCGACGAGCTGGTCTTCCTCAATTTCGACGATCCGCAGGGAAAGGATGTGTTTTGGCACACCTCCGCGCACGTGCTGGCGCAGGCCATTTTGCGCCTCTGGCCGAACGCGCAGCCAACCATCGGCCCGCCGATCGAACAGGGCTTCTACTACGACTTCGGCAATCTCACGATCTCAGATCAAGATTTTGAGAAAATCGAGAAGGAGGTCGAAAAGGTTCTCGCAGAAAATCACAAGACGCAGCGGGTCGATTTCACAAGTGTTGCTGAGGCGAAGAAAGCGTTTGCGCACAATCCGTTCAAACAGGAGCTCATTGACCAATTTGCAAACGATGGCCTCTCCGCCTATCGACAGGGGGAATTTTTTGACCTCTGCCGCGGGCCGCACATGGCGGCGCTGAACAAGATCAAGGCGTTCAAGGTGCTGAAAACATCAGGCGCCTATTGGCGCGGCGATAGCGCGCGGCCGATGCTGACCCGCGTTTATGCGATCTCCTTCCCCGATCGAAAACAGCTAAAAGAATACCTCCACATGCTGGAAGAGGCGAAAAAGAGGGATCACAAAATCTTAGGCCCTGCCCTCGATCTGTTCTCGCTAAAAGAAGAAGCCCCGGGAATGCCTTTTATTCATCCGCACGGCCTCATCATCTGGAATCAGTTGATCGTGCTGCTGCGCGAAATGCAAAAAGAAGACAAATATATCGAGATCAAAACGCCGACGATGATGAGCAAAGAGCTGTGGGAACGCTCCGGCCACTGGTTCCACTACAGAGAAAATATGTACACCTCCCAAATCGAAGAGAGGGACTTTGCGATCAAGCCGATGAACTGCCCGGGCTGCATGCTTTTTTATCGGACAACGACGCACAGTTATCGCGAGCTGCCGATGCGCGTGGCGGAAATTGGACACGTCCACCGTTTCGAGGCGTCCGGCGCGCTGAACGGTCTCTTTCGGGTGCGAAGCTTTCACCAGGACGATTCCCATATTTTCATCCGCCCGGAACAAATTCGAGAGGAAATCCTCCGCTTGTTGAAATTCATCGACAAACTCTACATGACTTTTGGCCTCCCCTGCCGCTTCGGCCTTTCGACACGTCCAGATAAGACGAAAACCATCGGCTCCGACGAAGATTGGGAAATGGCAACGGCCGGATTGCGCGGCGCTCTGGATGATTCGGGCCATGTGTATCATGTGAACGAGGGCGACGGCGCCTTCTACGGCCCCAAAATCGACATCCAAATCCGCGATGCGCTCGGAAGATTTTGGCAGTGCGGCACGATTCAGCTCGATTTTGCCCTCCCGCAAAAATTCGATCTGAATTACGTCGATTCTGACGGCGAGCACAAACGGCCGATCATGCTCCACTGCGCGGTACTAGGCTCGATCGAGCGCTTCTTCGGCGTCCTCATCGAGCACTTTTCAGGCAAATTCCCCTTCTGGATCAGCCCGTATCCGGTGCGCATCTTGACTGTTGCAGATCGGCACATCCCGTTTGCGCAAGAGGTGATGAAGACGATGCACAAAGCAGGCATCCTCTGCGAACTCGACGACACAGCCGAATCGGTCGGCAAAAAAGTGCGCACCGCGCAACTGTTGAAAACCAACTATATGTTGACGATCGGCGACAAGGAAGTCGAAAATAAAACGATCGCATTGCGCACGCGCGACAATGTAGTGCATTACGACATTGACATTTCTGATTTTCTTGCTAAAGTCTTACACGAGCGCGAAACACGCGCTCTGATGTCGCCTTTTTCAACTGCACCAAGAGAGATATGATAACCATTTCTGTGAGTAGTTTTAAGGGAGGAACCGCAAAAACCTCCACATCGCTGCATTTAGGTTCTGCGCTTTGCCTATATCATGGGAAAAAAGTTCTTCTCATCGATTTTGATGCGCAGGCCAATTTGACCACGGGACTCGGATTTGATCCCGATGAACAAGATAGCATGGCGCCCGTCTTGCAAGGAGAAAAACCGATTTCCGAAGTGATTTTGCACACGTGCATCCCCAATATGCACATCGTGCCGGCAGACACTTGGTTGGAAAGGGTCGAAGTGTCGGGATCTCTTGCCGCAGATCGTTATTCGCACGAGAGACTCCGCGATATTTTACAAAATCTCCCCTACGACATCATCCTCATCGACACGCCGCCTTCTCTTTGCTGGCTGACCGAATCGGCGCTCATTGCATCGCACTATTCTCTTGTGTGCGCGACGCCCGAATTTTACAGCGTCAAAGGGCTTCAAAGACTCTCATTATTTATTAATAATATTTCAGAAAGACATGGAACAAAAATTCTCGGCGTACTTCTTTCGTTTTGGAATCCGCGCGGAAAAAGCAACGACGCGTTCATTCAAGTGACGGAAGAGACATTTCCAGGAAAACTCTTGCAAACAAAAATACGAAGGGATATTGCAGTATCTGAAGCGACCATTTATGGGAAACCTGTGTTCGAGACGGCGACATCATCGCGCGCCACAATCGATTACAGGGCGCTCACTTCAGAAATTTTAACGAGGATTTAACCATGTCCAAGTTCAATGATCTCCTCAATCTCCGATTCAGACAAAAAGAGACAGGCACGCCAAAAATGACGGCGCTTGTCGAAAAGTCCAACAACGGGGATTTGTCCAGTTTCTCCGGAGTTTTCCGCATCACGGCGCTGAATCTGCAGGAGACCGCGAATCTTGAATCGATCCTCAAAAACTTTAGACACAGCGACGCTTACGCAATTGATGCGGATTTAAAAGCGCTTGCAGCCATCACATCCGAAGTCAAGGCCATCACCAATCAAGCGGTGATTCTGCATGGAGAGCGCGTGAAAAAAGCGCAGGAGCTTTTAAAAAACTATAAAGACGGAGCTTTCACTGCGTGGTTATTTGCGACCTATGGCAACAGACAAACGCCCTACAATTTCCTCCAATACTATGAGTTCTATACTCTGATGCCGCAGAATTTGCATGGGAAGATCGACCAAATGCCGAGACAAGTGATTTATAGTTTAGCGAGCAGACTCGGCGATGTAGAAAAAAAAGAAGCCATCGTCAGAAATTATCAAGGCCAAACAAAACAAGAACTGTTAAGCCTCATCCGCCAAGAATTCCCGTTGGACGCGGAAGACAAACGACTCCCAAACTTTGCAGCGCATGCGATTGGTTTCCTAAAAAAAGCGAAAGAAATGTTGAAAAAACCGGTCTGCGTTCCCAGCCACCTCGAGAAAAAGATCCTGCAGGACTTATTGCATCAGTTGCAAGATCTCGTGCATAAGAGGTAGTTCTCTTCCACGGCAAGCTCGACAAGCATGTGATGACACGTCTTGGCTACTTTCCAAAATGCGTGGACTGCATCGCGTAAGTCCTCCTGAAAAAGGACTTCTTGCGTGAGGCGCACGCAAGATTCCCCGCAGAGTCGAAACACTGTTTTGTGCGGCCTAAAAGAATGATTTGCGCGCGCTTCAACATATTTTTTCACAGACAGAGGAACAGCTCTCTGCGAAGAAAAAATCGAGATTGACAAAACAAAACTTTTGTTTGTCTTGTCAAACTCAATTTGAATATTGCCGTCTAATATTTCAGAAATAATTAAATACTCTTTCATAGCATATTATTATAACACACAAACAAAATAATCGTGTAAAATGATATAACCAACCAAGGAAATAATCTATGATTTCTCAACTCAGACAAGCGCCCATTTCTTACGCCACGCGTGCGATCCGGACAAGAACGCCCCCGAAACCCTCCGCACCTGACTGGGGTCAAGGGTGCAAAAAATGCTTTGAAAACCAGAAATTGCGCGTAGGAGGAGGGCTCTTTGCGGGGGCAACTGTTGCGGGAGGTCTCGGTTATCTGATGTACAAAGAGCATCAAGCAAATAAAATATTCCAAGAGATTGTCGCGAGATCCCATGATTTAAGCCGGATTAAAAATGCAGACTGCGTGGTCTGGTTCGAAGCCTATAACGATCACAATGGGGCTTTGGCGATAGGGAGGCCAAACAGAACCCTAGCCCACTTATCTCAACAAGGAATTACGCCCATCTTTAGACGCGTTCATAAAACGCGAGAGATCTTTGAGGCTTTGCATGCGCTACAACAGCAAAAAAATAGAATTCATGTTCTTGTTTTGGCAGCGCACGGAAGTGCGGATGGCATGGTCTTTGATGATAAATTAAGGATCCCCTCTGCTGGGAATCCTCTGGACTGGACAAGCCAATGGCCAGCCGCAATACGGAAGTTAGACGCAGGGACACAAGTCATTTTCATCAGTTGCAAAGCAGCAGATGAAACAAACGGGGGATCCTTCGCTCGGCAAGTATCTGCATTCAACCCACAGATCATTGTCTCAGCCCCCGCAGACAATACCTATTTTGAAACAATCCAGTTTATCCTTACGCGCACGGGGAATAATCGCCTCTCAGTCCGCGCAGATGCTCGATTCCAAACAGGTTCAGCCCGAGATGTAACGGCTGTCTTCCAAAATGGGCAGTGCATCCAAAAACCGCCGGAATATTGTATAGATCCCATGATCAACTACTTGTCACAAAAGATTCAGGAATATGTCTCAGGCAAGGCGGCACTGAATAAAGGATAACCTATGATTTGCCGACTCAGACAAGCGCCAACCTTCCATGCCCTGCATGCGATCTCGACAAGAACGCCCTTGGGATCTCATTTCTTCAATCATCAGAAACTGTGGAAGAGAACTCTGGTCGCAGCGGGTCTTGGGTTTGCGATGTACAAAACGTCTCAACCCAGCAGACCCTTCCTAGATATTGTTGCGAAATCTCAAGATTTAACCCAGATCCAGAACAAGGATTACTGTGATCGCCCCCACCGAGGATGTCTGTTGGAGTACGCTCAAATGTACTGTTGCACGCGAGGAAAATAATCGCCTCTCATTGCGTGTAGAAGCGCAATTCCGAACATTTTCAACGCGAGATGTAACAACCGTCTTTCAAAACGGACAATGCATCCAAAAACCGCCGGTATATTTTTTTGACAAAATTTTTAATTAGTGCGTATTATATCTTTCCCAATAAAGCGTAGGATACAAAGGCTTGCCTGTAGCCGCTTGAGCGCCGACATCGCGCAGCCAAGCCGACATCGAGTAGCCAATCCGGGTGCGGCTCGACTGATTCATGAAAAAGTCCAAAGGACACGAGATAAAAAATCCCTTGTCGTAGTAGCGGTGATTGTTCACCACGTCTTGGCCATTGGTCAGCGTATACCAAAGGCCCACGCGCAGACCGCTCAAGAACGTGCGCGAGCCCTCAATGCGGATCCCCTTGTCGCGCGCAAGAAACTGCCCGACACTCACTTTAAAATCTAAATTATAGGGTTTGTACTGATAATAGAAATCGACGAAATATTGGAGTCCCGTATAGGGGAAAAACTGATCGCCGGCGTCTGTGAGTTGGCGGACTTTCTGAAAGCCGAGGCCGTAATAGGCCCTCTTCCACAAGGTCGATGCTTGAAAGCCGAGGGCCCAATTGAAATTGACCGGATAATACAAGGTTTCCGTCGCAACGCCCGCGTAGGCCGTCTCAAAATAGCCGACCGCTAGCCTAGAAAACCATCCGCCGCCCCAATTCCAGCTTTTTTGGAGGAATGCCTGATCGACGTGAAAGGAACTCGACTGGTTGTACTTCAAAGCGTCTGTGCGCACATTGATGATGCGCGAGGGATTCGCCCGATCGCGATCCCCAATGTTCTGCATGCTGGATTTGATGGTGTAGCTGCCGTACAAGCTGTAATAAATCTGATCGAAGAGATACCCTTCCGGGCCTAGAGAAAATCCCGTCTCATACTTCAATTTCCCGCGGCTGCTGCCGAAAAAAGTGCGCAGCCACGGACGAAACGTCAACATCCAGATCGGTTTTTTCCGTTGGTAAACGAGATTGGCCTCATAGGCGTTGGGAGGAGAAGCGGCCTCCAGCATGGGCGCGATGACTTTGATCTCCTGCTCGCCGATTTTTCCGGCCGCGTAGCGCTGCAAATCGCGCGTGGCAAAGCGGTATTCGTGGGTTGGAACCCCGTCTGCCTCGACAACCGCTGTGATCACCGTGATATTCGTCGGAGAAAGCGCCGATAAAACCCGCTCAATCCTCTCCCGCACATCATCTTCCTCGCGATACCGGACGTTGATGATCTTCATCCACAGATGATCATTCCCCTTTTCCGACGGGACGACGTACAACGTATAAAGATCAAATCCTTGGTCTTTGAAGGCGTAGGCCAGCTCCTCGGCCAATACGCCCTTCGATCGCAGCGCGCCTAAAGGCTCCTTGTCAACAGGCGCCGTATAGACGGGAGGATCATAAATTTTCGGGAAAAATCCGGAGGACGTGCCGAAATTATAGTGAAAAGCGCCGCTCGCCGCCCACGTCTCGCCGCGCAGGGAACTCGCCGTAAACGAAAGCACGTCCCAAAGTTTCAGTTGGACGCCTGCATTGATCCGGCTTTTGACACTGCGCCCGCCCGCGTGTTCGGCAGAGTGCTTGCGGTAATCGTTGGCGTCGTATTCGGCAGCGAAGATCAGATTTTTCCAAAAATATTTTGCATGCCTGAAGGGAGTCCATGCCAAACCGCCGTAAAAGCCTTTAATCCTGCCGCGCCCCCAGCCTAGAGTGGCCTCCAGATTGTAGCGCAAAAACTCTTGCGTCGCCACGACATAAAAGGAAGAAAAACGGCAACTGCCCAAAAAATCATTCAGGCCCAGCGCAAAATCGGGCAAAAAAGGGAAGCCATCTTGTTTGCGCAGCAAAATCGCTTTTAGGTTCACGGCTCTTTCGGCGTCGTCTCCAAACCCAAAACGGCCAAAATTCGCCTCCGTAATCCCATGATAAACCCAATAATTGCCCGTAATTTCCACATGATCGAAGAGCTGAAACCCGAGATCCCAAATCCGATAGGGCGGCACATAAGAAAAGCCCAAGCCCAGCATGCCGGAGGGGAACGTGCGGGCGGACGGCATCGTAAAATAGCCCCCCTGCAGCTGATAGTTGATCATCAAAGGCAAAGAATCGTGGATTTGCCGGTTGATTTTCTCGACAAGTTCCAGGTCGCGGAATAGATTCGTTGCAGAAGAGTCCAAGCCTAAAGACGCCTCTTCTCCCATGAAAAATAACGGAATCAAAAGGAAAAAGCAGAGCCGTTTCATGAGCGCCGACTATAGCACAGGAAAATAAAAAAGTAATTCGCAGTGGATGTGTTGCATAAGTATTTACCACAGAGCCCCGTACTAGGAAGCCTAGACTTCTAATCGCTCTTCCCTCTATACTCCCCCATGAGACTCGGAGACAATCTGCATGACCTATTTAAAAGATTTTCTAGGCCGCATTCAAAATAACGATTATCCAGGATTTTTGAAGATCTGGGAAGAGTATTGCTACGGAGATCAGCCGGACGGAGAAGAAATGATCGCCGTCCTCGACAGTGTCAAAAATTCCGAAATGGCCAAAGCTTTTGGCCTCCAAGTCGAAAGACTCCTGCCTCTTTGGCGCGAACTGAAAGACCCCGCCCTCGCGCATGGCGTCCTCAGACTCATTCTCGATCTGCAAACGACCAATAGCGAAGAGCTCGCCGATCTTGCGACGGAGACGCTCAAAAATCTCGCGGAAAACGATCCTCTTCTCAATGACAAATTGCGCCTCGTGGGCCTTCGCAATCGCGAAAAATTTCAATCCGCCATCCGCAACTTCGAACTCCTCTCGCATCTGAAAAAAGGGAATTTCGTCTTCCACACCGCCGGGTGGGGAACGGGGGAAATCGCGAGTTTCTCTTTCGTCCGGGAAGAAGTGACTCTGGAATTTGAAAATGTCCTTGGACCGCAATCGCTCTCTTTTGAAAAAGCGTTTAAAACGCTCATCCCTCTGCACGACAACCATTTTTATGCGAAACGGTTCGGAAATCCGGACGCGCTCGAAAAAGAGGCCAAAGAAGAGCCTGTAGAACTCATCCGAAAAATCCTCCATGATTTGGGCCCTAAAACTGCGTCGGACATCAAAGAAGAACTCGAAGATTTAGTCATCCCTGCCGCCGAATGGAATCGCTGGTGGCAGATGGCGCGGGCAAAACTCAAAAAAGACACAAAGATCGAATCGCCCAAAGAATTAAGAGATCCTTTCCGTTTGCGCGAGAAAGAACTGCCCCACGAAATCACCTTTCATAAAGCGCTGGAAGCCAATCCGGGGATCAATGCAAACATCCAAATGATTCACGCGTTTTTGCGCGATTTTCCAGAGACATTGAAAAATACCGAATTCAAAGTGTCCCTCGAAGGGCGTCTGAAAACTTTTCTCGCGCAGGAACACATCGGCAACAGTCAAAGAATGCAGCTGCTATTCCTCTTAGAAGATCTTGCGCCTGCGCAAGCCTCTGCTCTCATTGCGGAATCCATGGAGCAAATGCACAATGCGACCGAAATGATTCAGGAAATTGAAATTCCCTCCCTGCAAAAAAGATTTCTGCAGGCGATCAGAAAATCCAAGAAAAATTGGCAGGAAATCTTTCTAGAACTCCTCTTTGTGGTCGATCAGAATATCCTGAGAGATTATCTCGTGGCGGAACTTTCGGGCGCAGACACAAAAGAGGCTCTGAAACAAAAACTGCTCTCCTTGCTTCTCCACCCTATTTCTTTCCCCGATATGTTCATCTGGTACTTCCAGAAAATCATCGATAAAAAATCGAAACTCCCTTTTGCCGATAAGCAAGGCAAAAACCGTTTCTTTGAAGGTCTCTTGATTCTCCTCGATCACTTAGAACAAAAACCGCAATACCGCGATCAGGTGAAAAAAATCATCTCTCTCGTACTGAGCGATCGCTATGCCATTCCCCGAGAAATCATGCAGCAATCGAGCGTGGAAGAAATTAAGGAATATCTCCTCCTCGCGACAAAATGCCAGTCTTTCACCGATCACGACATCAAAATTCTCCATTCCTTGGCAGAGGTGGTCTTCCCTTCTTTGAGTCGCTTGCGTAAAAATAAAGAGCAGCCAAACAATGAAGAAGCCGTGATCTGGACCACACAGGAAGGCTATCAGAAAATCCAATCGCGCATTCAGCAAATCGCAACGGTGGAAACCGTGCAGAACGCAAAAGAGATTGAAACAGCGCGCGCGCTCGGCGATTTACGCGAAAATGCGGAGTTTAAAGCGGCGCTGGAACGGCGCGATCGGCTTCAATCCGAATTAAAATTCCTCTCCGATCAGCTGTCAAGCGCGCGTATCCTCACCGTGGAAGACGTCTCTCTGGACGCCGTCGGCGTCGGATCTGTCGTCCACTGCCAAAATTCCACAGGCGAGCATTTGCGCTTCACTCTGCTCGGCCCCTGGGATGCCGATCCGGACAAGAGAATCGTCTCCTTTCAATCGAAGTGGGCGCAAGCCATGAAAGGGCGCACAGTCGGGGAAAAGTTTGAATTCCAAGGAGATCGCTTCACCATCACGGAGATCGATAATTACTTTGATCAAAAAAAATAATAGGACTACAGTGGTCGGTAAATGAAAAAGAATCCCTCGCACCAGCCTTCTGTGGAACTTGTGATTGCAAGCACCAACATGCACAAGGTGCGCGAGTTTCGCTCCCTCCTGAAAGACTTTCCGCAAATCGATCTCTTGAGCCTGGCCGATTTTCCCGATTATAAGCCGCTCGAAGAAACGGGAAAGTCCTTTGAAGAGATTGCAATTGTAAAAGCGACGCATGCAGCGAAACATCTCCATCGATGGGTGCTTGCGGAAGATTCCGGCCTCAGCGTTCCTGCGCTTGGCGGCGCGCCCGGCATTTATTCCGCCCGATATGCGGGGACGCACGCCACTGATTTAGACAACCGGAAAAAACTCATCGCGGCGATGATGCATCTCATGGACGAAGACCGCAACGCTTTTTACGAATGCTGCATCGCGATTGCCTCCCCCGAAGGACAGCTCAAAAAAATCGCAAAAGGAACGTGCGAAGGGACGATTTTGCTGCAAGAGAAAGGGAGCGGCGGCTTCGGATACGATCCCCTATTCGTCAAGCACGGCTACAATAAATCCTTTGCCGAGCTGGGAGAATCGGTCAAAAACCAAGTCTCCCACAGAAAAAAAGCCATCGACAAACTCCTCTCAACGCTTCCCACATTCCTGCTGCCGGAATGATCTATTACTTAGATGGCTACAATCTCATCTTTCATCTCATGGACACGGAGAAAAAGCTCGCTTCGCAAAGGGAAATGCTCGTAGGTTATTTGCAAAAGAAATTCGCGCTGCTGAGATTGTCGGGATTGCTCGTGTTTGACGGAAGACACAGGCGAGATGAAGAGAGCGGTTTGTCTTATAAAAGCCCGTTAGAAATCGCCTACGCGCCCAAAGGACAAAGCGCAGACGCCTACATCGTCGAAAAAATCGAATGCGCAAAAAACCCGAAAGAGATTGTGGTGGTTACAAATGATAAGGGCTTGGTCAGGCATGCGAAAGCGTTGGGGAGCAAGGCGCTCACAAATGCTGCGTTCATACAATTTCTGAAGAAGAAGTCGCAGAAGCCGAAGGAG
>Ga0364920_10343_pt1 | contig 11148 bp, 11 predicted proteins | sample SorcelJu500001C8_FD_206961 | JGI IMG/M metagenome (GOLD analysis project Ga0364920, IMG submission 206961) | Enriched cells from Trout Bog Lake Hypolimnion, Wisconsin, USA - BchlTB.June20.5000.01.C8 | ecosystem: Environmental > Aquatic > Freshwater > Lake > Hypolimnion/Profundal zone | place: USA...
CATCCTCACCTCGATCTTTTTTGTCCTCAACGCCACAGGACAAATCCCGTTATTCCTCGCGCTTCTTGCCAGGTTTGATGAGCGCCGCCAGCTCAAGATCATCACGCGCGAGCTCACCATCGCGCTCGCCATCTTGCTGTTATTCACCTTTTTCGGAGATCAGATCCTGACGATTCTCGGCATTTCCCGCCCCATCATCGCTATTGCCGGAGGCATCTTGCTGTTCTTGATCTCGCTCGGGATGATTTTCCCGAAGACGAGTCAGCAGCCCACAAAAGAGCTCACGCAAGAGCCTCTCATCATCCCGCTTGCGATCCCCATCATCACGGGACCTGGAGCCATCACAACCGTCATGATGTATTCGCACGAAACCGGCAATTCGATGCTCGTCGCCGCAGCCGCCTTCTGCGCCTGGGTGCCATCGCTGCTCATTTTATTGGCGGGCTCGTTGATTAAAAAGATTCTTGGGGATAAGGGATTAACGGCTGTGGAGAGGCTCGGCGGCATGCTCGTCTGCCTCATCGGCATCCAAATGTTCACAAGCGGCACTCTGCTCCTCGTCAAAGACTACTTTTCTATTGCCGGGTAATTTCGAAAATCATTGTTGCAAGCGGCGCTAAACGGATTTCAATATGTGTTTCGTGCAAAGCAATCGCGCGGTTCACTTGATTCGAGCCCCCATATTCCTCGGCGTCTGTGTTGAATACTTCCTCGATTTTCTGCACGCCTTTCAGAGGGATGCCGTAATATTCCCGATATTCCGGAGAGAAATGATGCACGCATAAAAGACTTTGCCCGTCTGCTTTTCTTAAATACGAGATCACGCTTTGATCGGCGTCGGAAAAATCGACCCACTCAAAGCCCTCCCAAGAAAAATCTCTCTGCCAAAGCTCTTCGCGCGCCAAATAAAAACAATTCAAATCAGCGACCATCTTCTGGAGTCCTTGATGCAGCGGATACTGCAACAGATCCCAATGCAGCTCTCGATTCGCATCCCACTCGGCCCACTGGCCGATCTCCCCGCCCATGAACAATAATTTTTTCCCCGGATGGCCAATCATGTAGCTATATAAAAGCCGGACGTTAGCGAATTTTTGCCAATCAGGCCCGGGCATTTTAGCAAGCAGACTCCCCTTGCCATGCACAACTTCATCGTGCGATAAAACAGAAATAAATTTTTCTGAAAATGTGTAAAGCAAACTAAAGGTCAAATTGTGCTGATGGTATTTGCGGTGGATCGGATCGCGGGAAAAAAACAGAAGCGTATCGTTCATCCAGCCCATGTTCCACTTTAAATCAAAGCCGAGACCTTCGGGATGCGTCACTCCATGAAAGGATGAAGATTCTTCCGCGATCATGAGCGCGCCCGGAAAACGCCCATGGACAATCGAATTGAGGTGTTTGAGGAACTCAATCGCCTCGATGTTGAAATTCGATCCGTCGGGATTGGGAATCCACTCCCCAACTTTTCGGCCATAATCGAGATAGAGCATCGAGGCGACTGCATCGACCCGAAAACCATCCACATGGCAGATATCCAACCAAAAAAGGGCGCTCGCAATCAGAAAATTCGACACCTCTTTGCGGCCATAATTGAAAATCGCCGTCTGCCAATGGGGGTGGAGTCCTCTGCGCGGATCGTGGTGCTCATAGAGCGGCGTCCCATCAAAGCGATAGAGCGCAAAATCATCGATTGGGAAGTGGGCCGGCACCCAGTCGAGAATGACGCCGATGCCTTGCGCGTGGCAATGGTCGACAAAATATTGAAAATCCTGCACGTATCCATACCGGCTTGTGACCGAAAAAAATCCGGTCACCTGATAGCCCCAGGAATCATCAAACGGATGCTCCATGATGGGAAGCAACTCCACATGCGTAAAGCCCATCTCTTTGCAGTATTTCGCCAAATCGTGGGCCAGCGTCCGATAGCCGGGAAATTCCGTCCCATAATTCTTCCATGATCCGAGATGCACTTCATAAATATTGATTGGTCGATCTAAATCGCGCGCGCGCACCCAATCTGCATCGCTCCAGGCAAAAGAATGGACATCGGCCACCACAGAAGCCGTGAGCGGGCGCATTTCCGAATAAAAAGCCACCGGATCGCTTTTCACAAAACTCCGCCCGTCCGAGGCATGGATGGCAAACTTGTATTTTTCTCCGGGAAACAATCCCGGCACAAAAAGCTCCCAAATCCCCGACGCTCCCATGCTCCGCATCGGATAGGCGGTTTGTTCGAAATGATTGAAATCGGCAGCGAGCGCTACACTTTTCGCATTCGGCGCCCAGACAGCAAAGCGCACCCCCGAGACGCCGTCTATTGTTTTTAAATTCGCCCCTAAAATGTTGTACAACTCGTAGTGCGTCCCCTTGCTGAATAGAAACAGATCCACTTCTCCCAGCGTCGGCAAAAATGCATACGGATCGCGCGCAAGAAGCCCGCTGTGGTGATAAACGCGGTAATCGGAGGGTTTGATTTTTTTTTGCAAGCGATAGATGAATAGACCGGTGTCGGCAATTTGTTCCGCCTCGACGATCTTCCCCAATACTTCGAGATGCGTTGTCTTCGCGCCCGGCCTCCAGAGACGAATTTCTAAGCCGTGCAATCCCAAAAAACCATGCGGATCATGATGCTTTCCTTGCGATAAGAGGCCGATAGCAACGTCGTGCATAATGTTTTTATACACGGATGTCATATAAATTTTGCAATAAAATCGATGCGCTCTTAAACTGGCGCTATGAAACTCTCCAGCCCCGCCTTCAAAGACCGCGCCCGCATCCCCGCTCTCTACACGTGCGAAGGAGACAACATCAATCCGCCGCTTGAAATCAAGGACGTCCCTCCGGGACCCAAAAGCCTCGTCCTCATCATGGACGATCCCGACGTGCCCCGTCATTTAAGACCCGACGGCATGTATGATCATTGGATTTTGTTCAACATGCTTCCCTCTGTGCGCACCATCGAAGAAAATTCCGCGCCCGTCTGCAACGTAGGCAACAATACTGCGGGACATGCGCGCTACATAGGACCTTGTCCGCCCGATCGGGAACACCGCTATTTTTTTAAATTGTACGCGCTTGACACGATGCTCAAACTCCCTTCGGGAGTTACGAAAAAAGAGGTCGAAAAAGCCATGCAAGGCCATATTCTCGCTGAGGCTGGGCTCCTTGGCCTCTACGAAAAAAACAAATCTTTCCCTTGAGATAAAAGATCCATTGCTGCACTCTTCCTAGCAATTTTTCTATATGACGACACAGACTGTATCGCAACAAAAACCTGGAGTTCTTGTCACAATGGCCAGCGGCGCCGCCGTTGCAGGAGCGGAATTAGTTTTCGGCGGACATCCGGCTGATCTCATAAAAACAAGACAACATTTGTCCAGAGATCCCACACTGTCTGTTAGACAAATTGCGCAAACGATCTATCAAGAAAGCGGCCCTCTTGGGTTTTACACAGGATTGCGCTGGAGAATACTGCCTCATGCAGGAAAATCGGCCTTCCGTTGGACAGCCATGAGTCAACTAGACACCTGGACGAAAAAAAACATCCCTCCGCCTTGGCAGCCCATCGCTCTCGCCGCAATGATCGGCACAGCAGAATCGATCATTACCTGCCCAGCAGAAGTTTTGAAAATCAGGGAAATGGAACAGATGCGCTCCATCCGCACTGTCGATTTTGTCCGATCTCAGGGCGTGCAGCCGCTATTTCATGGATTCGACGCCGTGATGTTCCGGCAATTTGTGGGCTGGGCCTCTTTTCTGATGAGCTACAACAAAATGATCCAATGGACCCTTTCTGCAAGCGGCAAGCAATCGAAAAGCGAGTTATCCGCGCAAGAAAAATTCATCGCCGGCGCCATCGCAGGGGCGCTCCATGTGATCGCCGTCAATCCAATTGACGTCATCAAAACGCAAAGGCAGAAATCCGACCCAATCGCAGGGAGACATTGTTTAGACGCCATGCGAAGCATCTGGAAAGAGCAGGGACTCCAACCATTTACAAGAGGGCTCAAAATTAAGATCGCCCACTCCTCTTGGTATGCGGGGATCAATCTTTTGGCGATGGACAAACTCGGGGTTTTTTAAAGGACATCAATGGTCAGTACAGATCCGCGTATCTCTCAATACAGCCTCTACAATACCCTCGGCAATATCATATCCGATCTGGATTGCGTCGGGCACAATCCCAAATTCAGCAAAGAAGATTATTTGCTATTTTTGGACCTGCAAAAAATCAACCGTGTATTCACAACTGCAGTGCGCTTATTGGAAGATCTGCACAAGAAGCGAGTGCCGCTCGATCGGGAACCTGCGGAACAAATCGCAGCTGCGGCAGAACAATTTTCCAGCATCGCAAGCGGCGAGAAATCCCTTTCCATTGTCGACATCATAGAGATCCAACATAAGGTATCAATAGCTCGACAGGCTTACAAAATGGAGGGCCAGTTGGTCCTTCAAACACAAGGAAATAAACCTGGATTTAATTTCGAACACCCACCGGAGTCACAAGTCATCCTAAATCGGTCAATGGGATCCGTTTCTGAGCCGAAGCGCACCACATCCAAGACAAAATAGATTCAAGACCAGTATACGCCATTGCCACCCTGGCCCATCCCGATCAAAAAGAAGCTCTTTCAAGCTTGGGTTGAAATTATAATGCCGATGCAAAGAAGTGTCACAACGACCAACGAAAACCGAAACATCTGACGCGCCCACACAACATCGCGGCTGTCCTTATGGAAGCCTTTGATGCAAAGACACAGCCACGCAATTCCGAGCGATACGGCTGTGATGAGGTATGTGTAGCCCGTATAGCCGAAGAGGGTGAGCATCGCAGCTGCGAGGATAAAGGCGATGCAGTAGAGGAGCATGTGCACTTTCGTCGTGTAGACGCCTTTCTTGACGGGGAGGACGGGGATCGAGGCGGCGGCGTAGTCGTCTTGCCGGTAGAGCGCGATCGCAAAAAAATGGGGCATTTGCCAAAGAACGATGATCATGAAAAGAAGCGCTGCGCCGAGATCGAACTGATTGCTGACGGCGGTGTAGCCGACCACAGGCGGGATCGCGCCGGCGATGCTGCCGACGAGCGTCGCGTGCGGCGAATGGTATTTGCCGAGCGTATACAAAATGACGTAGATCAAAAAGCCGGAAAGGGCAAGGAGCGTGGCGAGGAGGTTGGTGTACGCGATGAGGAGGGAAAGCCCTGAAAGGCCGAGAACGGTGGCGAAAATGAGGGCGCTTTGATTGGAGATGAGTCCGGCTGCGAGAGCGCGGTTTTTCGTGCGGGCCATCTTGGCGTCTTCTTTGCGGTCCATGTAGTTATTGAAAACGCAGGCGGAGGCGATGACGAGCGAGAGGCCAAGGAGAGTCGCGAGGAAGAGGGCTTCGTTGAGAACGCCTTTGGAGGCGAGGAAAAACCCGCTGAGGGTGGTGAGGATGTTGCCGAAAATAATCCCCGGCTTGGTGAGGATGTAATAAATTCTAATCACGAGGGACTCATGTGGTAGTTGATGTTCTCCATGATCCAGAGCGAGCCGATCACGATCATGAGGAGAACAAGGCCCATAAAAAGAAAAGTCATCAGATTCCAGCGCGGTTTATGTTCTTGGTGAAGATGCATAAAACAAAACAGCTGAACGAGCGCTTGCCCGAGTGCAAGTGCGATGATGGCCGCAATCAAAATGTAGCCGGAAAGCCATTGTCTGATCACGACGATGTACGCTCCGATGATCAGCGCGAGGGAAAAGAATAGTCCGATCCAGTGCGAGTATGTGCTCTGCTTATCCATATTGCGCTCCGAGTAAGTAGACAAAGCTAAAGATAAATACCCAGACGATATTCAAAAACTGCCAGAATAATTTCAGACACGCGAGTCTTCGAGATGTAGAGGGCGTGATCCCGCGAAAGCAGATTTGGAGCATGAGGACAACGATCCACAAAAGCCCCACAGCCGCATGCAATCCCACCATGCTAAGAAGCGTAAAAAAGGCAGACCAAGCGCCGCTTGTTTGCCAGCTTGTTCCTGCCTGCACAAGTTGTGCAAATTCGTAGCCCATCATGGACAAAAAAAGCGCTCCCAAAACAAACATGAAGCCAAGCAGCGCAAGAGTTTTATGCTTGTCTCCAAAAAATCCTGCCGCAAAACTACTGATCAGGAAAACGACGCTCTGCGTGAACGCAAATGGGAGGCTGAAGAGCGTCACCGTCCCCTGATGCAGCACAAAATAGGTCGCGAAAAAACTGGCAAAGAGGAGGCAATCGCTCATGAGAAAAACCCAAAACCCGAAAATCGTCTTAGAGTGGGTGTCCGTAGTCATGCGCGCGTCCTCGCAGTTTCAATGTGTTGGACTTCATGGGCGGACATGACCCGCTCAACGTCATCGTCGCAAAGCCGGATGGTGACGCAGACGATGATCCCGATCATGCCTACTGCAGCAAGCCACCACATATACCAAATCGTGCCAAACGAAAGGCAAAAAGCAAAAATACCGACAAAAAAGCCGAGCGGGCTATTTTTGGGGACGTGGATGTCCTCATATTTACCGGTATTATGCGTCTGATGCGCTTGTTTCATCGCCCAAAACGCATCGCGCTCCTTCACCTCGGGAATGTGGGCAAAGTTATATTCGGGCGGCGGAGACGAGGTCGACCACTCGAGCGTTCTGCCGTTCCACGGATCGCCTGTCGCGTCGCGATTTTCTTTGCGCTGTTTGATGCTGATAATCAGCTGCAATACCTGGAATCCGACGCCGATGGCAATCAGCAAAGCGCCAAAAGCCGCAACCACAAACAGCGGCTGCCATCCGGCGGCCGTCTCGTAATGGTCAAGCCGCCTTGTTGCGCCCATCATGCCGAGCACATAAAGCGGGAAAAAGGCGATGAAAAACCCGAGGATCCAGCACCATGCGGCCCATTTCCCGAGGCGCTCATGCAGTGTGAAGCCAAAGATCTTCGGAAACCAGTAGGTGAGCCCCGCGAAAAAGCCAAACACCACGCCGCCGATGATCGTCGAGTGGAAGTGCGCGATCAAAAAGAGGCTGTTATGCATCTGAAAATCCACAGAGGGGATCGACATCAAAACGCCCGTCATGCCGCCGGTTGTGAAAGCGAAAATAAATCCCAAAAACCAGATCATCGGCGTTTTAAAAATCACGCGGCCTTGCAGCATGGTGAAAAGCCAGTTGAAAATTTTGACGCCAGTCGGCACCGCGATCAGCATCGTCATGATGCCGAAAAACGAATTCGCATTCGGCCCCGCGCCCATCGTGAAAAAGTGGTGCAGCCAGACGCCGAAGGAAAGGAGCGTGATCGCAACGGTAGCCCATACCATAGAGGCGTAGCCAAACAAACGTTTTTGCGAGAAGACCGGCACCACCTCGGAAAAGATCCCGAACGCCGGCAAGACCAGAATATACACCTCCGGATGGCCCCACGCCCAGATGAGATTGATATACATCATCGGATTGCCGCCAAAATCCGAGGTAAAAAAGTGGGTGCCGATGAGCCGATCAAAGGAGAGCATCGTCAGCGTCGCCGTCAAGACTTGGAAGGCAAAAATAATGAGCACGGCCGTCGCAAGGGTCGTCCACGTGAGCATCGGCATTTTCATCAGCGTCATGCCTGGCGCGCGCATCTTCAAAATCGTCACGAAGAAATTGATCCCCGAAATCAAACTTCCTACGCCGGATACCTGCACGCTCCAGAGCCAATAATCAACCCCTACGCCCGGACTATATTGCAGCTCCGAAAGAGGCGGATAGGAGACCCAGCCTGTCGCAGAAAATTTCCCGATCGCAAGCGAGATCAAAACCAGCATCGCGCCGACAGCAAAAAGCCAAAAACTCACCGCATTGACAAATGGGAACGCCACATCGCGCGCGCCGATCTGGAGAGGGATCAGAAAGTTCAGCAAACCGAAGAGGAGGCCCATCGCGACGAAAAAAATCATCGTCGTGCCATGCGCCGTAAAAATTTGCTGAAAATGCGAAGACGTTAAATAACCGTGGCTGTCTCCCACGGAAATCATCTGCTGCGCCCGCAGCATCAAGGCGTCGATGAAACCTTTTACGAGCATCACCATCGACACGACGATGTACATGACCCCGATCCGCTTCGGATCGAGCGACGTAAGCCACTCCTTCCAAAGCCACGTCCAGCGCTTGCAGTACGTCAAAAGCGCCACAATAAAAATCGCGCCAAGCACCATCATGAGATCGGCCCCTTGCTCGATCACATCCTGATGAAACGCTTCTAAATTCAACCTTCCAAACATATTCACATCGGCATCTTGTATTTCATGACAATCCAATCGTAGAGATCGTTTTTACCTAATCGATAGACAGCGGGAGGATTGTCCTCACTCGGCTCTGCGAGTTCTTGATACGTCTCTAAATCGAGCATCTCCCCTTCCCCGCGCACCTCATCCACCCAAGCTTCGAAGGCCGCATCCGATACCGCGATCGCCTTGAACCGCATCCCCGCAAATCCTTTGCCGCTCAAATTCGAAGACGAGCCGCGAAACTCCCCCTCCTCATCGGCGATCAAATGCAATTGCGTATCCATCCCCGCCATCGCATAAATCTGCCCGCCCAGCTGCGGAATCCAAAAAGAATTCATCGGCGCATCGGAGGTGATATGAAAATTGATCGGCGTCTTTTCTGGAAATTGGACGAAATTGACTGTCGCTATGCCCTGCTCCGGATAGATGAAGAGCCACTTCCACTGCAAAGCGACGACCTGGATGGTCAAAGGCTGCACACCTGTGTCGATCGGCCGAAACGGATCTAAGTGATGGCTGCTTCTCCAAACGAGGACAGACAGCACCGCGATGATGACAAAAGGGACCCCGAACCAGACGATCTCAGCAGACAAACTCTGATCCCAATCGGGCCGATATTTGGATTCCCGATTGCTTGCTCGATATTTTCTTGCAAACACAACCGTCATGATGAAGACCGGGATCACCACAATCAACATCAGCCAGCTCGCCATGATGAGAAGGCCCCGCTGCTTGGCGGCGATCATCCCCTTCGGATTTAGCATCGCGATCTGTCCGCTTTGCATGCACAAAAGCAGGACAAGGCCCACGACAAGGAGAACTCCCAAAATCAGCAGCAAGTAGAAAGCGATCTTACGTTTTTTTTGCATCTTTCAAATCGGATTTTGACACAACCGAAATTAAATGCAAGGAGAAAAAAACAGAATGATCAGGTACCTGGACTTTGTCCATTTTGTGCTAGACCAATTGCGACAAAAGCGTCTTTGCTGGAACGAGAATCGGTTCCCTTTCGGAAAAACAATCTTTCTTGACGAAAGGAAGGTCGAAGGAAATCTGAAAAGCATGCGGCGCCTGCGTTGCTTTTTGGTAGTAATAAAGAGAAGGAGAAATCCCTTTTTCCGATGTCTTCGACTCAACTAAAAACCACGGTTTTCCATTTTTTGTAACAAGAAAATCTACTTCTCTCTTCGATTTGTCTCTAAGATAAAAAAGTCCATAATCTCCCAATCCCGCATCTGTCCAAAACTGAACCGCTTTAAGTAAATGAGAAGCGACAAAATTTTCATTGCGCGCGCCGAGATTTGTGGCCATAGACCAATCCCACAAATATACTTTCGGTTGTTTAATCAACGATTTGGAAATGTTTTTTGACCAGGGTTGTATCGTAAAACAATAATAAAGACTGGAAAAGACTTTTATCCATCGCTGAATCGTTGGGCTGGACACTTTCACAGCATTCGCCAAGTTTGTATAATCGACCAACTGGCCAACGTGATGGGTCAACATTTGCGCTAAAACTTCCATCTGCCCCAGGTCCTGAATCCGCGTTAAATCGCGAAGATCCTCCTTGAAAAGAAGATCCAATCGCAACCGGCGCCACTGATGCGTAAACCGATCATTTCTTTGAACAAATGGTTCGGGGAAACCTCCGTGTTCCATGAGAACGTCAAAATCTTTGCAGGCAATAGGAGGAGAGATGTCTGTCTCTTTGAAAGAGGAATCGACAATTTCTCGTAAGGAAAGCGGATGGATACGATAGAGGAAATAACGGCCCATCATACTGTCCCCTCCTCGCTTATAAACATCTAAGCGCGCGCTGCCCGTAACGATGATTCGCACCTTCTTTTCATAAGTGTCGAAAAAACCTTTGAGGAAACGCTTCCAATAGCGGTATTTGTGAATTTCATCGAATACAACAACCGGAAGAGAGGTCCTCAGCCTAGATAATCCTAGATGTAACGCCACAGCGGCAGGGCCAGCTAAAATCACGGCTCGATGCACATCATTGTCCCAGTTCAAATAATATCCTGGCGAGGTCTCCGTCAAAGAGGATGTGGTCTTCCCCACCTGCCTCGGCCCGGAAAGAAACAGCATCTGCCGATTGCGAGAAAAGTGATCCCGGATAACTTTTTGGTAGATGCGCTCGATCATAGGACCATTTTAACATATATGTTATTTTGGTCAAGACCATTTTAACATATATGTTATTTTGGCCCTTTGCGGACCTTCTTTGAAATCCTCAGGAACCTCGACAGATCAAACAATAATATACACAACCATATTACGTACAGCTGTTTACGAATGTATAACCTACGGTTTAGTTGACGTATCGGTATACTGTATGGTATACTTAGAATAACAAAGAGAGGGAACCTCATGGCGATTCAAGCGAAGATCTCGGATCGGTCGAAGAAAATTATTCAGGTCATCGTGCATGAAACAGGAGAAAGCCAGATTGCCGTTATAGAACATGCTGTGCTGGCCTATCACCGCGAATGGCGTATGCAAAGAGTCAATGAAGCCTATGCTCAACTGAAGAAAAATAAACGAGCTTGGAAGGCTGAAATCAAAGAACGCGCTCTTCTAGAAAAAACTTCAAACGATGGTCTTGAAGATGTCTGAAATTCTCAGAGGCGATGTTTGGCTATTTGATCCCGAACCTACTCGAGGAAGAGAGGTGGGCAAAAAATTGCGGCCGGCAATCATCGTTTCAAACGATACATTCAACAACGGCCCTGCCGGACTGGTGATTGTGGTTCCACTTACGTCAAAAGATAAAAAAATCCCCTGCCACGTATCTATTCTTCCTAAAGATGGAGGCGTGAAAGAGCGCAGCTTTGCTGTATGCGAACAAATTCGATGCATTAGCA
>Ga0364920_10290_pt2 | contig 11033 bp, 8 predicted proteins | sample SorcelJu500001C8_FD_206961 | JGI IMG/M metagenome (GOLD analysis project Ga0364920, IMG submission 206961) | Enriched cells from Trout Bog Lake Hypolimnion, Wisconsin, USA - BchlTB.June20.5000.01.C8 | ecosystem: Environmental > Aquatic > Freshwater > Lake > Hypolimnion/Profundal zone | place: USA...
ACCTACAACCAGCGGGTGTTAACTGACCTGGCAAAGCCAACGGGAGGACTTGGTATGAAGCTCATCGCGGTCTTCTGCGCCTTCCTGATTCCCACGGTCGTCGGTGCCGAGGAAGTTCGCATCACAGTCGGAATGCCTCACGAGGACGCCACCAAGCTAATTCACAAGCACAGCGGCAAGGACATCACTGCTGGCCTGGCTCTCGCAACGGAGAAACTGGGTATCTTCTGGGAGTTTCAGGACTACGACGCGGTCATCGAACTGGACTCCCGAGATGGCAAGGTTGTCCGTATGATCTACTGGACAAAGAAAGACTTTGCCGGCGACAAGAGCCATCGCGCGGAGACCGAACAGTCCATCAAGGTTCTCTCGCTGGACACCGAGAAGAAGAAAGTGTCGATCGAGAAACAGATGAAGAAGTAAGCGGGTCACGATTGCTGTCAACTGGGAATGGTCTTGTAAAGTGGTTGGACGGCTGACTTGCAGCACCACGGGAAAGCACCCGCGCTGGCAGAAAACCAACCAGGCAGGTGCCTTCCCGTGCGGTGTGGCGAACTTGCTTACGCAGCAGTCTGCTCGGCGCCAGTGAACCGCTGCCAATCGGCATGAAACTCACGGCGCAGCTGGCTCACCCTTGCAGGGCTCAGACCGTGCTTGTTGGCCAGCTCAAGCGTCCTTTCTCCGACGAGCATGTCGTCAATGATGCGCCTGTAGCGCTGGCTGTGGCTGCGGCGCCACGATGGAAAATCGATGCGAAACGCGGCCAGTTCTGATGGGTCATAGGACGGGGTTTCGGCCAGGGCCTCGGTCAATGGATTGGTCGAGAGGGTAGAGTGATCGGGCAACTTGCTGACGGAGAATCCGTGGCGTTGCTGTGCCCTCTCGCTGAGAACGTCGTTGGGCTTGAGCTGGCAGCAGACGCGCCGGCCCGTTCTGACAGCCTTTGCCGCATACGTCGCGAGAGCGCTGGCGAACCGAGCGGGATTCTTGCCAAGCTCGACCAGCCGCCGCCACCACTTCCAACAGATGCTGACGACCTCGCTGACGAAGTCAGCCTTCTTGTGCTGGCATCGGACATGCCGGAAGTAGCACCTGGCGTGACGAGCGATGCGTGGCATGGCGGCGACGAAGTCAGACTGGACCTGATCGAGGGAGGGAGCAGAAAGAGAAGCTTGTGCGAACATCGGGACGCTCCTGGTGGAACCGTCCCATTAGGGACGGTTCAGTGTGAGTGAACCGCCCCTGCAAAGTGCTGGGGCAGATGCCAGCCGTTTAAGCGGGTGGCATCTGATGATGACGCATTATTGGGGCTAATTTGGGTTGCGTTTATCGATTGGGCTCCTGGTGACGCTGAACAGCTGGCTCGAGTGTTTGCCGCTGACCAGAACGCGACGGATAATAGCGGATTTCGCGTACATAACCGACCGGTTGTGTACGCGATTGCGGAATTCGAGCCCGCAGATAGGCCGCTCCACGTTTGCGGTCATTTGGCGGTGACCAGCGCAACGTCCCTCCGCGTCGGGCACGCAGTTCTCGTCGTTGCACGGGGCGTGCCCATGCGATCCTTCCACAGGCTACGTCCGCTTCATTTTCCTCCTTCTAGCGCTGCTGCGGTTTCGCGCCGCAGCAGGTCGAGTTCTAGCCAGATCAACCGGCCCCAACGCTCCTTGCCCGAGCTGCGTTTTTCCATCCAGGCCGTGCCCTTGTCGAACCACAGGCGTGCCTCTGCGGGCTTCTTGAGCTGCCGGTACGCCAGGGCCAGCAAGAAGTGAGCGTGTACGGATTCGTCGTTATCGGTTCGCGCTTCGATGGCTTCCTTGAGATACTTGACCGCTTCCTGTGGCCGGCCCGCGCGCAAAAGCAGCCCGCCATGCAACTCTTGCAGGTGGAGATCCTTGCGATCCTTCATCAGCGATTCGACGTGTTTAATCAGCGGCTTGAAATCCGCCACGGCGTCGGGCGCCAGCAGACAGGCACGCAAAGTGACCCACGATGTGTAGCTATACGCATCTTCCTTGGGCAGCACCACGAGGGCTGCACAGGCGCTACGGTAGCCGTCGCTGTTGCCTTGGTCCAGGCACGTGCGCGCATGCGCGTTCAGGGCCAGACTGTCTTCGGGATTCAGGCTAACGGCCTTCGAGAAGTCAGCGGCGGCGCCCGCAAGCTGTCCCAGGCGGGCACGCACAAACCCCCGCCAGCGATGGAGGGCCCCGTCCCCTGGCTGCAAGACCATGAGGCGATCGAGATGAAAGGTTGCCGCGCTCAGGTAGCCCCTCGCTTCCGCCGTGAGCGCCTGCCGCCGATGCCAACCGGGCCGGCTGCGCGCCTCCGCCTGGCGGCGCTCCGCGGGGGACTGCTCTTCAGCACTCCAGACGCGTACCACTCGGTCGGCCCCGGCCGATGCGATGTGCCGACCGTCTGCGTCGAAGGCCACGGCCTCTACCCCCGCGCCGTGGCCAGTCAGCGTCAGCACTTCCTGGCCAGTCGCGACGTCCCAGATCTTAACCGTTCGATCGGCGCTAGCTGTCGCCAGACGCCGGCCGTCTGGGCTGAAGGCGAGGGCGTTAACCGAATCGGCGTGACCTTGCATGGTTGCGAGTTCCCGACCGCTGCTTCCGCTCCAGACTTTGACGACGCCGTCCAGGCTGACCGACGCTAGAGCGCCGTCCGCATGGAATGCCAAGCCAGTTACCGATCTGTCGTGCCCGCGGCAAACGAAGTGGACGTCTCCATTCAGCGTGTTCCAGACGTCGATGCTGCCGTCCTCCCGGCCCAGCGCCAGCCATCGGCCGTCTGCACGCACGGTGCCCCCAGTGATGGTCAGGGGAGATCGTTTGTCGTGGAAACGATGCACGACCATTCCTGTCAGCAAGTCCGTTACCAACAGATCTGGGGCAGGGTCTAGACGAGGCGGTGGTAACGTGTCGTCCGACGGTGGAGATACTTGCACGGGCCTGCCGTGCTGGACTGTCACCAGCCGGCCGCCAGCCATGCAAAGCGGAGTATTGGCCCTGTCGAATTCAATCTGGGCCGCGGAGGCAAGACGTTGCCCGGTGTGCCCGTCCCATAACATCAGGGCTTTGTCGCAGATGGCGACGATCCGGTCCCCCTCCGGGCTGAAGGCCACGGCACGAAGGGATGACTTGAGTCGCAATGGACGTTCCGGTCGGCTGACCGTTGGGCCGCTCTCGTACCCGAACAGCGACGACGGTGTGCCACCCACACGTGGGGCCGCTTCCTCGCCGGTGTTTGCATCCCACAACTTGACGGCTCCGTCGCGTCCGAGCGAGGCGACGCGGCGACCGTCGGGGCTGAACGCCACGGCGCTGACTTCGGTTTTGTGTTCGCGAAAGAGGACTGCTTCCTGGTCCGTGGTGATATCCCAGATACGGACTGTGCCGTCGGCGCCGGCCGAGGCCATGCGACAGCCGTCCGCATCGAACGCAACGGAGTCGACGCGGTCGGTGTGACCGCGGTAGGTGCTAACCAGCTGCCGCTTGGGCAAGTCCCAAAGCCGGACCGTTTGGTCCCAGCCCGCCGAGGCCATCTGACAACCGTCGGGACTGAGGGCTATGGCGTTAACCGGCCCACGGTGTCCCTCTAGCGAGTACACCTCGTTCCATGTCGCCGTATCCCAGACCTTGATGGTCTGGTCCCAGCTCCCGGAAATCAACCATTTGCCATCGGCCGAGAACGCCGCGCTGCTGACCGCGTCCCTGTGCCTCGGATACAAGCTTTGAGCTTTCGTCCCATTGCTCGCGTCCCACACATGCAGATCGCCCCCCATATCTCCCGACACTAGCCACTTCCCGTCCGGACTGAATCCCACCGTCAGCACCTCGTCCTCATGGAGCAGGACCATGGGGGCGTCCTGCGTCGCGACGTCCCAGAGTTTGACCGTCTTGTCGTCGCTAGCCGAAGCCACTCGGCCGGCAGGGCCGAACGCTAGGTCGATGACGGCACGCTCGTGCAAAAGTCGAAGGGTGCACTTGCCGGCACTGCAATCGCGCACGCAGACCTGGCCGATGGCGTCTCCCGAGGCTAGCCAGCGGCCGTCGGTACTGAATGCCACGCAATGGACACTAATAGGATGCTCCTTCAGAATGTCGCCTGCAGCGCCGTTTCCGGCGTGCCAGAGGCGCACGGTGCCGTCCGCCCCCGCCGAGGCCAACGACGTACCGTTCGGGCTGAAAGCTACCCCAAGCACCGCCGTAGAATGGCCGGCTAGCCTCAGCTGGTTATTGCTAACGAAACGACGGAGGTAGTGGTACTCGAAGCCGCGTGCATCCTCCCTGGCGGGCGGTGCGGCGTACCGGTCCAGCATACTTTGCACGGAGCGCACGTTCCCCTCTTGCCAGGCCCTTCCGGCCGCATTGACGTCGGCCAGGTATTGATAGCGTCGAGCCAGGATCCGCAAGCGATCCATCGCCTCGGCGGCTAGTTGCTGTTCGTCTGCACGTGTCCTCGCCTGTCCTTCACGTTCCGCAGCGGCCGCCAGCAAAACACCTGCGATCAATGCCGTTCCCACAACCGCCACAGCCGCCGCGCAGGTGCCGACAAAGGCTCTATGCCGGCGTAACCAGCGCCCCAGTTGCACAGTACACGGCTCGGCGTAGGCGGCGACAGACTCATCGGCCAGCCAGTGCTCAAGGTCGTCGGTCAGTTCGTGCAGCGACGCGTATCGGTCGGCCGGCTTGAGTTTCATCGCCTTGAGGCAAATCGCATCGAGCGCCCGCGGCACGTCCGCTTTGATCTGCCGCGGCGGCGGGAAATCACCGCGCTCTGCCTTCCGCAAGACATCTGCAACGTCCGTGTCGGTGATGGGCGGCCTGCCTGTCAAAAGACAGTACAGGGTCGCGCCAAGACTGTAGACATCGCTGGCCGGGCCCAGTTGATCCAACCGTCCGGCCGCCTGTTCGGGGCTCATGAACTGTGGTGTGCCGACGGCTGAGCCGGCCACCGTTGCGACCGTGCCGCTCAGGCCCGAAGGGCGCAGAGGGGGTTCCTCCGGAGCCGCGTTTGCCTGCTTCAAGTCGAGCGGCTTGGCTAGGCCCCAATCGACCACCAGCGTCTCGCCGTACTTGCCCAACATGATATTGCCGGGCTTCAAGTCGCGGTGCAGCACGCCGCGACTGTGTGCGTAGGCGACGGCATTGCAAACGTCGATGAGCCGGCCGAGCAGCTTGCGAAACTCGACGGCACGCTCGCCGGGATCGCGCGTGCTCCCCTCGCCTTTGTGGAATCGCTCGATTGCTTCCTTGAGAGAGTCGCCACGGATGAAGCGCATGGCGTAGAACGGCCGACCGTCAGCGTATTGCCCCAGGCCGTATACGGGCACGATGCCCGGATGCTCCAGGCCACCGGTGATCTCCGCCTCCACGACGAATCGCGCTCGACTGCTTGGGCTGTCGGCGTGGCGGTCTTGGATTTCCTTGAGCGCGACCTCACGATGGAGTTCAGCATCCTCGGCCACGAACACCTCGCCCAATCCGCCCTTGGCATGCGGCCGCAGTATGCGGAAACGAACGCCCGCCGAGGTTGCCTGGCCAACGCTGGTGGCTCGCGTGGCGAAGGAGTCCACCTCGGCAGCCTTATCGCGTGCGACACAGGCGAGGCTCGCCTGGACGTCAGCGTCGTCAATCTGGCGGAGTTCGTTGCGCATCGAACCAACCGAACTGACCGCAGCCAAGCTCTTCTCGGCATCGCCGCCGTGCATGTCCAGGTGCTTCTGCACCAGGGCATCCAGAAGCTGGTGCGTGTCGGCCGCCAGTGCATTCTGGTCGAGCAGGATCTGGCCCAGCGGCTTGTGCTTGTCGAGTACCCAGGCATTCATCGCGGCAATGAGGGCATCGCGGCTGATGAAGTTCATCTGCACTGCCAGAATGCCGAACAGCAAATTGCGATCCGCAGCAGTGGCGGGGGCGGACATAGCATGGTCCTCTGGGAAGCTCAAACGTGAAACGGGCGCGGTTGGGAACGATGATACCGGAAGGCGGAACGGCGGACCAGCTGCTGCATTCCCGTCGCCATTCCAGTCCAGCCTCAGGTTGGGAACTGGCTCCACCCACAATTTCCGAAATATTCTCCGCCACGGAAGTCCTTGCCTGGTCAGACGGTCGCCACAATCGGCAGAAAACCCCTAGAAAACAGCCATTGCCTGCGTTGACACACTTACCGGGCATCCTAGAATCGAAGTGCTCGAAGCAAGAACCACGGATTGTCTAGCAAGAAACCGGCATCCTTCTGGACGGCCACAACCGTTTCGCACTCTGCCAGAAACTCGGTATCACCCTACGAATCAAGCGTCTTTCGTTTCCTGACCGAGAAGCAGCCAGGACCTTCATCATCCATAACCAGCTTGCCCGACGAAACGTTACGCCCGAAGCTGCTTCGTACTTGAGGGGCAAGCGTTACCTGACCGAGAAGCTGTCCCGAGGCGGCGACCGAAGCACTTCCCGAGCAAGTGGTCAAAGTGACCACTTGAAAACCGACGAGAACTCCCGAGGCGATCAAACGGCGCGAGCATCCGGTCAATGTGACCGGATGAAAATGTCGGAGCGCGGAGCGTTTAGCCCAGGGAGCCGAAAGCGTTGGCCGATAGACTTGTCGAGCAGCTTGGGCCGGGTGGTGCTGCTGCGGTAGTGAAGGCGGTGGAGCAGTTGTTGAGACGGAAGAAGAAGCGGGGTTAAGACATCGTTTCAGCGGGCATAGCTCGCGGAGTTGTTATTTACCCCGACAGGTTTGGCGATGGGGCTGGACATCGTGTCCAGGATCCGCGTGGGTTGGCGGAGTTGACTCCGCCATGTGTGGCGATGCGGTCGTGAAACACGTGCTCCTGCCGACTCAAAAGAATTCCATCATGTTTTTGGGTTGACTTGCATTCGGAAGCGCTGGATTCTTATTCCCATCGTTCCAACAGGCGGGCGAGTGTCATAGTCAGTCCAAATGAACTGAGTGCTGGCAGAGGCCGCGAGCAATGACATGGGAAATAGGTGTAACCGGCTCTCCATTCGACCTTCGGGAACTCGTGAAAGCACTTCAGTCCCCTGAGCTAACGTTAACGGAAGAGGATGGCCAGTTCGTAATTCGATCAGTCAATTTCGATCCGAATGCTGATGCAAGTGTCATCCGGCATCAAGCAGCGGAGCTAGTCCGATTCATTGACGGGGCAGCAGTTCTGGTTCTTGGACGCCGCCAATCCCTCGGGCTCGGGTTTATCTGTCGTGTCAAAGACGACGGAACAAAAGAGGTCCACGTGAGCGGTTCGGGAGGGATTGCAATTGGGGGGACGGCTAGGGTCACGGTTAAGCGGGCCGACGGAACCGAAGTTACACTTGACCCAGCTGAACGTGTTCCAAAATGGCTGGGCCTTGCACCTACGAACGATACGGTCAAGAAGGTGCTGAGATACTTGTCCCGTCCCCTTGACTGGGGCACGCTTTACAATATCCACGAGGCGATTCAGGGTGATATGGGGGGTGAGGACGCTATCGAAGTAGCGGGGTGGGCCACGAAGAAAGAACAGAAGCGCTTCACTCATACAGCGAACAATTACCACGCGATAAAAGAAGAGGCACGACACGCACGTGAGGACTGGGCGGCGCCTCCAAATCCGATGGCGCATTCTGAGGCAGCAGGCCTTGTCAAGGCGATTGCTCAGGCGTGGTTGAATTACAAGGCCGGTCCGTGAAGCGTGATCATGATGGCAAACGGCTTCACATGGCCTTCTTCGTCGAGCGCCGGGATCGCGGGGGATTAACTCTCGCGGCCGCCTTCCTTCGGCCACTCAATTCTCGGCTTTCCCCATATCGTTTGCTGAACCGGCGGGCGGATCAAAGGAACAGGTAGGACGGCACAGGGATTCCACATCGAGCGCATACTTGTGATTCGGCTGGAATGCTGCTGGGGAACGCATGAATCTTGCTGGCGTTTTCCGAGCAGACAACAATTACGCCGCTGCATGACGTGTGATAAGCGCCACTTTGATAAGTGAGGCCGGTTTCCTTTCCTGCAAAGAAAAGCAGGTTCTTTCTACCAACATCGTCAATCTGGAGGCATCCAGATGCCGCGCCTGCCACCAGATAATTCTGGTATGTCGGCCAGCTCGGGTCGTTGAATACTGAGTTCAATGCATATACTCCAGTGGACGTCGTGTGCTTCATGAACTTCTCAAGCTGATACGTGTTTGCTGGTCCGAGACCAGAACCCGGAATCACGGGCGAGACATGAGACTCTATTCTCGCGCAAGCGTGGCAGTAATAGACAGCCATATTCTTTCGTCCTCACCCCTTCAACTTCTCCGCAATCGCCTGGAACTGCTCCAGCGCCGTCTGAAGATCGTCAGCGATCTCCTGGGCCAGCACGTCAGGGTCGGGGAGGTCTTCCGAGTCCTCCAGGCTGGTGTCCTTGAGCCAGAAGATGTCCAGATTCACCTTGTCCCGCTTGACCAACTCGTCATAGTCGAAGGCACGCCACCGGCCCTCGGTGTTCGACTCAGTCCACGTTGGCTCGCGCAGGTGTCGTTTGCCGGGTCGGTAGCACTCCACGAACTCGTCCAGGTCCGAGCGCTTCAAGGGGTTCGCTTTCAGCGTGAAGTGCATGTTCGTCCGAAGGTCGAACACCCACATCTTCGTGGTCCAGGGCTTCTCCTGAGCGGGCCTGGCATCCAAGAAAAGCACATTCGCTTTGACGCCCTGGGCATAGAAGATGCCCGTGGGTAACCGCAACAGTGTGTGAACGTCGCACTGCTTGAGCAGGTTGCGGCGCACCGTTTCGCCGGCACCGCCCTCGAAGAGCACGTTGTCAGGGACGACGATGGCGCAGCGCCCATTGACCTTGAGTAGCGTCTTGACGTGCTGCAGGAAGTTCAACTGCTTGTTCTTGGTCGCCGTCCAGAAATCCTGCCGCTCGTAGACCGTGTCTTCCTTCTCCAGGTCGCCGGCCTCGTTCACCACGGCAATGGTGCTCTTCTTGCCAAATGGTGGATTCGTCATGACCACGCTGAATCGTTCACCAGGGTCGCTGGCGAGGCTGTCCACGCCGGACCTGATCGGGCATGGGTCGGCGTCGATGCCGTGCAGGTACAGGTTCATGATGCACAGGCGGGCCGTGTTGGGCACCAGTTCCCAGCCCTTGACGAACTTCGTGCGCAGGTGCTTCTTCTGGTCCTTGTCGAGTTCCTTGCCGTGGCGCCTGACGACGTAATCGTAAGCGGCGAGTAGGAAGCCACCTGTACCCGCGGCCGGATCGGAAACCGTGTCATCAGGACCAGGCTGCACGCAGTCCACGATAGCCTTGATGAGTTCACGGGGCGTGAAATACTGGCCCGCGCCCTTCGGCGACTCTTCGGCGCTCTTGGCCAGCAGGCTCTCGTAAATGTCGCCCTTCACGTCGGCCTGCATGGACGACCACTTGATCGGCTCGATCAGGTCCACGATTAGCCGGCGCAGGGTGGCCGGGTTCTGGATGTCGGGGCGGCCTTCTTGAAGATTTCACCCAGCATCCCCTTCTGCTTACCGAGTTCTTCGAGCACGTGCCGGTAGTGGACTTCGAGGTCGTCGCCTTCCTGTTTCAGCAGGCTGTCCCAGCCGAATTTGGCCGGAACGATGGCTGGCCGGTTGTACGGCGACTTGGTCAACTCGTCGGCCATCTTGAGGAACAGCAGGAAGGTGATCTGCTCTATGTAGGCCAAGTACGAAAGGCCGTCATCCCGCAGGACGTGGGCGAAATTCCAGGCTTTGCTCTCTATCTGCTGACGGTCAGAACTCATCAACAAACCCTCTATTAGCGAAATGCGTCCTTACATCATCGTGTTGTGAATGAGGCTCTCGACATCCTGGTGTGACACTACCTTCACCTTGATAAGCGCCTCCGCTACACCATCAATCACTGGGCCGTGACTAGCGACGAACTGCTGCGCTTGAGCCTGGGCTTTCTCGACGGATTTCTGGATCACCGCTATCTTCCGCTGCACTTCTTCCCCTGGGGTTACGAGGACGCCGTTCCTAACTGCTGGCGTGCAGATCGCTCCTGCTGCATAGATAAACGCTCGCTGGCCGTCTGATTGCGCATGTCCGATGTCGAGTCCCGCTCTGTCATTGATGCGCTGCTCGGCGAAAACGCCTGCAAGCAAGACGACGAGGACAGGCATGACCGCATCTTCTCCTTTGCCAAGAAACTCCTTCGGAGAAGGCAAGGCGAGTTCGGCGCTTCCCAAGGTTTGCCCGACACCGGGGACAAAGCCGGGCCGGATGTCGATTCCAGCCACAAGAAAACCATGCGAAATTGCAGCCACAGCGTGTCCGGCTTCGTGGTAGGCGTTGCATCGGACAGCAAAGGCATCATCGAGTGTCCGGTTCACATCATCTCCGAGTTCTTTGGCTTCGCCGAGCGACTACGGCTTGGTGCCAGTGTATTCGACTTGCCATTCGCTTCATGAGCCGACAGGCTTGCTCTTAGACGGTTCAACATCACGGCGGCGGGTTCATCCTTCGGGTCTTGAGGAACGAGTTTGCCCTCGAAGGCACGCTTCAAGATGCTCTGGTGGAGCCGTGTGGCACGCTTGAGGTCGGCTTCAACCTGACCCTGGGCTACGGCGATGATAGAGAGGCGTTCAGCCACTTCGGAGAGGATTTCCCCCTGCTCCGCAAGTGGTGGAAGCGGAACCGGAATACCCCGAATATCAGCGCCCGAAATCCCAGTTTGCCCGGCTGTGGTCCTTGCCCTACCAGCCATATGCCGTCGTGAAACACCCACATTGCAAGCGATTTCAAGGTAGTCGTTCAGAGGCGTGAATGGCATGGCTTTGACCCGGATGAGTTTGTCGGGGTGCAGCGTTGGCTGAGTGCAGCCCCGCACAACCCCGGCGACTCCGAGCAAGTCCACGCTCCCGTTGTATCGGGTGAAGAGAAGGTCGCCGTCTTCGACGTAGTATCCCGAAACATCAGCCTGGACTTCATTCAGGTAACGGACCTCTTCCACATCGACCTTCATGGGGCGCACGGCATTGATGCGCAGCAGCCGAATCCCAACCG
>Ga0364920_10349_pt1 | contig 10882 bp, 13 predicted proteins | sample SorcelJu500001C8_FD_206961 | JGI IMG/M metagenome (GOLD analysis project Ga0364920, IMG submission 206961) | Enriched cells from Trout Bog Lake Hypolimnion, Wisconsin, USA - BchlTB.June20.5000.01.C8 | ecosystem: Environmental > Aquatic > Freshwater > Lake > Hypolimnion/Profundal zone | place: USA...
GGCACTAATTCATATTTAAAGGGTGGCTTGATTTTGGCCATTTTCCCATTACGAGTAACAATCAAAGCCGTGCCAGTGCGTACAGCCGTCTCCAAGGCAACTTGGTAGCTTTGATTTCTCGCCTCTAACACCAGAGACATTAAATCATCCATTATTTGACCCCTTTTGTATTTTCCCCCAAACTACCGTATCCAAAACATCTACCAGCCCATGTTTTTTTTTGAGTGCAATTATTTTTTCTTGCTCTCCTGAGTTATCTAGGATCAATGCCTGATCAGAAAGCGGTAAATAGTGAACATAGAAATTCCTGATTCCTGAATGGTACCGTCTAACGATGGTTTCCTCTGGTACATAATGCCCTCCTTGCTTAACTCTCTGCGCTACACGGTTGACGGCATACTCAGGATTTTTAAGCCACAAGTAAACAAGATAAAATTCATAGCCATTTTGTTTAGCCGACTTTAAGTGTTTTATGTAATTTGAACCAGACGCTGTCGTCTCAAAGGCAAAACTTTTCCCCGCACTGAGAAGCTCATGCATTCGCTTTAGCATCAATTTACTAGAAGCAACAGCAACACTTTCTGGATGTAAAGGGGCTAACCCTCTGGCAATCTCATCGGCATTAATAAATTCATAAAGGACAGTGCTGTTTTTTGTGAGGAGCTTTGCAGTCGTTGTTTTGCCAGCGCCATTTGGGCCGGCAATCATAAGAACTCTTTTGGTCATTGAGCAAACATCCAATATGACGACAGTCATGAAAACAGAAGTCTTCAATACCCGCTTCAAGGATTCTATAGAGAATATCTGATTTTTGCCACAATATCTAGCGAAAGCTCTCTCTGAAAACGGGAGTCGCTGCACAGCCTCTTGCGCATTGACTAAAAATATAGATCGATATACGTCTAAAACATGAGCAGCATGTTTCGGACCCCCGAGCGGTATCGCACTTTTTTAACTGTTGTGTTGACGTGGACGCTCGATTTAGTCGGGTATTCGATTGTATTTCCTGTCCTCGCGCCGATGTTTTTGAAGCCGCAATACCATTTTTTTAGCGCGAACGCTTCAGACGAAGTCCGAACGACGATGTTGGGCTTCGTGTTTGCCATTTTCGGCTTCGCGCAATTGATCGGCAGTTCTCTTTGGGGCGCGGTGGCGGATCATTATGGCAGGTATAAGGTTTTTCTAGGGACGATCGCGTTGAGCGTTCTTGGGTATGCCTTGATGGCTGTGAGCGTCTACTCTGAAAGTCTTATTTTGCTTTTCGTCGGCCGCATTCTCACCGGTTTTAGTTCTGGGAATCAGGGGCTCGCCCAATCGGCGACAGCCGACTTGACCGATGTGCATCACCGAAGCAAAGCATTTGGGATTTTGATGGGCGTTGGGGGCTTAGGTTTTGTCGCAGGTCCCTGGATCGGCGGCAAATTGGCCAATCCCGATTGGCTCTCCGGATCAGGCGCTTTTATTTTTGCCGCGATTGCAGCCACGATCAATTTTTTGATGATCCTTTTTTTCTTTGTGGAGACATGGAAGCGCAAAGCAGGACATGCGGAGGTGAGTTTTTTCAGGACATGCAAAGACATCTCGCTTGTTTTTCATCAAAAAACCTTGCGCATCCTCCTCACAACCTTTCTTCTATTTTCTGTCGGTTGGGCTTTTTTTCTGATTTTTTCACCGACGTACTTGGTGCAAAAGTTCTCATTAAACTCCGGCCAACTGGGCGATATTTTCGCCTACATGGCCGTGATCTGGTTTTTTGTTTCGATGTTCTTGAACAAAGAACTCTCTGGCAAATTTGCCATTGATCGTTTGATTTTAGTGGGCATTGTGCTTGCAGCGTGCGGGATGGCTTCATTTCTCTACCCCGAGCATTTGTGGCCCTTTTGGATCATTATTCCCATTGCCTTGTCAGGGGCAGCTTTAAGTTGGGTCAATCTGGGTTCCTTGATCTCGATACGAGCGCCGGAACACATGCAAGGAAGAGCTCTCGGCGCTTCGGGATCTATGTGGGCGATCGGCCAGATCGTAGCCCCTCTAGCCGCAGGTCCCATGGCAGGATGGAACATGTATTTGCCCTTGTCAGTGGGATCAGGGCTTTTATTTCTTTGTTTGGTCTATTTTTGGACTCGTTATAAAGCAGGATAGGAACTCGCCCGTATGGATTTAAGACTCAAGAATAAAACAGCTCTGGTCTCTGGTTCCTCTGAAGGGATCGGCTTTGCGATTGCTCATGCCTTAGCGAAAGAAGGGGCCTCTGTCTCCATCAATGGCAGATCGAGCAAGAGCGTCAATGCCGCTATAGATAAATTGCGAAAAATGGGAGTGACGGGAGATTTGCACCCCGCTCCCTTTGATCTTTCCTCTGCGGAGGGGGTAAAAAGCTTAATAAAAGCCGTTCCCCATGTCGATATTCTCGTCAATAATCTCGGCATTTTTGAGGTCAAACCCTTTGAAGAAATCACAGACGAGGATTGGCGCAGATTTTTCGAAGTCAATGTGATGAGCGGCGTGCGGCTGAGCCGTTTTTATTTTCCTCAAATGATCCAAAAGAATTGGGGGAGAATCATCTTCATCTCTAGCGAATCGGGTGTCAATATTCCCGAAGCCATGATCCACTATGGCGTTACGAAAACAGCGCAGCTGGCCCTTGCGCGCGGCCTTGCAGAAAAAACTGTTTCTACAGGCGTTACAGTGAATTCGGTATTGCCAGGACCTACTTATACGGCGGGAGTGGAAAAATTCTTAGGCGAGATCGCCGCATCCCAAGGGATCTCTGCCAAAGAAGTAGAGAAACAATTCATCAAAAAAGAAAGACCGAGTTCCTTGATCCAACGTTTCGCCCGTCCTGATGAAGTGGCATCCCTTGTCGCTTTTGTCTGCAGCGAGTTAGCTTCTGCGATCAATGGCGCAGCATTGCGCGCCGAAGGCGGCATCGTCCGATCTATTTGTTAGTATCCGCAAAGCTTGTAAAGCGATTTTACATCCAAGATGCGGAATTTTTCCTGGAGAGGTTTCCGGATTTCAGCTACGATCTTTTCTAAAAATTTACGTTCAAGGGAAGGCCGTTATGTCTCATGGAGAGCTCATCCTCTATACCACCGAAGATGGTAAAACATCCGTCCAGCTCAAAGCTCAGGAAGAAACAGTCTGGCTTACTCAAATGGAAATCGCAGATCTTTTTCAAACAACCAAGCAAAATATCAGCCTGCACATCAAGAATATATTTTCAACAAACGAGCTTTCGGAGTCAGTAGTCAAGGATAACTTGACAACTGCTGCCGATGGGAAACGTTACAAGACTAAGTTATACAATCTCAGCATGATCCTTGCAATTGGCTATAGAGTGGAATCTCTACGAGGGACTCAATTTCGCAGGTGGGCAACAACACATCTTCAAGAATATTTGATTAAAGGTTTTGTGATGGATGATGTCCGTCTTAAGGAGCCGGGTGGACGAGACTATTTCGACGAGTGGCTTGAACGCATTCGTGAGATTCGGGCATCGGAAAAGCGTTTTTATCAAAAAGTTCGAGATATTTATGTGACTGCCATCGATTACGACTCTAAGAGCGATCAGGCGCAGCTTTTCTTTAAAAAAGTGCAGAATAAAATGCTGTGGGCGACAACGCATCGCACGGCAGCGGAGCTGATTGTCGAGCGCGCCAATCCCAAGCTGCCCAATATGGGCCTCAAGAGTTGGAAGGGCAGTCGAGTGCGTCAGCAGGATGTGACGATTGCAAAAAACTACCTTGATCAACCGGAAATCGAAGAGCTAAATCGGATTGTTATCATGTATCTTGACCACGCAGAAGATCAGGCTAAACGGCGTAAAGCAATGACAATGGCAGAATGGGAGGCAAAACTCGACGCATTCCTTACTTTCAAGGAGAGAGACCTATTAGATCATGCTGGTAAAATTTCGGCTCAAGTTGCTGAAAAACTGGCCTTAGAACGCTATGAGGAATTCGAAGGCGCCCGGCGGGAGGATGAACGCCTGCGCGCAGATGCTGCAGATATAGCGGTTCTTGAGGCAATGCGAGCGCAAACAAGGCGATCAGAAGTCTAAATAAAAAAAAGCCGTGAGGCATTGGCTGCAGTAGCGGATGCCACTTCCTCCGCCGAAATGCCTTTGATATCTGCGATGCAACGGGCGATTTCGGGAAGGAATGCCGGTTCATTTTGTTTTCCCCGTTTGCTTTGCGGCGCAAGAAACGGCGCGTCCGTCTCGATTAGCATCTGCGACATCGGCACAAACTTCACAACGTCGCGCAGCGCCCCGCTTTTTTTGAAAGTGACGATCCCGCTGAACGAAAGATACCAGCCCCGCTGCAGCGCTTCTTCCGCCTCTTGCGCGGTTCCCGTAAAACAATGCAGCACAGCAGGCGCTTTTTTCGGGTACTCTCTATCTACAATCGAAAATAAATCGGCAAAGGCCTCTCTGCAATGGAAAATTACGGGCAGGCAATACTCGACTGCCAAAGCTAAATACCGCCTCAGAAATTGTTGCTGCACGTCCTTCGGCGAGTATTCGTAGTGGTAATCGAGACCCGTCTCGCCGATGGCCACGAGTTTTTTTTCAAGCGCTGCGCGCGCAAAAGCCGCAAAGGCCTCTTCGCCTTCTTGGGCGACGTCATGCGGAGTCGTCGCCCCCGCATTCTGAATCCACGGGTGTTTTTGCGACAACAACACCCCCTCGCGCAGACTTTCCGGATCTGTGCAAATGTTGAGAATCCGGGTCACTCCGGCGTGTTTCGCGCGATCGATCATTGCTTCCAGACCGACAAGGAGTTCGGGTGAAGTGAGGTGGGCGTGGGAGTCGATCATTTTACTTGCGCCTTTACTCGATGATAGACTATCTATATAGAGGAATTCAAGGCGTAAACATGTTTATTCTCGCATCCGGCAATCCTTTCATCAGCGCGTATCTGCAGTCCGATTTTTTTGGGAGATGCGTTTTTTGGGGACTGTTTTTCCTCTCGGGCATTTCTTGGAGTGTGCTGATTCATAAAAGTTGGATGTTATTTCGCGTCCGCAAATCCTCCGCGGAATTGTCTTCGCTATTTTGTGAAAAAGATCCTCTCGGCTTGCAAGTGCTGCATCCGGTGCGCGATCGATTTTTAGAGGTGCCGCACCCGTTTTTTGAAATCTACAAGGCGTTCAAGCAAAAAGCGCTCGCGATCATTAGCCGCAATCACATGTTTGCATCGGACGACCCCGCCTCCTTTTCAGAATCAGACATGGGACTTTTAGAGGCGCAGCTCCAGAATTCGATCGGCTTGCAGATGAAAAAACTGGAGAAAAATTTGTTTGTCCTCTCAACAGCTGTGACACTGGGGCCATTTGTGGGACTTCTTGGCACGGTTTGGGGCATTTTAATGACTTTTTCCCAAATGTCTGAGAGGGGAATGCATGCGGGGAGCGGTAGTATGCTCGCCGGCCTATCGCTTGCGCTTGCGGCGACGGTGATTGGTCTTGTGGTGGCGATTCCGGCGTTGATTGGACACAATTACCTCAAAAATGGACTTCGCGAACTTAGACGCGATATGGAAGATTTCTCCTGCCTGCTTTTGGGGGCCATCGAATTGCATTACCGAAAGGTCACACATGCGCCGAAAGCAACTTTTGTCCCTTGAAGACGAAGGATATGAAGAGCCCCTCATCAATCTCACGCCGCTCATCGACGTGGTGTTCGTCCTCTTGATCACATTCATGCTGATTGCGCCGATGCTGAATATCGATCAGGTCGATCTCGCCTCCTGCGGCACGATTGTTCGCAAAGAAGCGCCTGCAGCAGGCGTCACAATCACGCTCCGCTCCGACAATTCGATCTGGTTTCAGGGGAAGACAACCAGTCTCGCGCAGCTGAAAAGCATGCTGCCAAAAGACAAAGGACAAACCCCGCAGCTCATCGCCGACAAGAACGCCCATTTTGGGATGTATCAGGAGATCAAAAATGTGCTGGAAGAGAGCGGTTTTACGCAGATGGATGTGTTATTAAAGCCGTGAAGAACATGTGGTCGCAGTGGTCGCAGACAAAACAGATTTTTGTTGTTGTATTCGGCATCCATTTTTTATTCGTTTTTATTTTTTGTCTGCAACATGTTTTCACAAGAGAAAAGCCGAGAGGAAAAATCGCCGTGCGCACGGTGCAGATGCAGCCTGTCAAAAGTTTTGTTGCGATAGAGTCCGTTGCGAAGGTGGCCGCAACAACTCCCAAAAAAACAGTAAAAAAAACAGCAGCAGCTCCGGCAAAAAAACAGGCCGTCAAGTCTTCGGTCATCCAAGAAATTGAAAAAAATCTCCGGGCTCTCAATGAGGAGACCAAAACAGTGCAACAACCGCGTCAGATTGCAATCCCGTCTTTGCCGCAGGCAAAGCAAATAGAAGTGCCGTCGGAAACAGAATATAACGACGGGGAAAAATTGATCGCCTATTTGCAAAATACGCTTGATTTGCCGGAGCGCGGAGAGGTGAAGATGACGCTCATCCTCAATGGAGCGGGGCGATTGATTTCGTGCGAGATCATTGAAGCGCAAAGCAAAAAAAACGGGGAGTTTTTAAAAAAGCAGTTGCCAGAACTTGCGTTCCCGTGCTTTAATCCTCTTGCAAAAGCAGATGAAAACTTCCAATTTACGATCACATTCAAAAATGCAGAAAATTCTTTTTAGCCTCCTTTTCCCCCTGCTTTTATTTTCCTACGACTTAGAAGTCGCCCTTCCAACGCGCCCGCAGAAAACAGAACTGTATATCTCAAAGCTCCATGTGCCGGAATCGGCATTCGATTGGCGCTATTTTGAAGAGCTGCGCGACGTGTTGGCTTTTGATCTGCGCAATAACGGCTGCTCGACCGTTATTTCCAACCGCGCCGAGCTAGACGAAACGTTTGCCTGGCCCGAGGTGCGCGAACAGTTCAACGTAGGCTTGTGGAAAAAAGAGCGCATTCCTTATGTCCTTGCAGTTCAGGTGTTTAAGAATCGCCTGCAACTCATTGCCTTCAACATCGAGAAGGGAGTGTCAAAAAAATACGCCGACTTTCTCATCTCGGGCAAAATTGAAGAGGACCGCCGCCTCATCCACCAGCTGGCAGACACGGTGCAAAAAGATCTGTTTGGGGTAGACGGGATTGCGTCGTTGCAAATCCTCTATTCCAAACGATGCAAAGTGGGCGATGACTGGGCCTCTGAAATTTGGATTGCCGATTCCGACGGGATGAATGCGCGCCGCGTCCTCAAGGAAAAAGGCTATTGCATGTCTCCTGGATTTTTTTCTCCGCAGATTGCGAAAGGAGACGAGTTTTATTACACCTCTTTTGGGGAAGGCCAGTCGAAAATTTATCGAGCGTCTTTGCAAGCGCCGGTCGGAGAGGCGATGATCTCGCTGCGCGGCTCGCAAGTATTGCCCGCGATGAATAAACAAGGCTCCCAGATGGCGTTCATTGCCGATGCAGCAGGCCGCCCCGATCTTTTCATCCAAAATCTGGGCAGCAACGGCCAAGTCGTGGGCAAGCCGAGACAGCTCTATTCTGCATCGCAAGCGACCCAAGCCTCTCCCACATTTAGCCCTGACGGCAAGCAAATCGCCTTCGTGTCCGACAAAGACGGCCCGCCCAGAATTTATCTCATCAACGTTGTCGGCCCCAAAGAAACAAAAAAACAGCAGCCCCGCCTTTTGACCAAGAAAAATCGAGAAAATACATCGCCTTCTTGGTCTCCCGACGGCACAAAACTCGCCTACAGCGCAAAAGTGGACGGCGTGCGGCAAATTTGGGTCTATGAGTTCGCAACGGAAGAGGAAATCGCTGTCACAACTGGCCCAGACAATAAGGAAAATCCCTCTTGGGCGCCTGACAGTTTGCATCTTGTTTACAACACAGAAAACGAGGACGAAAGCGAATTGTATAGAACCCATTGGGCGCAAAGGGAACCGATTTTGATTTCGCAGGGACCCGGACAAAAACGATTTCCTTGCTTCTCAATTCAGCGATCCGGTAAGTTGTAGGAGACGGTAGGAATGTGCTTATGATGTATTTTGTTAGATGTCTTTGTTTAATGATCTTTGCTTGTACTTGCAGCTGCATGCGCAATAGTTCAGAAACGTGGGAAGATTTCAAGACAGCCGGGCGCTATATGGGCAGAGGCGTAGATTCTCTCTGCGGAAAAGACTACGAATCGCGCATGCTCACTTCCGATGAAGAATTCATCGGGCCTTATGACAGTGAATTCATCCCGCTCAGAGATTCCGATTTGCGTAAAGGCTATGGAGCTTCTGATTCCCCATTAGGGCAGCCGAAAGGGATCCCTGGGCAAAAAGGCGTTCCTTCGCTCTCCGAGTTCTACCTCCCTCCTGATACCCTGCAGGCCCTCTTCCATCCGGTTCACTTTGAGACCGACGAGCATGTCATCCGAGACAAAGCGGAAGTGCAAGCGCTCATCGATCTGGCTGCATACTTGAAGAAAAATCCCAACGTCTACATGGCCATTGAAGGGCACACAGACGAAAGAGCTTCGGCAAGCTACAATATCGCCCTCGGTTTAAGACGCGCGAATTATGTTCGTTCCCTGCTCGTGAAACATGGGGCGGACGCCAACCACATCTACACATTGTCGCGGGGCAAAGAGCAGCCGATCGCTCAAGGACACAGCCCCGATCAATGGAAACTCAATCGACGTTCCGAATTTAAGATCTACGCCAAATGAGACGTCTCTACTTTTTATCCGCATGCGTGATTATAGCTGGATGCTCGCCTCTACGGACATCGCAGCACGACGAGCGGCACCAGTGGGAACTCACGATCCATGAAGTGCAGACAAATTTAGACGATCTGCGCCATGACACCAATTGCTTCCAGACAGAGATTCAAATCCTCGAAGGGAGGATCAAGTATTTTGAAAATGCTTTGACTGCTTTGAAACAACAAGACGTAGATAAGCAGCAAATCAAAATTGATCAAATTGCCCAGCAGCTGCACGCGCTGGAAAAAAAATGGGGCGCGTTTGAGAAAAGACAGGATGGCAGCGTTGAGGAAGTCAAACATTTGAGCGCGCATGCCGGCGAGGTGACGATGGCCTTGAGTCAGTGTAAGAGCCGCATCGAAGAATTGGAAAAGGAAATTTTGGCGCAAAATCGACGTCTTGAGGCGCTGACGAAGTTAAAAGGCAACATTGAGACGTTGACGAGGTCGTTGAAGACTGAGGGCGGGACGATTTATAAAGTGCGCCCTGGAGATTCACTAGAAAAAATTGCGAAAATGCACAAAACGGATGTGGCAAAACTCAAGCAGTGGAACGGATTGGAACAAGACGTGATCCGCGTAGATCAAGAACTCAAAATCCCGCAATAACATGAACGCCGAAAGCCCAATCGGGCTCTTTGATTCCGGAGTCGGAGGCCTCACGGTCTTTCGCGAAGTATCCCGCATACTTCCTCGCGAGCGTCTCATTTATCTGGCGGACACCGCCCGCGTCCCATACGGGAATCGATCGAAAGAGACAATCATCCGCTATACATTAGAAACCATTCCGTTTTGGGAAGAACAGAACATTAAGCTTCTCATTGTCGCCTGCCACACGGCGAGCTCCCACGCATTGACGCTCTTACAAGAAAATCTCTCGATCCCCGTGATCGGCGTCATTCAAAGCGGCGTGCAGAAAATTCTCGCAACCACAACACGCGGCCCCATCGGCATTTTCGCCACCAAAAGCACCATTGAATCAGGCGTGTATCAAACAGCCATTAGCGCGGAGCGTCCCGACATACAGCTTTTCTCCGTCGAATGTCCTCTCTTTGTCCCCCTTGTCGAAGAAGGCTTCCTCAATCACCCCGCAACTACCCTCATCGCAGAACATTATCTGCAGCATCTGCAAGACCAACACCTCGAAACCGCGCTCCTTGCCTGTACACACTATCCGCTGATTCGCCTCGTGATTCAAAGCGTCCTCGGCAGTTCTGTCGCCCTCATTGAATCCGCGGAGCCAACTGCGATCGCAGCCAAAACCTATCTCGAAAAAAACAATCTGCTCAACACCTCCTTCCCCTCGAATCCCGAATTTTACGTGACGGACGCTCCTGAAAAATTTGTGAAACTCGCCAAATACTTCCTCTCGCAAGAAGTGTTTTCATTGAAAAAAATTAGAATTCAAGAGATGATAGCGCCATGTCTAAAAAACGCATTCTCATGATCGAAGATGAAGAGGATATCGCTGCGCTGGTCAAGCTGCAGGCGGAGATCTCCGGATATAAGTTGCACGTCGAAGTCGACGGGATCAACGGCTATCGCGCAGTCGAAAGAGAAAAGCCCGATCTTGTGATTCTCGACATTATGCTGCCTGGAGAAAATGGTCTCGACGTCTGCCGAAAAATGAAGAGCAATATCGAGACAAAAAATATTCCCGTCATCATTTTGTCGGCCAAAAGTGAAGAACTCGATATTGTGTTGGGCCTCGAGCTCGGCGCGGACGATTATGTGCCGAAACCTTTTTCGCCAAAGATTTTATTTTCCCGCATCAAAGCCGTCCTGCGGCGCGGCAAAGAGCCTGAAAAGTCGGTGCGCATGGTGAAGTTTGGCGATTTTATCCTCGATATCGACCGTTATCTGTTGCGTCTCAAAGACAAAAGCTTTCCGCTCACACTCTCCGAATTTGGGATCTTGCGCAGACTCGTATCGAATCGTGGCAAAGTTTTGACCCGCAATCAACTCCTCGACGACATCAACAACGACGATTCCTTCATCGTCGATCGAAACATCGACGTCCACATCGCCTCGCTGCGCAAAAAACTCGGTCCCACATTCGATTGGATTGAAACAGTCCGCGGCGTCGGGTATCGTTTTCGCGAAGATTAAAGGAGGTATATTGTGAGTCCTGTTGAAGTGCATGTTGGGAATACA
>Ga0364920_10187_pt2 | contig 10782 bp, 12 predicted proteins | sample SorcelJu500001C8_FD_206961 | JGI IMG/M metagenome (GOLD analysis project Ga0364920, IMG submission 206961) | Enriched cells from Trout Bog Lake Hypolimnion, Wisconsin, USA - BchlTB.June20.5000.01.C8 | ecosystem: Environmental > Aquatic > Freshwater > Lake > Hypolimnion/Profundal zone | place: USA...
ATCCGGGATAATCAATACAAACAACGGTTTTGGGCTGCATATCGAGGATTTTCCGGCGCATCGCAAAAAACATCCGCGCGATTTTGGGCAAAGCAAATAAAACATCCACAAAGCCCATGACTTGGAGTTCTTCCATGAGAAAAACCGTCTGAATGGGCAATTTGCGCATGCGAGGGCCAGAGACGGCGGCAATGTTCAGCCCGGGCCGCAACTGCAAAAGATCTGCGATCAACTTCGCTCCGTGCAGATCGGCGCTCGGCTCTGCCGCCAAGATAAACACGTCTATCGAAGACACGAGGAGATCCAGTCGGCGCCCTGGCGGAAGATCTCCGGCGGCGTGCCGTGGCCTTTGTGGCCGATCGACGGATGGAGAAAGAGCTCTACTTGCGGCGAGCGGATTTGTTGCTGCACCGCCTCTTCCACAACGCGCTGCGAAAAATCAAAGCAGGCGCGCGTATTAACGAGCGTATCATGATTGCCGATGTAAAGTCGTAACTGTCTGCTGCTTAGCTGTTTACAAACATTTACCGCGTCAAAAAATCGGACTGTGGGATCATCCTGCAGATGGGCAAATTCTCGCACGCGATGGAGTTCCGTAATGGGAGCAAAAGCCAAAACCCACCGAAATCGTTCATCGCGCGCGGCTGCGTGGAAGGCGATGAAGCCCCCGCGGGACAATCCTCCGACCGCCATCTTCTCGGGATCGGCAAATTTTTGCTGCACCGCAAAATCGACAGCGCTCGATAAGGCATTCAAGAAGCCCTCGATCGGATCGAGTCCGCGCGCATAATCATCGGCCCACGTTTGCATCGCTTGCGTAGCGGGCAAACGGCTCTCATGGCCTGGGAGCGTCATCGAAAAGACGCGGATCATTTGCCCTTGCAGAAACTGGACAGGCTGATTGAACGGGTCTGTGCACAAAGAATCAGTTCCCGACAAAGAAAAATAAAAAAACGACGGGAGAGGCCCGTGGTCAAGCGCAGGCCCGCGATGGTAGAGGGCAATGTCGGGTCCTACGGCAAGAGCGCAGCAGTCATCCACGATACGGCCTCCTTCTTCGGCTCTGTCTTCTTCTCTCCTGTCCGTCTTCGGACGAGGGTTCCCCGGCGTTATTATGCGCATCAAAAATGGCTTCTGTCCAGAAGGTATAATGCGGCAACAATTCCGTCTGCACGGAGGCGCGCAATTTCAGCAAATGGAGCGCCGCGCCGAAAAAGGGATCGCTCGGCGCTTTCGCGCGCGTGACTTTTCTCCCATCGAGCGGGATGAAGCGATATTGCGTTGTGATCAAGAAGGAGACAATGCTGCGCGTTTTTCTCGGGATTGTGAAAAAGGGGCTGAAAATGCAGTCAATGACGTGATTTGCCGTTTCCGCAATCTGCCCGAGGTGGGGCATCTTCCGGTCTGCCTTCGCTCTCGCTTTGATGAATTCGTCGAACAAAGGAAAAATCAAGGCGGCGACGAGTAGGGAGCGATCCAAATTTTGCGGATGCCCTTTTTTGATCTCCGCATCGACCTCTGCGAGGAGCGGCAAAACGGTGCTCTCAGGACGCGTATCTAAATAATGGGCCAACTCCGGCAACAACGGATGCAGCAAACCGTATTGATTCAGCAAATGAAAGAACGCTTTGGAGGCGCCCGATTCCAGCATCCGGAGCAGCTCTTCAAAGATTCTCGCTGAAGAACTTTTGAGGATCTCTTTTTTGCAGTTGAGCAAGGCTTCGAAGGTCGGTTTTTCGATTTCAAAATTGAAGCGCGCGCAAAACTTTAAAAGGCGGATCATCCGGACCGGATCTTGGCTGAAGCGCACCTCAGGCGTTCCGATGGTGCGTAAAATTCTTTTTTCCAAATCGACATAGCCATCGACGTAATCGATCACTTCTTGCGTCTCTGGGTCATAGAACAGACCGTTGATTGTGAAATCGCGCCGCAAAACGTCTTCCTCTTCTGAGCCCCAAACATTGTCCCGCACGATCAAGTCGGCGACGCCCGTCTCTCCCGCCCGAAATGTAGCCACTTCAATGATTTTTTTGCCGAAGCGGATGTGCGCTAAGCGGAATCTGCGGCCGATGAGGATCGCGTTGCGAAAAACGGCGCGGACCTCTTCCGGCCTTGCGGAGGTAGAGATGTCAAAATCTTTGGGGGTCTGATTGAGCAGCAGATCCCGCACGCCGCCGCCTACGAGATACGCTTTATAGCCCGCCTGGCGCAGTTTGTGGATGACATAGGATGCATGCTGGTCGATCTTATCTTGAGCGATGCGATGGTCGTCGAGGGAATAAATTTTAGGCTGCATTAGATGACTCCAATCTACTCGACTTGCGAGCTAAAAGTCAACCATCCTAAAAATTCAGTTGAATAAAAATTTATTTATAGGGACGATCTGAACGTATATGGAAATAAGAAAAAAAGTTGTTTTGGCGACGGCCTGCTTATTCCTTGCGGCAATCACAGCAACGGCCTTCTATCAACAAGCGCAGAGGATGCATCCGCTTGCCTTAGACATGAGAGGATATCCATCGATTGGATCCGGCGAGATTGAACTCGTCGTCTTTGAAGATCTTTGCTGCATCAGCTGCCGCACCTTCAGCGAGGAGATTTTTCCGCAAATCGCGAAGGAATTTTTGGAGACCGGAAAAGCGCGGCTCACCGTGATCCCCGTCGCATTCGGAGAGGAATCCAAGCCGATTGCAAATGCGGCCCTAGCTGTGTACAAAATGGCGCCCCAGCGATTCATCCCCTTTATTTTGGAGCTTTTTAAGAGCAAAGAATCGGGCCGAGAGCATTTACTGGCAACGGCTGCAAAAATCGGAGGGATCGATGCGGAGAAACTCACCCAGTGCATCGACTCTCAGCTCTATTATCAGGAATTAGACAGCAATTTAACGTGGGCGACGCGGCTTATGGGCAAAGAGTTTGGCACGCCGACACTGTTTGTGAACGGCATCCTCACATCCACCGCATCTTTTGATGCGCTTGTCCACCGTGTTCAACAAATGGAAACACAGAAATGATCCGGTTTTTCAGAACGCACGCACTCTATTTCGCTTGGCTGATCGCCCTCCTCGGTTTTGGGTTGAGTATTTTCTACGGAGAAATCCAGCAGCATGCTCCGTGTCCTCTTTGCTGGTATCAGCGGATCGCCCTTTTCCCTCTCGTGATTTTGCTTGGCATCGCCGCATACCGCAGAGAGACGCTGATCGTTCCTTACGCGCTACCCCTTGTCTTTATCGGCGCATTTTTTGCCCTGTTTCAAGTGCTGCAAGCCCATTTCCCCGCCTTGCACAAAGCCGCCGTGTGCAGTTTAGGACCGCACTGCGCGCATCAGACATTCGCCCTGTTTGGCGTGTTTGATTTCCCCAGTTTGAGCGCGATTGGTTTTTTTCTCATCGCCGCGATTTTGCTTTTGCATAGAGAAAAGAAATCCTGATTGAGATAAGCTGATCAAAAACTGGAGGTGGATATGGCAAAGCTCTATTTTCGTCATGGAACAGTTGGCAGCGCAAAAACGCTCAATTTACTCGCTGTAGCGCACAATTATCGCAATCAAGGCAAGCAAGTGCTTTTGATGAAACCGAAATTGGATACGCGCTTTGGCAAACAACAGATTAAGTCGCGCGCAGGGCTTGAAATGCAAGCCGATGTGTTGATCGAAAACGCCGATTCTCTGAAAGGGATCGATTATTCCGAGGTCCATTGCATTTTAGTCGATGAAGCGCAATTTTTATCCTCTCAAGTGATTGAAGAATTTCGCCGCATCTCCTTAGATCATAGTATCCCGATTCTTTGCTATGGCCTCCGAACCGATTTTAAATCGTATCTTTTTGAAGGATCGCGCCGTCTCATGGAACTGGCAGATTCCATTGAAGAGGTGAAGGCCACGTGCCACTACTGCGATCGGAAATCGATTGTCAATCTGAAGCATAGCAATGGCGTTGCGACAAACCAAGGGCCGGCTGTGGATCTGGGCGCTGAGGAAAAGTACCTCCCCACATGTTATGACTGCTATCGCAAAGCGCTCGAGAGTTCGACATTATGCTGCACGAATACATCTCACTAAAAATATTCCTTGTCTTGAAAATAAAGAATTCTTTAAGATTTGAGTCTAAAATCTTAACAAACAGGAAGAGGATATATGCCAGTGCCGCCAGTATCGTTAACAGTAGAAATGAGTGTCTCGGATAGCTGCAATTGCAGTTGCTCGGGTAAAAAACAAACACCTCCCGCCAGCGCGCCAGTTGTGTTCCAGAATGGGGTTGGTTTAGTCGCTGTGTCGGTGGCTAAAAGAGCAGAAGAGAGGAGAGCCAGAGAGATTGTGGCCGAGACCGTAACGCAGGCATTATTGGCGCGCGGGGTGAGCGAGGATCAAATCCCTCGACCGTCCTCAGAGAAGCTGCTGAGTGTTTCCGATGTGAGGAAGTATGGTGCTTTGGTAGCGGGTGTGGATGCGGTAGCTCAAAAAGCAATGATCATCATGCCAGAGGGCAATCCTTCTGTTCCGGCGTGGTTTAACACATTCGATACAGCAGCCGCTTCCGAGATTGACAACCTTGTTTTATATCGAAACGGGCAGTGGGTTGCCAAGCCGCCCGCCATTCTTCCAGACAGCACGAAGCGTAAATTGGAAAAACTTGTGACGGAACGGATCATGAAGGAAGATATTCAAACCATTGCGACCAAATATAATGTAGACCCCTTTCCTTTGGCGGGGTTGACTGTGGGGGCTGTGCAAGAGGTGATTTCTTGGATACGCGGTGTGTGGCTAGGCATTCAAGCAAATAGAACTGCTTCTTCCTCAGACAAGTCCACCGCCCGCGCATCCACGGATTTCGGCCAAGGCTCTCCAGGTGTCATGCTCACATTGCCAAATTTTGACTCTTTCGCTTATCCACCGCCTCTTGCCAGTGGTCCGAATAGCGAGAGTCGGACCAGCGGTTCGAATAGCGAGAGTCAGATCACGACTTCCTAATTATACCAAAATTGAGCTGCATGAACGCCTCTCGCCAGTGGTAGTGGTCGAGGAGTCCTTTTAGATTGCGGCCGAGGATGAAGTGCGCAATGTAGAGCGCTTCCACCGAAGCAAGGCCAGTTGTTGGGTCGGGACAGCCTGTTTGCCGCCGTGGGTACGCTGTGCGGAAATGGGACGGCAGACTGCGCGCTTCTACATGTTCCGGCACATGCTTTTCCATCATCGCGGCGAGGTTCCACGTGCCGTCGAGCAGGAGCAAACCTTTGGTCCCGTCTTCCGCGCTCAATGGAGGCGCGCCTACTTTCAGCACGAGATACGACGAAAGATCAGGGAGCGCATGGATCGGATAGGTGAGAAATAACAAATCTTCTCGGCCCTCGAGGCCGGAGAGCGAGCATTTTTTCAGGTTTTCTCTTCTGTGGCGCAAAATAATCGTCTTCATTTGCTCACCTTGAGAAGGGTCCTAGGAATTTCGAACAGAAAACGGGACGGACTGGTCGGCTCGACTTTTCCCATGCGCATCCGCGAGCGGGACATGCTGAAAGTCAAATGCTTTCTCGCGCGCGTAATCCCGACGTAGAACAATCTTCTTTCCTCTTCAAGACCCGTCATTTCCCGACTTTTTTCATGCGGCAGAATGTGATCTTCCAAGCCCACAATAAAACAAATCGGAAACTCCAACCCCTTCGCGCTATGCAGCGTCATGAGCTGCACTTTGTCTTCCTCGGATTGTTTCAAATGGTCAGAAAAATTCGGGCGGGCAAGTGTCGTATTTGCGACAAAATCTTGCAGATTCGGATCGTTTTCTTTTTCATATTGCGCAAGCGCGCTCACGCACTCCTGCACATTTTCCCATTTAAACGCGCGCATCTGCTCGCTTTTGACCTCTTCCACGATGGCTTTTTTATAATTGATCTCGTTGAGGAGCTGCGTCAGCGTTTCATGAAGAGGGGGGGAGGCAAAAAGTTTTTGGTATTTGGAGATGAGCTGCACAAACGCTGCAATGCCGGCCACACCTTTGGGATGATGCGGGAAGGCTTGTTTTCCAGAAGCAATTGCCTGCAAAAGATCCCACAGCGGATATTTCGCGGAACGGTTGATTTGCGTCAGCTCGCTTAAGAATAGATCGGAAATGCCGCGGCGCGGGACATTGAGGATGCGGAGCAGCGCCTCTTCATCTTTTGGGTTGGCAATCACGCGCAAATAGGAGAGGACGTCTTTGATCTCGCTTCTTTCGGAAAATCCAAGGCCGCCAAACACTTCATAGGGAATGCCTCGCATCCAATTGTCGCCATTTTTCCAGGACGCATTGATGAGCGCGATCTCGAATTGCCTGGAAAGGGCGTTCGAGCGGTAGAGAATCGCGATCTCTTTCCAGCGAAATCCCTGGCTCTTAAACCGGAGAATGCGCTCGATCACGCCTTGCGCTTCATCGGCCTCCGCCCTCGCATTGAATACTTCAATCGGATCTTGCTCCGTGGCCTCGCACCACAATTTTTTATCGTGCCGATTTTTATTGTGGCGGATGACTGCGTTCGCTGCCTCTAAAATGGTGGGCGTCGATCGATAATTTTGCTCGAGCTTGATGATTTCGTCTGCCTTAAAGTGGAGGATATGCTCTACTTCCGCGCCGCGCCAGCCGTAGATCGATTGATCGTCATCTCCCACGACGCACAGGTTGTTGTGTTTCGAAGCCAAAAGTTCGGCGAGCCGAAATTGCGCCGGATTGGTGTCCTGGTATTCATCGATCATGAGATAGCGGTATCTCTCCTGAAAGCGCTCCAACACCTCGCGATGCTCTTCAAACAGTCGAATCGTCAAGTTGATCAAATTATCGAAGCTCACCGCGTTATGCGCACAGAGCGTGCTCTGCAGCCGCGTGTAGAGATCCTGCGAGAATTGGTCGTGCCAGGACGCAGATTTGGCTTGGAGGCCATTGGCAGCCGCCGCAAGCGCCGCACGCGTCGGAGCGAGAGAGGGAAGTTCTTTGACGCCCCCGAGCAAGTCTTTCGCCAGCTCCTGGACGAGGCGCTCCACGTCCCTCTCGTCATACAAGCTAAAATGGCGCGTATAGCCGAGTTTATCGATTTCGCGGCGCAGAATCTGCATGCAAAAACTATGGAAAGTCGAGAGCGTGACCTGTTTGGCGCACTCTGTCCCGATGAGCGCTTCGACGCGATGCCGCATTTCGGCTGCAGCTTTGTTGGTGAAGGTGAGGCCTACGATCGACTGTGGGGAGACGCCGCACTCTTGGATCAGATGGGCGATCCGGTGGACAATGACCCGCGTCTTGCCGCTGCCCGCGCCTGCAAGGACGAGAACACGGCCGCGGATTTTTCGCACTGCTTTTTCTTGCGCAGCGTTTAGCATGACTTCAACAACTGTAGCAATTCATTTTGAACATCGCCCATCTTTGCCTCTTTTGCTTTCTGGCGAGGGACGATATTGAGCTCGAGATCCTGAGGCAGCAGATGGTGCGACAAGCGAAACGCCTCCCGGACGATTCGTTTGAACCGATTCCTTTCCGGAGAATCGCCGTATTTGCGCGACGCGGTGATGCCGAAGCGGAGGCGGGGGGCCTTTTTGTAATCGACGCAGATGAATCGCCCAACGACGCGAGTTCCCTGCCTCATTACGCTGAGGAACTCAAACCTTTTTTTGAGGCGGTCCGATCGGGTTAAGCGGCGAGTTCCTTTCTTCCCTGTCTGCGACGGCGGCGGATCACCTTGCGGCCTCCGGCAGTCTTCATGCGCGCTCGAAATCCGAACTTGCGTTGCCGTTTCAGTTTGCTTGGGTGGTATGTGCGTTTCATGATTCATCCGTGTAAATAGCTTTATTTTGTTGAAAAGGAGCATAGCCGAACCCCAAGATAAAATTCAAGACTTGAATGTAAATCGGATTTTCTGTATAAATTTGCCTTTCTATTGAGGTATATTCCATGAAAGTAGGAGCTTCCATTAAAGCAGACCCTTCTAAAGGGGACAAGGTTGTCCGCCGAAAAGGGCGCATTTACGTGGTGAACAAACGAGACCCCAACCGCAAACAACGTCAAAAAGGCCCAGGCCGTAAAAAATAGGTGTATTGGAAATGGCAAAAAAATCTTCAATTGCAAGACAGAAAAAAAGAGAACGACTCGTCGCGAACAAAAAAGAGAAGCGGGCGAAATTCAAGGCAATCATCCTAGATATGACAAAACCGATCGAGGATCGTCTGGCCGCAGTCGACGCCCTCAATAAAATGCCGAAGAACTCTTCCGCCGTCCGCCTCCGCAATCGCTGCCAATTTACAGGCAGATCCCGCGGCTTCCTGCGCAAATTCAAGCTTTCCCGCATCTGCTTCCGCGAAATGGCCAACCAGGGACTCATCCCCGGCGTCGTTAAAGCCAGCTGGTAAGAATTTTTTTACGCCTCCTCGGTTCCTGGGGAGGTTTGTCCAATTTTTTGTTAACACGTTCCAAGATAGAGTTTTATACGTTTGCACATAAGCGTGCGACTGAGATATTTAGCGGATTATCTTTTTATACCTACTTTTCGCTGGTTATCAACAGATAATCCGCACAGAAGTTTTGCAGGAAATGGAAAGAACGCCTAATCATCCCTTCGTAAGTTCTTGTACCTGCTTCCAGTCGGTCATCTCTTCATGCCAGACGTAGGTTGCTGGCGAGATCTTGCCCTGGCGCAGGGCGGCCGTGATCGCCTCATAGCTCATGGGCCCTTGCTGGAGGTGCTGGGGGTCTAAATAGTACCAAAATTTATTTGATGGACCTACAATCGCCGGCAGAGGTTTCTCCTGTGGGGTCATAGCAAGCCGTGTTTTTGCTTTCTTTTTGCGGGCTTTGGGGAGGAAAAACAGAAGGCAAAACCCAAATAAGCCGAAGAAAAAGCCGATTGCAAACCACATGTAGGGGTTTTTGCTCCGTTTTTGCGCGAAATAGGCGGCGGCTGCGCCGAAGGCGCCGGCGCAGGCGATGGTCAGGGGCGTGATCTCAACGGGGATATTAGCCATACGGATGGGCAGTATAGACGATTTTCAGTTTTTTGGGTATTTTCTCAGCGTTTCGATGTCCTTTTGCGTGAGGCCTTTGACTTGTTTTAGCTCTTCGATAGACGCGGCTTTGATTGCCTTGACGCTGCCGAAATGGCGCAGCAGCCGCTTTTTCTTGACAGGCCCGATGCCGGGGATCTCATCGAGTTCACTGGAGATGGTCCTCTCCGCCCTTTTTTTGCGGTGATACGCAATCGCAGTGCGATGCGCTTCGTCGCGGATCTTTTGTAAAAAAAACAGCATCGGCGATCTCGGGTCGATCCAGATGGGGTCTTTTCGGTGCGGCACGTAGACTTTTTCCTGCGTGAGACCTTTGTCATGCCGCGCGTCTTCCTTGGTCACCGCAATGACATCTACAGATGCGATATCGAGCTCTAAAAACACATCGAGCGCGAGATTGAGCTGTCCTTTGCCGCCATCGAGGATCAACAGATCGCAAAAATCGTTTTTCTCTTTTTCCCGAAGAAAATGGCGGCGCAGCACTTCCTTCATCGCCGTATAGTCGTCTGCTTTCTCGGCGGTTTTGATTTTGAAGAGGCGTGTGCGCGATTTGTCTTTTTCTCCGTTGACAAACGAGACCAAGCTTGCCACCGGATCCGAGCCCCCGATATTGGAGGTGTCTAGGCATTCGATACGGCGCGGGAAACGGTTGAGCTGTAAACTTTCTGTAAGATCGAGAAGCATTTTTTCCCGCAAAGATCGACTGTCCTGTTCACGAATAAACAGCGCCTTCGCGTTGCGCAGTGCCATCTCGATCAGATCTTGTTTGCGCCCTTTTTTTGGGAATGCGATGTCGATTTGCAAAATCTCTTGAAGAATCTCCGCTTCCGGCAGCGGATGCGAGACGAAGATCTCTTTAGGCAGAGCCGTCTGGTTTTTATAATGCTGCAAAATAAAAGAGCGCAAGATTTCTGCATCCTCAGAGGCGATTTGGTGAAAGCTAAAATGTTCGGATCCGACGATTTTTCCTTCTCGAAATAGCAGAAGCGCGATCATGACGGCGTCGCCTTCTCGATAAAGTCCTAAGACGTCGCAGTTGCCGGCCTCCGGATGATCGACATGTTTCACTTCCGTGACATGTTGTAATTGTTTGGCCAGCGTCAGTAATTCTTGCGCTTTTTCAAAATGCAAGCTATCTGCAGCCATTTGCATTTGCTTTTCGATTTCGCGCACGACGTCTTTGTTTTTTCCTTTCAGCAGCTGTTTTGCCGCTTCGACATGGCCTGCATATTCCTCTTCCGTGCACAAATTCACACAAGGCGCGATGCACCGCTTGATTTCGTAGAGAAGGCACGGCCTTGTCCGATTGGCCAATTCCGCATCGGAGCATTGCCGCAAGGGAAACAAACGTTGGATCAGATCAAAGGTTTGTCTGGCAGCCAAGGCATTCGTATACGGGCCGAAATAGGTCCCGTCCCCTTTTGGAGGCGTGTGGCAGCGGATGAGCCGCAGCATGGGCCATTTGTGCTTCGTGAGCATCAAACTGATGAAGGTTTTGTCGTCTTTGAGAAGGACGTTGTACTTGGGTTGATGCTTCTTGATGAGCGTGTTTTCTAAAATGAGCGCGTCTTTTTCGGTGAGCGCGACGATGGTGTCGATCGTTTCGATCTGCGCCGTCAAGTAAGGGACCATCGCGCGGGAATCCCTTTCGGGCGCAAAATATTGTTTAAGCCGCGCCTTCAAATGCTTGGCTTTGCCGACGTAAAGGACTCTGCCTGAAGAATCTTTCATCAGGTAGACGCCCGGCTCCGCCGGATAGAGGGCTAAGG
>Ga0364920_10346_pt1 | contig 10740 bp, 10 predicted proteins | sample SorcelJu500001C8_FD_206961 | JGI IMG/M metagenome (GOLD analysis project Ga0364920, IMG submission 206961) | Enriched cells from Trout Bog Lake Hypolimnion, Wisconsin, USA - BchlTB.June20.5000.01.C8 | ecosystem: Environmental > Aquatic > Freshwater > Lake > Hypolimnion/Profundal zone | place: USA...
AATAACCACCTCGATCTTGAAGCGGTAGCTGCCCTTGGCTGGGCCCTGGAAGATTTTAAAGGGACCGTCATCATGGCAGCCCATGACCGGGAACTCCTCGATGAAGTCGGAGATCACGGGATGGCCGTCAAATGCTTTCGAGAGATGTTCGGCTCTTAAAACGATTTCACCCGACGGCTTTTCAGGCGGATAGAACCTTATATAAGGACGCTGAATATTTGACTTTTTGAGATCCATTGGCTGGAGCCGGTTGATTTCCCGGATGCGGGATTTAACCTGACTGGCGCGCGTGCCTGCACCGAACTTCGAGACAAATTCTTGAAGCTGGGAAATTTTTTTCTCTTTGGACTTGTTCTCATCTTCGGTGCGCGAGCGTAGCTCTGTTTTAGCTACCACCATGCGGTCGTAGTTGCCGGGATAAATGATAACCGTATCATAATCGATGTCGGCAATGTCGGTTGTCACTGTGTTTAAGAAATATCTATCATGGCTGATGACGATCAGCGTCCCTTTATAATTATGGAGGAACTCTTCAAGCCAGCTGATCGAGCTTAAATCGAGGTGGTTGGTCGGCTCATCCAAAAGAAGAGCCTCAGGGTCGCCGAAGAGAGCCTGGCAAAGAAGCACCCTAAACTGGATGTCGAGGGGAATCTGGTGCATTTTTTTCGTATGGTGCCCTGCGATAATGCCCATGCCGCTCAAAAGATCTTCCGCTTCCGATTCGGCGCTGTAGCCGTTTTCATCAGCGATAACTTCTTCGAGCTCGCCAAGACGGATTCCAATGGCGTCGGTCATTTCTGCTTCATAAAGACGGTCCCGCTCTTGCAGGGCATCCCAGAGCCGTTTATTGCCCATGATGACGACATCGATCACGCCAAAATCTTTAAAATCTTCGATATTTTGTTTGAGGAAGCCGACTTTTCGAGGCAGCGTCACAGTTCCGCTATCGGCATTTTCAAGACCCATCATGATTTTCATGAGAGTCGACTTTCCGGAACCATTGGGGCCAGTCAAACCATACCTGTGCCCTTCATTAAAGGTCACATTGACATTGTCAAATAAAAGACGGGTTCCTACTTTTTTTGAAATCTTTGCTAAAGTAATCATAAGATATATAGTGTAACAAAAGGGACAGTCATGCAGCAATGGAAAGAAAAGTTTTTAACCTATCTAACGGCGATCCGGAACGCTTCGCCTCACACGATTCGTAATTATCGCCTTGATCTGGAAACCTTTAGCGCGTTTTTGCAAGAGGCGCCGCTCTCCGCTGTCGACAAGTGGAAGGTACGGGGGTATCTAGCCCACCTGAACCAAAAACAGGCGACCAAAAGAACTATTTTAAGAAGGCTCTCCTCCCTTCGTTCTTTTTTTAAATTTTTGTTAAAAGAGGGCGCGCTCACGCATAATCCTTTGGATGATATTGATTCTCCCAAGCTGGATAAAACAATTCCGGCCCCTCTTACAAGAGAAGAGGTTGACCGCCTTTTTGCCCAGCCCGATACAGCGACTTTTTTAGGTTTTCGAGACCGCTCCATTATGGAGCTTTTTTATAGCTCGGGCCTCCGTATCAGCGAGCTTGTGGGGCTTGACCGGACGGACTTTGATGCCGTTAATTTCACACTTCGTGTGAAAGGAAAAGGAAAAAAAGAGCGCGTCATCCCTATCACAAAAAATGCTGCGACATGGATGACAAGCTACTTGACCCATCCGGAAAGATTTTTGGATGGAGAGCTGCATCAATCTGAAAAAAATCACGATGCCATCTTTTTAAATAAGTGGGGAGGGCGCCTCACAACACGTTCGGTCGACCGCCATTTCAAGCAGTATCTAAAAGCATCGGGCCTTGCTGCAAAAGCAACCCCCCATACGATCCGGCACACCATTGCGACGCACTGGCTGGAAAATGGAATGGATCTTAAAACCATCCAAACCCTGCTCGGCCACAGCTCTCTTGCGACGACCACCATCTATACGCAAGTGTCGAAAAAAATTAAAAAAGATGTCTACGATAACGCTCATCCTTTGAACTTATCCAAGTAAAAAGAATTTACTGAAAGTCAGATTTTGGTTAAAAAGAAGTTATAGGCCTTAATTAACAGGCAGGAGTAACAAATGAAAAAGACAGTACTGTTCAGTTTGCTCGCATTGACCGCCACTCTATGTGCAGATGGCGAGCTCATTGCAGACGCTAAAATGACGAAAGAGCAAGCAAAAGAACAAAAAATGAAGCAGTCTCAGATGGAAATGGCCAATCAGAGCATGATGAATATGGCCATCTTGACATCAGCTCGTCCAGAAAGCAACAACGGCTGGTTTCTTTTTGCCGATGCTCTTTACTGGTATGTTGATATTGGATCGACAGATTGGGCCAATGCAAATAGTAACACTACTCCAGTCACAACGACAAATGCCACAAACCATTCCCTGAATTTTAAATGGGATTGGGGATTTAAGGCAGGAATCGGTGTTAACGTCGATCATGATATGTGGGATTCCAGGGTCTATTATACATGGTTCGATACCAAACACCACAACCATGTAGGCGGCGGCGCTGGTGTCACAGTTGCAGATCAGATTGGAATTGCGAACGCAATTGCTGCTCCGGTAGCATTAACAACAGGTACTACAGATTGGAATTTCCATTTTTCAATGTTCGATTGGGACTTGGGCAGATGGCAGTATTTTAGCAAAAATCTGGCTCTGCGTCCCTATGTTGGAATAAAAGGCGGATGGATTCATACAAAAGTTAAATCAACATTTGCAAGTTCTACTGGTGTAGGCGCTTCAATCGGCGAATCATTCAAAAATAACTATTGGGGTGTAGGACCTTCTGCAGGTATTAACACGCTGTGGGTTCTTGGATGTGCCGGATCAAGAATGGATCATCGTTTCTCTCTTTTCGGAGATTTTGGCGGTGCATTACAATATGGACATTTTAATGTTACAAGCAATACAGCAGGTGTAAATACCGCAGGGGCCTCAGTAGGTGGTTTGAACCAAACAGGTTTGAATCGTAATCAGGCAACTGCCATGCTGCAAGGCGCGATGGGCATTTCATGGGATACAAGTTTCAATCGTGACAGATGCCATTTTATGCTGAAACTCGGATATGAACTTCAGTACTGGTTCCGTCAAAACCAATTGATTGGTACAGCATATACTGCTGCGACGGGTCTAGCATCGAACTTCCGTTTCTCTGACGACATGGCCCTACAAGGCGCTACAGCAGAGCTGCGTTTCGATTTCTAAATAGAAAACAGTTCGGGTATAATATTCAGCCCATCTTTCCCAAGGGGGAAGATGGGTTCTTTATTTTGGGAAGGAAAAGACGGGAGAGCGTTAAGCCGGATTCTGTCGTGAGCAATCATTCTTCTGGGAGCCTTGTCGCCAAAGCCCTCGAGCGATTTATCAGCCCTCCGGTGCGGAGAACACCTTAAGTGGAGAGCTATTCTTGCTTCAGATAGGGTTTATCGCACCTTGCCTTGCGGCAAGTGTGGGGAATTCTTAAAATTCCCATTTTCAACCTGTCAACTGCCTTAAGCAGTTGCGGAATGTTTTCTGTGACACTTTCCGTAGCCTTGCGGCCCCCAGTCTTTCACTGGTATCTTCTCCTGTGAAGTCCAGACTTTCCTCTAGCTGATTAAACAGCTAGCGATTGCCTACTTTCCCGTCAAAATTAAGGAGTAGTTGCAACCCTCAGGGTTGCAGCTACCTCAAGTGCTTGCTACGCGGCGGCGACGGCGTTTTGCGCCCGATGCAGCCCCTTCAACAGCGACTTCTTCAGGCTGCCAGTAGTGGATGCGCGAGCAATGTTCGCAGAAGACGAGGTTATCGCCTTTACGAACGACATTTTCATGCTGTGCAGTGAGCGAGATATGGCATCCGCTGCAAGTTCTATTCTCAATAGGCACAATAACGCGGTCTTTCTTATTGCGAAGGAGCCTTTCGTAAATGCGGAGCGTTTCTTGATCTGCACTCTTTGCCAGCTCTTCCCGTTCTGCTTTCAACGCTGAACCTTCGGTATTGATCAGCAGGATGCTGTCTTTAATCTCTTTTTCAAGAGAGAGGCTGCTGATTTCAGACGCTTGAAGGCTTTCTTTAATTTTCCCTAAGAGATCTTCTTCAGCTACGCGTTTGTCAACGAGGTCGGATACTTTTTGCTCTGTGGCAATCCGTTCGCGCTCTAAAGCTGTCATCTCATGGGTCAGGGCATTAAACTCTTCTACTTTCTTAATAGAACCTTGCTGGGATTCAAGTTTTTTCACTTTTTCAGCAATGTCTTGAATCTTCTGTTCAAAGGCGACGATATGTTTATTGAGATCGACGATTTCGGTCTCTTTTACAGTGAGCTGCTCGTGGAGTTCTTTGCGGAGCGCTTCGATCTGCTCAATCTCTTTGAGCCGCTCTTTTTTCACACGCATAAGACGAAGCATTTTCATATCGAGTTCTTGAATGTCTAAAATCGTCTTCAGAGCTTCTTTCATGTGTAAATTCCTATCAAATAGTTGAATCCAGTCAGAATATAGGGGCGAGGGTTTTCTTCTCAAGACAAATCGCTAAGATTTGCAATACTCACGGTCGGGGTGGTGGAAGAGGATCACAGTAATCACCGCAATGCAGGTAAAGCCGGCCAAAAGTAAAAAAGCTCCTTGATAGTTGCCTGTCAGATCCAGAAGCCATCCTGTTAAAAGGGGTGCAATAATACCGGCAAGGGATAGGCAGCTCGAAGTAATTCCTTGAGACGAGGCGGATCGTTCTTTGGCGACGTCAATATTAATGCTGAAGAAGGCCGGCTGAGGCATGAAGCCGAATCCAAGACCGAGGCTTAAGAAAAAGATCGACATGCCCAATGAGTGGGTAAAGCTTAAGAAAACAAAGCAGATAGCGGCGAGAAGCTGGCTGACCCAGATTAAATGGGATCTTGACAGACGGCGGCTGCCTGTCTTCTTGTACAGCCAGTCGGAGAGGAGTCCGCCGGCTTTTAAAAAAATTGCTGCGACAAGCCAAGGGATGGTCAAATACCAGCCGACGCTTTTGAGGTTGAGGTTATGCTGTGATAAGAAGTAGCCGGGAAGCCATAAAGTTGCAAAAAAGAGCATATAGCCGAAGGCAAAATAGGCGATGTTATTGGCGACAAGGGCAGGATGGGTCAAAATAAAACGCCAATCGACAGAGGTATTTTCAATTTCAAATTTATTTTTCGGAGAATGGATAATAAGATTTTTTTCAGCGCTATTCACAAATTTGGAATTTTCCGGTTTGTCTCTGAACAGCCAGTACCAGAAAAATGCCCAGACAACTCCGACGGCGCTAATAGAGAAGAACATGATCCTCCAACCAAAGTCGGCGACGAGATACGAAGTAATGGGAGCGCCGATGACGGACGCGAGAGGAATGGCAACAAGCCCAACAGAAAGAGCTGTCGCCCGCTCTCTTGCGGGAAGCCAATCGCTAATGGTCTTGGACATGGCCGGAAAGTGAGGCCCTTCGGTGACGCCCAAAAGAAAACGGAGCCCGATAAATCCCCAGAAACCTGCAGCAAAACCTAAAAGGCCTACACAAAGCGACCAAGCAACGGCAGCGATCGGCCAAATGATCCGCGCTCCATAAGTGTCGACAAGCCATCCTCCAAATGCCGTGAGCAAAACATATCCAAATGCAAAAGCGGAAAGGATATGTCCAAACTGCGTGTTTGTGAAATTGAATTCAGCTTTTAAAGGATCAATGACAAATGATATGGCAGATCTATCAATAAAGTTGACGAGAGTAATAAAGAAGACAAGACTAGCAACAACCCAACGATATTTAGAAGCTTTTTTGTTTTGCATATACCTCTTTTTATAAAAAGACTACGATATCAAAAACTCAGAAAAAAGACACGCTCTAAAAAAATCACTATGTAATTCCATCCAGCATAGTGCGGAAAAAAGGAATTTGTGTCAGAATGCGAATATGAACCTATCCCAAAAAAATAAAGTTTCGCTTTTTGCGTCTTTTTCCTCATATTTTAAATCCACTTCTTGGCCTACTTCCTCAAGTATGTCCTGCGAAGTGGATTTAAAATCTGCGAAAAAATACATCAAAAATCAAAATTTTATCTTTTCGGGAATAGGTTCATGACATATTTGCAAAAATATTTTAACAAAGTGGCGGAAGGGAAACGTTCGCCGGGGCCAATTGCGTATCTGGCAGCGTTCGATGCGATCCATCATGCATTCCCTCAAATCGGCGACGCCATTGTCCAGGAACTGAAAGATCAAAGGTCTCACCTTAAACTGATTGCCTCTGAAAATTTTTGTTCACTCCCAGTCCAGCTTGCCATGGGCAACCTGCTCACTGATAAGTATGCCGAAGGATTTCCGTTCCACCGATTTTATGCCGGCTGCGATAATGTCGATCTCGTTGAATCTTTAGCTGTCGAAGAGCTCAAAAAACTTTTTAATTGCCAGCATGCTTACGTTCAACCCCATTCGGGCGCTGATGCCAACATGGTGGCGTTCTGGTCTATTTTGGTTCACCGTGTTCAAAACAAAGAACTTACTCGGCTTGGTAAAAAATCTTTAGATGAGCTGACCCCCGACGAATATGAAAAAATCCGCCAGCTGATGATGAACCAAAAAGTGATGGGCATGTCCCTCAATGCGGGTGGGCACCTCACGCACGGCTACCGGCATAATATTTCATCGAAGATGATGCATTCTTTTTCCTACGACGTCAATCCGAAGACCGGCATCTTGGATTATTCTGTTCTTCAAGAACAGGTCAAGCAAGTGAAGCCCGCGATATTGATCGCCGGATATTCAGCCTATCCTCGTTTAATTGATTTTGCAGTGATGCGGGAGATCGCTGACTCTGTCGGCGCTACGTTCATGGTCGACATGGCCCATTTTGCAGGGCTTGTTGCCGGCAAGGTGATGACCGGCAATTACGATCCAATTCCGTTTGCACACATTGTGACTTCAACAACGCATAAAACTTTAAGAGGCCCCAGAGGCGGCATTGTGATGTGCCAGAATGAATTTAGCGAAGTGGTCGACAAAGGATGCCCTTTGGTTTTGGGAGGACCTCTCCCGCATGTGATTGCCGCGAAAGCCATCGCATTCAAAGAGGCAAACACTGCAGATTATCGAAAGTATGCCTACCAAATTGTCGCAAATTCAAAAGCGCTTTCCCAGGAGCTGCTCACACACGGCGTTCTGCTCACCACCGGCGGGACTGACAATCACCTGCTCGTGATGAATGTGGCGCAAGGATTTGGCCTTACAGGCCGGCAGGCGGAGCTTGCACTCCGCGAAGCGTTCATGACCGTCAATCGCAACTCGATTCCGTTTGACACCAATGGACCGTGGTATACGTCCGGTGTGAGAATCGGGACGCCGGCGCTCACAACATTAGGAATGAAAGAAGCAGAAATGAAAGAGATCGGACTGTGGATTATGAAACTTCTTAAAGCGACCAAGCCTGCATCCGATGGCAGCCGCGGTAAAGTTGAGATCACTCCATCCGTTTTAGAAGCTGTTCGCAAAGATGTGACCGCGCTCTTGCATAAATTTCCGCTCTACCCAGAAATCGTGATTAATTAATAAAAGAGGTTATATGTTCAGAATGGACGATGAAGAAATTGATAAAACCCCAGAAGCGAAAATCAGGCTGATCGAAGGTAAAATTGATGAAGCGCTGCTGAAGGCGCGCCGCATTTTCTTTTGCGATGCCGTCGATATGGAAAGCGCAAAAGACGCGATCCGAAAACTATGGTACTTAGAGCTCATAGACCCGGGCAAACCGATTCTCTTTGTCATCAACTCACCCGGCGGATCCGTTGACGCAGGGTTTGCGATCATGGACCAAGTGAAGATGATCACATCGCCCGTGACCACGCTCGTCACCGGACTTGCAGCTTCAATGGGATCGATCCTGAGTCTATGCGGAGCTCCGAAGAGACGGTTTGCAACGCCCAACTCAAGAATCATGATCCATCAACCGCGCATTGGCGGCGTGATCCAAGGCCAGGCAACCGATCTTACCATCCAAGCCAATGAGATCATGAAAACTCGCAAACAGATCGTCGATCTATACATGAATGCAACAGGCAAAAGCGCAAAAGAAATTGATAAAGCGATCGACCGCGACAGTTGGTTCTCTGCTGACGAAGCGCTCAAGTTCGGCCTCATCAACGGAATCATTACCTCATTTAAAGACCTGAAATGATTCTTTTCGCTAAATATCACGGCGCTGGAAATGATTTTATTCTGATTGATGATCAGAGTGAAACATTTCCGGTTTCGAATCACATGTTCATCCAATCTGTATGTCAAAGACAAACCGGCATCGGCGCCGACGGACTTATTTTGCTCCAACCTTCTAAAAAAGCAGATGCGCGGGCGCGTTTTTTCAACTCCGATGGAAACGAAGTCGCCCTGTGCGGAAACGGTCTTAGATGTCTGGTCGATTTTGCGTATCAACTTGAACGCATCGGCGCTAAATCAACCCTGGAAACAAACGATCGGTTAATCGCATGCGAGTGGAATGATGGCGAGATTACTGTCGATCTCGGCCCTTACACATGGCTCCATCCATTATCTTTTGAATCTCTGGACATTCAAGTTGTCAATACCGGCGTTCCACACGCTGTTGCTTTTGTAGAAGACCACACTCAGTTTTCGATGGCCCCGCAAATTCGGTCCCATGCATCCCTCGGCGAGGATGGCGCCAACGTTAACTTTGCTGTGCTCACGGACAATAAACTGCACGTCCGCACCTACGAGCGCGGCGTCGAAGGGGAAACACAGGCATGCGGCACAGGCGCTGCAGCGGTCGCCGTAGCAGCCCAAAAGAAATACCATCTTCCCAATCCTATCACGATTGTTCCACGCTCCGGAGAAGAACTTAAGGTCGACGTCTCTCCCGCATCGCTCCGTCTCACAGGCAAAGCAACTTTTGTCTTTCATGGATCGTTTTAATCTGTTAATTAAAAGCTATTATGGTATCAATAGGCATTCCAAAAGAAGTTAAGGATAAAGAGTATCGTGTCGGCGCAACGCCCGATATGGTTCGTGCGCTTACTGAAGTTGGACATGAAGTTGTAGTCGAGACGCTAGCCGGAGATCCGATCGGCTTTACCGACGCAATGTATGCTGCCGCCGGCGCCCGCATCGTAAAAACACCTTCCGAAGTTTACAAATCCGAAATGATCATCAAAGTCAAAGAGCCGCAGAAAAGCGAATTTCCGCTTCTGCATGAAGGACAGATCTTATTTGGTTATTTTCATTTGGCGCCTGATCCGGTCCAGGCAAAAAATCTTATTGAAAAAAAAATCATTGCCATCGCCTATGATACCGTCACCGACAAATTAGGACGGCTGCCGCTTCTTGCGCCAATGAGCGAAATCGCAGGGCGCATCGCTATCCAGGCAGGCGCCACCGCTCTTCAGCTGACAAATGGCGGTAGAGGTGTGCTCCTAGCAGGAGTGCCGGGCGTCTTTCCGGCCCATGTGACCGTGATTGGAGGCGGCGTTGTCGGAACGCAGGCAGCCCGCATGGCGCTCGGGCTTGGCGCCGATGTCATTATTTTAGATAACAATCTTCCGCGCCTGCGCGAGCTTGACGCTCTCTACGGACCGCGCCTTAAAACACTCTTTGCCTCTCCCGCGAATATAGAATATTGCGTGCTGGCCTCCGACCTTGTCATCGGCGCTGTTCTGATTCCAGGAAAACTTACGCCGCACCTTGTCACGCATTCAATGGTTAAAAGAATGATGAAAGGCTCTGTCATCGTCGATGTCGCCATCGACCAGGGCGGCTGCTGCGAAACTTCAAAGCCTACCACGCATTCCGATCCCACCTATGTTATCGATGGAGTCGTGCATTACTGCGTCACAAACATGCCCGGCGCCTGCGCCCGCACCTCTACCATCGCTCTGACCAATGCAACCATGACCTATGCGCTCAAGCTTGCCACTCTCGGCCTTAAAAGAGCTCTCAAAGAAGACCGCGGGTTCCTGGAAGGGCTCAACCTCTTCAGAGGTCATGTCACCAACATAAACGTCGCCGAAGCTCTCGGTCTTCCCTATACGGCCCCCGAGAAAGTGCTTTAAAATACTGTCTATTACTGTGTCTATATAGAGTGGGTTGAATTCATCTATAGAATACGGCATGCTTAATCCAAAGGTCTAAAAGGATGCCGCACGAATTTTTTTCAAATGAAGATCTACAGCAGGGGCAGGCCCTTCTTCGCACAGCGAAGATTGGCGATTTGCTGTTTTCTGGCGGCACCTATCAAGTAGAAATTAAAGTTGATAAAGAATCGTTCTGGCCGTTTTTGCAGATCTCCGATGAAGGGAAGCTGAAAGATCACTTCTGCTCCTGCGAGGCTGCCGAGGAAGGGAAGTTCTGCCCGCATCAAGCTGCCGCATGGATTAAAATCTTCCGTGAAAAGACAGCTCCCCTGCATGTACGTTTTCGGGAATCACTTTGGTATGAGCTCTTTCATATGGCAGCACGGCGGCATGGGGATGACCGCTCGACGCTCAAAGGCTCTGTCGATAGCGGCTACCAGGCCAATTCTTCAACAGAAAAAAAACTGTTCTCGGTCAAAGCCCGCACCTCGTCAGGGAAAAAAATACTCAAAGAAATTATTACGCAAAGAAAGCCGGAGACAGAAGAGACCTCGCTCAAATTCTCCAACCTTTCTCCTGAAGAGCTGCAGCTTTGGAAAGAAGGGCGCCCCAGCCCGGAGCTGAGT
>Ga0364920_10172_pt1 | contig 10737 bp, 4 predicted proteins | sample SorcelJu500001C8_FD_206961 | JGI IMG/M metagenome (GOLD analysis project Ga0364920, IMG submission 206961) | Enriched cells from Trout Bog Lake Hypolimnion, Wisconsin, USA - BchlTB.June20.5000.01.C8 | ecosystem: Environmental > Aquatic > Freshwater > Lake > Hypolimnion/Profundal zone | place: USA...
AACGTGGCGTCGCCGGGCATCACTTTCGAATCCGACATCCAGCCACAATTGACTCGTCTGGGATGTAACGCGGGGGCTTGTCATGGTAAGTCGCGTGGTCAGAACGGGTTTGCACTCTCGTTACTGGGGTTTGATTCCGATTTCGATTACGACGCGATCACTCACGAGGGACGCGGCCGACGCGTCTTTCCGTCAGCGGTGGAAGAGAGCCTCTTGTTACGAAAAGCTGCCGGGCAACTTCCGCATGGCGGAGGCAAACGAATTGATGTCGGCAGTCAGACCTACGAAGAGATTCAAACATGGATTCGAAACGGGATGCCACGTACTCCCGCTGACGCTCCGAAGATCATTCGCGTTGTGACTGAACCTCCCAGTCGCAGTCTGGCTCCGCTCGAAAAATTTCCATTACGTGTCATTGCGGAGTACACAGACGGACGGCGTCGCGATGTCACCGAAGCAACGGCATTCCAGTCCAACGATCGAACGATTGCTGCCATCGCAGCATCAGGTGATGGAGTCGTTCAAGCGGGGCCGTTACCCGGCGAAGCAGCCATCATGGCGCGTTATATGAATCACATCGCAGTCTGTGCCGTCACGATTCCCTTGCCGGGAACGGTTCCCGAAGCGGCGTACGATTCCCTGCCCCGTAACAACTCGATCGACGAACTTGTCTGGAAAAAACTGAAACTGCTGGGGATGCTTCCTTCGTCCTCAACAAACGACGCAACGTTTCATCGACGAGCAACCCTTCGGGCCATTGGTCGATTGCCGAACGTGGACGAAACGCACGCTTATCTGGCGGATCAAAGCCTTGATAAACGAAAAACTCTGATTGACCGATTGCTTGATCGTCCTGAATACGCGGACTTCTGGGCAAACAAATGGGCCGACCTATTGCGTCCCAATCCCTATCGCGCGGGAATCAAATCCGTCTGGAACATTGACGCATGGCTGCGCGACGCTTTTCGAAGAAATATGCCGTACGACCAGTTCGTCCGGGAACTGATTACGGCGCAGGGAAGCACCTGGAACAATGGCGCGACCGTCATTTTTCGCGATCGACCGGAAGCAATCGAGATTGGTTCGTCGGTCAGTCAATTATTTCTGGGTGTCAGGCTGGAATGTGCCAAATGCCATCATCATCCATTTGAAGTCTGGAGTCAGGATGATTTCTATGGGTTTGCAGCGTTCTTTTCTCGCATCGGTCATAAAGGCCAAGGCTTATCGCCACCCATTTCCGGCGGCGAAGAGATCATTTATTCGAAAAGCTCGGGCCAATTGAATCATGGTCGAACTGGGTTACCGGTATTGCCGAGAACATTGACCGGTGTTCCGCTGACGCTTGGGCCTGATGAAGATCCTCGAGAAATTCTGGCGGCATGGATAACCGATTCATCGAACCGCTACTTTGCCAGGGTCATGGCAAATCGCATCTGGGCTGAAATCATGGGGCAGGGGCTGGTTGATCCTGTTGATGACATCCGTGCGACAAACCCTGCATCAAACGAAGCTTTGCTCGATCACCTGGCGTTCGAATTTCGACGGCAGGGATATGACATCAAGAAGCTGATCCGCATGATCATGACTTCGCATGTGTTTGGCTTGAGTTCAACTCCTACCGAACGCAATGTTTCTGACATCAAGAATTTCTCTCGCTATTACCGGCAGCGAATGCGGGCAGAAGTGTTGCTGGACGCAGTCAACGACGTCCTTGGTGTCGAAGAAGACTTTTCAGCCATGCCACCTGGTTCACGGGCCATGCAGCTTTGGACGTACCGATCGTCGTCACTGTTTCTCGACACATTCGGTCGGCCGGATCTGAACCAGGATCCCCCTTGTGAACGTTCTGCTGAATCAACGACGCCGCAGGTGCTGCATCTGATGAATTCTCCCGCCTTGAATCGCAAATTAGGTCTCGACACGGCTCGGCCCGCGAAATTGGCGGCCAGCAACAAAACAAATCAAGAAATCGTGGTCGAGGCATATTTATTAGCGTATAACCGATTTCCAAACGCGGACGAGCAACAGGCGGCTTTAGAATTCGTGCCTGAGGGCGATCAACGCCGCCGAGGGATCGAAGATTTGTTCTGGACGCTGCTGAACACTCCTGAATTTTCGTTTGTCGACTGAAAGAGACCTCCGCCATGACCATACATCAAAATTGCGAAGGACTGCGAAGACGCGACTGTCTCAAGCTTGGCCTGAGCGGTCTGTTGGGAGGCGGGTTCGTCAATTCGCTTCGCGCTCGCGGACTTGCAGAAGACCAGACGGCTCGGAAGACCAGTTGTATTCTGGTCTGGCTGGACGGTGGCCCAAGTCACTTTGAGACGTTCGATCCCAAGCCGAACGCCCCGGCAGAAATACGCGGGGAATTCCAGGCGATTCAGACCAAGATCCCCGGTGTCTTTTTTTCCGAGAACATGACAAAACTCGCATCGATCAGTGACAAGCTGACGATCGTTCGTTCGGTCAGGCACGATCAGAATAACCACGGGGCAGGCAATCATTATATGACGACGGGTGCTCCTACGCGAATTCCCGTCAGTTGCGGCGCGTTTGTGAGCTTTCACCCCAGCATGGGGTCCGTCGTGTCGCTTGAACGTGGTGCTCGTGACGGGCTTCCTCCCTACTTCTCGATTCCCGAAATGTCGCGCTCCGGGGGGCCAAATTTTCTTGGGGCACGTCATGCTCCGTTTGTCGTGAGCGACGATCCAAACCAACAATCGTTCATGGTTCGCGACGTCACGATCCCCAAGGACTTGGATGACGGCCGCGCTGTCAATCGCAGGAAAATGCGAAGTCGACTGGACCAGTTCGTTCGATTCCACGATCAGTCGGCAGGTGATCCGGTGATGGGTGCCGACGAGAATTATCAACAAGCGGTGTCGCTGATGACATCCGCCGCCGCTCAACGCGCATTCGAGATGCACCGCGAGCCGGGTCAAATACGAGACAATTACGGACGAAACACATTTGGTCAGCAGGCATTGCTCGCTCGCCGACTGGTCGAAGCGGGAGTGCCGTTTGTGACGCTCTATAATGGCGGCTGGGATCATCACTCCAATATCTTTCCCGCGTTTCGAACACAAGGACAAAAGCTGGACGCGGTCGTTGCCACGTTAATCGACGATCTCGATCAACGTGGCTTGCTGGATACCACGCTGGTGATTGTGATGGGTGAATTTGGTCGGACTCCGATGATCACCACACTGCCTGGTTCTAACACGCCGGGTCGAGATCACTGGTCGAGTGCGATCTCAGTACTTGTTGCGGGATGCGGTTCGCCACGAGGGCAAGTGATCGGCGCTACGGATGGGCGAGGATATGCCGCTGTCGAGAAGGTCTACGCACCGGAAAATCTGGTTTCGACCGTCTACTCGAAGCTTGGGATTGATCCCGATAAGATCCTGTATAACGCCGCCGGACGCCCGGCGCATCTGGTCAGTGATCCGCGCCCAATCGCAGAATTGATGTAATTGTGAACGTGGGAAGTCGCTCGTGAACAGGACTGATAGGACCTATGCGAGTTATAAGTCCTGTTCGTGTGTTCCGAAGTTTTATTTGCGCGAACATTTAAAGGGTGCCACGACATTGGCAAAAATCTTGCGTCGGCTGTTCGTCGTTTGTTGTTTTGCGACGATATTTCCTGTTGGCAATGTCTGGTCAGCGCCACCGACCCTGACAAACGTCTTTCCTGCCGGTGGACAACGTGGCTCGAAAGTTATTGTAACTTGTGCGGGAAGTTTTGCCTGGCCAGCAAAAGTCTGGTCGCCTGGAATCGATGCGATACCGACCGCTGAATCTGGAAAACTCGAAGTTTCGATTCCCGTTGATCTGCCAGCGGATCGGGTTTGGATACGACTTTGTAATTCCGAGGGTGCTTCGGCCCTTCAGCCTTTTCTGATCGGCAACTTTAAAGAGCTGAATGAAGTCGAGCCTAACGACAGACCACGTGATGCTCAGGTCATCGCAGATTCCGAGATGACGATCAACGGTGCCCTGAAGGACGCGGATGTCGATTGTTTTGCCGTGACGCTCAAGGCAGGCCAGACACTTGTCGCCGCCGTCGATGCGAACACCCGTCTTGGTTCTCCGATGGATGCCGTTCTTCAGGTCGTATCGCAAGGGGGAATTGTGATCGCCGAGAACCATGATGATCTCGGCCTTGATCCGCGTTTAGCGTTCACGGCAACGGCGCCCGGTACCTACATCGTTCGTCTGTTTGCTTTTCCTGCCGCGCCTGACGCGAGCATTCGCTTCAATGGGGGAGTCAATCATATCTATCGGTTGACGCTGACAACGGGACCTTATGTAACTCATTCGATACCCTTGTCGACGTCGTTAAATGATCCCGCGTCTGTTGCGGTTGCCGGATGGAATCTGCCTGCCGACCTCAAGTTGAATGTTCTTCCCCTAGGTGGTCCGCGCCTTGCCGATTACCAGGAATATGAGGTTCTGGATGAGTTACGCCGATCATCAATTGCGAGGATCGGGTTCGCTTTTTCACCGGATCTTTCATTTGCCACACGTGTTCGAATGACATCACAAGCTGTTATCGATAATCACGTAATATCCGACCCAAAAAAACCTCTGCCAATTCCCTTATCGTCTTCGGTGACAGGATGTCTGAAGTCGCCACGGCAAGCTGATCGTTACTCGATTTCACTCGAGAAAGGCCAGCAAGCTTTGATTTCAATCGAATCTCGCAGTCTTCACTTGCCGCTTGATCCAGTACTGCTGCTGGCATCCCCCGACGGTACTGTTGTCGCCGAAGTCGACGACACAGGTTCGACGCGAGACGGACTCATCGCACATACTGCAGCTCAGACTGGCGACTATCAATTAACAGTCAGTGATCGCTTTCGACAGGGAGGTGATCGCGATTGGTATCTTCTCACCGTAAGGCTGGAGCAGCCCGATTTTGAGATCTCCACAACAAGTGACGCGATCATCGTCGCGCCGGACAAGCCCGCCGAAATCATCACGTTGAAGGTTCAGCGACGCGGAACGCCAGCGGAAGCGGTTGGTCCAATTACGATACAGGCGACGGGTTTACCCGACGGTGTCGTGTCATCCGTTGCAACATCCGAAACGACTGGCCCTACGGCAACCGAAGTTAAACTGACACTCTCAACAAATGGGCCTGCGTTTTCAGGTCCCATACGGATTATCGGGAAAGCCATTCAACCGAAAGAAATCGAGCGGTTTGCAAGAACGCCATCAAAGCTGGGAGTGACCTTTCAAACGATCTGGTTGACGGCTCTTGAAAAACCATAATCGAGCGAGACTGGATTGAACAAGTATGACGATGCACTCGTTCGGATTGCTGGACAGTTCTTATATGATCCTCGCAATCTAATCAGTCGCTCCCAAAGCGATCAATGTGCCATGTCGCCCGATCCTTCAACTGGTTCTCGGCTGCCGTAGAAACTGTAGAGAACGGGCATCAGATAACGCGTCAGGAAAAGTGTGGTGATCATGCTGCCGACAACGACGATCGCCAAGGGCTTTTGGCTTTGGGCACCGATTCGCGTTGACAGGGCAGCGGGTAGTAATCCCAGGATTGCGGTTAAAGCCGTCATCATCACAGGGCGGACGCGCTGTTCGGCACCAGCCATGATGGCATCTCGCAGAGGAAGTCCATGGGCACGGTGGGCATTGAATGACGAGACGAGTAACAGACCATCCATGACGGCGACTCCAAAAATCGATGTGAAGCCAACAGCAGCAGCAATACTGAAATTGGTCCCAGTTAGAAACAGAGCCCAGATCCCACCAAGCGAGAGTTCGACAACATTGAAAAGAACCACGGTGGCATCGAGTAGTGAGTGGAACGCGATATAGAGAAGGATGAACACCAGTAACAGCGACATCGGGACGATGATCAGCAATCGACCTTCGCCTTCCTCCATGTTCTTGAATTCACCGCTCCATTCATCCCGATAACCTCGCGGAATCAATTTTCGCACGGCGACTTGCGCATCGCTTACCGCCCCCGCGAGATCGCGATCGCGCACACTGAACTTGATCGCGACCAGTCGTTGTCCCTCGTCACGAGAAATCATCGACACGCCGCTGCGAACGAAACTTCCGTCAGGGCTGAGAGGAGCATCGGCATCAATTCCTTGAGGAGTCACCAGGTCGCGAAGTCTCTCGACCGGTGCAGTCATCGTTTCTGGTGGAGCACCGCTTCGCGAGCTTCCCGTAATTGTCGGCTGGGCACTGCTGGAACCAGCAGTCGTCAGCGTCGAACCTCCCCCCATAGCACTCTGGTACGGGATAATGACGGTGTTGTCGGTCACGACCACCGGGATGTCGAGAATGCTGTCCAGATCGCGCCGAAGTGATTCAGGCCAGCGAATCGTGATATCGAATGACTTTTCCCCTTCGATCATCCGCGACACGGTTTTGCCGCCGATGGCCGTTTGGATGACATCATGCACATCGGCCACGCTGACGTTCCAGAGCGAGCATTTCTCACGATCAATGGGAAGTTCGACATTCGATTGACCTTTAATTCGATAGTATCCTACATCCTTCACGCCGGGGATGTCCATCATCGCAAAAGCGGCCTGCTTACCAAGTTCTTCCAGTCGATTCAGATCAGGTCCGATGATCTTGACTGAGTTTTCACCCTGGACCCCCGAAAGGACTTCAAGAACGTTATCGCGAATGACTTGCGAAAAATTCCAGTTGACGCCTGGCAGAGCCGCTGTCAGTTTATCGTTAAGTTCACCAATCAATTCGGGCTTTGTTCTCGCTCGCATTGGACCAAACAATTTGTGCCAGCGTGTTGCGGGGACCGTTGCCACCCATTTCTCTTGTGGCTTAAGAGGAATAAAGAATTCTGAGCTATAAAATCCGATCGGATCGGTTCCCGATTCCGGGCGACCGATCTGATTAACAACAAGGTCCACTTCCGGAAACTGCCGCATGATCTCGCGGGCAATCCGTGACTTATCCGAGTTTTCGGCAAGAGAAACGCCAACGGGATAAATAGCCCGCGCCCAGATATGTCCTTCTTCCAATGCGGGCATAAACTCGCGGCCAAGGTTTTCAAGAGACACTATTGTTCCGCCGATCATCACTCCGAAAACACCGACGACCCACCAACGGTGATTCAGGCAAAACTCAAGATTTCGCAGATAGCCTCGCTTTAAATATCGCACAAAGAAATTGTCACTTGTCTGTTGCAGATTCTTGAAGAACAACAGGCATAAGACAGGAGCAATCGTCAGGGATAACAGCAACGCCCCACCAATTGCAAAGGCGTAGGTTTCGGCCATGGGACGGAACAATTGACCTTCCGGGCCGCGCATTGTGAACAAAGGAAGCATCGCGCAAACCATGATGATCGTCGAGAAAAACAGTGCCCGTTGAATTTCGGTCGACGCACGAACGATTCGTTCCTTCAATGGCAAATCAGAGTACTTCCCGCTACTAAGCACACGGTAAATGTTTTCGACCATGATGACGGTCGAATCGATGATGATGCCAAAATCGACCGCTCCGATTGATAAGAGGTTTGCCGACTGGCCTCGAAAGAACAACACGGAAAAGGCGAAAAGCAGTGCCAAAGGCAAGTTAATCGCAATAATGATTGCGCTACGAACATTACTGAGAAACATCAACAGGATGACGGTGACAAGACAAATTCCCACCAACAGGTTTTCTTCGACCGTTTCGGTTGTTGTTTTGATCAGGGTCGTACGATCATAGAAGACCTGAATCTGTACTCCTGGAGGCAGTGCTCCTGGGGTCGTGTTCATCTCGTCGATTTTGGCTTTGATTTTTTGAAGTGCTGGCAACGACTCAGCTCCTTTTCTGAGCAGAACCAGTCCCTGGATGATTTCGTCATCGTCAGTCCATACTCGATTTCCACTTTCGTCAAGAACGACCTGTCCATCCGCGTCTTCGTTGGGTCGGCTGAGTGCGACTTTTCCCAAGCGAGTGAGATAGCTGACCACAACACCTTGCGCTTGCTCAGCCGGCTGGCCAGTTTTGAGAGGTCCCCCTTCGACAATGTCGTCGACTCGGATTGGCAAGTTATTGGTCGATTTCAGCGTAATCTTTCGAATTTCGAGCAGGCGACGCTCGTCCTCCATTCGCAGATACCGGACTGCCGTCGTCGGATCTTTTAGACCCAGGATCCGCTGTACCGGGTCGCGACCGCGACCGATCAAGCCGATTCCGCGCACGACGGTTGCCATATCCCCCTGACTCAAATAATCACCGCTGACGTTGTCATTGCTGGCGGCAATCGCTTTTTGAAGTGTGTCCAGCGTGATTCCATAACGTTTCATTCGATTGGGGTCGGGCCGGATCTCGTATCGCTTCATCGTCCCACCCATGCTGGTGACATCGACGATGCCAGGTATCCTTCGAAATGTCCGTTCGAGTGTCCACGTTTGGACAGACCGCAAGTCGTTCAGTGTATAGAGCGGCTTCCCCTCGGCGTCCTTTGGGGACTTTAACGAGTACCGCAGAATTTCGCCGATGGGTGAACGTGGCGAAAGCTGCGGTATGATGTCGGGAGGGATGTCTGCCGTGGCGAGGCGATTGATGACTTCCTGGCGTGCTGAAAGATAGGGAAAACCGTATTCGAATTGCGTGTTGATATACGTCAGCCCGAACAGCGACTTTGAACGCATGCTCTTGAGGCCTGGCATACCCGACAGTGCAACTTCCAGAGGCACGGTGACAAGACGTTCCATTTCCTCTGCGGATCGACCCCGATTTTGAGCAATGACTTCAACAATCGCCGGGGCGGGGTCGGGATATGCTTCGACGTTGACGTTTTCGAACGAATGAACACCGACACCGGCCAATGCAATCGTGGCCAGGATCACAATCAACGGATTATTCACGGACCATTTAATCAGTTGTGCAACCATGTCATTGCCTTTGCATTCGCGAAAAGGACGATCTCGTCCGTCGGCCCGATTTCTTAAGAATAAACACAGATTGATAATCGCGATGACAGGAGGATTGCCCTGGAATACGCTTTCAGTTAACGCTGCTGTAAGTAATCTTCAAGTTCAAGCAAGCCACCGGAAACAACGGCGTCGTTTGCGTGAATCTCCTGCAACCCCTTCTGTTTTTGCTCGTCGGTCAGTTCGCTTCGAACGTAGACGACGTCGAAATATCGTTGCACGACGCTGACTCGGCGTCGGTGAAAGTTGGGATTAGAAGTGTCTGGGTGAACATATACAATACAATCGTTTCCGACATCAATCATGGCGTTAGACGGGATTTCGACCAAGCCTTTTTCTACCGGGATTCCAACGTCGGCTCTGACGAATTGATTTGCCAGTAATTTGCGTTCCGGGTTTTTCACGGAACCGATTAAGAGCGCCATATGCTCGTTTGGATCGATCATCGGTGAGAAGCGATCAATCTCACATTCAAGTTCTCCAATTTCTTCGTTGCCGGGAATGGTAATTGTGACCTTCAATGGTTTTGGAAGCTGTTCAAGGACAGCCAGATCCTCTTCGTAGGGGTGCAACCAGACCGTCAAAACGCTGAGGTCAGCAATCTTGAATAAATCGGCGTTCGCATCAACTACTTCGCCAACGGTCGTGTTTTTTTCGACTATCACACCACTGATTGGCGCATACACGACCACGCGTGGCCAGTCTGCTGCATAGCTCTTGTCCGCGTCCAGATTACGGTGAATTTTGTCTGCGGAATCCTTGACTTGCTGGATCTCGGCATCGGTAACGAGATACGCGTTAAGAGTACGCTCAGCGGTGAATGCTGCGATCTGCCCCTGTTCGACTTTAGCTTGTTGTTCCCTGTATTCCCGATCGGAAATCGCTCCCGTTGCGGTCAACGCTTTAAACCTTTCCAAGGTCTGAATGTCCAAACGAAGTTGCGCCAATGCCGATGCAAGAGCACTTTTCTTCTCACCCAAGTCTTTACTCCAGATTACAGCAAGTGGAATCCCTTGTTTGACTTCATCAAAGTTCTGCAACGGCCTTGCGTTTGAAGAGACAGATTTAGGTTGCAACGACTTTAAACCCTCAACGGATGCGAGTTCGAAAATCGTTCCCGGAAAGCGGGCATGAACATGAGAAAGTCGGTTCGAGTCGATTGCCAGTGAGCCCCTTAAATGAAGGACTTTGGAAAATCGAGGAACCTTCGCAACGGAGGTCTTCAGATTCATGGCCTGAACGGTACTCGCCGTCAATTCATGGAAATCGGCCAGAACTCGGTTGGGATCAACGTCTTTTGAAGTGAGCTTTTGCGGCGTCTCATCTGGCCCCTTTCCGGTTCGACGGTATTGGAGAAACGCCCAACTGAGACCGACCACAAGTATGGACGCAACAGCCAGAAGAATCACCTTGCTCAGTCGCATTTTCCCTGACGAATTCGACATTATTGTCCCTCACTGAACCTGGCACAGGCCCTGAAACTTCTGCACTTCACGTAAACCGATTGAGGCAGTTTAAGTGAAGGATCTTCACAATTCTGAAAGCGAAAAACTCAAGGCTCCCGTTGAAAACCAGAAATCATCCACAAAAAAGACGGCAACTGGTTTAACGACCTGAGTAAGGTACTATGGTGCGAATAAATAGAAAAGCGGCAGAAACCGCCAATCCAGCAGAAAGCCGTCAGTATCTTTAAGGAGATTGCGTAGAATAAGGGATCTCAACAGGCTTTTAACGAATCGTTGATAGTGACGACCAAATTAAAGTTGGAAAGACTGGAGGTCTCAGCAAATCCATTACGATAGGA
>Ga0364920_10352_pt1 | contig 10722 bp, 9 predicted proteins | sample SorcelJu500001C8_FD_206961 | JGI IMG/M metagenome (GOLD analysis project Ga0364920, IMG submission 206961) | Enriched cells from Trout Bog Lake Hypolimnion, Wisconsin, USA - BchlTB.June20.5000.01.C8 | ecosystem: Environmental > Aquatic > Freshwater > Lake > Hypolimnion/Profundal zone | place: USA...
TTAAGAAAATTACGCTCGCCATCGCTTTCTCCTCATTATGCAGACATGTGGATAACGATATCCAGTATCGGCTGCGTTGAGACGAATGTCAATTGAAATTGAGATTGCCGGAAGGAAGAAATTAACCAAACGGCACGTAGCGGCGGCTTCCAGCCGCCGCGAGCAGAATCCTTTTTTGATGGCGGCCAACACCAAATGAAAACCCGGACGGTGGCTGGAAGCCGCCGCTACGGGGCGTTGATCCGTGCCGATGCATCCTCGAAAAGAGGATTAACGATGTTTTTAGGCCGCTTACCACAAAGCGCCTGGACCACCTGTTCCATCGCCTGAGTGCGCATGGCAATCAATGATTCGGCTGAGACAAACGCGGCATGAGGTGTGACGATCACTCGTTCATCACAGTAAAGGGGGGCATTCAAGTTTGGCGGTTCTGGCTCGAACACATCCAGAGCGGCACCGGCTATCTGATTCTTCTGTAATGCTTCCCATAAGGCCACAGGATCAACCAATCCGCCCCGCGAGGTATTGATCAGGTACGCCGTTGGCTTCATGAGACCTAGCCGTTCGGCGTTGATCAAATGTCTGGTCTCGGCAACCAGAGGCGCATGGAGCGAGACGAAGTCGCTTTGCTTTAGCAACTCCGACAATGGGACCATTGAGCACCGAGTCTCGTGATCGGAACCCGATGAATTGTATGCCAGTATGTTCAGTCCCAGGGCTCTCAGTTTGGGTACTAATTCACGTGCGATGCGTCCCAGGCCAATCAACCCAACTGTCTGACCCGATAACCGTCGCATGGTCGTAGCGGCACCGAGATTGTATTCGCCGCGCTTGGTCCGCCAGTGAAAAAAACCGATGCGACGGGCACATGCCAAAATCAGGCCGAGGGCATGATCGGAAACTTCCGACACGCAATAGTCCGGGCAGTTGGTGACAGGAATGCCAAGCTCCGTCGCGATGGTAACGGCGATATTGTCGAGGCCAATGCCAAAGCGTGATATCACACGGCAGCAGGGCGAATTTCGAATGACCGACTCAGTGACGCGTGCCCACGTCGTGGCAATCGCATCGACATCCGCTGCCAGACGTACCAATGTTGCCTCGTCTGTTGCCGGTGCTTCGATCAGTTCCGCGTCGGCTGCCCGTAGAATGGCTGTTTCAATCTCAGTATCTGGCCAGGCACGATCCGTCATCAGCACGCGAAACCGTTTTGACATTGTCGTACCCGATGCAGAGTTCACATGAAAAAACTGTTGTCGGCTGTGCCACTGCATCGGAGTCTTCGGAGACGCAGTGTCTTCGCCGAATGGAGTCATCATCGAAGAGCACTGCGTGACCGAGGACGGTCATGCAGTGGCACGGGATCACCAGACACGCATACCGTGACCATACATCATCGGACCTCCGAAGCCAGGTGCGCCGAAGCCGAATCCGCCGTAGCTCATCGGGCCATAACCCAGTCCACCATAACCGAGCGTGCTATATCCAATTGAACCATTGGTCAAGTACATCATCCTCTGTGAGTTAACGGCGTTCTGGAAAACCAGATTTTGAGTCATATAACCTTGCAGAATCGAGCGATCGTACTCCCGTTTCAAATGGTCGCGATACGCTTCTGCCTGCTGCAGATCGAGCTTCGCCTGATCCAGAGTCTGCTGCTGCGAAGTATCCTTCTGCACGATTGAAGACTGTACCTTTCGTTCCGACTTTTCTTTATAAGCCGCGACCAATGCTCGCATCTGTCGCTCATCCATTCGATTCAGCATCCGCTCGACCTCTCCCGATTTCTGGACATCGAAAGACATGTCCACTATCAGCCGAGCCAGCAGCCATGTCCTGAGATCTTCGACGCTCTCGGTTGCTGACGGCGAGGGAACCGCGACCGCTGGAACGGGAGGATTGGGAATACCAGTTTGGCTAAACAACACAAGGCTGACGAGAAGAGAATGCATGACATTTCTCCATTCGAAAATCGCTTAAATCCAGAACCGCGAATGCAAACGCCGTTGTACTCTTGCCGCTTCGTCCGACAAAGAGGTTCGCCCGAAATCATAATGGATTTCAGAGGAATTGGCGAGAAGTAATCACGATTGGTTTAAACTGAAGTTGTCATTACACTGTTGGTTTGGTCTAAACGACAATGTCTTCGTTCTTATGATTTCCTTTGATTATGGTCTTGTAGACATGTTCATGCTTTAGAACTAAGCCCTCGCACTTGTTAACGCTCATAAACAATCCTGCTGGCTGACGTGACTCTGTCCAATCCAACTTGAGAACTTCGTGTCCCATACGAAACTGCGCATACAGCGTGTGGTCGAATTCCGCTTCATCATGAACTTTGCCATCGTGAATGTGGACAGTGGGAAAAAACAATTGCATTCGATCGACACGGGGAAATTCGAATGCGATCGGATGAATCGTACGTTGGTCCTTTTTGAGCTTAAAGACAGCAAATCCAAAGTTTTTATATTGAGGAATATGATCCCAGGTTCCGGGTGGCAAGCGAAAACGCTCGTCCAAGCGTGAAAAGTCGTTGTTCTTTGGGGGGTGATTCACCTGAATGGGTGAAGGGTTTGGGAAGTTCCGTTTCCGAAGCGTTTCGCCATCATCTGGAAGCACAGCAAGTGAATGCCGATATACACCGCCTGGATGACGCATTGGTATCGCTGATCGATCACCCTCGCGATTGATTTGCCGGACGAGCGTAAGTAAAACGTCATCCGTCAAATAAAATTTCTTTAAGAGTAAAATTGCGATGAATCGGCGTGAATTGCTGGAATGGGTCAGTCGTGGACTCGCGACAGCAGTCGCAATGGTGGTTGGCTTGCCTGGGGTGAATTATTTCCTTGGTGGAACTCAGCAGAAACGATCCAGTGAATCTCAATTCACGCGACTATTGAAAGTGAAGGATTTGGTACCAGGTCGTCTGACGATGGTTCCAGTTATGGGACAAAAGGTGGATGCCTGGATTCAGTCTGATCAGCAGACAATCGGCCGAGTCTGGCTTGTTCGAGAGGCGGATAGTTCGTCAGAAACCGGTTCTGCAAAACAAACCGTTCGTGCGTTAAGCAGTATCTGCCCCCACATGGGATGTCAGGTCCAGGTACAAACGGGTGGCAAAAGCTTTGTTTGTCCGTGTCACCGGGCGTCATTTGGCGTGGCTGGCCAGCGACTGTCAGGTCCAAAAAACGGCGATCGGAACATCGCACCACGAGACCTGGATGAACTCGAATGTCGACTTGTCCGCGATGACGAAACTGGCGACAATTGGGTGGAAGTGAAGTACGAGAAATTCAAAATCGGTCTGGATCGCCGCGTCGTTGGTGCCTGACACAATAACTGGAGACTGGTAATGCAATCATGGGTCGACTGGCTCGATCTGCGGCTGGATTATCGGTTCCTCCGCAACCGGTTAAGTAGCCGAATTCTTCCGAATGGCCCTGGCTGGTTATATACCAGCGCAAGTTGTCTCTTGTGGCTGCTGGTGATTCAGTGTATCACGGGCTTGCTTTTGATGGCGACGTATTGTCCGTCGATGAACAGTGCCTGGGCGAGTGTGCATTTTATCGACCAGACATCCGCAGGCCGATTTCTTCGCGGAATTCATCATTACGCTTCACACGCCATGATCATCTTGTTCGGCGTGCATGTTTTGCGAGTCCTTTCGACCGGGGCTTACCGGGCACCCAGGGAGCTCGTCTGGATCACCGGGCTGCTTCTTTTTCCCTTGATGATCGTCTGGACGGTCACTGGTAACCCGCTTTCCGTCAGCCAGAAGGGAATTGCACAAATTCAGGTTGAAGGAAATATTCTCGGATCGACTCCTGTGTTCGGTCCGCTTCTGCGGCGACTCTTATTCGGTGGCGAAGACATCGGCAGCCTCACGCTGACTCGGCTATATTTTCTGCACGTCGGATTGTTACCAGTACTGGTCGGTGGGCTGTGCTTCATCCACCTGCATCAGGTGATTAAGCATAGCCCCTATATAACATCTGACGACGCTGCATCGACCTCAAACCCTGAACGTCTCACTTACTGGCCGTATCAGTCGGTCCGGAACATGATTACTCTGACGATCGTCGTCGGATTCCTCAGTTTTTTCGCATGGAAAGATGGAGCGCCGCTACCTGCTCCGGCAGATCCCAACCTGGCTTTTTCACCACGGCCGGAATGGTATTTTCGCTGGCTGTTTGAATTGCGTCGACACTTTTCCGGGGATACTGAATTCATTGCGACAATGGTCATTCCCTCGGCATTTCTACTGGGATTCATGGCGGCACCATTTGTCGATCGCATTCGAACACACTGGTTGGCTGTGGTATGCCGCCTGTTGATCGTTGTCGCCTGTCTTGGAGGATGGTCCTGGTTGACGATGATCTCGTTCCTTCAGGATGGGCGAGATACCGAATATCTTGCTGAGACTGCCGAGTTCGAAAAGCTCTCAGCCAGAGCCTTAGAACTGGCTAAGACCGAACCGATCACTGATAAAGGGGCCATTGAGTTACTGCGTCGCGATCCTCAAACGCAAGGCCCCCTGTTATTCGCTCGCCACTGCCTGAGCTGCCATCCGCATTCCGGTCCTAAAACGCCAGGATTGGCCACGGCCGAGCCGTCGGCACCGAATCTTTATGGAATTGGAACAGTGGATTGGATTACTGGTTTCCTGGATTCGGAACGGATCGCCTCTGACGAATATTTCGGCCGAACGAAATTTCGCGATGGAGATATGACCCAACATGTTCAGGGGATGTTTGCGGACGATGGTAAAGAGGGTGCCGCAGCCAAGGCTCAGAAAATCCATGCGATGGCGGTTGCGCTCGCGGTGGAAGCACAAATAGAAGTCAGCGATTCAGCGGAAGCTGTCACAGGTCGAGAACTGATCAAGTCGAGTGGTGGATGTACTGATTGCCATCGATTCCACGATCAGGGCGAACTCGGAACGGCACCTGATTTAACCGGCTATGCTACAGCCAGTTGGCTGAAGCAATTGATCTCCAGACCAAGCGACGAGAGATTCTACGGAGACCGCAATGATCGCATGCCCGACTTTGCGTCCGATCCGGGGCACCCCGAGTTGAATCTGCTCTCATCGCAAGAATTAGATCTGTTGATTCAATGGCTTCGCGAGCCAAAAACAGTAACGCCATGACGGATTAATCAACACTGCACGGGAAACTTTCAGTCTTGAATCACCTCAACCCGGAAGTCCCTTCATTACAAAATGATTCTGGGAGCAATACGAGGCTGGTTCGTGGGCTGGGGTTACCTCAATCAATCGCGTTGAATATCGCGAATATGGTGGGGATCGGTCCGTTTATCACGATCCCAGGGTTCCTTGCTGCGATGCATGGACCACAGGCGCTGATTGCCTGGGTGATTGCGGCAGTACTCGTGATCTGTGACGGGCTGGTCTGGAGCGAACTGGGAGCGGCTCTTCCAGGAAGTGGCGGGACATATCACTTCTTGCGTGAGATCTTCGGTAAGCAAACAACTGGATGGGGGCGGATGCTGCCGTTTCTATTCGTCTGGCAGTTTCTTGTCAGTGGCACCATGGAAATCGCATCGGGGTACATCGGTGCGATTCCCTATCTGCAATTCATTTTTCCAGAATTGTCCAACCTGCTTAGCGAATGGCATATTCCCGGCGGGACAAGCACGCTGGCTGCGGTCTGTTGCTTGATCGTGACCTGGATGTTATCGCGGCGGATTGAAGTCGTTGGTTGGGTCGGGATTGTCCTCTGCGCTGGAACGCTGTTGACGGTCGCAACTGTCATTGTCTCAGGATTGATAAACTTCGACGCATCGCTCATCACGTTTCCACCAGATGCCTTTCACATTAATGGGGCGTGGGTTAACGGGCTGGGTGCCGCGATGCTGATCGCGATTTATGACTACCTCGGCTACTACAACATTTGTCACCTCGGTGATGAAGTCCAAAATCCAGGCCGAACAATCCCCCGCGCGGTGATCACATCCGTGGTCGTCGTGGCAGCCATTTACTTGATCATGAATTTGTCGATCATCGCTGTCGTACCCTGGGAGCAGGCGATGAAGTCCAACGAGATCGCCTCATTATTCATGGAGACGCTTTACGGTCGAAGGGTCGCTGTGATTTTTACCGGGCTTGTCCTGTGGACAGTTCTGGCATGCATGTTTTCCATCACACTGGGATACTCACGAATTCCCTTTGCTGCTGCGTTGAATGGTGATTTTCTGCCTGTGTTTGCTTATGTTCATCCAACAAAGCGATACCCCTTGGTGTCGCTTTGGACGCTGGGGAGTTTGACCGCCGTATTCTGCTATCTGCCGTTACAAACAGTGATCGAAACCGCCGTGACCGTACGGATTCTGGTGCAGTTCGTGGCTCAGATCATCGGCTTGCACGTGCTGCGAACAACTCGTCCCGAGATCGTCATGCCGTTCCGAATGTGGCTATATCCCCTGCCAAGCCTGATCGCTCTTACGGGCTGGCTGTTCGTACTGGGAACTCGAACGGAATTACTTTGGGCCGTCGCTGCCGTGATCATCAGCGGAATTGCGGTCTATTCTGTGGTCGCGACCAAACCGCGTCACGACGCACCGTAAAAACAATAAGCCATGAAGCCGAATGAAGCTTGAATCGCTCCGCGACATATGCGACAATATGTCTTAATCGCATTCGTACGGGCCGATTCGCCGGGCAAATTAAGTTCTCTGATCCCGACCCAGAATCTCTCAATTTGAAACGCAGAGACTAGGTACTTGAATGACACCAATCAGATGTGCGATTGGTGCAGGACCTGAGTCACTTGTCCGTACTTGGGGACGCATTCCGTGGCGCGCACTTCCAACTATCCACTCGGATTAACTCTCGGTGGCCTCTTGGTTGGCTCGCTTGTTTTTGCTGTGACGACCGTCGCGGTGATGAAGTCATCGTCCATAGAACGCCCTCACGAGCCATTCGCCGAGGATCATGTGGCCTTGCAAGAGAAAATCGTGGTAGTCACAGACGAGATGTCGGCGGCCTCGATTGCGAATGGGCAATTCGCCGTTAATCTGTATCAACGACTCGCCGAAACCGAACCAGATAGAAACCTTCTTCTGTCGCCATTTTCGATTTCTTTCGCACTGTCGATGGTTGCCGAGGGAGCCATTGATGAAACACGGGATCAGATGACCGACGTTCTACATTTTGTCCGGGGCGACTTATCGCGAATACATCAGGGTCAACGAGGATTACAAGGCGCAGTCGTTCCGGATGTGCCACGCGAGGTGATTACAAGAATCGCCAGGCTTCGTACCGATTTAAAGGCGGCCAACAACCGCACGGAAGAATTCAGGAACGCAAAACGCTGGAAGGACGCTCGTGCTTCCTGGAATAAGGCTGACCAACTGGCGAAAGAAATTAATCTGATCACGAGCAAAACGTCGGCCTATGAATTGAAAATTGCAAACTCACTCTGGCTGGATAAGTCCTATCCGATTGAACAAAACGTTCTCTCGGCACTGGAACCAAATTATGGAACCGTATTATTTCCGGTTGATTTCAAACATCGTCCAGAGCCCGTTCGCCTGAAGATCAATCAGTGGGTTGCTGAACAGACAAATGATCGAATTCAGGATCTGCTTCCCCTTTCAAGTGTCAATAATCTGACGAGACTGGTGATTGCAAATTCTGTCTATTTCAAAGGGGATTGGGCGCAGCCGTTTGAGAGTTCAAACACTCGTCCGGAACGATTTTACCAGGCGAACGATCGCTCGATCGAAGTCCCGATGATGCATCAGTGGAATGGATGGAGTGCCCGCTATGGTGCATTTCAATCGGATGGCGAACTTTTTCCAACTCCACACGAAATCAAGTTTGAACTCAAAGACGACGATCCCTCGCTTTACCCTGATGCACAAGGACACACGATGCTCGCTCTGGATTACCAGGGCCGTAAGATTCAGATGATCTTCCTCGTTCCCCAATCTGCAGACGGGATATCGGATTGGGAAAAATCATTGACGTACGAGAAGCTGCAACAATGGATTGGTCAGTTGGAACAGCGGCTGGTCAATATCTCGATTCCAAAATTCAAACTTGAATGGTCATCCGAATTATCGGAAACATTGCGTTCGCTGGGGATGGTACGCCTCTTCGGAAGTGTCGCAGAATCTCAGCTTGACGGACTAAGTTTGAGTCAGCAACCAGAAGATCGCCTGCGAATTTCGCAAGTGCGGCATAAAACCTTTATCGACGTCAGTGAAATCGGAACTGAAGCGGCGGCGGCAACGGCCCTCGGTGGCGAGATCGGAGACGGGGGGTTTGAAGAACAGACGCGCCCGTTTCATCCGATCTTCAAAGCCAACAAGCCGTTCATTTTTCTGATGCGCGACCGCGAAACGGCGAGTATTCTGTTCATGGGGCGATATGTTGGTCCAACGGACTGACACTTGGCTCATTGAGTCAAGCATCGAACTTGAAGAAGTCCGATGCAATGGCACGGAATCCTCAATGAGAAGTTTGACAACGCATTACTACAGCGTGCTCAAAATGCTTTGTAGCACGGGCTGAAGCCCATGCTACGTAGCGGAGGCTTCCAGCCTCCGCGAAAGGTTTTAGGTACTCAGCAAGCACTTCTGTCGCGACGTGGAAAGCCTGTTCAAAACAGCCTAAGAACAGCTTCGAAAGAGATCGGAGGCTTCCAGCCTCCGCGAAAGGATTTAGGTACTCAGCAAGCACTTCTTTCGCGACGTGGAAAGCCTGTTCAAAACAGCCCAAGAACAGCTTCGAAAGAGTTCGGCGGCTGGAAGCCGCCGCTACGTTACACGGGCTGAAGCCCATGCTACGACGTTTGGCCTGCGTGCCGCGCGACATTGTCAGGCCTTTTTCGGAAGTTTTCTGCAAGTACTGGATCTTCGTTTGACGGTCCAAATGCGCTGAGTAATTCCGTATGCAAAATTACGATGTCCGACATTGTCGACTCTCGTTGAGTTGGTTCAATCAGACTCCGCGTTTCCAGGAAACCCAACCATGATGGCATAAGCTCCATGCACGCAGCGACGTCGTAGCTTTGAAAATTCAACATACTGAGCCTGTCTGTCAGGAAATGGCTAAGTGTGTTTCGATCAGGGCAGAGTGGGTGATCGGGGAACTTCACTTTTTTCTTCGCTGATTCTTTCGCCTCCAGTCGACCTGCTTTCCGATCGATCAGGTAACTAACAATGTTTTGTCGAGCTAATTCCGCTTTGGTGTATGAAAACCCGTCATGGCGGTGCGCATAGCCAACGAATTCGTACGAAAACTCAATCAGTGCATCCTCGCCAGTTGACCGATTTGTTGCCTCGTGAATATCACGGACCTCCGTCCGCTTTGCTTTTGTTTTTTTCGATGGTTTGAAGTCAAAATCGCTGAGTGACCAATTCCGACTTGCTCGTCCACTGGTTTGATCCACGTACCCTTTGAGCCAGTCGAGTTGTAAATCATCCAGGAAGTACATCGTTTGTTCGATCAATTGAGGGTCGCCGCCGTCCAGGTCCGGAGTTCGTTCCAACGCCTGATAAAGGACGCATTTGGCACCCCAGATGGCGTACTCCCGTTGTCCCCACATGATATCCTTGGAAACCTTGATCAGTGGCCAGGCAATACGACTCGCCTTTGACAACGCTTCCAGATGACCGTGGTAAGCAAGAAGGTGAACGACTTGAGAGTAGATATCGACGTCTTCGCCACCGATTTCCGCGATCTCGCCAGCCAATTCGAGCAGACGTTCTGGCTTGTGAGACGCGTTGGCATTCAAGATCAGCCATTGCAAATAGTATTTACGGCTTTCGGCGTAAACGTCCGGTAGTCGCTCACGCAACAAACCGACAAACTCCTCAATACGGTTCGATTCGGTTGAGTTGAGTCCATTGTGATAGATGGCACTCAACATCCCATAAGCCATCTCGTCATCCATTAACTCCGGTTCGTCCAGAGTTTTCAGGAACAACGCGGGTTGCAGATCCTCGTCCGCCTCTTCAAATTCGTTCCAGCGAGCATAGATGGCCTCCATGTGCGGGTCAGGCGGAGGCTTAACGGCGGTCTTCAGCGCAGGTGTGGCAACGGGCTTTGGCGGAGGGGAAAGCAATTTCGATGATTGGTCCTTCGGAAGAACGGGAACCACAGGCGCCGTTGCGGCCGCTTTCACTTCCCGTTCAAGTTGATCTGCCTTGATTTGAGCATCTTTAGCATCTCGATCCTTCGGCAGGCAACATCGCTTATATTTTTGCCCACTACCACAGGGACATTGATCATTACGGCCAGGCATTTTATTAGCTTTCCAGAAACACTTGGCCTCAAGCTAAGTGTTGGTTACATGAAAAGTTGGAATTTGTATTGTTTCAGTCCAGAAACTGTTGGTCGCAAAAACAGGCCGGGACGGAGCGGCGTAATGTTTCCAGCCATTTTTCAACGGCAACTCTCTCTTCAGCAGAGATGTCAGCGTCGTTTTGAATTCGATTCCATTCTGCAAACCAGATCGCGCAAACAATATTCATCTGATCGGGAGGCACCCCTTCGACAAGCGATTCTCCCCGAACCGATTCCTGCAATGCTTCCGCCGCAATTTCCAAAAGTGTGTTACGGAAATCAGCGTCTGCTGCGTTCGGGTGATGCCAGAAGCGAAGCATCAATTCCGTAAGTAATTCCGACTCGTACAGACCCGTGAAATCCAGCGAGATTTGAGCGATCAGTTTTGGCATCTCGAATGACCCCTTATT
>Ga0364920_10329_pt3 | contig 10710 bp, 8 predicted proteins | sample SorcelJu500001C8_FD_206961 | JGI IMG/M metagenome (GOLD analysis project Ga0364920, IMG submission 206961) | Enriched cells from Trout Bog Lake Hypolimnion, Wisconsin, USA - BchlTB.June20.5000.01.C8 | ecosystem: Environmental > Aquatic > Freshwater > Lake > Hypolimnion/Profundal zone | place: USA...
CAGCGGAAGCGATGCCGCTACTCGTGTAACCGGCTTCGACCGCCATGGTCTTGACCGTAAGGCTGTCGGTCACTGCAAACGGGCTGCCATAGACCGGCGAACTGATCGTCGGCGCGGTGCCGTCGGTGGTGTAATAAATTGTTGCGCCCGATGTGGCACAGGCCAAGGTCACATTGACGGAGTTCGAGAAGGTGCCACCGTTGGGGGAAATCGTCGGAGTCGCCACTATTGGAGTTGAAGGGGTGGCTTGCGTTATTGTAAATGTCTGACCACCAACCGTGATGTGACCAGTGCGTGAACTGGTGGTGGTATTGGCATCGTATGTGTAACTGACTGTGCCGTTGCCGCTACCACTGCTGCTGGTGTGGAGCCAGCTCGCATCCGAACTGGTGCTCCAACTGCATCCGCTGCCAGCGGTCACGCTAACGCTGCCACTACTGCTATTGGCTGAAAAACTGACGCTCGTTGGTGATAATGCATACGTGCAGGCGTTGCTGCTGAAGGTTGCCGTGTAGGTGATGTTCGTAACCGGCACCGTGATGTTGTGCGTCAGCCCCCCGCCGTCGCTCCAACCGTTGAAAGTCCAACCAGTGTTGGCTGTCGCCGAAAGCTGCACGCTGGTACCGACCGGATACGGTCCGCCGCCGCTCACCGTACCGCCTTCTAATGGGTTTGCCACAACAATCACATTGATCGTCAGATTCACACCTGGCGGGGCGACTTGCCGTGGCCCGTTGATGGGAATGCCGGCTCCATCAAACGAAGCGGTGCCAGAAAACGTCACCACGCCAGTCGAAGTGCTGTCGGGCGTAACTTGATACGTCATCGTCCGTGGTAGGTTGTCAAAGAATGGCCCCCACTTAACTGCGTTGTTGATGCTGTCGAAAACTCCACCATTATTATTGAAATTGCTTGCGGCCCAACCATTGGGAATCTGGTCTTCGACGGCATAAACACCCACATTACTCGCTGGTGTGACGGTTATGGTTACCGGAAACGGCATATCGGCAATGTACCTGTTTGTCATGCTGCAAACCGCGGTACTGGAGTTTTGGTCTAAAGGTGTTGCGCCACTGACCTTTCGAACAGTCAAAGAACTGACTTTTGGGACAATGACATGCTGAACAGTTCCCGCCGGCGGATTTGTTGGGACCCAACAGGCAGGCGGTGTGCCAAAACTCGGCTCGTAAGCATAATATTCCCCTTGTTGCCAGATTCCAATGGCCGTGGTTACATAATTTTGAGGAATGGGAGCAGGTGAGACTGGCCAGTATGCCCCAGGACGACGCCATGCCGATGCGTACGCTGTCATTTCGTTAATGTTAATGATACCGTCAATCGGCAAAGCGTTCTGCCCGCCATTATCCGCAGGATGGAGAGGAAGCAGACTCATTTCATGGCCCCCCACCACAGTGGAATTCTCGCCGTTGATGGAAAGTGTGCCGACAAGCACCATGGTAGTCGTGGAATTGGCCGATGGAATGATTTGATAGGTCAGAGTCCGAGGATTGCTGTCAAAGAACGGTTCAAATTTGACAATCGAATTCACAAAATCCCAAGTTCCATTGAAATTAATGTTACTCGCGGAGTAGGAAAAATTATTCGTGCTCAGCGCCTCAATCTCATCTTGCACCGTATAGTTTAGAGATCCTGCTGGTGGACCCGCCTCAATGGTATACGTCATCGGTACATTGGGCCAATAACCAATCCCGGGCCAATACCCCGTGGGTAAGATTCGAAGGACTGAAACAGCCGAGACATTAATTGCTTGGCTGGCCACAGAGCCGACAGCATTGCTGACGATTACTTGATAACCGCCAGCGTTTGTTATATTTAAAAATGAATTTGTCGCACCAGGCAAGATCATCTCGCCCGGTAATATATTTCCATCTTTCGACACCCCAACGGATCGCTTAGTAGTAGTATATATCCCAGAAGGTGAATACACCCATTGATATTGTAACGAAGTGCCAGTCGCGGTAACGCTTAAAGTATTTGTAAAGCCCAACACGATATACTGATTGTTTGTAGTGATGCTGATTATGGCAGGCGACTCATATACAGCCAAAAACACAGGTGTGCTGGTGATCGACCCAAATGTATTGGAAACCACCACCATATAGTCTCCGTTTTGATTTGTGCTAGCGTTCTGGATCGGCAACAATGACGCCGTTGCTCCGGTGATTGAATCACTATTAAAATACCATTGATAGTACATTGGAATTGCGCCGGTTACTGTCACTGAAATATTAGTGGTTAATCCTGTCGCCACAAAAGTGTCCACCGGTTGATTTTGGATTGCAGGCGGCGTTGATTGGGTGATGCTAAAGACTGTGCCGTTGCTTGCACTGCCGACACCCCTCGCCGTTCCATACATGGTGGTCTCTGATAAAATCAAACCGCCGTTCGGATAGGCGGCACTGTTGGTGTCGCCATTGAAATTATAGAGGATGCTAAAACAGGTGCCATCAGTATTGATGGTGTACACAGTGCCATATCCCAATTGGCCGCCACTACCTTCCGTCCCACACAAATTATAGTTATTTCCCGCTAAAAAGCCGACACTCGAACTACAGCATACATCATAAGTCAAAATCCCGTAACTCCCTGCAGGATCGGAGGCAAACACCACTTGGGAATTTGTTGCGGACGCTGTCCCGTAGAGGGTGTTGCCATCTGAAATTAATTCTCCGGTGGGACCCGATCCAAGGTTGTCACCAAAATCGTTACCATAAAAATCGAAATATTCCACATACCCTGATCCATTCGTATTAACCCACATTTCCCGGATGAGCTTCACAAGCCGGAGGCGGTGAGATATAGTTCAGCCGCATAAACAAAGGCTTTCGTCGCTGTTGCAGTAACGAAAAACGGAGAATCCAATGGGTGACGGCAAAAAACAGGCTCTGCGAGTTAGTTTTGACAGAGGTTTGAGGTTGGAATTTCATGGCGCGAACATCACCTCCGACGCGGGCCTACTGGTGTACCGAGAACTGGATGATGCACTGGCACTGACCACACGGAGTGGTGGTCTGTTGGATGATTGGCGCACAGGCAAGAACACGCAACACTCGCTGGTGGCGCTGCTGCGCCAGTCGATCTTTAGTCGGCTGGCTGGCTACGAAGACACCAATGACGCGGAACGTCTCGCGATTGATCCCACCATGCGACAGGTCGTTGGCGGGCGAGCGAGTGACCACCAAGCCGCCTCGACCAGCCAGATGGGACGCTTCGAGACGGAAGTGTTGACGCAGCCGAGGAATCTGGCGGAGTTGACGCGGTTGTCGGGAATCTGGATTGAAGAGTTACGGGACCGTCAACCCATGCGGGAACTCATTCTGGACATGGACAGTTCGGTCAGTGAAACCTACGGCGAACAAGAAGGCACGGCCTACAACGGGCATTTCAACTGTACCTGCTACCACCCACTGTTCTGCTTCAATCAATTTGGCGACGTGGAACACGCCCAGTTGCGAGAAGGCAATGTCCATAGTGCTAAAGATTGGCAGGCTGTGCTGGAGCCAGTGGTGGCCCGCTATCGCAGTCAAAAGATTCCGTGCTACTTCCGAGCGGATGCGGCCTTTGCCAACCCGGAGGTGTATGAGTTCTTGGAAGCCGAAGGTTACGAGTACGCCATCCGCCTGCCTGCGAACGATGTGTTGCAGCAGGAGATCGCGCCGCTACTGACTCGACCTGTAGGACGACCATCCAACCGACCGGTAGTCTTGTATGCGGACTTTTTGTATCAGGCACAAAGTTGGAATCGCGCTCGCCGTGTCGTTGCCAAGGTGGAGTGGCACAAGGGGGAGTTATTCCCCCGCGTCGGCTTCATCGTGACCAACCTGACCCGCTCCGCCAAACAGGTGGTGCGATTCTATAACCAGCGGGGCACGGCGGAACAGTGTATCAAGGAAGGCAAGAACGCCGTCAACTGGACCCGGTTGTCCTGTCACGACTTTGCCGACAACCAAGTGCGCTTGCAGCTATTTGTGTTGGCGTACAATCTGGGCAACTTTCTGCGGCAGGTCGTACTGCCCCGAACGGTGCGGCACTGGACGCTGACGACGTTGCGGGAGAAACTGATCAAGATTGGCGCGAAGGTCGTGCGCCATGCGCGGCAGGTGATCTTCCAGATGGCAGAGGTGGCGGTTTCGCGTGAGTTATTCCGAACGATTCTGGAGCGGATTGAGCGACTGCGGCTGCCGACACCAGTACCGGGCTGATGTGCGTGGGCGAATAGCGAGACAGCGTGCGGGATGAGGGAAGGATTGTGCCTCGGATTGATTGAAATTCGCTGCGGTGTCGGTTTGGGGGAAGCAAAACGTGATCCGAGTCAACAAAGCGGGTCGTGCGATGGGAAAATTAACTTGTGAACAACATCAGAAGGGATAAAATGACAACAAATGAACTTCAACAGCCATCGATGGTCGCTGGCAAAAGGTCATATGGGAAATGTCGGATTAAAGGCAAACACCGTTCCAGCGCGGCCGGCATCATAAGGACCGCCCCAGGACGTTGTCCCAAACATGGTATTGCCTGATAAAACTAAATTCCCCATGGGATACGCTGCAATGTCCGCCCCACCGAATTCATGCACCGTTGTATAATTCAAACCATTTGTGTTGATCGCGAATACGATGCCGCCACCCAATCCGCCGCCCGAGACTGTCGTTCCATATAGAGTATTGCCAGATAAAACTAAGCCGCCATTTGGGTTAAATCCGTCGAGGTAGCCAGCGGACTGCGCAGCAAAAGTATGCAGGATCCTAAAAGCTGTGCCATCCGTATTGACACTGAACACTGTTCCATCAGGGCTTTGGTAAATCGGGTCAGTATAGCTGCCGCCATTGTCCGTCCCATACAGGGTATTGCCTGATAAAACCAACCCACCATTCGGAGCAGCCCCGTCACTTACCGGGTTGAAACTATGGAGATTCATAAAGCCGGTGCCGTCCGTATTGACCCTGAATATTGTGCCGGCGCCCCATTTACCACCAGCAGCCGTCGTCCCGTAAAGGATGTTGCTGGATAAAATTAAACTGCCATTCGGAACCGCGCCGTCAGTGTTGGTGCCATTTAAAAGCGGCGTGAAAGTGTGAAGAACATTAAGCGTCTGGGCAGAAGAACGATGGGTGGTCGCAATCCATGCTAGAACAACAAGTATGTAGGTCAGCTTCTTTTTCATAAAATTCACTCAATCTCCCACTCGGAATAGAGCGTATGAAAGTTTAATAGTCAAATGCGCCAGATGGAGGCGGTCATGATCTAATTGCGACGATAAATCGTGCCGTAGGAAGAATGTGTGGTCAGTGCGAGCGACTATTGGCAGCAAATGGTGGCGGCAGAGAGCGAACAAGCGGAGTGAGGCGAGGCGCATGCGCCGCACACGGAATGCCCAGCCATCTTGGAGTCTGGCGACACCCCTGCGTGGAACCGTGGAATTGGTGGAATCCACCGCCGCCACCGCTGCTCCGTCGCTGATGCCGCGCACGGAATGCGTTCCGGCACTCCTTAGCATTTTTTCAGAATTCGCTTGGCCACGAGTCGGAAGTGCGATCGATTAGCACTATGCCATCCACTGCCGCCACCGCACTTCTTGAAATCGGAAAACTCATTCACCACGCGGCGAAGCGCCAGGACTCTGATCCACGGTGAATCGAGAGCGCGGAGCAGCGGTTAATTGAAAAGTTATCTGTCGACCCCAATCCGCACTTAAAAACGGCTTTGTGTTTTCACGTCAGCAAACCCATCGACGCCCTTGCGCTCCGCGTGTTGGCCTTGGTCGCCTACGACCTGGATGCCGACCGCTGCCGCCATTGACAGTTTGCCCGGATTAAACACAGGTGTTCACAATAGCGCTCAAAAAAATTATTCCCAGATTGACCCAGCAAGTCCCAAGATGGCACAGCGAGAATCTAGGTTGTACAATCGGAAAGCGTTGGAAATCAGGGGTTTTGTCGCACTTTGTCGCAGGTTGTCCCGGAATGTCAGATACCTGAAATTGGCTGCCTCGCTAGGACTCGAACCTGAACTTTTTGCAATGCCGGCTTGATCCTTATCATTTAGGCCCACACCTGGGCCTACTAAAATTTGGCGCAGGTTGGCGCGATTTGGCGCTGATTGGCACGGGAATCGGATGAATTAAAGCACAGTCCACATATGAGACCTATTAAAGAAACGCTCACGTGCGCTGCTTTAGTCGGCCTAGCAATCGCAGTAAGCCGTCGAGGATTGTCAGCGGGTGCGGCGGACAGCCAGGGATGAACATATCCACTGGCACGAGCGCACTCGCTCCGTCATTGATTTGCGGGTGACCGATGAACGGGCCGCCGGCGATTGCGCACGCGCCCGTTGCAATGACAATCTTCGGCGCGGGCACGGCGTCGTAGGTTTTCTTGAGTGCTACTTCCATGTTCCTCGATACCGGTCCGGTGATGAACAGTCCATCGGCATGGCGCGGCGACGCGACGAATTGGATGCCAAACCGGCCAAGATCCCAGCCAATTGTGCCAAGCACGTTGGTGTCGGCTTCACAGGCATTGCACCCACCTGCGCTCACTTGCCGCAAGCGCAGCGACCGACCGAACAGCTTCCGCAGTTTGTCATCCAACGCCACCGCGAGCCGCAATTCCTCCGCGCCAGGTTGGCCGAGCACAAGGTCTTCACGGCGACACACGGCCATGCGATGGTCGGCCGTCTGCGTAATGGCTTTGGTCGGGCAGATCTCCACGCACGCCGCGCAGAAAATGCACTTGCCCAAATCGAGAGCCACCGGGCCAATGGGCGGTCGGGTGATTGCGCGGGTTGGACAGACTTGCATACAAGTTGAGCAACCTTCCGCGCATTTCGAGCCATCCACCCGCAGCGCGCCGCCGTGACGGTCAGGCAGCGCAGGTGCCGGGCCGTCGGGATACGACATGGTTTGGCAGCCGCGTTGCAGCCGATGACGGATTGTATCGATGGTAAACATGTTAGAGATCGAAGCCACAGTAAGAGAGGTTGAAGCTTTTGTTGCACAGCGGGAAGTCGGAGATGGCTTGCCCGCGCAACGCGAGCGCCAGTCCAGTCCAGTTGTGGAACGACGGGTCAGTGATTTTGTAACAGCGGAAGCACCCAGTGGCGTCAGTGAGCGCGACGTGACAGATTTCGCCTCGCCAGCCTTCGACGAGTGCGACGGCGAGCGAATCGGGGTTGGGCGCAGGAAGATTGGTACGGATGTCGCCCTCGGGAGGAGTGGCCAACTGCTCTTCCAAGAACGTTCCCGAGCGTTGAATCTCGAGACACCGTACTTTCGCACGGGCGGAAACATCGCCGCCCGGCCAGACCGCTACCGGCGATTGCGCGAAACGATGCCATCCGGCCGGATGGTCGAAGCGCACATCGCGGACCAGAGCGGACGCACGGGCGGCCACACCCACCAGCCCGATTGTATTGGCCTGTTCTGTGAAGACTGTTCCGGTCCCCTCAAAGCGAGACCGGACGGAGTTGGCGTCCCACAACCAGGCAATGGCTTCGTCCACATCTTTCAACGAAGGCCGAAGTTTTTCGAGCAAGGCGCTGGCACGGGCTGGTTCCAAGTCCTGCCGGCAACCGCCGGGGCGAACAAGGCCGCGTCCAAACCGATTGCCACAGATCAGCGCCGTAAGATTCAAGAAATCGCCGCGAATCTTGCCGCAGGCCGCCGCCGTGGGCAGGAACGCGACGTCGCCTGCCAGCGCGCCGAGGTCGCCGGTGTGATTGGCGAGGCGTTCCAATTCCAGCGCGAGCGCCCGCAGCCATTGGGCGCGCAACGGTGCTTCTGATCCGGCGAGTGCTTCCAGCACCGTTGCGTAAGCGGTGGCGTGGCCGATGGTCGTATCGCCCGCAATGGTTTCCATCTGGCTCATCGTTGCCAGATGCGGTCCGCCGATGAGCGCTCCCTCAATGCCGCGATGTTGGTAGCCAAGGGCGATTTCCAAGTGCAAAACCTCTTCGCCGTTGCATTGAAATCGGAAATGTCCCGGTTCGATAACGCCGGCATGAACCGGCCCGACAGCGACCTCATGAATCTCGCGTCCATCCACGCGGAAGAATTCGCCGTTAACAGGCGCGCCTCCACTGCCCCGTCGCACCGGCTTCAGCCACGGATGACCGGCCGGCTTCAGGCCGTGCTGCTCCCAAACTTCGCGCTCGAATAGATGGGCCTGTGAATGCGTTGCGGTAAGCGCTGGATATTCGCCGCGGAACGGTGTGCTGCGCGCCACGGCCAGCGTATTGTCGGCATCGAAGGCAATGACTGCCACAAGTCGCACGTCGTTCCCTTCCGGCACGCCGAACCAAGCACACAGCCGTGCGCCGCGATCCAATTCCACCCCGGTGGCACGCACAAGATCGGGAACCGGCCACTCCGGCACATCCGACATCGAGAGGCAAGTCGCGTTGGCGAGTAGGGCGAATGAAGTGGAAGCGCTCATTTTACGGGAAAGAATTGGGTAACGACCGCTGTCCATGCGTCGCGCAGGACATCCGGCATTGATAGACCGAGCCACAGCGAGAATCCAAGCAACGCAAGCGGCGGGAGAATGACACCCATCGTTTCGGGAAAACGCTGGCCGGCTGCTCGTGACGCCGTGCGCGGACGGCCATCCACAATCGCGAAGACCAGCCGCGTGAGACCGAAGAAGGCGAACAGTAAACAACCGAGAAACATCGCCGCTGCTGCGCCGTGTCCCGTTTCAAAGGCTGCGCGCAACACGCGCAGCTCGCTGAAAAATGGACCGAACGGCGGACAGGCTGTGACCGCAAACATTCCCGCGACAAAAATCGCCGCCGAGTATGGTGTCAGCGCGGCCATGCCGCCGACTTCATCCATCGTACGACCGCCCGCTGCGCGACGGATGTTGCCAGCGCTCATGAACAGCGCGCCTTTGGTCAGGCTGTTCGCCCACACATGAAAGAGCGCCGCCCACAAACCTGCGCCTCCCAATGCCGCACCAATGGTCAGGATCCCCATGTGCTCGACGCTCGAATAAGCCAGCATCCGCTTGAAGTCGCGCGTGCCCAGAAGCATCAACGCTGCAACCAACATTGAAAACAGTCCGATGGCCAGCAGCGTCCGGTCGGCAATGACCGCTTCACCGGCGGCACTCACCACGGCGCGCACACGCAGGATGGCCGTAAACGCCACGGTCGTAACACCGCCGGCGAGAATCGCGCCCACGATGCCGGGCGCTTCGCCGTACGCATCGGGCTTCCAAGTGTGCATTGGTGCGAGGCCCATTTTCGTTCCATAGCCCACCAGCAACAGCACCCACGCGGTCAATACCCAAGGCCGCGACAAACTCGCCCCCTGCGCCGTCAACGCCGTGAACGTCAGGTCACCGACTCCGCCGCCGTGCAGCGACGCATAGCCGAGGCAAAACGAACCCAGCAGCGACAGCGCGATGCCGGTGCCGCCGATGAGCAGGTATTTCCATGTCGCTTCAAACGCGCGCGGCGTGCCATTGAAGTGCAGCAATGGCACAGCAGCCAGCGTGACTCCCTCCGTCGCAATCCACAGCAGCCCGAGATGTCGCGCCTGATGGCCCGCGCTCAACAAACCGAGTACCGCCAGCAGTGCCGCGACAAAAACGCGATTAGGCCGCTCGCCTCGCACCTGCAAATAGAACACGCCATACACCGCGCAGACAAAGAACAACAACGACACAGCCGGCAATACCGCTCGCGCCACCGGATCAAAACCAAGCCACGCCCCCGGTGCGACTACTGGTGGGACGATGAGCAGCCAGAACGAGAGCACGACGTGAACGCCACCCACGACCGGTAAAAGCCACGGGCGCGTTCGATTGCTCGGCCACACCGCCGCGACCGCCGCTCCTACGAGCGGGATGATGATGAGTAATAGATCTTTCATTCTCGAAGTGCAGTTAGTTTGCGCGTGTCGAGCGAATCGAACGCGCGCTGAATACGATCCACGATGATGCCGATGATGAACACACCCACCGTCACATCCAGCAGGATGCCCGCTTCCACGAGCAACGGAGTCGAATGAATCAGCAGCAAGCCGAACAAATAGATGCCATTCTCCAAAATCAGATAACCGCAAACTTGGGAAATGGCTTTTGCCCGCCCAATGAGCAGCACGAAACCGGTCAACACCGACGCCAGTGCACCCGGCACCAGCAGCGAACCGCTGTGCTCCGGCAACAACGGCAACATCCGGGCCAGCGCCACTGCCGCAATCGTTACCCCCGCGCCAAGTAAGAGCGAAGGCACAAACCCGATGAACGGTTCCACTTCCCGGTCAATCTGCGCCGTCCGCATCGCGCGGCGCAGCAGCGTGGGAATCACAAATCCCTTCCCAACCACGGTTGCCACCGCAATGAGCATCACCTGCCAGCCGATATGTTCGTCCATCAACAGCGGCATCACACCCAGCGCCACACCTTGCAGCGACATCGCGCCAATCAGTGTCGGCAGCCGGCTGCTTCCCAGCGCCAACAGGTTCAGCCCCATCGCGAGGCCAATCAACAGGTTCATCGACTCACTCATGCCGCCCCACCCTTCCACGCCATCAGCAACGCGAACAAACACAATAAAAATGCGGTCGTCAGCAGCAACGGCACGCGACGAAAGGCCAGCCGAGCCAAGAGCGATTCCACCAACCCAACGCCAACTGTCACGGCAAGAACGCCTCCGACCAACGCGCCTGTCGCCACCAACGGCGGCAGT
>Ga0364920_10313_pt1 | contig 10672 bp, 10 predicted proteins | sample SorcelJu500001C8_FD_206961 | JGI IMG/M metagenome (GOLD analysis project Ga0364920, IMG submission 206961) | Enriched cells from Trout Bog Lake Hypolimnion, Wisconsin, USA - BchlTB.June20.5000.01.C8 | ecosystem: Environmental > Aquatic > Freshwater > Lake > Hypolimnion/Profundal zone | place: USA...
CAAGTCTGCGGCCAAGACGCTGATGGAACAGGCCGGGGTGCCGCTGGTGCCGGGTTATCACGGTGACAATCAGGATGCGGATTTTCTGCATCAGCAGGCAGACCGTATCGGCTATCCGGTGTTGCTCAAAGCCTCGGCCGGTGGCGGCGGCAAGGGTATGCGGGTGATTGAAGCGTCGGCGGATTTCAAGACGCTTCTGGCATCATGCAAGCGCGAGGCCCTCTCCTCGTTCGGCGACGATAAGGTGCTGGCGGAAAAATATCTGCAACGGCCGCGCCATATTGAAATTCAGGTGTTTGCCGACAGCCTGGGCGATTGTGTGTATCTGTTCGAGCGCGACTGTTCTGTGCAGCGCCGACATCAGAAGGTGCTGGAAGAAGCACCGGCACCGGGCATGACCGCGGAGCGACGCCAGGCCATGGGTCAGGCCGCAGTGGCCGCTGCCAGGGCAGTGGGTTATGTGGGCGCGGGGACGGTCGAGTTTATTGTCAACCAGGACGGCTCGTTCTACTTTATGGAAATGAATACCCGTTTGCAGGTCGAGCATCCCGTGACGGAAATGATCACCGGCACCGATCTGGTTGAATGGCAGCTGCGTGTTGCCAGCGGCGCGCCATTGCCCCTGACTCAGTCGCAGCTGGCTATCCGCGGGCATGCTGTTGAAGCGCGTATCTATGCCGAAAATCCCGAGAAGGGTTTTTTGCCCTCCACAGGCACGCTGCAGTATCTGAAGACACCCGAGGCAGTCAATTTTGAATCCGGCGGTCAGCCCGATCCGGCCGCAGTTCGGATCGACAGCGGTGTGCGCGAGGGTGATGCCATTTCACCCTACTATGATCCGATGATCGCCAAGCTGATCGTGTGGGGCAAAGATCGCAGCACAGCGCTGGCGCGGATGTCGCATGCGCTGGCCGGATATCAGCTGGTCGGACTGTCTTCGAATATCGCTTTTTTACAGCGCCTGATTCAGTCTGAAGCATTTGCCACAGCCGATCTGGATACCGGGCTGATTGAACGGAATCAGGCGCTGCTGTTTCCTGAACCTGCGCCGGTCGTGCTGACGGCGCTGGCCCTGGCGACGGTCTGCATTGTGCTGTCGGAACGGCACGGCAACCAGAACGACCCGTGGGATACCAGCCACGGCTGGCGCATGAACGGCAGCCTGACACGCACTTTCAGCTTTGAACATGAAGGTCAGCAGAGCATCGTGGCGCTGCGCTACCAGTCCGGCGGATGGCAGCTTTCCATGGGAGATGTGCAGCTGCAGCTGCGCGTGAATCATGTCAGCGGCAAGGAGTTAAGCCTGCAGGTCGGTACGCACAGTGTCAGCGGCACCGTCGTTCGTCACGGCGAACAGTTTCACGTGTTTGTGCACGGCGCGCATGTCGAACTGAACTATGTCGATCCGCTGTTGCATGCCGGTGAAACGGAAGCCGAAGCAGGACGTCTGACCGCGCCGATGCCAGGCAAGATCGTCGCGCTGCTGGTTGACGCCGGACGCGAGGTAAAACAAGGCGAGCCGCTGCTGATCATGGAAGCCATGAAAATGGAGCACACCATCGCCGCACCCAAAGACGGTGTGGTCAAAGAGCTGATGTATCTGGTCGGAGATCAGGTTGCGGACGGCGCGCAGCTGCTGATTCTTGAGTAATCCGCCGGTTATCAAAATCATTTACTGCAACGTATTTGACCCCGGCGACCGCGGCGCGCCGTTCCGGCAGCCGCTGCCGCTGTCATGAAGCTGCAAGGTCTGCCTGTTACCGGCATCATCGACAAAAACCAAGGATATTAATATGCCAGTCTCGAATTTCAGTGTCTCCGCCAATCTGCCTGCCACGGTCAAGATTGTTGAAGTCGGCCCGCGTGACGGGCTGCAAAACGAGTCGTTTTCGATCAGTCCGGAAATCAAGATCGAGCTCATCGACCGGCTGACTGCGGCAGGCTTTGCCAACATTGAGGCCGCATCGTTTGTGTCGCCCAAATGGGTGCCGCAAATGGCGTCGTCGGAACAGGTCATGGCCGCAATCAGACGCAAGCCCGGTGTGATTTACTCCGGACTGACGCCGAACATGAAAGGCTTTGAAGCAGCCATGGCTGCGGGCATGGATGAAGTGGTGATTTTCGGATCGGCCTCGGAAGCGTTTTCGCAAAAAAATATCAACTGCTCAATTGCAGAATCGATAGAGCGGTTTCGCAGTGTCGCGATCGCGGCCAGAGAAAATAACAGGCGGCTGCGCGGCAGCATCAGTTGCGCTTTCGGCTGTCCGTATCAGGGCGAGGTCAGTCCGAAGGCAGTCGCTGAAGTGGTCAGGCTGATGCGCGAGCTGGGCTGCGATGAAATTGATATTGCCGATACGATCGGCGTAGCCACCCCGCGTCAGGCGCAACATGTCATGCGGCACGCCATGGACGAATTTCCGGCAGCGCGTCTGTCCGGCCATTTTCATGACACCTATGGTCAGGCGCTGGCCAATATTTATGCCTGTCTGGAAATTGGAATACAGATTTTCCACTCCTCGGTGGCAGGTCTGGGAGGCTGTCCCTATGCCAAAGGCGCAACCGGCAATGTCGCCACCGAAGACGTTCTGTTCATGATGCAGGGGCTGGGGATCAAGACCGGCATCAGTCTGGAAAAGGTGGTCGACGCCGGCCAGTTTATCTCGGCGCATCTGGGGCGCAAGGCGGTCAGCCGGGCCGGCAACGCGCTTGCCGCAAAACGTGTCGGGTAACGCCGCTGCGTTCCGGGGGCAAGGACTTGCATGGCCGGACTTCCTGGAATAGCAACAGCCGTTACCGGTGGCATGTCGGTTCGAGAGCGCGCCGCAAAGGCAATAAAGTGCAAAGTCCAAAGCGCTTTGAACAGCAGAATGAAATCGAAAACAGGTCAGACTTCGGCCACTAAAATATCCCGCAACGCGCTGACCAGCACCCGACACTCTTCGTCGCTGCCCACAGAAATTCTCAGAAACTGCTCGATGCGCGGCAACCTGAAATGACGCAGCAGAATTTTTCTCGCGCGCAGCGCCGCAAGCAGTGCTGCGCCATCCTGCCGCGGATGCCGGGCAAAAATAAAATTGGCGCAGGACGGCAGCACGTCAAAGCCCAGTGACGTCAATTCGCCGGTCAGCCAGTTGCGGCTGGCGATGACCCTGCTGCAGCACTGTTCAAAATACGCCTGATCGTGCAGCGCTGCGACGGCGCCGGCGCTGGCCAGCTGGTCTATGGGATAGGAATTGAATGAGCCCTTGACCCGTTCCAGCGCTTCAATCAGCGCCGGATGTCCGAGAGCAAAGCCAACCCGCAAACCGGCCAGCGATCTGGATTTGGACAGGGTCTGGATCACCAGCAGGTTGGGAAATTCATGGATCAGCGGTACGCAGGTCTGGGCACCGAAATCGACATAGGCCTCATCAATGACGACGACGGAGCCGGTGTTGATTTCCAGCAGGCGGCGAATTTCGGCAAGGCCCAGAGCGCAGCCGGTGGGCGCATTCGGATTCGGTAAAACGATAGCGCCATTGGGCCGGGCGTAATCCGCTACCCGGACCTGAAAATCCTGATCCAGCGCCACTGTTGCAAACGCAATGTCGTACAGGCCGCAATATACCGGATAAAAACTGTAGGTAATGTCCGGGAACAGAATGGGCAGTTCATGCTTTAACAGCGCCCGGAATGCATGGGCCAATACTTCATCCGAACCATTGCCCACAAAAACATTGTCGACGGCAAGCTGATTCAGATCGGCAATCGCTTTTTTCAGCTGCCGGCTTTCCGGGTCGGGATACAGACGCAAATCAGCATCGGTGGCGGCGCGGATTGCTGCAAGCGCTGCCGGGGAAGGCGGGTAAGGATTTTCGTTGGTGTTGAGTTTGACCAGCCCCGTGATCACGGGTTGTTCGCCGGGTGTGTACGGCTTCAGTCCGGCAACGCCGGTACTCCAGAATGGTTGCATATAGCGCCTGTTTCAGCTTGGTTTATGAGGTCCGTTTTCCAGCCCGGAAGTGAGCAGCGCGTCCGGTACGTTCTATTCGAAACTGGTTCATGAAGCCGATTGTAATGAACCGAAGCTGAGAAAGCGCAGAGTAAATCCGCGCTTTCCCGGCAAGGGCCGACACAATTCCGGATTCAGGAAAAAAATAATCACAGGCCCAGCGCGCTTAAACCCGGATGATCATCCGGACGCCGGCCCTGGGGCCAGAGAAATTTGCGCTCCTGCGCAGTGATCGGCAGGTCGTTGATGCTGGCGTAGCGCAGCGTCATGAGGCCCTGCGCATCAAATTCCCAGTTTTCATTGCCGTACGAACGGAACCAGTTGCCGCCGGCATCGTGCCATTCGTAGGCAAAGCGGACTGCGATACGATTGCCTTCGGCGGCCCACAACTCCTTGATCAGCCGGTATTCGATTTCACGTTCCCACTTGCGGGTTAAAAACAGCATGATCTGATCGCGTCCCTGCAGGAACTCATGACGGTTGCGCCATTTGCTGTCGCTGGTATAGGCCAGCGAGACGCGTTGCGGGTCGCGCGAGTTCCACCCGTCTTCGGCCATGCGCACTTTCTGGATTGCAGTCTGCCGGGTGTAGGGCGGAAAGGGCGGGCGGGATTCTGTGTTCTGGTTCATTGCTTTATCCATTTGCCCCCTGCGGCAGGTCGTCTTTGGCAAGGGCAGATTCGGGAGCCGCCGGACAGGATTGCACTGATTCGTGCTGTTTCTTCCGGCGACCTTTCGGATTTAATTAACGTTCATCTTCATGGCCGTGCTCGTGGCCGTGTTCATCGTGACCATGTTCATCGTGACCATGTTCATCGTGACCATGTTCATCGTGGCCGTGTCCATCGTGACCGTGTTCATCGTAACCATGCTCATCATGTGGATGCGGATGCTCCTTCGCATAGCGTGGCGCATAGCTGTTGTGATACCAGTCATCGGTGACAAAATAAACCTGACGGTTGCAGGCATTATATTGATGGCAGTATTTGCGCCAGTTCTTGTGGTGTTCCGGAGGAACGCGTAAATACAGCGGCGGGTAGTTCATGTCACCCTGCGGTGCTTCGACAATTACCGGCGCGCTGTATACGACCGGCGGCCTAGGCATGTTGCCGATATCGATCTGGCCATAAAAGCCGGGTTCTCCGATATTCACGGACACGCCGACCTGGGCGCCGGCCAGCAAGGGCGAGCTGATTAATACAAGCGAGATGAGTAGTCGTTTCATGGCTTTCCTTTTTAAAAGTGTTGCGTCGTTAAAATCTGTTCAGGTTGCTGCGGCGTTCAGAGTGTGCGCCGTATAGGCGGGCAGCCTGCGCTGCCTGCTTGCCTGTTCAAAGGCATAGGCCAGTTTGATAAGCATCCCTTCGGCGTAGGGTCCTGCTGCGAATGATACACCGACCGGCAGGCCGGCAAACAATCCGGCCGGTACCGTGATATGCGGATAGCCGGCAACGGCCGGGGGAGTTGAAAACCCGTCGATGATATGGTCGGCGTTGATGAAGTCGTTAATCCAGGCCGGTCCGCCGGTCGAGGCAAACAGGGCGTCGAGCTGGTGTTCCTTCATCACCAGATCTATCCCCTCCTGGCGTGAATAACGTTGGTTGTTGCTCAGCGCTGCGAGATAGTCCGCGCTGTTCAGGTCATCTTTGGCCTGGGCTTTGATGAGTAATTCCTGATCAAAATACGGCATTTCCGTGCTGCGGTTTTTTTCATTGAAGGCAATCACATCGGCCAGTGTCGAGACCGCCGAACCCCTGCCGAATTCGGCCAGATAGCTATTCAGATCGGCCTTGAGTTCATACAGCAATACTTCGGTTTCTGTGTCGGTGTATCTGGCTACGTTGGGCAGTTCCACCTCAATCAGTATGGCGCCCTGCTGCTTCATGACTTCAATGGCGGAATCGACGACCGCCTGCTGGCGCAGATTGCTGGACATGAAATTCTTCAGCACACCGATCTTCGCTCCCTTCAGTCCGTTCTTATCCAGGAACTGGGTGTAGTCGGTATTGATGGTGTGGGTGGTGGCCGGGTCCCGCTCGTCGGCCCCGGTCAGTGCAGTCAGTAAAATTGCCGCGTCGGTGACGCTGCGGGCCATCGGTCCGGCAGTGTCCTGGGAGTGGGCTATCGGGACCATGCCGTCGCGGCTGATCAGGCCCAACGTGGGTTTGATGCCGACCAGACTGCACATTGACGCCGGTGACACCACCGAGCCATCGGTTTCCGAACCGACCCCAACCGTTGCCAGACTGGCGGCAATGGCCGCGGCCGTGCCCGAGCTTGAGCCGCTGCAGTTACGGTCCAGTGCGTACGGATTGCGGGTCAGTCCGCCGCGTCCGCTCCAGCCCGACGTCGAGCGTGTTGAGCGCATATTGGCCCATTCGCTCAGGTTGGTTTTACCCAGGATAATGGCGCCGGCCTGGCGTAACTGCCGGACCAGAAATGCGTCGCGCGGGGCCTTCGCGCCGACCAGTGCCAGCGAACCCGCAGTGGTCTGCATGCGATCTGCAGTGGCAATGTTGTCCTTGATAAGCACCGGTATGCCGTGCAGTGGTCCACGCGGGCCGCTGGCCTTTCTTTCTTTATCCAGCTCTCTGGCAATGGCCTGCGCATCGGGGTTGAGTTCGATGATGGCATTCAAATGCGGCCCGGCCCGGTCTATGGATCTGATGCGCTCCAGATAATGTTCTGTCAGTGCAAGAGCAGTTAATTGGCCAGACTGCATGCGCGCCTGTAATTCAGTGACATCGGCTTCAATAATGGTGTGGTGGCCGGTTGCTTTTTTTGCGTCGCCATCGGCGGCCAGAATATTTTTATTCATTGCGCCACCGGCGCCGATAAAAAAGCCCAATTTCACGAAATTTCGTCTGTCCATGGCGACCCCTTGTCTGAATGGCAGAAACTGATCAAACCGCAGTTATATCATGCATTCATCAAAATTAATCCGGCTTATCGGTTGAAACAGGCTGACGGTTTGATAAACTGAACGGTGCAGTTCAGTTCAGTTCTGATCGGAGGTTATCATGAGACGCAGATATTATTTTCTGTTGCCCGATGTGAAGAGTGCACGGGCCCTGTTGGATCAGTTGTTGTTGGCCCGCATCGAAGAGCGTTATATCCACTTTATTGCCAAACCGGACACTTTGCCGCCGGATATGCCGGAGGCAAATCTGTTTCAGCGCACCGATTTAATCCATGGCACCGAAGCAGGCATTTTTATCGGCACAATTTCCGGACTGTTGGCCTGTGCCCTGATGCTGATGATGCCATTGGCAAAGTTTGAAACGCAGTTGATCTGTTTCGCCCTGTGCGGGACTGGCGGTGCTTTTTTAGGCGCATGGATGGCCTCGCGCGCGGCAAGCGCAATTCCCAATTCACATCTGGGTCAATATCTGAGCGCAATCAATCAGGGCCAGGTCCTGCTGTTGCTGGATGTGCCTGCTGCGCGCAGCGGTGAATTGAAGGCGCTGATTCACAGGCATTGCCCGCCTGAAAATTATCCCGCCGCCGAAAGACCAATGACCCGGAGTCCGGCCTGATTGTTGCGGGTGCAGGTCAGTGGAAAATGATCCGCGTGTCAGTCGGACGCTGTTGCTTTTTTCAGATGATTCCGTGCCGTGGAAATGAGCAGCACGCTGCTTAAAATTATTGCCATGGCGACGCTTTCCCGGGTGCCCAGTTTCTCACCGCCAAAGGCCACGCCGAGCGTGACGGCGATCACCGGATTGACATAGCTGTAGCTGGACGCCAGCGCCGGCGATACCGTGGCGATCAGGTACATGTAAGCGGTAAACGCAGCCAGCGAGCCCGCTACGACCAGGTAACTCCATGCCAGCCAGGCAAGCGGCGTGATGGCATTGCTGAGATGCTCACCGTTGAGCCAGCTCAGTGCCGTCAGAAACACCCCGCCAGCGAGCATCTGACTGGCAAATCCCATTGCGCCGGGTGCCATGGAAAATTTTCGCTGCGATAAAACTGAACCGGCGTTCCAGCAGGTAATGGCGCCCAGCAGAGCAATGACGCCTATGGGTCTGGCTGAAAAATCGCTGCCACCGGCCAGCAGTACCGCGCCGGAAAAGCCGATAAGAATACCGGCCCACTCGCGCCGGCTCGGCCATTCCCCATACATGCCTGTGCACAGCGCCAGGATAAACGGAGAGCAGGCGATGAACACCGCGGTCAGGCCGGATGAGATGTATTGCTGGGCGTACGATGTCAGTCCCATGCCGCCACCCAGTATCAGGCTGCCGACCAGAGCGGCGTCGCGCCATTGCCTCATGGTGGGAGAGACTTTGCCGCGCATTTTCAAAAACAGAAACAGGGCGGTGCCGGCTGTCAGAAACCGGGTTCCCATGAGCATGAAGGGCGGGAACGAAGTCAGTGCGACGTGAATGGCATAATAGGTCGAACCCCAGACCAGATACACGATGAACAGGGAAAGCACGACCAGGCTGGGCAGGGAGAACATGGTTATTGGATTAGAATTGGGGAATGAAAAAGTCTACATGACGCGGACCGGATAACTGCCACTTTGCCTGAAATCACTGCTATGGAATTGCGCCAGCTTCGTTATTTTGTTGCCATTGTTGACCACGGTTCGCTGTCCCGCGCCTCGCGCGTTCTGCACATTGTACAGCCTGCGCTGACCCAGCAAATACAATTGCTGGAACAGGAACTGGGTGCGCAGCTCCTGCACCGTTTCCCGCAGGGCATGCTGACTACCGATGCCGGCAAGCTGTTTTATGAGCACGCCCAGGCGATTTTAAAACAGGTCAGTGATGCGAAATCGGCAGTGGCGCAGTCCGGCCTGCGCCCGGCCGGCACGGTCGCCCTGGGCATACCGCAAAGCCTGTCCGGTGCCCTGGCCCTGCCGCTGTTGATGGCCGTGCGTGAAAAATATCCCGAGATCACGCTGCAACTGACCGAAGAACTGTCGGGCAATCTGATTGAGCAGCTCAAGTCCGGACGCATTAACCTGGCCCTGCTGTTTGATGACGGGCAGTTGAATGCCTTTACCGTCAAACCGGTGGCTGAAGAGCAGATGCTGTACATAACCTGTGCCAGATCGCGCTTTGCCCGGCAAGGCAAAGGTATAAGCCTGGATGAGATCGTGCAGGTTCCCCTGATTTTGCCTGGTTTTCAGCATGGCGTGCGGCCACGCGTGGAAAGTCTGGCCAGGCGTGACGGTGTCGTGATTGCCGATGTGATCGATATCAATTCGATTGCAATCCTGAAGTCGGCACTGCTGGCCGATATGGGCGCGACGATACTGCCGGTTGCACCGCTGATGTCGGAAATTGAGCATGGCGAGTTGCTCGCCTTACCGATAAGCGGGAGTGATATCTCGCGCACCGTGGTGTTGTGCTCCTCCAGAAACATCCCCCTGACCAATGCAGCGCGCGCGGTTGAACGTCTGGTTCTGGCCGTGGCGCAACAACTGTGTGACGGCGGGCAATGGTCAAACGCGGTCAGCTTACAGAACCACCTTGACCATGTGGTGACCGGACAGGGCGCGGTATAAGTTGTCGAGCTGCTCGCGACTGGTTGCACGGACCGTCACGGTGATGGCGAGGTAGTTGCCACTGCTTGAGGGCCGCATATCCATTTTTGCCGCGTCAAAATCGGGATCGTGCAACACCACCAGCTCCAGCATGGTCTGGGCAAAGGCGTCGTGCATCGGCCCCATGATCTTGATGGGGAAGTCGCTTGGGTATTCAATCAGGCTGTCTTGGGTCATCGTGTTCCGCCCCGCTTCGTTGTTGATTTGAAATGATTGTGACCGGGGCCGGTAACAGCATCCTGCCGGGTAAATTTTTATTGCGCCGGTGCAGACGAAACTGCCGGGGAAAGGGGGTATTTCTGCGGCGGTTTCGTTGCGGTTAACGTTAATGGATCGTGACCATCTGCATCATGTAGGGGTCAAACTGGCCCAGAAAATCGTCGACTTCTTCGAGGCTGGGATCAGAGGCGATCAGGTCGGATACGTCTTTGCGGAAGCTGACAGCCTGCATGCCTCCCATGAAAAATTCACGCTTGACCGCCTTGTCGGTGATTTCATATCCGCCAAAACGCAGCGCTTCATTGTCATCATCAGCGCCAAATTCAACCACGCTGTATTGCTCGCTGTTATATATGAGGTTCATTGTGTTTCCTTTGCCGAAGACCAGAAGTTGAGAGATGGTGTTTGACCAGGGGATTTCAAGTAACAATCTACCTCTTGTTGCACTTGCCTGCCCAAAGAGTTCCTGTCTTGGGTCGTATTGACACTTTCCAGTACTGCACTTTGCGTTGAAATCAGGGCAGAAAAATCTGTAATGGCTTTATTTGAAACATGGATCGGCTTTCGGTGTTTTCAGATCAGGCTACCGTAAGTATAGGTTATAACGGCAGCTTTTAAAGATTAGTTGACCCGATACGACATTCTGAAACAATTGTCCTGGGATCGGTCTGGTTCAGATCAAGCACGCGGGACAGTTCAAGTATGTTTTTATAAGCCGGGGATCCTAAAAATCCGGTGATCTGTTTCAGGTGTGCGTGATTCGACAGACAGAGGAACAGACGCTGCGGTTTCTGCTGAATCAACCGGTTCAGATAAACGCGCATGATCATGTTATTGCTGCAACACAGACATCCGGCGGCGATGCGTTCGACGATGCGCTGTTTGCCTGCTTCCAGGGTTGATTTT
>Ga0364920_10354_pt1 | contig 10604 bp, 10 predicted proteins | sample SorcelJu500001C8_FD_206961 | JGI IMG/M metagenome (GOLD analysis project Ga0364920, IMG submission 206961) | Enriched cells from Trout Bog Lake Hypolimnion, Wisconsin, USA - BchlTB.June20.5000.01.C8 | ecosystem: Environmental > Aquatic > Freshwater > Lake > Hypolimnion/Profundal zone | place: USA...
GACCCTTCCGTCGATGGTGCATATTGACCAGTGGCATTGACTGGTTCGAAACCACTGTCATAAAACGTTGGTGTGCCGAATTGACTGTCGATGGTGCGATTCGCGGCCGAAAGCGACGAGGAATTCATATCTCCGATTCTCGCATTTGAGTCTGACCTGGTCGAATCACGTGACACTTGCCGCCAGGCAGTTGGGTTTCCGTCTTTTACATTTTGCTCAATTACGTCATTGGATAAAAAATTTTCGACTGTCATGGTAGAAACCTCTTAGTAAATAAAGTTGTTGTTGAAACGAAAGTGAACCTACAGTTCGGCTGATCGAATTCGTTGTTTTAGAAAAGTTGTGACACGCGGAGTAGCAACAGGTAATCTGCACGACAGCATGTTGAGATGGCATGCGCTTTTCAGGGCACGTTGTTTCTCCACCGATAAAAGGACGAAGTTGTGCAATAGGTCCGGATGAAGTGTGTCCAAGACCTGATCAAATAGAAAACTCTGGTATCCGCGATCTTCAGGCTTTTGCCGCCTGGTATGCGGCTTGACGGAAAGAGGCAAGGCGTCCCGAGCATGCATAATCAACCTCAACGCATGCACCGAGTTAGTTAGATCGGCAGTCTTTCTCTGACGCTCGGCATTGGCCTGCTCCTGGGCCGCGCGAATTTCTGCGCGATGTTTGTAGGCAGCATAGTCATACAGGTAGCCAGTCGCTAAAGGAAGATGTGCGCTTGTGTCTCGCAGATCATCAACGCGTAATTGCAACATCAAATCGTCCTCCATAGAATCGGATGAAAGCGACCTTATTCGCAGCAATCCTTACTTTCCGAGAAGAAGAAGAGGTGCTGGTTAGTAAATCGCGTTGCTTTCAGTGAACCCAAGATAGGACAGACTACGTTGGATTAACGTGAGCTTTTTTCACGCGACACATTGAAGTTCAAAAAATGCAGCTTCTCTGGCGAGCAGATCAAGCAAGTGCGAACAACAGCTGACAACAACAACCAATGAATTAAGTTTCCGTGTGACATAGTCATATCCAGATACAGGGACTGAAAATAGTGGCATGAATGGTTATGGAGACAGCTCGTTTATCCAGCATGCGCAAATACAAACTAATCGTCACAAACTATGCGGAAGGGCACCCTGCACTCGTCGCCATCGTCGGGTTCAGCCTTCTCGGTCTAGTCATATCCGTCTCAGGTCTCATTTTCGACGATCGACTCATATCGGGCGAACATGCCTGGATCAAGCCCTGCAAGTTCAGTATCTCGTTGTGCGTTTACGGACTGACATTGCTGTACTATTCTCGCTTTCTTGCCAATCATCAACTCTTGCTGCGTCGCATTTCGGTCGCCGCCTTAGTCGGCACGGTAATCGAACTGAGTGCCATCATCACTCAAGTAATACGCGGAACAACCAGTCACTTCAACACTTCCACCGCTTTCAATCATGCGATGTTCATGATCGCTGTCGCCGCCATAATTCCCGTTGCCGGATCTACTGTCATTCTCTTCACCATGGTGTTGCGTGAGAAGAAGTTGCCCGGAGTGCTGCGGGCATCTCTGATTTCGGCGTTGTTGCTCACGATAATCGGCTTCGTACCTGGAGTGCTCATGGTTTTACCAGACCGTTTGCAAGATGCGATCACCTGCTACAAGCAGTTTGAGGGGCACACGGTTGGCATGCCTGAAGGTGGGCCGGGAATTCCGTGGTTGGGATGGAGCACCGTCGCGGGAGATTTACGCATCGCACACTTTGTCGGTATTCATGCTTTGCAAGTTTTACCGCTGGTCGGGCTTTTGATTTCAATGATTTTTAGAGAATTGTCGTCGATTAGACAGCAAATACTGGTGTGGATTTTCGCTTTGTGCTACCTGGCGGCAATCGTCTTGCTTTCAGCAGAGGCACTTTCTGGCGAATCCTTATTCGCACCCAGCGTGCAAATGAAGGTTCTGGTGGCAGCTGTGGTGCTGTCCGGAACCATCGCCTCTGCTTGCACATTATGGCTTCCAGCGGTGAGCATTTGGAAAACTCGTCCGGCCCGCAATCAGAGCCCCTGAAGCCGGCGCAAGTTGTTGAGCGCGATAACAAGGTGGCGACATTGCATCCTAATCAAATGACCCGAGCACATAAGTCCCAATGAGATCACTCGCCGAAATTGCTCTTCTCCTAACTGTTAGTCTGCTCCTCTCATCCAACAGCGGCTGGCAGTCGGTCATGGCTAAATCTGCTCTACCGCCTGCTGATGCAGAAACTGGACCGATGAAAGAAGGCAATGAACTGCTCGCATCTGTGATCAACACAATCAGCAGCTGGAAAGACTATTGGTGTGAATCGCATGTCACGTTCTTCCACGACAACAAGACCACGCAGTCAGGCTGCAGACTCTTCTACAAGAACAACCAGGTGCGCATCGAGGTCACGGGAGGTGGATTCAGAAATGGAAGTCTCATTGTCAAACGCAAAGATGGCACGGTGCGTGCTGTCGGAGGTGCCTTACTGGGATTCATGAAGATGAATCTCGATCCCGATTCACGCGTGCTGATTATGCAAAATGGAGCCAATGTCGTTAAAGGTGATTTTCCAGATATCTTCGCCGATGTGAAGAATCGAATTGCTCATGGATATAAATGCCGCGTTACCGCCACTCCTGTACAAGAGCCGGACATGCCGAATCCCGTCTACATTCTGGAAATATCCGAGCCTGGTGATGAGACCGTCATCTTTCATCGCCGCATTTTCATTGACCCAGCGCAAAAGCAGCCTCTGCGAATAGATCTCTACAGAGAAGGAAAGATCGTCAGCACAGCTTATTTCAAAGACCTTCACATCAACGTGGGATTAAAGGATGAACTATTCAAAATTTGAGAGCAAATATAGACGGCTGGGTATGGCTATATTGATCGCCGCCACCATATCAGGTGCCTCTGGCACATTGGTACGGGCGGAAGAACCTGCGCAAAACAAAGCCCTGACCAAAGCGCAGATGTCCAAAAGAGAGCTTTCACTGGACGATTTGAGAGACTGCGCCCTGCTCCTCAAGCAGATTCGACAACAAGCAATCAACATCTACGAAGAAGCAACGCTCGAGAAAGTGAAGTTGGACGCCAGTGCCGATGTGCCAGATATTAGGTCGATTCCATATAAGTTCGACAGCAAGGCTCTTCTACCACCAAGGCGGGAGTGGCTGATTTTCTATCTTGGCAGTATGGAACCAGTAATTCGAGATCTAGGCACGGAAGTCGAAACCTCAGAAGCCGGACTCAATCCAGTCATACCGGAGACCGACAAAAATACTTTCAAGGCGTTCTGGGACCAGTGGGGCGCAGACGTAAAGAAGTTGAATCACCATCTGGACGATCTAGTGCCGCTATTCGATGACGCGCCGCACAACAACGCAAAAATTCAAGCTGTTGCCGTGGCTATATATCAGGATGTCGGTGGGTTGGAAACTTTACGCCGCCAGATATTCAAAAGCATACAAGAATTGTCCAGGCAGGATCCTGATTCGCACATTCTGATCACGCCGCCTTAGCATTGAAGATAGGCTAAGGTGAGGTAACCATTTTTGATGACAAATCAACATCAAAGGGATTTTCGCAGCGGTCGCGAAAGTGGTGTGGGCAGTCGGTTTCCGGGACCGAGCGAAATTTATAGCAATATCACTGTCATCAAAAATGGTTCCCCCATCAGAGTGGCTTTTCCAGAGGGTTCGCTAATCACTTTCGCATTGGGGCGTGAGCGCCGCCGACACCTGTGGACTAAGCTTAGTTGCTTGTCTTGCCACCAAGCGCTTGCAAATCAGTTTGCATTGCTTGCATTTCCTCTTTGTGCATTGCTGTGCGAGCCCGAAACCAGTCGGTGATCGCATCGATAGTACCTGGGCGAACGTATTCCGTCTCAAGCAGTAAGTGACCATAGGAATGGAGCCATCTCATAGTCTGGTCGGATGAGCGGATGTGCTGGGCCAGGCTTGCCACCGCTTGTGGTACCACGCATTTGTCTTCGCTGCCTTGCAGCATCAAAACCGGCAGATTGACCTTCACTTGCTTGGCAAATTTGTTGGTTCTGCCAACGAAACTATTAGTCTGGATCAGCTCTGCCAAAGTCAACTTCTTAGGCACCAGAGGATCTTCCATCATCTCCTTGCAGATCTCGGGATCGTTCGATACCAGCTGTTTCATAAACACTCCCAAACGCATGTTGAACTTGGGATCGATGAAAAACGCGAACAGACCGGAGGCGATTATCATCGGCTGATCGAACATCATCGGGTTGACGTTTTCTGCAGCTCCGGCAAGCACCAAACCGTCGACGAGGTCAGGACTCTTGGCGGCAACTGCCAAGCAAACTGTGGCGCCCAAGCTCTCCCCCATCAAATACAAAGGTACGCCGGGGAACTTTTCCTTCATGATCTTGGCTATCTTGCACATATCATCGACGGATTTGTCGTAATGAACTTTCTTCTTGCAGTCCTTGCCTTCGCAGAACTTATGCTCGCCATTACGATTGCGCCCAAAGCCGCGCATGTCGGGTGCGACGACGTACACAGACCCCAGCGCATTCTCAGCCGCAAAAACTCTGCCTAGAACCTCGTAACGCTTACCGTGCAGAGTGAGCCCATGTATAGCCAGCACCATGGCGTCAGGCGGCAACTTGGTTGGATACCATTCATAGGTCGGCAAATGCACCTGCTTGGAGATTTCGTCATCCTGCACGAATTTATATCGGGCACCGCTCTCTTCTCCATGCGCAACCGCAGCCACAGCGCTCTCAGGCGCTCGCGCGATCGTGTTCTCTTGCTCTTGAGCCAGTCCGTAAGGACAGCCCCACAAACTAAGAGTCAGCAAGATAGTGGTCAAAATCGAAGAACACCTGGACTGAGACAAAATTGGGTCCTCGTAGGTTAAAGTTGGCAATAACTTTAGCAGCCTTGGACCGATGAAACCTTGACGCCGCCTCATAACAGCGACAGAGGGTCCGATCCGATGGAGGTCCATGGCTTCACGGTCCGCCAGACAGCATGCTCGAACCACCCAGAAAGGAATTTCCAACCGAGCCCTTCGCTACTTCTCAATCGCCTCATCTTGCAGCGCACATTCTGTTTTTCCTCTCATTTACTGCCGGCATGCTCTCGACTACCAACCCGGCAGACATCTATCCGAAGCTGGTGCAAAATCGTGGTGTCGCTTCACACTAGATCACATGCCTGCAATTGCCGCTGTTGTTCATTCTGCAGCGGCCAAGGCGTCGCCGACCTCAGGAATCAGGTTGCCACCATAACTGGTGCCAAGCAAGAGTAGCATTGCTTCTACAGGGAAAGCCGTATTTGGCGATTGGTCTGCAAACTGCGTTTCTGGAACATGGTCTGAAAGGTCACGTCTCAACGCAAAGGTCGGCAAACGACCAACTTCCTCCTAGAACAGGTGTTATCAATGATTTGCAAGAAAATTACGATGGGCATAGTACCAGCTGCGGTACTAGCCTTCAGCTCTTTACCGGCGACTATGGCAGCCGACAGTTCAGTCACTACAAGGACGACAATGATCACGGCCTGTGGCGATTTGTTCGATATCGATTCCAACGCAGCCGGAATGACGGCGGAGGAACGGGCAGTAAAGGTTCAGTCGAATCTGGATAATGCCCTCATCGCAGCCCTGAACAGAACACCGGCGGCGGTGCAGGTTCAGTACAAAAATAACAATCCGATCGTCACGCTGGACAATTATATGATTGTCACCGCCGATGGCAACAGTGCTTCCCGCAGCAATATGACTCAGTTGCAACTAGCGGAAAAGTGGGCTAAAAGCATCCGCATGTGCTTAGCCAATACGGGTGAGATGGATAAATATCTAGCCATGCTGACAGGCAAGTTTCCAGCTAAGAAGATTGCATCAGCAACCATGCTTCGCGATGAGATCGCCGTGGCACCAGCAGAGATGCTTTTCCCGATCGAATTGGTTACGCCCATCTCAACTGATACAGCAAATGTTGGTGACAGAATTGAAGCCGTGATCAGCCATGATGTGCCGTTGCTGCCATCGTACTCCACCTATCTGCCGGCCGGCACGCTGGTAATCGGATCGATCGAAGATGCCCTTCCTTATGTGCCGAATCATTATGCAGGCAAGGATGCCTTCACGGTCAATTTCTTCGAGTCTCGTACTCCAGATGGAAAGAGAGTTCCCATTGATGGACATGTCTATGGCAGCATAAACTCAGCCCGTCGTGTGAGCATCAAACCCTTGTTTGCGGAATGCTGCGGCAACGGAGCAACCAGGCAAGACAATCTGGCTTTGGTCCGGGTGCATGTCACTCCAGCAAAAGGCAACATCGTCGGCAGCTGGAAGGGTACAGCCATTGAAGGTCCGTTAGGCGATACAAAATCTCTCAGGCAACTGAAAGGCTTAGGATTGGACGGGCACACCACGGCGCAAGGGCTCGAGCTCGGTATGCCCAGACTGACCTTCAACAGACACCTTGGCCCGATGGTTCTGCCAGCCGGTCAGCCAATGCTTCTCCAACTTTCGGCGACGACGACCATCGCTCTTAGCGGCGGCAAAACGTTGTAGACAATTCCAACAAAACACACTTATACAAACAGACACACTTAAGGTGAACCAAAAATGATTTTACGCAAACCAAAAACTATTTTGCTGGGCATTGTCTCTGCTGCCCTGACGGCATGGCAACCAGCCATGGCCGGCTTTTCACAGGGTAACTCTGTGACGCTGGGCGGCAAGCCAATCTTTCAAATGGCAAGCGCCGGTGGTTTCTCGGCAGAGCATCGAGCCTGGCTGACCCAAGATGCATTAGACAACGCACTAGTGGCAGCTGCAGACAGATCGCCTGCCGCAGTAACAGTAGCTAGAGCAAACGGTGCCATTGCTGTCATGCTTGACGGACGCAAAGTTGCAACCGTCGATGCAAACAGCGCAAACGACGCCGGAATGTCGGTTGGGGCGCTGGCAGATAAATGGGCACAGTCACTCAAAGATTTTCTGGCAGATCAGAATGGCACTGCACTTTACCTGGCCACGCTGAAAGATGAGAATGACGTTGCAGGAAAGCTAGCTCTGATCGAAAAGAGAGTTTATGCTCCAGCAGGGTTCTCTCTGCCCATCAGCTTGAGCACTGAGATCATCAGTAGCACCTGCAAGGTGGGCGACTCCGTGCAAGGCGCCATAGACAGCGATGTCGTCATGGGTAACTATGTCATTCCGGCGGGCACAGTTGCTTTGGGCGAATTATTTCTGGCTAATCCAGATCGCACTAGCGATTTCAGTGTTCGTTTTACTTCACTGCGCACACCTAATGGAACTATAGTTCCGATTGATGGGGTGTGCACGCAGGAAGCACTGATTCTGAGCCAGGGTCCACATCGGGTCTGCACCTACGCTATTCCATCGGGGATGGCTAATGGTATGCCAGACATAGCAGGGAGAGTGCCGGCAGCCATAGGTGTTGGTACGTTAGATTCGAACGAGCGCAGCTTTCTTGTCTTCACTAACACAAGCGGCAGGCTAGCGGCGGGAACCCTGATGAATCTGCAGTTGGAAAATGTTACACGAGTGGCAGTGGTTATGCGTCACACAATGTAATTGCATTCGCTTTAACGCCAAGGGAGGGACCATCGCTTTTACCGGCGAAGTCCCTCTCTTCTTTGGGCAAATTCTTTCGAGAACCGCTTGCTGGCGAGTTCTTCGCAACTTGGCTATCCGGCTCACTAATCGCCGAATTTATACCGGCACTGCAGATAGTGCCAGATTCAATGCCATCTTCTTCACCTGTCTTTGCAGAAACTCTTGGAACTTTCCTGAGCGACGCGAGTCTTCCTTGATAACGAGAGGGGTGAAAGCCAATCTCACCCAGCACCAGTCAACCAATGGAAGGTGCTGGGTCTTTCTATAGGCAGCGAAAACTCGTGATGCCGTATACAACACCACCGACCTTCTCTGCTGATTCCGTGTTTTTGACCGCCTTGTTCTTTAGTGCTCGGTCAAACGTTGGATCAATGTGTACGACGTCAACGACGTCTTTGGTTTTGCCGCATCACCGATGTTTGCAGACATTGAAGACGTCGAAATCGCCCAAAGTCCAGGGCTTCAGGTAGCGCCGAGCTCAACCATGCAGAACTGATTTGCTCTGGAGTGCTGCTGTGATCGTCTCTCGAATGCTGGTGGTTTAAAGCATTTGTTTGTCCTTTCGTCTCCGACAAACGCTTCACCGGATAGCTGGCGCCATCTGTGTATCAGTGGTGAACTGTGAGAGCTCAGCTGTGGAATCCCACCAAGATGTGCTGGCAAAGTTGCGCAGCAAGGTGTTATAACTGAAGAAGGACCAGCAACCGAGAAGAACTCGAGGTGTTAGACGATCAGCTACCCGCCGAAGGCCCGCAGATCCTTATTGGTAGCCACAAGATCCACCGGCACAACCAGGCTTAGGCAACTGCACTAAGCCTGGCAGGAAAAGAAATGGCACGCATATTGATCCTTCAAGAAGATCCTTCTTGGCACTCGTCTCTAAGGCGCTGCCTGGAGCCGCATCATGAGTTGGTCGTCATTGACAATACAACTGCGGCCATTGAAGCTCTGCGGCAAGAGAGATTCGATCTCGTTGTCTCTCGTGTGCACTTCGAAACACAAGACGTTTTCCAGTTTTTGAGAGAGAGGAAAGGTGATGCGGCTCTGTCCGCCATTCCAGTAATTTGCTTCTGTGGTCTGCGCAGCCCATTGGCTACGTAAACAACAGCGTCATTGAAGCAGCTAGCCAAACGATGGGCGCCGACGCTTATCTCTCAATCGAAGACTTCTGCGTCGGTGACGATTGCGATCTGGACGGGATGAAGAGCGCCATTGAGTCGATCATTGAAAGAAACAGATCAAAAATATGATCAAAGACTATGCGAAGCTGGTGCGAAATCATTGCTGCGCATTGACGCAAATCATTTCTGTCTTGATCAAGCGGGACCTCCTTCGTGATTACATATGGCGATTTGCTGAAACCTGCTTGTTACCCCGCTGTTAATTGCAACAACGCATTACTAATGACAAACTTACCAAATTGATGTGCAGTATCGTAGTAGACATCTTTCAACACAGCAGTTACATTTGTACACCTCATTCTGGAAATTAACTATGCCCAAGAGTCCGCAGGAGCTGAACGCTGGAGCTTCTGGGCGGTATTACTGCCATAATCGCTGGGGTTTACCCGTGTCTCTGAAACCGTAAGATGATCCAGATAGTCTCTTCCTTCACCGGCAATCGGAATTCTGATTGCTGTAATCAGCCATGGCGCTGGTCAGGTAGAAAGAAGACTTTTACGGACTTACCCGCCAGAGCCTCAATGTTCATCTAAACCAAAGGGAGTGACACATGAGTATTTCAATTGGCAGATATGAATTTGACGGTCCTTATAGCAGCGTCGCTGAATTAGAAGAAAAGCCAGGAATCTATGCTGTATTGCATTATGAGGGCGAAGAATACGACCTTATCCACGTGGCAGAGGCAGACAACATCAAAGATCGCATAGAACTATCGCAGTCAACCTACACTACATCTGGTGGCTCAGTTCTGCTCGCAGCCTGCTATACACCTCAGAGTCGATCACAAGAAAGAAGGATGATGGTTGAGGAGATTCTGAGAGAGTTCGCTGATGAAAACAGCCAGGGATGCGACAACGAGCCACTCATAGTCGCCGCGTTTTAAAGAATCTGGAAGTTTGGAGCAAATGTAAGGAGTAAATTACAAAAATCCGGTTTTGATATGAAGAAGCTATCTATCGTGGGTCGTGACTATCATACTGATGAGCAGGTTGTCGGCTACTACAACGCTGGCGACCGTATGAAGTACAGCAAGAACTCGACAGAAGACCTACCGCAGGCTCCAGACACGCTATGGGGAGCTTGCGGTAGGTAAGGAAGAAAGACAAGAACACGCCATGCTTCGCAAGCCCATAGGTGTGGCTACAACCGTACGACATTACCAGTGGTGCCTTTTCACTTGAAGATGAAACAGCAGCGGACTTAGCTCCGCTGGGTACTAGTACAAAACATCTGAGATGCATCGAGGTCTCGGCACCTCGACATACGCCAATACATTTTGGAACTTGTTGGTTGATGTCCAGTCATACAAGAAACTGTCGTGGGTAATTTACTACACGTCCTCACGGGCGGAGCTTTCGACTCTGTAAGCAGTCTCAGTAGTACTAATTAGGTAGAGGAGCATGTGCATGAAGGTTTTGCAGCAGAGTTCGCAAGAAGATTCAACCGTAAAAGAAAAGACGCTCAGCCCGGAATTGCTGAATAAGATGAATGCCTATTGGCGGGCCGCCAATTATCTTTCAGTTGGGCAAATTTATCTATACGACAATCCGTTGCTGAAGGAGCCACTAAAACTGGAGCATGTGAAGCCCTTGGTGGTTGGTCACTGGGGCACGACACCAGGACAGAACTTCATCTATGTGCATTTGAACCGAGTCATCAACAAGTATGACCTTAACATGTTCTACATTGCCGGACCCGGTCATGGTGGACCGGCGCTGGTGGGCAACGTTTACCTCGAAGGCACCTACAGCGAAATTTATCCGAACATTACCCAGGATGAAGAAGGA
>Ga0364920_10253_pt1 | contig 10581 bp, 6 predicted proteins | sample SorcelJu500001C8_FD_206961 | JGI IMG/M metagenome (GOLD analysis project Ga0364920, IMG submission 206961) | Enriched cells from Trout Bog Lake Hypolimnion, Wisconsin, USA - BchlTB.June20.5000.01.C8 | ecosystem: Environmental > Aquatic > Freshwater > Lake > Hypolimnion/Profundal zone | place: USA...
ATTTAACCTGGTAACCCGATTTTTGCCAGCGCGGTATAGCGCGAGTATATCCTTGTCCACTCAGTGTGGTTTCAAACGAAAAACTATCATTTTTTTTAACTAGCTCATCAATTGTTTTCAACATCAGTTTACCCGCTTTAATGGCAGCGAGTTCTGGCGCGAATGGAGAAAACCCAGCTGCAATTAAATCTGCATTAATAAAAGTGGTGCAATGCGCTTCATTGGGTAAAAATTCTCGTGCGAACGTTGTTTTGCCTGCCCCATTAGGACCTGCAATGATTATGATTTTTTTTTCAACAGAACTCATGTAAGTACCAGATAGTTTATCCACGCAGAATCACCACTCACTTTTAGATCGTCAGGACGAGATAAAATATAGAAGCACACTGACAGCCAAAAGAAAAGTGGATATGGTCTTGTTGGCATGAGAATTGATTTGTGCGGCTTGATAGTATCGAATTGTACATTAAAGGTGGTGTAATCTAGACAGCAGGCGTAGCATTGCCCGATTTGCAATCGGCTTGAATGATTGAGTTAAGTTTAAAGAGGAATTACTACTGTTTTACTGTCAGGGACTTGAATCGCAACCGGCAGAATAAACCAGCAAAAAAATGGGTGAAACGGATGCCGGCGCCGCGAAATTTCATCGCGCATCGCTGTGACGAAATTGTGACGCGGATTCAAGGACGCTTCATTTGATGCATTGTGTGACATTGGTTTTAACACGCGGCAAGCGTTGTAAGTGACTGATTAATATAAATAAAGTTAAATTCAATACCGACTCATAATGCTGGGGGCGGTGGTTCAAGTCCCATTCAGTTGTAGTCCATACGTAAACTGGTAATATCGACATTTCCGATATTTGATATTTATCGGGAATAGCGATACAATAATTTTATCGATATTTCCGATAAATGATCATGCAGCTACTCAACACAGTCACTCAACTACAGCAAGCGATTGTCACCCGCCGTAAGAAGCTGAAGCTTTCACAGGCGAAGGTCGCAGTCAAGTTGGGAATCAGCCAGAATCGGTATTCTGAAATAGAGGCGTCAATTGCGAATCTGGATGTTGACAGGCTGTTACACCTCTTGTCAGTTCTTGGGTTGGAGTTGCAATTGGGCCTGAAAGCGGAGCCCTTGCCACCAGGTCAGCATACGGAAGAATGGTAATGGGACGCCGATCACATACCCGCGCATTGAATGTATGGATGAACGGCATCCTGGTAGGAGAATGGCGAGTCTTACGCAATGGCGTCATGGAAATTCAGTATGTAGAAACGTGGTTGAATGACCGTGTCGCGCGCCGCCCGCTTTCCCTTTCTTTGCCGTTACCGATGGAAGATATTCCATTGCGAGGTCCAGCGGTCGCACATTATTTCGACAATTTATTGCCGGACAGCGAAGCTATTCGACGTCGCCTGCAGTCGCGTTTTCATACAGAAAGTCAGGATGCGTTCGACCTGTTGGCCGCGATAGGGCGCGATTGCGTCGGCGCAGTACAACTGTTACCACTTGGAGAAGAACCCGTGGCGGTTACTCAAACTCAGGTGGTGCCGTTGAACGACGACGAAGTCGAGCGGAAATTGGTGCAAGCGGTGACACCAATGGGTTTCGCGAGGCAGGACGATGACGATGACTTTCGAATTTCAATCGCTGGCGCACAAGAAAAAACGGCTTTCACCTGGCACCAGGGAAGTTGGTGTAGGCCACTGGGAGCAACGCCCACTACGCATATTTTTAAACTGCCGCTAGGTCTGGTGGGCGGCGCGCGACAGGCTGATATGCGTACGTCCGTGGAGAACGAATGGTTATGCTCACGGTTGCTGGAACAATTTGGTATCCCCGTGCCCAAAAGCGAAGTGCATGTATTCGGCAAACAAAAAGCGTTGGTAGTGGAGCGATTTGACCGACGTTATGTACCTGACCAGGATTATTGGTTGCGCATACCTCAGGAAGATTTTTGCCAGGTCACTGGCGCAGCCAGTTCCGCAAAGTATGAGTATGATGGCGGTCCCGGCATGCGCGTTATCGCCAGGTTGCTTCAGGGGTCTGAGAATCCGGAGGCGGATCTGGACACGTTTATGCGCAGCCAGGTTCTGTTTTGGATGCTTGCGGCAACAGACGGCCATGCCAAGAATTTCAGCATAACTTTACTGCCCGAGGGGCGATTCCGGCTTACGCCAATATATGACGTGTTATCGGTCTGGCCGATTGTCGGTGTCGAACCAGACAAGCTGGATTATCAGAAGCAACGCATGGCAATGGCGTGGTCAGGCGACAGGAATCGGCACTATCGCTTGAGAGACATTCAACGCCGGCATCTGATCGCCACAGCAAAGCACTGTGGCTATGGCGAGCGAATAGAATCAACTTTGCAAACGCTGGTGGCACAAACACCAAAGGCTATTCTGGCGGTTTCCAGGCAGTTACCGACAGATTTTCCCCAAGATGTTTTTGAGTCGATTACTGGTGGATTGCAAATGATGAGCAGTAAACTTTAGTTAAAAATATCTGCAAAACGAACCATCGACTGTGCCAAATTTGTGCCGACTCTAAATTTGATTAAAGATTACCACCCTTGTGTGACATTGGTTCCAACACTTGGCCAGCGTTGTAACTAACTGATTAATATAAATAAAGCTAATTCAAATACTGACTCATTCAGCCTCGCCTGCTTTCCCCTCAATCCATAAAATATTGTGCGCATCAGGTCACATTGCGGGCTGAAAACCCCAAGCCGCTCGCCACGCCCTGTCGCCGCCGGATAAAACTGCTTCGCTTTCAGACAAAATCCGCAGTGTTCAAATCACTATTATTTGTTTGACTCAAGTGGCCTGAAACAAAAGCAAAACACAACAAAGGCCAATTTGACCGTCTTTAAAGACTGCGATTCCGGTATCTGAACGGTCATTACGGGCTTTGAATCCGGGCTTGTCATCGATAACGCAAAAAAGATAATAAAAAAGTGAATGCGCCAGGCAATCGCCTGGCCTGTTGCAATGAGACCGGGGTCTGACGCCAGGTGAACTGGTGAACTCAGATGCCTGAACCTTCCGCAGCTGTCCAAAATCATCAGTCGGCCGATAGGCGCCGAAGGGACAGGGTTGAAACGGTGTGCCGGGTTGCGCAGCAACCAGTTAATCAAATCGGGAAAACGATATGTTGGGGAATATGACGATTAAAACGCGCCTGATTTTTATTATCGGCCTGCTCTCCTGCATCATGATCGCGATAGGAATAATGGGGCTCAGCAGTCTGGGGAATGCCAATGCGTCCCTCAAGACAGTGTATGAGGACAGATTGCTGTCCCTGGGCGCACTGGACCGCGTGATCCGGTCCAGCAATGACAATCAGCTTTCGATCGCCAAGGCGATCACCGGTGATCCCGTCGTGATGAGCGCCCAGATGGATCTGGTTGAAAAAAATATTGCGCAAACCGATCAGATCTGGAACGGCTACATCGCAAAATATCTGGGACCGGATGAAAAACAGCTGGCCGACCAGTTTACCGCCGCGCGCAAAGGCTTTCTGGCCGAATGTCTGTTTCCGGCAATAGCAGCAGTGCGATCCGGAGATGATCAGACCGTCGTGTCGCTGTTGCATGAAAAAATGGAACCGCAATACGCAAGAATGAAAGCCATTCTGGATTCCCTGATTACCTTTCAGCTCAATGTCGCCAAAGCAGAGTATGACAAATCCAATCGCGTCTATAACATCTTTCAGCTGCTGGCCTGTTCGCTGCTTGCCCTGGGACTGTTAATGGGCGCAGGCATTGGAATGCTGCTGATTCGCGGCATTACACGTTCTCTGGATTCTGCGGTCCGGATTGCGGAGTGTGTGGCTTCGGGTGACCTGACGCAAAATATTGAAGTCACTTCCACGGATGAGACAGGAAAACTGCTGGGGGCGTTGAAGGAAATGAATGCCAGTCTGGTGCAGATCGTTGACCAGGTAAATGCAGGCACCGGCACGATAGCCACGACGTCGAGGCAGATCGCCGGCGACAACAATGACCTGGCGGGAAGAACCGAGAAGCAGGCGCGCTATCTGGAAGAAACCGCAGCGTCAATGGATGCATTGATCGGCACTGTCAAACTCAATGCGGAAAACGCCAGGCATGCCAATCAGCTGGCAATATCCGCCACTGCCGTGGCCAAGGACGGCGGTGCTGTTGTTGCAAAAGTGGTCGGCACGATGAGTTCAATCAGTGACTCTTCCAGAAAGATCGTCGACATCATCGGCGTGATCGATGGAATCGCTTTTCAGACCAATATATTGGCGTTGAACGCCGCAGTCGAAGCTGCGCGGGCCGGGGAGCAGGGGCGCGGTTTTGCCGTGGTGGCGTCCGAGGTGCGCAACCTTGCGCAACGCAGCACCAGCGCCGCCAGGGAAATCAAGACGTTGATTACTGATTCAGTGGCCAAGGTCGAGGCAGGCAATCTGCTGGTCAGTGAAGCCGGCGCAACAATGGCCGGCGTGGTCGAAAGCGTGATGCAGGTCGGCGATATCATCAGCGAGATATCGGCCGCCAGTCAGGAGCAGAGCGTCGGCATTGCGCAAATCAATCAGGCGATCATGCAGCTCGATGATGTTACGCAGAAAAACGGCACTCTGGTCGAAAAAGCCAGCGGCACTGCAGCTGCGCTGGAGGCCCAGGCAAAAAATCTGACGCTGGTGGTCAGCATGTTCAAATTGGGGCGTGTTGAGATTGTTGACGCACCAAAATCGACCAGGCAAATTCAGAAGCCGAAAAAAACAAAGTTGCTGATCTGATCGCGCAGGGCGTCGCCGGACCTGAATTCGCATCAATCGCCCTGTGCAGCATCACCGTTTTCATTTAAATTTTTTCGGACGTGGAGCGCTCTGAAAAATGCGTTGTGCGTGAAGAATTGAGCGTCGGCGCAAGCGCATCCGTGCACCAGATTAATCCATCTGAAAATTAATGAACCTGGCGATTATTACGTGGAAATGACGTCTGTCGCAGCTGGATAAGCATCCTTCGGTTTTAGACAAAATAGGGCCTGAGCAAGCACTTATTATTTGTTCACATCAGGCCCTGGCGGTTGACGCAAAACATGAAAACGATCGGCCGTGATCATTCTGAATTAACACTGCGACATATCATTTTTTTCGGCTGACTGTTCTGTCGCCGATGGCTGTAAATGTAACTTCGACGAAAAATTCAGCGGTCGCTTAACCAGTTGGCAGGAAGGTAGTACAAGGACTGAATAAATACAGTTCAGCAGCAAAATGTATTAAAAAACTCATCAGCTTATTTGCAAAAAAAAGCCTCTCAAAGGGGCAACACAGTAGTTTAAAAAATGCAATTTTTTATCACTCAGGGGACAGGCCATGAAGTTTAATCAAGTAGTCTTATGCATTGCGATTTCAACTATTTTTTCGGGAAATGTGTGGTCCGCATCGCCCGCGGATGTCGCCCGGCTCGGGCAGGACCTTACCGCCGTCGGTGCTGATCCGGCGGCAAACAAGGATGGCACCATTCCAGCCTTTTCCGGAATGGACAAGCCGCTGCCAGGATGGTCGTTCGGCAAGGTTCGTGAAGAATATTCAAAGTTAAAAACCGAGAAACCGCTGTTTGTGATTGACGCAAGCAATGTCGACAAATATGCCGACAGACTCACACCCGGCCAGATACAGATGCTCAGGCAGGTCAAGGGTTACACGATGCCGGTTTATGAAACGCATCGGAATTGCGGCGTTCCGGATTTTGTGGCTAAAAATACCAAGGCAGGCGCTTTGAAATCCGGTATTGCCAAAGACGGCTGGTCGCTGGAATCTGCGACGCTGCCAGGTGTGCCTTTCCCCGTGCCTCAGAGCGGTATCGAGGTGATGTGGAACTGGCTGGCACGCTATCAGGGCGTCGGCGTTGAATATCAGGACGTCTATACGGACATATCACCACGTGCCGGAAGCACCAGCACGCTGGTTACGAGACTGGTCATCCGCTCGTACTTCCCCTGGGCTCAGACCGGTCAGCATTCGCCGCAGGACAGCCAGGGCCTGCTCAGCGGTTTTTACTATCTCTACAATGAACCTGCTGCTTTGGCCGGTCAGGGCACGATGCAGCGCTACTACTTCAACCGCGACAGCGAATCCTGGTATTACTTTACCGGCCAGCGGCGCGTGCGGCGACTGCCTCTGTATGCCTACGATGCACCGGTAATCGGAAACGAAAACCAGTACCCGGCCGACACGACTTATGTGTTCTTCGGCAATCCGGATCGCTTCGACTGGAAGGTCGTCGGCAAAAAGGAAGTTTATATTCCCTACAATAACTTCGCCATTCAGAACTTCAGCCGGAAAATGGAAGACGCGATGGGTGCGACATCGGTAGCCAGTTCGGTTCGTCGCTATGAACTGCATCGCGTATGGGAAATCGAAGGCACGGTCAAAGCCGGCATGCGCCACTCGGCGCCGAAGAAAACGCTGTATCTGGACGAAGACTCCTGGATAGTTGCAACCGGCGATGACTTCGACGTGCAGGGAAAAATCTGGAAGGCAAAGGAAAATTACATTACTCCGGAATGGGATCTGGGCGCCTGCTTCACCTCCGGCAGCACCTATAACGATCTCACCAGTGGCCGCTATGTATTGGATAACGTCGTGATGGGAACGGGGAAAGATATCAAGTTCTACCTCCCCGGCACCACCGACACCAAATTCAAGGACAGCTACTACACCGGTGAAAATCTCGGGGCAATCAGCGACCGATAAGCTAATTTTTTGAAATTGCATTTCCAAATTCTGGAGTAATTCATAATGAACAAAAAGATGAATCGCATTATCAGCATGAGCGTGTTTGGTGCCATTGCCTGCGGGTCGGCACATGCAGCTTCGATCGAAACGGGTATTGAAGATCTTGATGTGGCGTGGGTATCCAATCTGACGGCGGGCCTTGGCATACGCACCAAGCAGCCCAGCTGCACGCTGACGGGCGATCCGAACGCAAACGGCTGCGGCGCTTCTGCGAACACGGCGATGTGGGGCAACGGTGATGACGGCGACCTGAACTACAGAAAAGGGCAGCCGTTCAGCGCTTACACCAGTTTTACCAGCGAGCTTCTGATGGCGATGCCGGAAAGAGGGTACAAGTTTTTGATCCGCACCACCGGTCAGTACGATTTCGGCGTCAACAATACCGATCGCACTGCATTGTCCGCAGATGCAAAAAGTCAGGCCGTGGACAGCATTCAGCTGCTCGATTTCTGGGCTGAAAAAGATTTCAACATTGGCGAGCAGCGCGCCCACGTCAGGCTCGGTAACCAGGTCGTCAACTGGGGCGAAAGCTATTTCGCCTCCGGCGGTATCAATGCTACCAATTCGCTTGATATCCAGAAGTTGCTGATTCCGGGCACACAACTCAAGCAGGCCCTGTTGCCGGCGCCGATGCTGAGTTTCGCCAGCAGCATTCCTAACGGCTTTACGGCAGACGCCTACTATCAGTTTATGTGGAACAGCAACAGATACCCGCCGGTAGGCACTTTCTGGTCGACCTCCAACGTGTATGGACGGGGCGCCGGACCGGCATCCTACAACTATAACAATTTCAATCTGGGCGGTCTGAGCGCGCCGACCATTGCCGCGATGCAGGGGCTCAATCCGGGCAACACCCAGGTCCTGAACAGCGTCAACCAGAATCTGCTTGATCAGCAGTACAACGGCGCGCCGTATTACGCCTATGGTGGCCAGACGCTGACCGTCATGCCCGGCAACCGGCCGCAGATGGGAATGCGGCTCGGCTACAAGCCCAGCGGTGCGGATGTCAGTTTTGCCTTCTACTACGAGAACTATACCGACAAGGCGCCGGTGCTGTCCTATCTGTCCAGCGGAACAACCGAGTTTTCCTATCTGCAGAATCGCAGCCTGTTCGGCATCAGCAGCAACATTGCCCTGGGCGACTGGGCGATCGGCTCCGAGCTGTCTTACCGGCCGCGTGACGCAGTGGCCATGTCAGGCTGCTTTGGCGCAGGCGGCGCACCGGATGCGAATACCAACGGTGTCAGCGGCGTTAACTGTGATGCATGGAAGGACATGAAAAAATATCAGTTTGATGTCAATGCGCAGATCAACATGACACAGACCACGCACCCGATTTTAAAATTGATCGATGCCGATATCGCCGTGTTCACCGCCGAACTCACCGCAATCGACTACCCTGGAGTGAATGCTTCGACGCGCTATCAAAGCAAGCTCAATGGCACCTCTGTCTATCAGTTGGTGGATGCCGGTTATGGAGCCTGGCTGACCAGCAATTCAGCGAATGCCATCGTCGCAGCGCAGGGCACCGCAGTATCGGTAGGCGCGACAGTCGATTTCAACTGGACCTACGACGGAACGGTGGTTCCCGGCTGGCAGCTCACGCCGGGCATTACCTTCTATGATTCACTGTCCGGCTATACCCCATCCTGGTCTGCCAACTATGAATCCGGCGCCAAGTCTGTGAACCTGTATCTGCTGTTCAACCAGAATCCGGCCGTGTGGCAGGCAGGTCTGAACTTTACGGCGTTTTTTGGCGGTAATGCGGCATCTCAGCCGTACTCGGACCGCAATTTTGTTGGTGGATTCGTGACCCGCAATTTCTGATACCGGTCTGTCTCCACTTGGAAGAGTCATGCGCTCAGCACGACTCTTCCATTCTGATACTGTAACCGGTCATTGTTAGCACCGGATTTAAATTAGGTTAAAAAGTGATTATCAAATCCATTTCGCGACTGGAACACTGGTTGTTCTCGCACAGAACGCTGATTCTAGGTTCGCTGTTTATTTTCACCATCATGATGGGTTATTTCGCTGTTCAGCTGCGCATGGATGCCGGCTTTGAAAAGCAGATCCCGATTGGCCACGAATATGTTCAGACGTTTCAGAAATATCGTGCCGAGCTTTTCGGCGCAAATCGTCTGACCGTGGTTGTCAAAGCAAAGCACGGCACCATCTGGAACGCCCAGGGACTGAGCAAGCTGTACGACGTCACCCAGGCGACGACCCTGATGCCGAACGTAGACCGTCTGGGCGTGCAGTCGCTCTGGACGCCCAACAGTTTTGTCAGTGAAGTCACTGAAGAAGGATTCCGGTCGCAGCAGGTCATTCCGTCGACGATCACGCCGGAGCATCTTGCCCAGGCCGATATTGACAGCACCAGGCAGGCGGCAATCGAGGGCGGTTTCATCGGGACGCTGGTATCCAAGGATGAATCTGCTGCGATGGTGACGGCCGAGATCAGCGAATTTGCGCCGGACGGAACCAAAATCGATTACGTTAAATATAATCAGCTGCTCGAACAGCAGATCCGAAAACCGTTTGAAGATAAAGATTTCGATATCCAGATTATCGGATTTGCCAAACAGATCGGCGATATCGCCGACGGAGCCAGGTCTGTGCTCGTATTTTGCGGCATCGCGCTGCTGCTGACTGCGCTGGCCGTGTACTGGTACTGTCATTCCGTGCGCTTTACCATTTTGCCCATAGTCTGTTCGCTGACCTCGCTGGTATGGCAATTCGGAACCCTGCGACTGCTGGGCTTCGGACTGGATCCGTTAGGCGTCCTGGTCCCGTTTCTGGTATTTGCCATCGGCGTATCGCACGGCGTGCAGCAGATCAATTTTATTGTGCGCGAACTGGCGCACGGCAGTTCTCCCCTGGATGCTGCGCGCAAAAGCTTTTCCGGCCTGCTGATCCCCGGAACACTGGCGCTGGTCACGGCCTTCGTCTCGTTCGTGACGCTGTTGCTGATTCCGATTCCGATGATACGGGAACTGGCAATTACTGCTTCTCTGGGTGTCGGCTACAAGATCATCACCAATCTGGTCATGCTGCCGGTAGCCGCATCATGCTTCAATTTCTCCAAACAGTATGCCGTCACGGCGATGTCCAAGCGCGAAAGCCGGGCCAGGTGGCTGCGCGTGCTGGCGCGTGTGGCCGAACCCCGCAACGCCTACCTCGTGCTGAGTGTGGTGCTGGTCATTTTCGGGGTGGCGGTGTGGCAAAGTCACGATCGGGTGGTCGGAACCCTGCAGCCCGGTGCGCCGGAATTGCGCGCCGACTCCCGGTATAACAGGGACACGGTTTCTATCGTCAACGGCTTCGATGTGGGTCTGGACTGGCTGACGATTGTGATAGAAGCGCCGGAAAATTCCTGCGACAGCCCTGCGATCGGTGTCTACGGTGACAAACTGGGTTATGCCCTGGAGCGGGTGCCCGGAGTGGTTTCGGTCAGCTCCTTCGCGCGCAATCTGCGGGAATACAACGAAGGCTACAACGAAGGCAATCCGAAGATGGGCGTGGTCCCGATCGATGCGGGCAATTTTGCCGGGCTCAGCACAGAAATCGAAAGGGTGCGCGGCTATCTGAAAAAGGATTGCAGCATGACCGCGGTTCATCTCTACCTGTCCGATCACAAGGCGGTGACGATCAATCACATTATCGATGCAGTGAAAAAGTTTCGTGCAACGCATCAGGAGCCGGGTCTGAATATCCGCCTGGCAGCGGGAAATGCGGGTCTGCTTGCCGCCAAAAAACGCCGTAAAGTTCAGACCTGCCTGCCACACGGCCGGATTCTGGT
>Ga0364920_10356_pt1 | contig 10515 bp, 6 predicted proteins | sample SorcelJu500001C8_FD_206961 | JGI IMG/M metagenome (GOLD analysis project Ga0364920, IMG submission 206961) | Enriched cells from Trout Bog Lake Hypolimnion, Wisconsin, USA - BchlTB.June20.5000.01.C8 | ecosystem: Environmental > Aquatic > Freshwater > Lake > Hypolimnion/Profundal zone | place: USA...
GCATCGCCGCCTTTTGCAGTTCGGCGAAAACATCCCCGCACAATCGCGTATTTCTTGAAGGGCTGAAGGCGACATTGACGACCGATTCCGCCTGGGAGAATGGACGATTTGTTCGGCGTCCAGAACGAGCGCTCAAGGCGTTTGGTCGAGTCTACGCCGGTTGGGCACTTTCTCAAGCATTCTACCGTGAACATGTTTACCTGAGCCTGGGATACTCGTCGCTTGAGGACTTTCTCGTTCGTGACTGGGAGGCAAGCTTCCTTCGTCGGGACGCGGCTAATTTGTTGTCGATGCTGGAAACCTGGATGTCGTCAGACATCAGTAATAACGACGTTTACCACGGTAATCTGGATGCCGCATTGGGGGCGATCACAGCGAAAACGCTGATCATGCCCGGCCAAACTGATTTGTACTTCACTGCCGAAGACAGCTTGATCGAAGCTCGAAAGATTCCCCGCGCCCGATACCACCCGATCCCCTCGATCTGGGGACACCGGGCGGGTAATCCTGCCAAAAACCCCGCAGACCAGTTGTTTTTGAAATCGGCGATTGCCGATTTGTTGAACGATTAGCAGGTTGAAAGACGACAACGATGGAATTGCAAAAGACCGCCGAAGAGTTGGGTATTCGCTACCTGCTCGTTTCGTATTCCGATCTATTGGGGACGTCGCGGTCAAAACTGATCCCAACAGCCGCGATCAGTGAAGTCTGCGAAAAGGGTGCTCCATTTGCCGGTTTTGCAACCTGGCTCGATTTGACGCCGGCTGATCCCGATGTCTTTGCCCTACCTGATCCCAACAGCTTGATTCAACTCCCCTGGAAGCCCGAAGTCGGATGGGTGGCCGCCGATTTAATGATGAATGGTAAACCGCTGGCACAGGGGCCACGGAACGTTTTGCGAACGTCGATCGCGCGCGCCGCATCGCGTGGCTACGAATTACGAACCGGTGTCGAATGCGAATTCTTTTTGCTCACGCCCGATGGTCACTCGATTGGCGATCCTTTCGATGACCAGCGGAAGCCATGCTACGACCAGCAGGCGCTTGTTCGACGATATGACCTGATCACCCAGATCTGCGACGCACTGACCCAACTTGGCTGGGAGCCTTACCAGAACGATCACGAAGATGCCAACGGACAATTCGAGATCAACTGGAAATATAGCGAAGCGTTAAAAACGGCTGATCGACAGACGTTTTTCAAATTCCTCGTGAAATCGATGGCTGAACAGCACGGGTTGCGAGCCACGTTCATGCCGAAACCGTTCACAAAACTAACAGGCAACGGGTGCCATATTCATGTTTCGCTGTGGGACCCAAAACAAAACGTCAATCTGTTTCACGACAGCCGCGATGAAGAGGGATTGTCACTGCTTGGTTATGAGTTTCTGGGTGGAGTCCTGCATTCCGCCGAGGCCTTGTCGGCCATCGTCACGCCAACAGTCAATTCATATCGACGGCTTCACGCACGAGGCACCAGTTCTGGGGCAACGTGGTCGCCAAACACAATCAGTTATGCGGGTAATAACCGTACTCACATGATTCGAATCCCTGACGGAGGGCGTTTCGAACTGCGACTTGCCGATGGTGCGGCGAATCCCTACATCACAGCCGCCGCTTTGCTCGAGGCCGGTCTTGACGGGATCGACAACCATCGCCATCCAGGTCCCCCTTCAACCACAAACGCCTACTATGATCGTGTTCCCGAAGGACTTCGTTCGCTGCCAGATAACATGCTGGACGCCCTTCGAGCACTGCAAGCGGATACGATTTTAACTTCCGGTTTAGGCCGTGAATTCAAAGAAAGTTATCTAAAACTGAAGCACGCGGAGTGGCGTGACTTTTCCAGTTACGTCACAAAATGGGAAACGGACACAACACTGGACTGTTGATTCGCCTTTATTACGTATGATCGTTGCTCTGTGGAATATGGTCATTGTTATTTGCGGATCTCATTCCGAGGTTCTGACATCTGGGCCGTTCCGTGAGTTAAGGCTTAGTCCCGACCACTCGACAATCAATCTCTGATCGATTCTGATAACGCACTTCCTGTTCTTGCAATCTGGAGTTGATCGCATGCTTCGAAACGTAATCTCTTTATTCGTGATATCAATCACCATCGGATTTCGTCCGGTTTGGGCTGAAGACGTCGCCAAACTCGTGCTGACAAGTCCTTTGCCGAACCAGGTGATTCAACGTGAGGGTTTTGAGCCAGGTCGTTCGCACGAACACAACGTGACTGGTCCCGAACTCGGTTACGCGGATATCGATGTTCGAATTACGAGACCTGCAACGCTTAAAGGAGATTTTGAGTTCCGCGTCATCGCTCTCAAGGGAGCCTACGGACATGACACGGACTGGTCGACACTCACTGTTGAAGAAGAGGGCCAAACATTTCAGGGGCCTGCCGAGATGGTTGCGGGTGGTTGGTATCGGCTGGAAGTACGGTGTGTCAGTGACGGCAAGACGGTTGCAGAAGGATTCGTTGAACCTGTCGGTGTTGGCGAAGTATTCATGGTCGCAGGCCAATCGTACGCTGGTGGAACAAATGACGAACTGTTGAAGGTGACTGATCCTCAGTCTCGTGTGACCGCTTATGACTGGCAGACAAAGACCTGGCAGGTTGCAAATGATCCGCAACCACATGTCGGCGACGGCGGAACAATCTGGCCGCCACTAGGTGATTTGCTCGTTCCTACACTTCGAGTTCCCGTTGCGTTTGTGAATGTCTCCGTCGGTGGAACTTCAACACGACAATGGTTACCAGAAGGGGATCTGCATAAGCGGCTTGTGATGGCTGGCAACGCGATTGGTGCATTCCGTGCTGTTCTGTGGCAGCAGGGTGAATCGGACGTCATCGAAAAAACAACGACTGAGACCTATATCAAAAACATGATTAAAATACGGGAATCGGCGGCGCGCGAATGGCGATTCGAGCCGACCTGGTTGCTGGCAAAATCGACCCTGCATCCAACCGTCTACAACGACCCGCATGGCGAAGAGCGGATTCGAACTGCCATTCATCAATTGTGGAAACGCCCTCATTTCGCGCCAGGCCCCGATACCGATTTGCTGTCTGGCGAGAATCGTGGCGATGTTAATTCGCGTCGCCATTTTTCAGGACTTGGACAGCGGCGAGCGTCATTGTTGTGGTTCGTCTCGATCTGGAACCTGATTGAACCGCCGTCACGTTAGTTGAAATCTGGTTTCAGTTTCATGAATTCAACTCTCTCGAGGTCGACGCGGGAACGGCAGGGATTGAGGACAGAAGTAAGCGGCTCAACGACGAAGAAACAATATCCATCGCTTCGTCATGGAACAATCTTGTGCCGCTGATCGGCTATTACTGCCGATCTCGGATACGACCGCTTCCGTTGCTTGACGATGTCGGTTGGCAGAGTTGACGTGATCGTCAGGTTGGCAAATCCATTCGAGTTTTCGGACTTGGTTCAAGAAAACAATCAAAACAAGCTCGACCACACTGCCGATGACGACCGTAAGCGGAACGAAACTGCCAAGTCGCAAGGTCGCGATGACATGGTTCAGCATTTGAATACCGGGACAATTTTCTGCAAATTCTGGTTGCTTCTATTGGTTTTTATATTCAACCTGTTTGAACAAAACATTCAGGCTCAATCCTTTCCCAAAGTATTCAGCGACGAGGGGATGAACTGGTTGGACCGGGAATCGCCCGAAAAGGGTGAAGCAGAAAATGAGCCGCTCGAAACTGACCGAGATTCGTTTACGTTCGCGGCAACAACCGTCGGTACGGGACGTGCTCTGACAGAAATGTCCTATTCATTTATTGATAACCGAAGGGTTCCCGAAACCAACAGCTACCCCGAAATGATCACTCGCGTTGGCGTGACCGATCGACTGGAACTTCGCGTCGGGTGGAACTACGAAGTCGGTGGCGGTGGCGATGTCTCAAACGGCGACGCTGGAGGCGATCTTGCTGATCCCGGAAAAAAGCGAGAGTCGCAGATCACGTACGGCTTCAAATATGCCGTGTCGAAGCAGAAGTCGTGGCTGCCGGAAAGCGCCTGTATTGTCGAAGGAACAACACCAACGTCTGGTCCTTCGAATGCCAGTCGCGTCCTTGTGGGATATGTCTTTGGCTGGACCATCCTGGATCATTGGAAACTCGACGCTTCCGTTCGCTATGGTACTGAAGAAGAAAACAAAGATCATTTCAATCAATGGGCACCGTCGATCGTTCTGAAGAAGACCATTCGAGAACGGTGGAATATCCACGGCGAGTACTTCGGAATCTTTACCAGTGGCCGATCAGTCAATACGAATGCTCAATACTTCAGCCCGGGAATCGCCTACCTGATTTCCAAAGACTGCGAAATCGGCGTTCGTTTCGGCTGGGGCCTCAATCAGGATTCCGCCAACTTTTTCAGTAATGTGGGGCTGGGAGTGCGGTTCTAAAACCGACGGCTCAAGAAGCCTGCTTCGCTTTCAGCAAATCGTCGACGATCGGTACAATCTGCAACGCGGTGAAGGATTTGTCTTCGAGAAAATAGGGGTTTGAACGAAACCTTGTGCCACTGATTGACCGTCTTCGGTCACTCAGTGCTCCTTGAAGCAGCGAAAATTGCGAAGAACACTGCGTCGGAGAAGACTCCGATGCAGTGGTACGTCATTCAGTACCGTTTTGTGAAATCCTTCGCGGCGTTGCCTGCCGTGCCAACTTTGTCGCCTTGCGGATTGAGTCAACATGCGAATTGCGACTGGTGGAATCTCTCATGAAACAAGTTCGTTTTCCAGAGTACCCACAACGATAGCCGACTTCGATTCGGGGTTTGGACTTTATCGCGGTCAAGAATTGATTCAACGGTTCACCGATTCGAACATCTGCACCGGTGGTTTCATTGATGGCGCGAAGGCGTACGGATTTGAACTTTTACCGCTGCTCTGGGGGTTCGCCTATCCCAGTGGATTGATCGTGCGTGCGGATTACGAATCTCTCAAGCAGGAATTTCTTGATCGGCTGAGGGTGTACGAACAGAAAAGCGGCCCTGTGGACGGAATACTGCTTGACCTCCACGGTGCGATGGTGATCGAAGGGATTGACGATGGCGATGGTGATTTTATTGAGTCTGTCCGTAACGTCGTCGCGCAACACGTTCCAATCATCGTGACGTTTGACCTTCATGCGAATCACACCCAGCGACGCGTTGACGCCGCGACCGCCATTGTTGGTTTTGACACGTTTCCTCACGTCGATATGAATGAACGTGGTCGTGAGGCGGCAGACCTGATCGTGCGGACGATTCGAGGCGAAATCCGTCCGGTCATGAACTTGCATCAATTACCGTTGTTCTGGAACACACCGACTCAAGTAACGTCGCTTGCTCCGATGAGCGAAGTGATGCGGCGAGTCCATGATCTTGAGACTCGACCTGGGATTCTTTCCATCACTCTCGCGACCGGGTTTCCGTGGTCTGATGTCCCCGACGTCGGAGCCAGCCTCATTGTCGTCGCTGACGACGATGAATGTCTTGCCCGGTCAACTGGCGAGGAATTGTGTTCATGGATCTGGGACAATCGCGAGAGTTGGTATTGTCCGCCGCTCTCTGTTCGAGACGCAATTCACAAGGGGCAGGTGGCCGGACGATTTCCGATTGTATTGGCTGACCATGCAGACAACACGGGCGGTGGTTCTCCGGGTGATTCGACCGAGATACTGCGAACATTTATTGAGCTGGGACTTAGCGACTCGCTGATTCTTTACATTGTCGATCATGAAGTCGCACAGAAGGCGCATGTTGCCGGCGTCGGCCAATTCATCAAAGTTGCGGTTGGCGGGAAGTCTGATCCGATTCAAGGTCCACCCGTTATGATGAACGCGGAAGTGATGGCCATTTCGATGGGAGATTTCACGTACGATGGCCCGATGTATGCCGGATTGACCGGCAACATGGGATGTTCAGCCTGGCTGAAACAGAACGGCGTCTCTGTGGTCGTTGTGACTGCTCATGAGCAGCCGTTGGGACCTGCATTTGCCAGGTCCCTGGGGATCGACTGTGCCTCAATGAAATATATTGCCGTAAAGTCAGCAGCACACTTTCGGGCAAGCTTCGAACGTTTTGCGGGATCGATTTTCAACGTCGATGCTTTGGCCATTCACACCCACGACTTCAAAAAACTCCCGTACAAGAAACGGAATCGTGCCGTTTTTCCCGTCGAGATTCTTCCACGATCGTAGGTAAGTCCTTGCCTAACGGCGGTCAACCAATCGTCAAATCACCTTCACTGCTTTGCCGAGCCGTCCCATAAAGTCGACGAAAATCAGGTCCTTTTCCGAGATGGATCGAATCGTGAATGGCAAGGTGTGATTGATGCGGTCAATGTGAACGGAGGCGGTACAAAGGAAATTGACGGTCCCGTTTTTGACTGACCATTTACCACTTGAAACCGGCGACTGCACGAACATTTTCTTAAACAAACGGATTTCTTGAACTTCACGAAGGGACGACCAGGTACCGTCTCCATTCACGGTAATGATTAACGCTCCGGCATCGTCTTTAAATCGCCAAGTACCTGGCATCATCTTGGCGAGTTCGGCGTCGGTCAGGATTTTGGCGGCGACAGAAGCCGGTGCCGGGTTGGTCGCTGCCGCTGGCTTTTCCGCAGCAACAGTATCGGGCTTTCGTTGCAGCACCATCAGCATCCGCTTCGACCCTTCCTTCGCCGAGAATTCCGTCGGTCTTGGACCGTCATCGGGATCGGACAAACAAACAACAAGTCGCCCTTCATCGAACCGAAAAATTCCGACGGCCTCTTTTTTCTCGCGAGTCACCATGTCAAAGCCTTTGGGATACTGCGTTCCATCTATCGCAAAAACCTTGGCGTGCTTTTTTCCATCTTGAGGTGAGACATACATGATCGCGTTATCGGCGATCTCGATATGCCCGCCGGATGGGAGCCATTCGCGAATTGCTTCGTGCGGGATGACGTGACCATTTTCAACGAGCTCTACCACGTCCCAGCGACCTTGAAAGGGCTGCAGTTCAGGGTTCTTGTCCGCTGCGTAAAGTTGGAGAATTCCCAAGGCCAACAGGCAAGGCAGGCTGAACTTCAATGCGCTCTTCATAACGTTGACTCCATTCGATAACTAGGGGCTCCGACCCAAAAGTAACTTCGCGGTTTGCAGATCGCGAAGCCAATATTCGCAGGAAGGATACTATGCCAGAAGGCCGCGGACAATCTCGCCATGGATGTCGGTCAGCCGAAAATCTCGACCGGCATATTGAAATGTCAGTTTCAGATGGTCCAGCCCCAGCAGATGCAGCATCGTGGCATGCAGATCATGAAGATGAACTTTGTCTTCAATCGCATAATATCCGTAATCGTCGGTCGCTCCGTAGCGAATACCGGTTTTCACGCCACCTCCCGCCAGCCACATTGTGTATCCCTGAGGATTGTGGTCTCGTCCGTCGTCTCCTTGAGCAACAGGCGTTCGTCCAAATTCGCCACCCCACAAAATCAATGTGTCATCCAGCAAACCTCGCGACTTGAGATCAACTAAAAGGGCAGCAATCGGTTGGTCGACCTCCATCGCATTCTTGGCATGATCAGCCTTCAAGTTTCCGTGTTGATCCCATTTGTAGCTATGAGTGCATTGAACAAAACGGACTCCTTTTTCAATGAATCGACGAGCCATCAGGCACTGACGGCCAAAGTTTTTTGTCGCGGGCTGATCAAGACCATACAGTTTCTGCGTCGCTTCGGTCTCGTCGTTAATTTCCTGTAGCTGAGGTGCTGCCGATTGCATCCGAAAAGCGAGTTCGAAGGATTCGATCCGGCTTTCAAGCATGTTATCAGGCCCGGTTGCGGCGAGATGCTCCGTATTCACTTCACGAAGCAGATCCAATTCCATTCGTTGCAACAGTCGCGACTGGCTTTCGGCGTTTTCGATGAACGGGATCTTCGCCTGATCAGAGGGAATACTGGCATTCCCCAGCGGCGTTCCCGCATAGATCGCCGGCAGGAACGCAGAACTGTAAGCATTAACCCCGCCATGAGTCAGCGTCGGGCACATCGTAATAAACCCTGGTAAATCCTGATTCTCGGTCCCCAACCCGTAAGTGATCCAGGACCCCATGCTCGGCCTCACGAACGTGTCGCTGCCCGTATGCAGTTCCAGCAGTGCCCCGCCATGACGTGAGTTCGAACCATGCATCCCGTTGATGATGCACAAGTCATCAACTCGTTGAGCGACGTGTGGAAAGATCTCACTGACCCACGCTCCGCTTTCGCCGTATTGTTGAAACTGAAAAGGGGACTTCAACAGATTACCCGTCGGCGCCGAAAAGACTCGCGGCTTGGCAAACGGCAAGGGCTTGCCATGATCTCGTTCAAGCAGCGGCTTATAGTCAAACGTATCGACTTGTGATGGTCCGCCATGCATAAACAAAAAGATGACACGCTTGGCCTTGGGCTCAAATTGAGCGGGCTTCGGCGTCAGCGGATTGGCACCCGTTCGGCGTGCGTCCCCCCTTGCAACATCAGCCGCCAATCCTGCCAGTGCCAAACTCCCAAATCCAGCGGCACTCTGTTTCAACAGGTCGCGGCGATTGAAGACCGGCGTGAATGAATGGCAAGATTGTTGAGTCATCGAAATTCGGTTTACTCCACGTACAAGAATTCATTCGCCGACAAGATGACGCGACAGAGGCTCGTCCACGCCCGAAGCTCGACATCGGGTACAGCACTCCCAGACGGATTCAACGCCGCACGAAGTCGGTCGAGATACCCGATCGCTCGACCCACCTCGGCTTCCGAAGGGTCGCGGGCATAGGCGACTTGGTACAAGGAACGTATTCGAGCCGATGAGTCGACGTCATTTCGTTTCAGCAATTCTCCCGCCTGCGATCGGACCTGATCCAGGACAAATCCACTGTTCATCATAAAGAGTGCTTGCGGAGCCACCGTCGTCTGATCTCGCTGTCCAGCCAGCGTACTGGGGTCTGCAAAATCAAAGGCAGTGAAAACTTCGTAGAGAGCTGATCGAACAACGGGGAGGTAGATTGAGCGTCGATTGCTGTTGTAAACGGCAGGATTCACATTCGCCGTACTGGTGACGTAATTGCGATTGGCCGTCGGTAACAATGTACCGGCAGGAGTTTCGTCAAGTTGACCGCTCAATTGAAGTAACGAATCACGCAAGACTTCGACATCCATCCGCTGGCGATGAAACCGCCACAACAAATGGTTTTCGGGATCGGCAAGTACGGCGGTCGAGTTGAACTCGGTATTCTGACGGTATATTGCCGAACCGAGAAGTAATCTGTGAAATGATTTGAGGCTCCAGGCACGAGGTCGTCGTGAGGCCCCTTCCGAGCGACCAGAGAATTCACTCGCCAGCCAATCCAAGAGTTGAGGGTGAGACGGACGTTCTCCTAATCGGCCAAAGTTATCAGGTGACCTGACCAATCCCTGTCCGAAATGCCATTGCCAGATCCGGTTGGCCATGACTCGTGATGTCAAGGGATGCTCGGGGCGTGTCAGCCATTGAGCCAGTTGTAATCGTCCGCTTCCTGCCGTTGGCTCAAAAGTCACGGCAGCGTTCGATGTCATATTGATAACACGTTGATTTTCCGCGATCGTTAAAATACGTGGCAATCCCCTATGTACTTCCCGACCCAGCGTTAAATGACTTCCGCGTAGATGGATTTTCAGGTTCTCTGGCTTTGAATCGGAAACCGCCATTGTTTCGGGGAACTTTGGAATCAACGCTTCACGCCGAGCCAACTCTTCACGGTCGGCTTTCAACTGAGCGACGACATCAAGAGCAAACGACGCTTCAATATCGGCAGGGATCGCGAGCGGTCCTTTCGGATCAACCAGCAGGGCGCGAGCCGATTCCAGTACCGGATCAGAAAGCGATGTGGCCCCCTTACCCTCAGCGGTTGCTTTCAATTGCGTCCATGCTTTCAGCGCAGTAGCAAACAGTTGTTCGTAACGTTGCGCAAGGTCCTCAACGGAAGTGGGTTGCCGATCCCCCAACAGTCGCGCGATTCCATTCTCTGGCACAGCAGGATCAACCGTCAGAGTTTTGTTTTGAATATACTGATGCCAGGCGGTCAGGATCGATTTCGTGTTAGAATTCGAAGCTTCAAGTACCTTCTTCCATTGTTGAATCAGCGAGGGAAGATGCTGATATGCTCTTACCGCGTCAACATCCTGTATTCGTTGCATTGGTTCATCTGCGACGGCTTCGATTCCCTCAATCGGCGTCAGTAACAGTTTGTCGATATGAGGGAAAAACAGCGGCTGCTCAAGTCGTATCAGATTTCGGCCCGCTTTGATCGATACGAAGCCTTCGACGAACCACGTCTGAGTCTCGGGCGTCCACGATCCTGTCACTTTGCCTGCCGCATCCGCTTTGACAAGTACTCCGTTGACGAACACTTTCACGGGCCGCGAGTCCACGCGGAAATACGCGCAATCCGAAAGAGATTTCGGAAGCGATCCTGATCGAAGCAGAAGATTATTCACGTGGAAA
>Ga0364920_10250_pt1 | contig 10444 bp, 8 predicted proteins | sample SorcelJu500001C8_FD_206961 | JGI IMG/M metagenome (GOLD analysis project Ga0364920, IMG submission 206961) | Enriched cells from Trout Bog Lake Hypolimnion, Wisconsin, USA - BchlTB.June20.5000.01.C8 | ecosystem: Environmental > Aquatic > Freshwater > Lake > Hypolimnion/Profundal zone | place: USA...
GGTCGCGCTGGCGGCGACCTGCTTCGGGCGGCCCACGGAGGCGCACGTCAAAGCCGCGGTCATCATCGAGATGATCCACTTGGCCACGCTGGTCCACGACGATGTGATGGATGAGGCGGAAATTCGCCGGGGCAGCCCGACGGTGGCGGCCAAATGGGGGAACGAAATTGCGGTGTTGTTTGGGGACTGCCTGTTTGCCCAAGCATTGAAGCTGGCGGCCAGTTTTCCGACCACGGAAGTCTGCCGGGCGGTGTCGGTGGCCACGAACACGGTGTGTTCGGGCGAAATCCTCCAGACGCAACAACGGCGGGATTTTCCCGCGGCGCGGCGCGACTATTTCCGGGTCATCGAAATGAAGACGGGCGAACTGTTCACGCTGTCGTGCGACTTGGCGGCGTTTTTGAGCGAGGCGCCGCCCGCGGAACGGGCGGCCCTGCGGGAATTCGGCGCTGCGGTGGGCACCGCGTATCAGGTTTATGATGATTGCGTGGATTTGTTTGGGACGGAGGCCGAGGCGGGCAAATCGCTGGGCACCGACCTGGCCAAAGGGAAGCTGACCTGGCCGGTGCTGCTGGCTTGGGAACGGGCCTCGACCGCCAAGCGCAAATGCCTGGAGCAATTAATCCAGAAGTGGGAACCCAAGAACCTGCTGGCGGTCAATGCGTTGCTTGCGGAATACGACACGTTTGAGCCCTCGGTGGGGGAGATTCAGCGGTTTCTGGAACAGGCACGGCGGGCATTGAAAGTGCTGCCGGAGTCGGCGGGGCGGCTGGGGCTGGCCACGTTGACGGACTTTTTGGCGCAACAAACCGGAACTTTGGTGGTTCAATAGGCATGTTGACTATGTCCGAACCCACCACTGTTCCCGACCCAAACGCGCCCGCGGGCCTGTTGGAGGGTGATTTGGTGCGGCGCGCGCGCCGCGGCGACCTGACCGCGTACGACGAACTGGTAAAGCGCTACCAAGAACGCATTTACGCGACAATTTACCACATGACGTCCAATCACGAGGACGCCAATGACCTCGCGCAGGAATCGTTTATCAAGGCCTATTCGGCGCTGAAGTCATTCAAGGGCGGCTCCAGTTTTTATACCTGGCTGTACCGGATCGCCATCAACAAGACCATCAACTTCCTCAAGCAGCGACGCAACAAGCATCATATCAGCCTGAATGACCTTGATTTCAACGCCGAGCACGACCCGGATTTGGTGGCCCTGATTTCGGAGAAAACACCGCACCGGGACGTCAATTTGAGCGAGCTGCAACAAAAATTGAACGAAGCGTTGCTCAAGCTGTCTGAACCTCACAGAATGGTCGTGGTTCTGCATGATGTGCAGGGAGTGTCGCACGATGAGATTGCCGAGATGGTGGGGTGTAACATTGGGACGGTACGGTCCCGGCTGTTTTACGCGCGCCAGCAGTTGCAGGGCTATCTGGCCGATTACGTAAAGTCGTGACCTGAAAATTTAAGAACTGATGCCAGCATGAGCGATAATAAAAACAATTTTCGAGACCTGAAGCGCTTGCTTAAGCTTAAGCAGCATGAGATACCGCCCCCGGGGTATTTCAACCATTGGTCCGGGGACGTCATTTCCCGCATTCAAGCCGGTGAAACCGGTCGTGGGCACAGCTTCTTGGAACAGATTCAATCGGACTCGCCGTTTGCTGCGGCGTTCCTACATCTGTTCGTATCCCGTCCCGGGATCGTGGGCGCGTTCGCCACGAGCCTGTGCCTGCTGGTGCTGCTGGGCGTCTTATTCGCGGACCGCTCGGAACCGGGGTTGCCGACGTCTGGGTCGCCGCTCTTTGCGCAGTCGGAGGCTGCGGCCACGGAGGCCGGCCCGACGCTGGTGGCCTCGGTGGACACGTTGGCGGCACCCGACAGCGGCATCACGGTCAGCACCAATCCGATTTCCAGTTTGCAGCCCGTGCAGACGCTGTTTGGTTCGCCGCAAAACCCATTGTTTCAGCAGGTGAACTTTACGCCAGCCAGCCAGTAAGCCGCTTCCATAAATATTTATCCGCTGCGGTGTGCGCTTGAAACGCCACCGCATTTTTCATTTAATGGCGTCAGTGCCAACCAAAGTCATTGCCGTTGCGAACCAAAAAGGGGGCGTGGGGAAGACCACCACCGCCGTCAATCTGGCCGCCTGCCTCGCCGCCGCCGGCCAGCGGGTGCTGCTATTCGATCTGGATCCGCAGGCCAACGCGACCAGCGGCGTGGGGGTGGAAAAGGTGGCGGGCGCAAGTGCTTATCAGGTGCTGCTCGGCGAGGGCAGTCTCCTGGAGAAAATCAAGCCGACGGCGTTTGAACGCTTGGAACTCATCCCCAGCGAAGTGGATTTGTGCGCCGCCGATCTGGAATTGGCCCGGCTCGAGCATCATCTGCACCGGGTGGCGCAGGCGCTCCAATCCGTGCGTGACAGCGGCCGCTTCGATCTGGTGTTGGTGGATTGCCCGCCGTCCTTGGGCATTTTGTCGCTGAACGCCTTTGCGGCCTGCGACGGCATCCTGGTGCCGCTGCAATGCGAATATTACGCGCTGGAAGGCATCTCGATGATGAACCAAGTGCTGGACCAGTTGCGCGGCGCCCACGTCAACCCGCGGCTGGAGGTTTTCGGGGTAGTGATGACCATGTTTGACGGCCGCACCAAGCTGTCCAACGAGGTGGTGGAGGAAGTGCGCAAACTGCTCGGGGCCAAGGTTTTTGAAACCGTCATTCCCCGCACGACGCGACTGGCCGAAGCGCCGAGCTTCGGCAAACCCATCATTTATTACGACAAGTACAGTTCCGGCGCGGCCGCGTATCAACTGCTGACGCAGGAAATTCTGAGCCGGTTGGGGATTGCGTAGCGTCAGACGTCACCCATTTGTGGGGTGGACAACACCGGGCAAATTGGTTCAATATTGGCGCAATGTTAAAACGCACCTTGCTGTTCGCCGCCCATCAGGCACTTGGCGCCAAACTCATCGATTTTGGCGGCTGGGAAATGCCGGTGCAATACACCAGCATCTCGGACGAGCATCTCGCCGTCCGCAAAGCCGCCGGCATCTTCGACATTTCACACATGGGTGAAGTCACCGTCAGCGGTCCGGGGGCACTGGACTTTCTCAATCGCACGCTCACCAATGATATTCGCAAACTGTCTCCCGGTCAGGGCCAGTACACGCTCCTGTGCAACGCACAGGGCGGCGTGATTGACGATCTCTACGCCTACCGGTTGGCGCCGGAGGCCTTCTTTCTGATCATCAACGCCTCGCGCATCGCCACGGACGTGGCGTGGCTCCAGGCGCAGGCGGCGAAGTGGTCCGGCGGGCAGTTGAATCTCACGGACGCCTCGCACCATTATGCGGCCATCGCCGTGCAAGGCCCAAAGGTGCGCTCCTTCATCGACGCATGCATCCCCGGCGCGTCCGAGGCGGTGATGCCGGTGAGCGCGGTGAGCGCTCTGAAGAAGAACCAGCTCGCCGGGTTCCCGTTTGAGAAATCCAACGTGCTGGTGGCTTGCACCGGCTACACGGGCGAGGACGGCTTTGAAATCCTGGGCCCGGAGGCGGCCGCGCGACCGCTCTGGGACAAGCTGCTGGCGGTGGGTGCGGCAGCGGGCATCAAACCTTGCGGCCTGGGCGCGCGCGACACGTTGCGCACGGAAGTCTGCTATCCGCTTTACGGCCATGAACTGGATGAACAGACCACCCCGATCGAGGCCGGGCTCGGTTTTTTCGTGGCGCTGGACAAGGGCGAGTTTAATGGCCGGGCCGTGCTGGCGGCGCAACAGGCCAGCCTGCGTCCGGAGGCTCCCGCCGGGCAAGTAGGCGGCATCAAGAAAAAGCTGGTGGCATTCAAGATGACCGATAAGTCCGCGCCGCCCCGACCGCATTATCCCATCTGGGTTCAGGGTGAGAAGGCGGGTGTGGTCACCAGCGGTACGCAAAGCCCGTCGCTGAACCTGGGCATCGGGCTGGGCTATGTGCCGGCGGAAAGCGCGAAGGTGGGCACGCCCTTGGAAATTGAGATTCGCGGCAAACGTTGTGCCGCCGTGGTGGTGCCCAAGCCGTTTTATCGGCCGACGAAGGCGTGAGGGGGTGAACGCGAAGCCCGAAGTGCGAAATCCGAGATCCGAAAGAAGCCAAAAATCCGAATGCCGAAATGAGTTTTTCACCCCTGCTGGAAAAGTGCGGGTGGGTTCTCTGAGCAACCATCAGATGCGGGATGCGGGATTCGGGGTGCGGCGTGAAGTGGTCGCTTGGTTTCAATCCCAAAGGGATTGCGTCCTCCAGCCCAAGGTTGGCGAGGTGACGAGCCTACCTTGGGTCAGCAGGCAGCCAAGATTTCAACCGCAACGCGGTGGTGGCCCAGGTCGCGAGGTGCAGGGACCGGAATGGCCGCAACCGTACTGCGGTTGAAAATGTGCGCCGGCCGATGACCGACGCAACCATACTCTCTGTGTGAAAAAAGGCTCTCTATGAACCGCAAGCCCGCTGGGTGCAATTTGGCAATCTCGCAGCCTCGCGCAAGCCTGCCGACTGCCAGTCGGCGACACAGCAGACTGACAGTCTGCGTTACCACTCTGCTGGCCATGTGGATACTCGCGCTGCCGGCGCTGGCGCAGGAAACCGAGGTGCAGTTTCTCTCCGGCCACGGCAAGGATGACGCCGTACCATGGAAATTTCTTTGCACTAGCGGCGCCAACTCGGGACGCTGGACCAACCTGCCGGTGCCCGCGCAGTGGGATGTGCAGGGTTTTGGCACCGTGCCTTATCAAAAGGACCTGACCAACGCCTTCGACGAAAAGGGACTGTACGCGCATGAATTTACCGTGCCCGCCGGCTGGTCGGGGCGCAGGATTTTCCTCGTCTTCGAGGGGGTGATGACCGACACCGAGGCGAGGCTGAACGACCAGTCCGTCGGGCCGGTGCATCAAGGCGGCTTTTATTGCTTCAAATACGAAGTCACGCCGCTCGTGAAATGGGGCGGCACGAATCGGCTGGAAGTCACCGTGGCCAAGCACTCGGCCACCGCATCCATCAACAACGCCGAGCGCACTGCGGACTATGGGGTGTTTGGCGGCATTTACCGGCCGGTGTACCTCGAAGCGGTGCCGCCGCAATGCATTGAGCAGGTGGCGATTGATGCGAAGGCGGATGGCAGGTTTGCAGCGGACCTTGCTTTGGGTGGCCTTACCAACGCCGATGAAGTTGAGGCCCAGATCCAAACGCTGGAGGGGAAAGATGTGGGTGCGGCGTTTGCGGCAAGCTTGGACGGGAGCCCCGGGCCCCAACCCGGCGCGGTGCAAAATGCCGACACCAACGCGCCGGGTCGGAGACCGACGCTGCGCCTCCGGATGGCCATCCCCTCCCCCCGACTGTGGACGGCCGAGACGCCCAACCTGTATCAGGCCGAGTTTCGCTTGAAACAAAAAGGCCTGGTCCTGCATCAAGTGCGGCAGCGGTTTGGCTTCCGCACGCTGGAGGTCCGCGACGGCGACGGACTTTACGTCAACGGCCACAAAGTCATTTTGAAGGGCGCCAACCGCCATTGGTTCTGGCCGGATTCCGGCCGCTGCCTGAGCGAAGCCGTGCAGCGGCTGGACATCAACACTCTGAAAAACGCCAACATGAACGCGGTCCGGAGGTCCCAATATCCGCCGGATGCGCAGTTCCTGGATTTGTGCGATGAGCTGGGCCTCTATGTTTTGGACGACCTCGCCGGCTGGCAACAGCATTATGACGACGAGGTGGGCCGGAAGCTCGTGCCGGAAATGGTGGTGCGGGATGTGAATCATCCGTGCATTCTGTTTTGGGACAACGGGAACGAAGGCGGCTTGAACACGAATTTGGACAAGCTGTTTCGGCAGTGCGAAGGCAGTTATTACGCCATCAAGGAAATCTGGTCACCGATTCAAGTCACGCGCGCCTCGAACGTGGTTTTTGAGGTGGAAAATCATTTCGATTTCACCGACACACGCGACTGCCGATTCACCTGGCAACTGCGGAACTTTGCGACGCCGCTGATGACCAACACGTCGTTTAATGTGCTGCGCGCGGGGGTGCTGGAGTCGCCCGCCATTCCGCCGGGCGAAACCGGGATCATCAAACTCAGCGCGGCGGCGTCCAAGAACGCCGATGCGCTGGCCCTGCGCGTGGCGGATCCGTTCGGGCGCGAATTGTGGACCTGGGTGTGGCGGCTGCGGTCTGGAGACACCTACCGACTCACGCAGGAACCCGCCTTGCACCATGCCATACCGGCGATGACCAACGGCGTCATCACGATCACGGCGGGCGAACTGACCGCGAGTTTCAGCCCAGACACGGGCCTGCTGCTGGGCGTGCGCCGCGGCACGCAGACCTTTTCGCTCACCAACGGGCCGCGCCTGGCGATGGGCAGCGCCAAACTGCGGCAGCTTCATTTTGATGATGACGGCCCCGATGCGTTTGTCTCGGCCAAGTTTGACGGCGATTTGAAATCCGTACTCTGGCGGGTCAACGGCAACGGCTGGATCAACTGCAATTACACCTATACCGCCGAAGGGACGAATGATTTTTTCGGGGTGTTGTTTGACTACCCGGAACAACTGGTCACGCACAAGCGCTGGCTGGGCGGCGGCCCGAATCGGGTGTGGAAAAACCGGCTGCGCGGGACCACTCTGGGCGTCTGGGAGGATGATTGCAACAACACCCTCGCCGGCTGGCGCGACTGGATTTATCCGGAGTTCAAAGGGTTTTTTGCGGGGGTGCATTGGCTGCAATGGGACACGGCCGAAGGGCCGATTACGGTGCTGAATAACAACGGGGTGCCCTTCATGCAGGTGCTCACGCCGGAATTTCCGCCCGCGAACCTGGTGGGCAAGGCCAAGGCGCCGGTGCCCGAGTGCGGGCTGGCATTTTTGGATGCGATTCCGCCCATCGGCAGCAAGTTCAAGGAAGCCCGGTTTGGCGGCCCGCAAGGCCAGCCGACGCTGGCGCACGGCGAATACACGGGCTCGTTGAGCTTTTATTTTGGAAAGTTGCCGTGAGCCGGGAACCGATGCTAAGCTGTTAATGGTTTAAATCCTTCCGCACGAAGAGGATCAAGCCGGCGCCAAAGGCGGCCAAGGCGAAGGCCCCGGACAGTAACAGCAGGTTTTGCAATTCTGGCTGCCACTGGCAGTCCATGCCTTGCGCGAATTGTGCGAGCACAATCCAGGGATAGCCAATGTCCTTGGTGAAAATATAAGGTCCCAACCCCACCAGGTTCTTAGTGAAATCAATAATCAAGAGACTGCCGGTGGCCACCGACACGGCGGTGCCGGGCGTGCGGATGAGCGTGGAAATGAACAGGCCAAACGCCACCAGGGCCACCAATGGAATCCAACTCAGCGCATAGCCCAGCAAAAACTCTTGCAGCACTTTGCCCCGGCCATAGACGACGCCAAACGAATCCCCCACGGCACCGAAATCATAATGCACCTTGGCCAGGGCCGCGGAAAACAGCAGCGCCGCCACGGAGATGACGAACATGTAGAGCACTCCAACCGCAGCCTTGGCGGCATATAGCTCCCAGCGATGCACCGGTGCCGCCAGCGCGGCCCGGATGGTGCCGGTGCCGGTTTCCTGGGATAAGAGCATGGCCGCGAAATTGACGATGAAAATCGGGCCCAGGTCGGTAAAGACCAATTGCATGGAAAAGGCGAGATAGCCCCAGGCATTCGTGGCGGCGGTGTTGCTCAAGCGGCCCGCCGCCAGATAGATGACCAGGCACAGCAAGCCGATGCACAAGATGCCGAAATAAGGCAGCCGGCGGCGCGCCGCCTTGGTGAGCTCGTTGCGCAAGAGCGGGAGGAACTGATTGGGGCGCGTTTTCAAAGTGCAACACCTGTTTCAGCCCGATGCAGGCTGGTGATGGAAAGAAAAAATTCTTTCAGTGTTTTTTGTTTGGGCGTGATCGCGGCGACTTGGAATCCGGCCTGGAGGAGACACTGGTTGAGCCACGCCGAATCGTCGCGGTCCAGGGTGATCTCCAGCGTGTCCGCCGTGAGGGGTTCCACTTGCCGAACCTGAGCGAGGCGGCCGAAGAATTCAGCCGCGGGCACCCGGCCCTGAAAGGTAACGCGAATAATCCGTTCATGCGGCCGCAAGAGCTCGCGGACGTTGCCGGAGGCCACCAGATGCCCTTGATTAATGACAAACACCGTGTCGCAGAACTCCTCAATTTCCGACATCAGATGACTCGAAATGAAGACGGTGAGGCCGTCGTTGCGGACTTTCTCGCGCAAGAAGGAAAGCACTTCTTGCGTGCCTTCAGGGTCCATTCCGTTGGTGGGCTCATCCAAGATCAGCAGCCGCGGCCGGCCCAGCATCGCGCGCCCAATGCCCAGTCGCTGCTTCATCCCGGTGGAATAGACTTGCACCCGGTCATGCTGCCGCGCGGCCAGCCCGATGCGCTCCAGGATTGCGTCCAGCTCGCGAGGTGACACCTGGTCCAGCAGCCGGGCGGCCAGTTCCAGGTTCTGGCGGCCGGTGAGATACTCGTAAAAGGCTGGGGATTCCACCGTAATGCCGACGGACCGGATCGCCCGCTTGAAGTCCTGCCAGAGGTCCACGCCAAAAATGCGGAGGTGACCCGCGCTGGGGCGCACCAGGCGCGGAATCATGTACAGGGTGGTACTCTTGCCGGCGCCGTTTGGGCCTAGAAAGCCAGCCATCAGCCCCGGTTTGATTTCCAGCGAGAGCTGGTTGACCGCCTGAATGCGCCCAAAGCGCTTGGACACATTTTCCAAAACCAGGGCCGGGACCGTGGCGGTTGTCATGGATTCACTTTCGGGTGGTTGGGTTGGGTCAGGAAAATAAAAATACGCGGGTCATCCAGATCGTGCGAGACAATATCGGACCGCCCATCGCCGTTAAGGTCGGCGATGTCAAAATAGCGCCGCTCGAAATATCCCGGCATCGGTATCTCAAAGGTCATGGCGGGCAGCGGCTGGAACCAGTGGCCATCGTTCGTGCTGAAAATAATCGCCCATTGGGTGGAGGAGCGCTGGACCACCAGGTCGGGGCGGCCATCGCCATTAAAATCGCCGTAAATAAACAGCGGCCATTGCCGCGAGCCGTACCAGGACAGGTTGACGGTCAGCGGGACGGAGGCCTCCGGATTATGAGAGAAAGCGCCGTGATGGAACGAACGGATCGTCAGTGCCACATCCATGCCCCGCGAGAGCGCCAGATCCACCAGACTGCTCGCGGAGACGATCATGACGTCCGGCTCGAGCAAGACCAACTCGCTGGCGCCATCGCCTCTCAGATCGGCGATGGGTGAGGCAGCTTGGGTGGAACCGACGGGGAACGGAACGCCGCGGCAATGGAGCACCTGGGTCGGCCGCTCTGGAAGCAAGCCATCCGCGCCCCGCAGAAAAACATAAACTTCCGTCCGGAACGAATCGGGGACCACCTGCCAGAGGATGAGATCGAGGCGGCCGTCCTGGTTTAAATCCACGCGAGTGAGCTGCGGCTGGTTCCACGGGCCAGCCTTTTTCATCTCTGCGAGGAGTTTCGCGAGGGTGTCGTTTTCCGCCGGTTCCCCGGCCGCCTCGTCCGGCCTTGACCGGAGAGATTGTTGGAGGTCCAGGGTATAGGACGAATTCAGGCCCAAGGTCCACGCGTTACGAGAGCCAGACCAACTGTTGCGGGTGACATTGAGGGCCATCGGCGGGCCGGAAGTCCAAGAGCGCGCTTCGTTGCGCAGATCTGCGGTAGCCCGACTCGTCACCTCGTGGCCCCGACTCGTCACCTCGTCGCCTACAGGCGGGGTTGCGGAAGCCTCGTTGCGCAGATACAGCCAGGCCTGGGTGGCTGAGATCACTGGAAGGGCGGCGTTGGTGAGAAAAGGTAACAGATTGGGCGAATCGTCATTGCCGAAGACCTGGTCGGCGTGGATCAGCGGGCGCGGTGCCGATTCAAAAACGCCGCCGGTTTGCCGGAAATAAACCAGCCCGGTGGCCGTGGAGATTAAGAGGTCGCGGTTGGTGCGGCCCGCTACTGAATAGGGGGCAATCCAAGCGGTTTGGGGCGGCAGAGCGAGGGTCTGATCCGGGGCGTTGGCGAAACCCGATGCGCGCTGGCGATAGATCAAGAGCTGCCCGGCCACTGCGTCCACGGCCAGCAAATCGCAGCGGCCGTTGTGGTCGAGATCGGCAAAACGAGCCGGCAGGGCTTTGGCCGGTAGCGTAATCGTCTGGCACAAAAAGCTGTTGGCTTCCGCCCCGAGGCTGTTGGCGGCGAGGAAGGCCAATAAACAGGCGGCGATTTCCTTAGCCGGAACGAGGTGGTTAAACCAGACTTTAACCACGGATGGACAGAGCGCGGCTGACGCCGCAACCAAATCGTCCTCGCCCTCTTCCTCGTTCTCGGAAGCAGAAAAATTCGAGGACGAGGACGAGAACGAGGAGGAAAGGATTGGCGCAAGCT
>Ga0364920_10358_pt1 | contig 10441 bp, 11 predicted proteins | sample SorcelJu500001C8_FD_206961 | JGI IMG/M metagenome (GOLD analysis project Ga0364920, IMG submission 206961) | Enriched cells from Trout Bog Lake Hypolimnion, Wisconsin, USA - BchlTB.June20.5000.01.C8 | ecosystem: Environmental > Aquatic > Freshwater > Lake > Hypolimnion/Profundal zone | place: USA...
CGCACCTGGCACTTGCAACTGGCGATTTTCTGGGTCGCCACCTCTTTTCTGGCCGCGGGCATTTTCCTCGTGCCGATGATCACGGGGCATGAACCGCGCGGCCAGGGGGTGCTTTCCTATCTGTTGCTGGGCGCGCTAGCGGTGGTCGTGTTTGGCAGCACGCGCGCCAGATCAAAGCCGAAAAAGTTGGACAGTTCCGCGCGGTAGTGTTCCCCGGCGCCGCCCAAAAGTGTCTGCATCAAAAACAGCACCGCCATGACCAGGAAAAACCAGGCACATGAGCGTTGTGCCGGCGTGAGCATCACTTCATCCGGCGGACGGAACGAAATACGCTGCTCCTCGCGTCCGTGCCAGCCGAGAAAATTCCATCGGCCAAACGCGGCCAGCAAAAGGCCAATGCCGCCCAGCAGCGCGATCAAGGAGAGCACACTCCAGAGCATGGTGTCCGCCGAGGCACTATTGCCGACGAGCGATTCGGGCGGCCAGTTGTTCGTATAGGAATAATTCTTGTGGGGCCGCAAAGCTGAGCCCGCCCAGGCCGACCAACTGAAGAAAGCGGTGAGCTGCCGGATTTGTTCCGGGTCGGTGATCGCCTTGGGACGCAGACCGAATTTCGTCGTGGGCGTCCCGAAAAAATCCGCGTAATAGGCCGTCATTCTCTCGAAAGCGTCGGCCTGCGCGGCACTGATGGTCAACACCCCCGTCGCCGCGTCGTACCGGTTGGTTTTGAAATCACTGATGGTCTGCTGCCGCGCCGCATCGGAAGCGGAACCGCCGTAGTAGGTGGTGGTCAGTTCGGCGGCGCGATGCAGATAATCTGCCGTGTAATCCGGCCCCAGCCAGGCGCCGTGGCCGAAAATGGAGCCGTATTCCATCAATCCGTTTTTCAGGAAAATCTCCTGGCCGGCGATGATGTCCGGTCCGGTGAACAATCCCTTTCCGCTCGCATCCACTACTTGAAATGGAATCGGCGGCTCGTCGGTGTAGGTGTAATAGGCGAGCAGACCCATCACAAAAAAGCCAAAAAGCATGACCAAGGCCACGGCTTGGATCCAGCCTTTGGAGATCAATAACGGTTGGTTTGACGATTCATTCATAGCTTCCTTTCGCGCTTCGTACTGGGTTCATTGTATCTTACCGCGATATAGTTGTCAAAGTTCCTGTCAATTAAATGATGGCCTTAAAAACCAAGCCCGTGTTAAATACGTCTCCGATGCCTCGGCCCAAACAACTTGACAAGAACCAGTATGAAGCGCTGGCCGCGTTTCGTTATGCGCTGCGAAAATTCCTGCGCTTCAGCGAATCCGCCGCGCAAGCCGCCGGCATCACGCCGCAACAACATCAGGCGCTGCTGGCCATCAAGGGATTCCCGGGACGTGACCAGGTCACCGTGGGCGAGTTGGCGGAACGATTACAGCTTCGCCACCACAGTGTGGTCGGTTTGATTGACCGGCTCGTATTGGAACAATTGGTGGCCCGCGCACCGTCACATACAGACCGGCGGCAAGTGCTGATCGAGCTCACCCGAGGTGGCGATGAAATGCTCGAAAGGCTTTCGGCCTTGCACCAGGAACAACTCGAACGCATCGGCCCTGAACTCAGTCGCTTGCTCGAACGGTTGGGGGGGAGGAGGCATGACTGAATGCGAGATGATTTTGGTCGGTGAATCCGCACTCCACCCATTCGCAATATTACAGCCCTGAGAAAAACCGCTGTGCCCCCTCGGAAATCAACGCCACTGCGTCCTCATTGGAAAGCCGGTCGGTGTTGATCTTCTGAAGCGACCGCGCCAACTGCCCGGCGATTTCCGGGGCTCCGGCTCCGCTTTGATGTGCAATGGTGATGGCAGGGTTCAACCGGCGCCGGCGTCCAGAGAGTGATGGTTCTTGCCGATCCCGAAATTGGCTGACGAAGTTGGCTCCAGCCTTATCCAGCGAAGTTTGTGTACTCATACGTTTGATATTTCATTGATCTTCCACACACACCATATATCGCCTTACGATATAGTCAACCGAATTGCCGGTTCATTCGGCTTGCCAGGTTTTGGCCAATCGCGTGAGTGCCGCTGCACGTTCCAAAAGCGCGGGATTGGAATGGTGGAAACCGCTGCAGAGGGGGTGGGGTGCAAGCTTGCCGCGATTAAGACGCGGCAGCTCACTATCAAGCTGGGAGTTGAACTTGACAGGGCGGGTCGCGTGAAAGTGAACCCCGACCTCAGCGTACCCGGCCACCCGGAAGTTTTTGCCATCGGCGACATCGCGCTGGTGCTCGGAGCAGACGGCAAACCGGTTCCCGGCGTTTCACCGGCGGCGATGCAAATGGCCAGACACACCGCACGGCTGATTGAAAATGAGCTGGTGTTGGCCGGAAAATCCCCGCGACCGCCGTTTCAATATCGGGACAAAGGTTCGATGGCGACGATTGGCCGCTCCGCCGCAGTGGCGAAGCTGGGGCGGCTCGAGTTCTCCGGCTTTCCTGCGTGACTAGCTTGGTTGGGCGTGCATCTGATTTTCCTCATCGGTTTCCGCAACAAGCTGGCGGTGCTGTTGCAATGGGCTTACGCTTACTTCACCTACAAACGCGGCGCGCGCATTATCACCGGTCTTGCGGACGACGCCAACCGATGAAGGGCCGCTTCTTGTCCTGGATCCCGGGCGCGCTCGTTTGGATGATTTTCCGCATTACTGGCGTCGCTTTACTTTGGTCCGCCGAGCGCGACTGAAAAATTCCTGCCTTCCCAGCGCTGGGCTTCCTTCCAGAAGAATGTGAACTCGATCACTGAACCATCAGGCATGGTTTTGGTCGGAAAATCTGCAAACCATAAATCGAGCGCTGCGATGCCGGCGGTGTCCGATTTCCTGATGGTCTTCCAATGATCAGTGGACCACACCACCGTCGCCTCGGTCGCAAGAATAAGGCGCAGAATTTTTCCGGTTAGCACCTGGCGGAGCGGATGGCGCAAGGTCCAAATTTCGTGCCGGCTCTCGACCGGAGCGGCGACGTAGCGCTGGAACGCTGGTTCGATTCGATCAAAACAAACACCGTCGTGCGCGCTGCGCACGAGGGAAATATATTCCGCATGAGACCAGCACAGCGGCATGGCCGCGCCGGTTGGCCGTCCGCATTGCTGGCCGCCCTTCGGCAAATCATCGGCGTCCCAGAGCTGTTCGGACAACAGCCCTCCCGCGTTGGTGAACTCTTCCAATGCCCTGATGAACGGCAGCGGGTCGTGTCCGGCGGCCAGTTCGTAATGACCCCGCTCGCCGGTCAAAATCGGCCACGCGTGGCCGACGCCTGTCCCGTCGAATGCGCGGCCGTCTTCTTTTTGTCCATAACCATCGTGATTGTAGCGACGCCAGCCAGGGCCTTGCGGCAGGTCGCGCTTGAGCACCCGATCAATGACCGTGACCGAATCACGCACGATGGGATCGTTCGCAGCACGTATTCCGAGCCGCACCAATTGAAGGAAGTCGCCGCCGACAACGTTCCGTGCCGGATGCATCCCTCCGCCGTTGCTGATTTGAATCATCGTTGCATTCGGATTGGCGTGAGGGTCGGGCGTCCGCGGATCGGTTGGATTGATGCGGAGGTAGTGATGCGGCAAACCTTCCACCAACTCACCGCGCGTCGTGACGGTCCATGCTTCGAGATGCGCGGCCAACCAGTCGGCATAGGCAAAAATAAAATCCGTCGTGGACGTGTGAGATTTTATCCTGGCAAATTCCGCAGCGCAAACCAGGCCGGCAATGACCGTGGCAAGCGTCGAAGGCGAGTATCCGGCGTTTTCTTCCCAGCGTTCCTGCGCAGTCACCGGTCCTTGGCGGATGAGACAGGCGGCAGCCCGCAAAATCATGACGCACGGATCGAACAGTCCCAGACCGACACCTTCGCGTTGCAAGCGCCAAGCCAGCAGGATGGGAGCGGCAATTTCATCGAGTTGCATACCCGACCAATACGCGGCGCCGTTGATCCAGCTATTTTGAGGAAAGCTGCCATCAGCGTGTTGGATGGCGGCCAGCCACATCAACGCGCGCAACGGTGTGCCGCGCTGGCCAGACGCCAGCAAAGCAGTCGCGCTCTGCACCAAATCACGCGTCCAGACCAAATGGTAACCTCCCAGATCGTGGTCGTCTTTGGTTTCGCCCCACGGGATGCTCATGGAAGCCACGAGCGCGCCTTCAAAGATTTTGTCTTCATGTGCCAGCAACACACAGCGGCTCAACCGATAGATGTGGCCACCGTGAGCGGTCTGTGGGGCAAAATCAAATTCGGGGTTGACCACCGTGCGTTGCCACTGGCGGACATAATTTTCGCGCTGCGCCTCAAACGGATCGGCCAGCGATTGCAGCAGCTTCGCACCCGTGCTTTGGCAACTGCCGCCCAGAGCGATGCCGATGGTGAATTCGTGCCGGTGCTGGAGATCAATTTCGCCGGTCAAGGCAATGTTCCCATTTTCGGCGGCGCAGAATTCCCAGTCCATTTTGAAATTCTCCATCAAGTCCCGCCAGCCGTCGCTGGCGCCGACATAACCGACGGAGCGGCGGGAAAAGCCCGCACTGCATCCCATCACCAGATGTGTGTCGCCGCGTTCGGCCCGGAGGAGTTTGAGACCGCTGATTTCAGAACACCAACCAGAGTTACCCGCGCCGTGACGGGCAAGGTGCGGAGCGAGCAGGGCGTAAAGTTTCAATTTGCCGCGCAACGATTTATCGAGCACTTCGAGTTTGGCATGCACCAGCAGCACCGACCGGTGCGGATCGGTGAGTACTTGCTTTACGAGCCGGTAACGGCCGTTGCGTTCCGAATTGGTGAGCCGATAAAAAGGACAGTCGCGTTCCGGGTATTCAAGCTTGTGATTCAGATCGCGTTTTTCCTCGTGACAAAAGGTTTCGCCGTCGCTGATGAGGAATTGAAAATCGCGGGTGTTGGGTTGATCCACATGGGGATAATAAATTTCGTTCACGATGCCGTGGCTCAACGTGAACCAAAGCCGGCAACTCGTATGATAGGCGGTGCCCAGACCTTCTTTGGCGCTGGAGGTCCAGCGCGGTTCGATACCGGGAGCGCCAAAAGCGATTGAATTTAGAGTTGGGTTCATTTCACAGTGTCAAAAGACCTTAGGGGTTCGCATGATACGGTCGGGAAGCAGTTCCTCAAGCTGGCAGTTTAACAAATCGCCAATATGCTTGATGCTCGCGTCGGCTGGCGGGTAAGACGCCAACATCTTCGAATTCCTGGCGTAATGTCCCTGCCGCACAAAAACGGTCGTCACCCGCGAACCCCAGATCTTCTTGATCGCGGCGAGGATTCGCAACTTGTCATCCAAGATCACATAATGATCCGCCGGATACTGCGCTTCCACGTCGGCTAGCTCGCGCTCTTTATGCACGTAAATTAAAACGCTTCCATCAACCGCTGCAGAAAGTCCGGAACATTCCACTTTGCGCGGTTGGAACACGACGTCGCCATCGGTAAGCAGGACGGCGGATCCCCATTGCTTGACGCGCTCGATAACGGCAAGTGCGTTGGGGAAAAGGCGGCTGGCAAAGGGGTAGTTTATGAGAAAATGTGAAACGGCCAGCAGGCCCAGGTCGTGCGGATACTCGCTGCGGCAACGCTGCAAGGCCCCCAAATAATCAGCGTAACCAAGCCGGGTTCGTAATTGCTCAAAAATGGCCCAGTAACACCGCGCTCGTTTGAGGCCGACCTCGCGCTTGAGATATTTGGTGAGGTCAGTGATAACACGGTCATTGTCGAGCAGCGTGTTGTCCACATCGAACAGGAACACAACTTTGGTGCGGTCCGTTTTTTTTGAAGTCTTCCGGTTCATCTCACTAATGGTCTAATTTCTCCATGCTTGGTTGCATGGGTTTTTTTGTCAGTCGGTAGCGACCAACTATGACCTTGGGACAGCAACCGCTGGGCATCTTCCGGTCCCCAAGTGCCGGCGCTATAATTCGGAAAATCACTCGGCAAAGCGGCCTGCCACGCTTCCAGCACCGGCATCACCAATTGCCAGGCGGCTTCCACCTGATCGGCGCGCATAAAGAGCGTGGCGTCGCCTTTCATGACATCCCACAACAGCGTCTCATAAGCGTCGGGCGAAGGTGCCGCGAAGCTCTTGCGAATTTCGTCGGCTTGGAAGGAGACCATCGGCTCCATGGCCACGAGACAGAGCAATTGCATCAGATGATTCTGCACCATGTCGCGCAAGGCCCCGGCGTGGTCGTAATAACCGCCGCGGTGCTCGACGCCAACGGTTTCGGCGACGGTGATGGTTACATAGTCAATGTAGCGGCGGTTCCAGAGGGGCTCGAACAGCGGATTAGCAAAACGAAAGGCCAGGATGTTCTGCACCGTTTCCTTGCCGAGATAGTGATCAATCCGAAAGATCTGGGACTCGTCAAAACTGGCGGCGAGAATGGCGTTCAAAGCGCGCGCCGATTCCAAGTCGTAGCCGATCGGCTTCTCGATCACGATCCGCGACCATTGGCAATCGCGCGCCAATCCGGCTTGGCCGAGATACTTTGGGATTTCACCGAACCTGCTTGGCGGCGTGGCCATGTAAAAAATGCGCCGGGCTTTGGTCGCCCACTGTGTTTCCAACTTCGCGCATTGACCACCCAAGGCCGCGTAGGTGGAGGGTTGTTTGAAATCGCCTTGCTGGTAATGGATATGGTGCGCGAACTGGGTCCACGCGGCGGTCTTGGCCTTGCCGAAACGGGAGAATTGATTGACGCCATCGTGCAATCGGCGGCGCAGCGCATACTCACCGAGTTTGATGCGGTCCACTGCGATGATTGCGAACTGTGGGGGCTGGCTGCGGTCCTGCGCGAGGTCGAACAAAGCGGGAACGAGTTTCCGCCAAGTCAGGTCACCAGCTCCACCAAAAATGACGAACACCGTCGGTTCGAGCTGGTCGGTCTGCTTCATTTGGTTCATTTCGCTTCCCATTCCGTGTGAAAAGTGCCCTGCGCGTCAATCCGCTCATAAGTATGCGCTCCAAAATAATCGCGCTGGGCCTGCACCAAATTCGCTGGCAGCCAGGCGCTGCGATAGGCGTCAAAATAACCCAACGACACCATCAGCCCCGGAATTGGCACGCCGGACTCCACCGCCTTACACACCACCTGGCGCAAATCTTCCTGATGCTCGATTAACTTGCGCGACAGATTGGCGTCCAGCAGCAGATTCGGCAGGTCGCGCCTCGCGCGAAACGTCGCACCAATGCCTTCCAGCAAGGCGGCGCGGATGATGCAGCCGCCGCGCCAGATGCGAGCAATCGCTTCGAGATTGAGATGATACTGGTATTTTTCTGAAGCCGCCCTCAACAACGCCATTCCTTGTGCGTAGGTGATCATCATTGCGGCAAAAAGCGCGCGACCCAGTTGCGCGACAAAGGGATCACTTCCGCCAGTGAACCGCCAAATGGGGCGCTGAAAAACCGCATCGGCTTGTTCGCGTTCTTTCACGAAAACGGATAAATTCCGCAGTGCGACCGCCACGTCAATGGTTGGAATCGGCACCTGCAGTTCCATCGCGCTTAGTGAGGTCCACATGCCCGTGCCCTTCTGTTTGGCCACGTCGAGAATTTCGTCAATCAGCCGCTTCCCGGTCTTCTCGTCCGGTTTGGAGAAAATCTGTTCAGCACGAGATTGCGCCCCATGACGCCCAAACCGACCATGCCGATTTCGTATTCTTGTGTCTTCATTTATCAAGCTCCAGTTGGACATTTCCGGCCCATTAGCTTCATAGCACATTCGCAAACGTTGTCCACGGTGAAACCATATTCGCGCAGCACAACCTCTCCCGGAGCGGATGCGCCGAAGCGGTCCACGCCAATCACCTCACCGCCGTCGCCGACATATTTGCACCAGCCTTGCGTCGCGCCCGCTTCCACGGCAAGCCTTGCACGCACAGACGGAGGAAACCCATTTGGGTTGGCAGACCCTTTGACTATCGCACTACGATACTATAGACGCAAACAATTGCAAACGCCATGGGGTGTTTACCCCATCCCCCCATATCAGGCTTCATGAATCCAACCGCGACCGGCAGGTCGTTGAATGGCGGGCGAAACCTGACGCGTAGTGAGAAAACGGAGCGTGGCATGGCGCCCTCAAACTCGCGGTATTCAACGTCATTGGCCTCCCTGATCCTCACAGAAGACGACGCGTTGGCATATTTGATCCAATTTTTGGCATTTTCCGGACCAGCATCGTCAAGAAAGAAATCGTTACCAAGTTTGACCTGGGTCAATTCCTGGCAGCCCACTCCATGCGATACTGTTCCCATGAGCGAGAAAATCATCACGTTGGATGTTCGGGAAGACTTGCGCCACGGGCGCGAGCCGTTCTCCAAAGTCATGGGCGCCGTCGCGCAGTTGCAATCGGATGAAAGGCTGCGCCTACTCGCGCCGTTTGAACCGATGCCTCTCGTTTCTGTGCTGGGCAACCAGGGTTTTGATCACGTTTCCAAACAGCTCCACGCTGGCGATTGGGAGGTCGTGTTCACGCGGCGCCGCGGGCAAACCACCGCGTTCGTTCCGCCAGCCCGCCCACCTTGCAGCGCGGTAAGAACTGAACCGACGGAAATCATCTATGTGGATGCGCGTGGCCTCGAACCGCCACAACCCATGGTGAAAATTCTCGAAGCGCTCGCCGATTTGCCCGCCGGGGCAGAACTGCGCGCCCACACGGAGCGCAAGCCGATGCACCTTTACGCCCAGCTCGAAGAACGCGGATTTGTCGGTGAAACGGAGGAACAAAAAGATGGAAGCCATGTCACCCACATTCGCCGCTGCTGAACCCAAAGGCGCGCCGCGAAAAATCGTGCGCCCGGCGGTGACTCCAAGTCTCGCCGGCTTTCAGGCGGCTTCGGTTCGGCTGCCATTGTGCTTCGTGCTCGTCGGCGTGCTGTCACTCCTGGTGGGCGGGGGATTTTTGCTGGCACAGCCCGATTTGCTGGCGACCTACCACTACACGCCGCATGTGCTCGCGGTGACCCATTTGTTCGTGCTGGGTTTCATTTCCAGCATCGTCATGGGCGCGATGTATCAATTGGTCCCGGTCACGTTGGAAGTGCGGTTGCACTGCGAGCGGTTGGTGAAATTTCAGTTCGCCGCGCACGTCCTTGGTTTTGCGGGCGTGGTCTGGGCATTTTGGAATTTCAACTTGGCGCGCGTCGGCATCTTCGGTTCAGTACTGACCTTTGGCGTCGGACTGTTCGTCTTCAATCTCGCGCGCACTTTGGCGACGGTCAAAGGCTGGCACGCGATCAAATGCGGCATCGCGTCGGCATTATTCTGGCTGTCGGCCACCGTGCTGGCCGGGCTGTTGCTGGTCGCCACCAAATTCTGGGGTTTTAGCCCGTTCCTGCCGCTGGCGGCGATGCACGCTCATGCGCACCTCGGCGTTATCGGCGCATTCGTCCTGATGATCGTTACGGTGAGCTACAAGCTCCTGCCGATGTTCACGCTCAGCGAACTCCAAAGTGAACGTCGCGCCTGGTGGTCCGTGACCTTGCTGAATTTGGGCCTGCTCGGCGCATTCGCCGCCATCTTGTGGCAAAGCCCATTGAAGTTTGCGTTTGCTGCTGTGATAGTCGTCGCGCTCATGATTTATGGCTGGGAAATATTCGCCATCCTCCGCGCCCGCAACCGCCGGACATTGGACTGGGGGATGAAATATTTCCTGACCGCCATCGCGCTGCTGATTCCACTGTCTGCCGTGGCGCTAGTGTTGTCCTGGTCTCGGCTGCCGATGACGGCTTTCACGATGCAGTTGGAAAATGTCTATGGCCTGATCGCACTTCTCGGCCTGGTCGGGTTGGCGATTCTGGGGATGCTTTACAAAATCGTGCCCTTTCTCGTGTGGTTTCACAGCTACAGCCGGCAAATCGGCCGAGCAAAAGTGCCGGCGCTGGCGGACATGTACTCCGTGCCGCTGCAAATCGCGGGCTACTGGACCTATCTGGCCGGACTCGTCGTGTCGGGCGCGGCGACCGCGTGGTCGCACGAAACCGGGATCCGGTGGGGTTGCGGTCTGCTGGCGTTGAGTCTCGGAATTTTTGCCCTGAACATGGCAAAGATTCTCGCGCATTTCGTCCGTCCAAAAATTGAAGCGTTCACCAAAAAAGCATCTACTCCCGCAAAAACATTATGACCACGTCCCCCCTCACTGATGAACTCGTCCTGGAAACCTTGCGCCAGGTGATTGACCCGGAACTCGGGGTCAACATCGTGGATCTCGGCCTCATTTATCGCTTCGCCCATGCCGCTGGGAAGTTGACCGTGACCATGACGCTCACCACGCCGGGCTGCCCAATGCATGACAGCATTGCCGAGGGCGTGAAAAACATTCTGCTCGGACTCGAAGGCGTCACCGACGCCGAGGTCGAAGTCGTTTGGGATCCGCCGTGGCATCCCTCGATGATGACGCAA
>Ga0364920_10369_pt1 | contig 10180 bp, 9 predicted proteins | sample SorcelJu500001C8_FD_206961 | JGI IMG/M metagenome (GOLD analysis project Ga0364920, IMG submission 206961) | Enriched cells from Trout Bog Lake Hypolimnion, Wisconsin, USA - BchlTB.June20.5000.01.C8 | ecosystem: Environmental > Aquatic > Freshwater > Lake > Hypolimnion/Profundal zone | place: USA...
GCTATAAATTTCGGGCCAGGGTGGAAAAATAAAGACCAATGAGTTATATCGATACTGTTGAGCTGATTGAGTGGTTTTTGCGGTTGTTTTTCCACAAAATCGTTTGGAGTAGCCCACCAGATCTGGAATACCTCGATCAAAGAAAACAAGCATATTGATCGGCAACATCCTTTGGAAGTCTGCAATGGACTGTTCGAGCATTAAATCACGAAAAGCATCTCTGTTTCCTGTATGGGTTGCATCACCGGCGATAGCACGTTGTGCTTTGATAATTTCGCGAGCCACTTCAGGTACAATAAAATAACCCCGTTTATTTAATTCATCTAATACGGATGTTTTCCCAGATCCTGGACCACCAGTAAAAATAAAAAAATTGCTCTTGTTTATTGGTTTGTTCATATATGCATTAACTTCATAGGTGTTTTTCCATAATAATGGTTCGCTCGTCGCCATAGTACTCATCTCGTAATGCATTATATCCCAGCTTACGATAGAAGCTTTCTGCAGTAAGTATCGCCATTTTATTAAATAGCACACAAAACATCCAATCCAGGTTAACAAGTAAATGACAAATTAAATCCACTCCGTATAAATTTAGATTTATAATTTGGGGCACCACTGGGGCATTATTTTAAAATTCCGGGGCTTTTTTGGGGCATTCTGGGGACAATGAAAGGCCATGAAAAACAACCTCTCATGGAATGTAACTTGATGATTATCAATGGTTTTTAGTAGCCTTTGATGGTCTTTTGTGGTCTTAAATATTGGTGGGGCGGCGGCTATTTAATTGATTACTCAAGTAGTTGTATTTAAATAATTATTTTTCAATATAGTAAAAATATACCCCCAAATGTACCCCCATCACTAACCGCTTACTCGGTAGGGAATGATTTTTATTTCTATAAAAGGCATATGTAATACCATTTACTTACATTCTTGCGGGAACTTCTAAACCCAAAATACTAAAGATTAAAATCATTTGCTTTAATGTTAAGGCTGACATTGCTAAGCGCGAATTACGAATTTCTACATTCTCTTCTGTCAAAACATTACACGTGGCATAAAAACGGTTGTAAGCTGAGGCAAGTTCAAAAGCAAAATCACACAAGTGATGAGGTTCAAATTTATTATAAGCAGTGCTGATGGCTTTGGGTAGCCTGGTAAATGTTAATTGAAGATTCTCTTCTAATAAATTTACGGCGGGTAAAATCTTTAGATCGTTTTGATTAAGGTTACCAGCTTTTTGAAGCATGGATTTTATACGTACCGCTGAATATAAAAGATAGGGGCCTGTTTTACCTTCAAATTGTGAGGCAACATTTAAATCAAATATATAATCAGAGATTCTAGGGTTTGATAAGTCGGCAATTTTTAATGTAGATAAGGCAATTTTGTTAACTATGTCATTTTTTAAATTCTCGTCTATATCATTATTATTAAAACGAGAGCCAGCGTTAACTTTGGCTTCTTTAATTAAATTCTTCAGGCTCATAGTTCCGCCACCACGGGTCTTGAATGGTTTACCGTCCGAACCATTGACCGTGCCAAAACCTACGTGCTCTAAAATTACAGAATCAGCCAGTTGGCATTTTTTTGCTGCTTGAAACACTTGCTTGAAATGAAGAGACTGGCGCTTATCTACTACATATAAAATTAAATCTGGATTAATAATATTTACTCTTTCAACTATAGTCGCTAAATCTGTTGTGCCGTACATAAAAGCCCCATCAGACTTTTTTAATATTAAAGGAGGCATATCTTCCTCTAATTCAATTATAGTTGCGCCATTGCTTTCTACGGCAATTTTATCTTCTATCAGCGTTTCAATTAACCTCTCTGCCAGATCATGAACGGCGCTTTCCCCATTCCATAAATCAAATGTAACGCCTAGTTCATTAAAGTCTTTTTTTAATGACTCGATTGAAATATTGGCAAAATGAGTCCATAAAGCCACTAAACCTCTTTTCTTCTTTTGGAGTTCTAAGGTGGATGTTCTGGCTTTTTGCATTTCTATTTCATCGGCTTTACATAAAGCTGCAGCTTGAGGATAGAGAGCCGATAGTTCATCCACAGTGACAGGCGATGAATCGGGGTAATCATTTTCAAAGGCGTCATTAAAATAGTCTGCTTCAGGCATCTTCTTTTTCATAGCTTCAATCAGCATACCCATTTGTGTGCCCCAATCGCCCAAATGAATATCACTTATTACTTCATCACCACAAAATCGATATAAACGCTGTAAACAATCCCCAATTACAGTAGATCTGATATGACCTACATGCATTGGCTTAGCAATGTTAGGGCCACCAAAATCAATAACCACTTTCTTTTTATTAACAACAATAGGACAACCAGAACGATGATCCAAAACCAGTTGATTGCACCAATCTGCTAAATAATCAGATGAGACTGAGAAATTTATAAATCCTGGACGGGCAATGTTAATATTGGTGAACCATTCATTTTTAGAAATAAGTTCGACAATATTATTTGCGATTTCCAAAGGATTTTTACCAACTTCCTTTGCTAAAGACATAGCGGCATTGCATTGAAAGTGTCCTAATTCAGGACGAGACGATAATACAACTTTTGCATGCTGGGTATTGTAGCCAAGCATTTCAAATGCATTTTGGAAAATCTGATTAATCTTATCATCAAACAATTCGCTCATATTTCTCTCTTTATTTCTTACAAGTATTATTTACTACAATATATCTGTGAGATAACTACTGTATAAATATTTAATTCTTAGGGTAACAAAAGATACATTTGTCTCATTTACATGTTTCCTAAGCCCTTATCCTAATTCTTTTGAGCATTTACCTTAAAGATATTTGGAAACAATTAGCGTTTACTTGGCTGACACTCAGTCCAAAAAAGAAATCACCCTTTTGCTGAGATCCGCAATCACATCGATTGCCTTATCATAATCAACAGCTAAATCTGGATTGAACACCATATTTTCAATAAAATCTTGATATCGGTCTCCCCATAAAGGCTTGGTGCGTAGAAGATCAAGGGAGCGTTTAATCTCCTCTGCCGGGTTAGCTGCATATTCAGGGTTTTGATTTTTAAATTGCAGTGCATCGTTTAAAACGACTTCTTTAGCCAGCATTAAAAAATCATCAGTAATAGGTTCGGCTGATTCGATGGCATTGAGATCATAAACGTGACGAATCAAAGATTGGTCATCGTAATGATATCCTCGTTCAATGGCGATAATGCGTCGAGTTAATCCCACCCATTTTTCAATGGCTGTTTCATGAGCAGATACGCATAAGGTTTCACTTTCAGGCAATAAATGTAAATTTGGAATAACTTCTTCCATTAATGTCTTAACCGAACGATTCACCACATCGCGCCGAATATTGGATAAAGTAAATTCAAACAGTATATGGGGTCTTAGATTCTCATTGAGAATAAACGCTGATGGGTAAGTAAATTCGATACGTGAATACTTCCCCTCATTACGTACTACTGGATCACTTGCTATAAGATTGGGAATTATAAAGCGTTCTTGAAGCTCCAGACGAAAAGCCTTCAATTCTTTTAACATATACGACTTACTAAAATCATTCGTTGCAGCTTTACGCTGAATTTTAAAATCCACATCTTCTGACATACGCTGAACAATTTTATGTGCTTTAGCTAAGCAAGTGCCCCCACAAAAAACTAAACGGAAATATTCATTTTCCACAGCAGAAAGAGCCTTAATCACTTGGGTAACGTAATAATCTTTTTCAATCACAGAATCATCTAAATCTAATCGCCTTCCAGTTTCTTCAATGCTTTGAAATAACAACTCATCTTGCATTAATTTTTTTCTCCATAACTAACTTCCTACCGCCATATGACAAGGTTCCTCTGTATCTGCTTTTCAATCGAACTGTCGTCCTCACTGGCACTTGCGTTGTTAATCCAGCATTATATTCTTTTGCCGCTGTACCAAGCTCCCATTTAATGCCTTTTCTAGTTAAGGCCTCTTTACAAGCCTGACCAAAACCACCTTGGATAATAGGTATATTGAGCATTTCTGATAAATATGCTTTTGCATAAACACCAGCGCCAATTTTGACCAACTTATTCTCATCCATCAAAACCTTAAAAACACGACTTATTTGACGATAAGATCCTAGATCCTCAAAATCTTGGCGCAATACTACATTGCCGCGCATTCTTTTCAAACGTCGGAGGGCTTTATATTCAATGCTATCTTGATATTCTACTCTCATAATAACTGCCAATTTAGGACTTATGATGTAATTATAGCACACATGATCGCACCGTCAATTTAGGACAAATAACAATTTAATTTTTACCGGAATCTTTTCGAACTCGGCAATTAAGTCTTACGGAATTTACTAGGTTAACAATCTTGGTATTAAAGCTTTTAATCTGGTGATAGTCGGCAAAACCTGTAGCACTTGTTCTATGCCAATTACTCGTTGCTCTGGCGTACTACAAGAACGCTCTATATTATAGACTAGCCAATTAATCCAATTCCCCAAAACACCATAAAAGGATGCTTCAAAAGATACGTTATCAATAATACCGCCAGCATGTTGATAATACGCTATCATTTTCTTAAATAAATTTTGGTTAAATTCCGTCGTAATACCGCTCCAATCTAAGCCGGCATTAACAATTTCATACGTGGGATTAAGTTTGTGTCATTTTGCACTCTAAAGCACCCACCGATTTGCGGTCTAAAGGGACCACTTTGGGCGCACAAAAATAACGTAAAAAACGCCTAATTTTTTTGTTAAAAAACCCCTATTTTGGCGTATATTTTTTCTCTGTTTCAGAGGTATTTATTTTATCACATTGTCCGCCTCTAAAGCTAATCCCATCTAAAATAACGCGATGAGCATTATGTCTCAATCTGTCTAAAGTAGCGGCAGCAAGCAATCGATTTGGAAAAGCATCCCCCCACTCACTAAAATCCAGATTGCTAGTCACAAGAGTGGAGGCATTTTCATAACGTTGAGAAATTAAATCATGAAAATCTTCATCTTGCGGAGTGTGAATGGGCCTTAATCCAAAATCATCGATAATAAGTAAGGGTACCTTAGATAACTCACTAAATTTCCTATCATAACGACCAGCAGCGCGAGCGGCTTGAAGTTCTGAGAATAATTTTGCTTGAGAAAGCCATAATACATCGATGCTTTGTCGAATAGCACAATGTGCAAGTGCCTGAGCAATGTGGCTTTTGCCTGTTCCTGTTGGACCGACGATTAAGACCGGTGATTTTTCATGAATGAATCGACACGAAGCAAGCTCTTGAATCTGCGCGCGATTAATTTTGGGATTAAAATTAAAATCAAAGCTCTCTAGCGTTTTATCACCCCTAATACAGGCACGCTTGATGCGCGCCTTAAATTTATTGTGATCCCGTCCAAGCAGCTCATCTTGTAATAACAAAGCTAAAAACTCAGGATAAGCGAGCTTTTTAGCAATTGCATCGCGATTATGCTGTGGTAAATGTTCAGCAATATGCGATAATCTTAACTGCCTAAGCAGTGTGTTTATTTCTGGCATTGGGTGTGTCATTTGTAATCTCCTCTTTAGGTTATTGAAGTAATTTTGATGTATCTCGGCAGAAGCGACCTTTCCCAGTGTAGGCTTCTGCCAGAGCATCAAATGCTTTTCTCTCAGGTAATGGCGCATACTCTACGCCTTGTTCCAGAATGGATTTCACTGTTTTGTAATAACCACTCTGAAATGACAGTGCTCGTTTACAAGCAGCATCTAGACGGGCGTTTCCGTATTTTTTCTGTAGTGCGATAATACCTTGAATGCCACGTAAATAATCCACTACAGATTCGTTCAGTAGTAGTGAGATAAGTTGTGCACAATGGGGGCCTATATGGCGTGATTGCTCAAGACACCATTGAGAATCTCGCATACAGTAAGCCAATGCATTGGGCGGTAAATGTTCGTTTAAACTGTTTTTTGTTCCAGGTTTAAATAAGCGTGGATGCACTGCAACCAACTCATGCTCTTTGTAAAGGCGTACAGTTGTTTCAGAAGCGCGTAACCACAGCTCTTGTCTTGCTAATCGAAAGGGTGCGGAATAATAACACTTGAGGAACTGCACGTGACAATTGCCATGCACTGACACTTTTTCCCAAACAGCTAACTCGGGTGGGTTATCAGGTAATGGTTTTAATAAAGGGTGCTCTGTTTCGAACAATGTGAGCGGTTTCTCATGGGTGCTGCCATGGATACGATTACCAGCTACCTCCAAAATCCAGGCTTGCAATTGCTCATTAGCATCAACTAGATTTCGAAATGTACGCAAAGGCACAAATGAATTTTTTACGTATTTTACCCCCGATTCAACACGGCCTTTTTTCTGTGGGTCACGTGGTGGACATGCAGAAATAATGAACCTATACCCTTCAGCACAATCGCCGTAAGAGCGCTGCACAACAGGATCATAGTAACAAGCTTTCGTAATGGCGCATTTGGCATTATCAATGATTATTTTTTGGGGAACTCCATTAAACCATTCAAATGCACGGCGGTGGCATCCTAACCACGTTTCCACATCTTGCCTTAATACAATTTCCGCATACATATGACGGCTCCACGCGAGGACCATCACAAATATCCAAGTCTTTGTTTCAAGCCCTGTTAACGTATCAACAAGCTTTGGGCCTGCGCCGAAATCAACTTGAGCACATTCGCCAGGTTGAAAATCTAGCATCATGGTAACAGGCACTGCACTTTCTTTTATGCGATTGACTAATCGTAAAGTCGCATAATAACTTGCTGCAAACCCATATTGACGCTGCAATGCAGAATGTATTGTGCTTGTCTGAATCCCTTGTTTAACCCATTCTTCAATTTGTGCTTTGTAAGGCGCAGCTGATGACTCCTTGGGATATTTTTGTTTTAATTTAAAACAGCTAGATAATTCTTCATCAGTCGGCAAATCACGCTCTATGTTAAGCCAACCTTGTTGTATCGCAACATCGCGGATTTGACGCAATTTCTTACGATCAGCTAATTTGGCATGTGCGATCCCACGAATGCTTTCGCCTTGACGTAATCTGAATATAATTTGACGATATTGGTACATATCAAAACTCCTATTTGACATTTTAATCTTCTCCTTAAGTTAGTTACTCAAGAATAAAATTACTCTGTCAGTTGAGCGTTTGATACGTTATTAGGTGGTCCCTTTGATCCGCAAATCAGGTGGTCCCATTATGGTGCAAATCTAGTGGTCCCTTTAATGTGCAACTCGGGTGGTCCCATTATTTCCGCAACTCAAATGGTCCCTTTAGCGTGCAAATTAACAGTTTGCGAGCAGATTCCCAATCAATGAGCAGTGGATTGCTCTCCTCATCCCATAAAACATTTTTTTGATCTAAATCTCCATGACTTACCACAAAGTGTTTTTTTAGAATTTCTATTGCTTGATGATAAATAGTATTTGCTTCTAATAGGGTAGAGAGATTATTGTTCAATAGTTCATAAAATGGACACTGGTATTCATTAGCCTTTTTAACTAATTCAATAAGGTGCTCATTAGCATGAATATCAAATTGAGGCGATAAAATTTCTGGAACATTTAAATTAATGTCGTGCATGCGCGCTAAAATTACCGGAATTTGGAGGGCTTGCGGTTCTGATATGGCATCTTTATCAAGCGTTTTAGCAATAGCCCATGGATAAACTAAAAATCCCAAATCGTCTATCATCAGCAGATACTGATTGGAGCGCTCAATGGCGCAGACTGCTGAAATGCCCTTTTGAATAAAACGAGAAGCAATTTTTTCTGTCAGATTATAATTTTCAATAATGCCTTTATCATTAAGATCGATATTTTCAGATAGCTGCTTAACTGCATAAATACCCGTCTCATTATCGAAGCACCACATTGTATGAAGTAATCCACCATAAACTCGCTCAGGCTGTTTTAGGATTGCACCCAGATGAAAATGATCACAGATTGCTTCTACTTGATTAGAATTCATCTTAATCTCATACCTCACTCAATACTTGTTCAATCATTCGTCTGGCTAACTTTGCCAAAACAGGATTTGAGTTTTTATAATAAGGCAACATAATAAGCGCTATTGATAGAGCCCAACCACGTCCTCTTTCCCAAGTATCATCATCAATGTGGTCTAGATTTTCTCTAAATATTCTTCTTGAGCTGGCGTTAAGTAAGCTCCAGGCAATAACAAGATCACAAGCAGGGTCACCTATACCAACGTCAGAAAAATCAATTACCGCACTTAGCCTATGATTTTGAACCAAAATATTTCCAGGTAAAAAGTCTCCATGCACCCATAATGGATCTTTACTCCAATAGGGAATATTCGATAAGTGATCCCATAATAAAGTGGTTGATTGAATATCTATTTCACCTTCTAACTCGCTTAACGCTTTTCTTGTTTCTTCATCAAGAGCTTTAGTTTTTAAAGGAATGCCACGGCGAGAAAAAGGACCATTTGCTAATTCTATAGTGTGCAACTCATTCAAAAATACAGCTAAATCCTTAGCGAGTAACACATACTCGTTCTCTTCTTCAAAATCTGGATTATCTCCCTCATTCCATTTGGTTATAGTCCAAAGCCAAGGATAGTTATTGCTAGGCTCACCTTTAAATAAAGGTTCAGAAATAGGCGTGTTAAGAAGCTTGGCAATTTTAGGTAACCATTCCCATTCTTTATTAATATTTTTATCAATACTACCTGGCGACCATTCAATCCGAGGAAGCCGAACCACATATTCATTACCCAATCGAAATAAAGCGTTATCCGTGCCACTGGAGGCTATGGGTTTTAAAGGTAGCTTAGCCCACTGAGGACATTGATTTTTAACCAGTCCAAGCACAAGTTTCTCATCTATTTCGAGCTCGTTTTCATGCATTTTTGCCATTATTTTTTATTTCACCTTTGCTAATAATTTTTCTATTTCGTGTGTTTTTTAGTTCTATATTCCGTTGGAAGAGGGATATTAAATTTTTTACATAGCGCAAAAACATCTTTAAAATCCTTATCTTTCAGCTTATACCCTGTGTGAGATTGTACTTGATACTCAGCAGTCAGACAGTTAACTTCAATCTCATTGATACTACCAATGCCCGTAAGTGATTCAGCAGGATAAAAAATACCGCGATCTACTGGGCCATATATTCCATTACCATTATCGTCAATAGCAATAACATGGACATCAATTTCATGCCCCGCATTATCTCCTAAAACAAAATTCCAGGCACATGTATCGTCACGGCTAATCTCACGGTAACTGCGTGATTCTAATATCTGATAACATGACGATAGCTCTTTTTGTTGAATAACAATATCTAAATCTTGATGTAGGCGAGTTTCCAGCCCTAATAAGGCATCAACCCCCCATCCACCATCTAGCCAAATTTTTATCTGCGACTGCTTAAGAAAGCTGTATAATTCCAAAACATCTTCTTGGGGAAAATATTTTTCCATGATGGCCTTATAAAATTTATAATTCGCTAACTGCAATGCGGTCCAAATAATGTACAATCAAAGAGTTCACTTTATCTTTATTAAAATTTGGGCAGAATCTTGGATAATCTCTATCTAACCCATAAGACCATTTTTCTAACCGAGCATGATCATACTCAAACATATCCTCAATAATATACCCTTCTCCATAGCTTTCCTCATGATGAATGCCAACGCCACCATCATAAAGCTCACCTGATGGAAGTCGTACTGCAATGTGCCAGCATTCCTCTTTGGTTGTCATCACAAACACAATATGGGCTTTTTCTTTAAAACGACTATTCCAAGCGTCAAAGAATAACTTGGCAAATATTCCACAAGGCCCATAATTAATTCTTGGTGTTCCATCATGGAATCCCAATAACTCATTAATATCATTTTTTAAATCGGTAAGACTGGCCTGGGTTAATGCTCGAAGAATAAAGTCAGCACGCTTTTTAACTGAGACCTTTGGCATTTCCATTAAAATATAACCGCAATGATGATAAGCAGCCTTTAAAGCATCATAAGTTTTTAATGCCTCTGCAAAATCTTGTTGTCGCTCCTGATCTGTTTCATAAATCTCAACCCAAGGAGGGAAAAGAAAGACCGTTTTATTGTAACGAAAATGAGCAATAGCATCATTGGTTTTTTTGGCTACCCCCTTACAAAAAGCTTTGGAGTAACCATATAGGTCT
>Ga0364920_10046_pt1 | contig 10121 bp, 7 predicted proteins | sample SorcelJu500001C8_FD_206961 | JGI IMG/M metagenome (GOLD analysis project Ga0364920, IMG submission 206961) | Enriched cells from Trout Bog Lake Hypolimnion, Wisconsin, USA - BchlTB.June20.5000.01.C8 | ecosystem: Environmental > Aquatic > Freshwater > Lake > Hypolimnion/Profundal zone | place: USA...
GAAACGACCTGAAGATAGGTTGTTTACGTTGCTGAGGACGAAGTGCTTTTCGAGCAGTACGCCATGATGGAAGCCACTGGCGGCTGCTTTGAACCGCCAATGGCTTCTCTTTCATCGCTGGAAAGCAAAAGCACTGGCGAGCGAAGACTCACGCCAGTGGCATCTCAGCGTGATGCTCGCCTGTAAATCTGAAAATCGTGAGTTCCTCTTTCTTCGATTCAGTTTTCCCCTACCCGCCTGCATCCTCGTTTTCTTTCCCATTCGATATGATAGGGTAAGTCGCGCGCAAACCGGTTTCGGTTTGCGGTGTGTTCGAGACTCGTGTCGATCGGGATGTAGACGTCGTGAAGAATGCCTCATTGCTCGTCGTTGAGGGCGTCGAACAGGGCGCTCGCTTCGAGTTAGGAGATCGCCCCCTGGCGATGGGGCGAGATGCGCGCAATGACATCCGCATTCTCGACAGCGAGGTTTCAAGAAATCACGCGACAATTCAACGCGTTAAAGACGATTTTGTGCTGACAGATCGTAACAGCTCCAACGGGACAAGGGTCAACGGTGTGACGATCCGCTCGCACGCGTTGGTCGACGGCGATCAGATTCAACTCGGCAATACATTGTTGTTGTTCAGCGATGCTTCACGCGATGGATGGAAGGATAACGCGGCGGACCGAGTCAATTTATTGCGGCGTCACGATCCTGCCGATCGATCGAGCATCGTTACCCACATGGGACAGGAACTCGTCGAGGCCGCCGCGCCGTCGAAGGACGAGGCAGCAAATTCGCCGAACAGCCTTTCTGTCCTGTATCGCATTGCTGAAGAAGTGGCCCGCCCCTCATCATCGCTTGAGCAATCATTACAACGAACACTTGATTTGACCGTGTCGGCGGTCTTCGCTGACCGTGGATGTGTCCTTTTGACGGACCCTCAATCGGGCGAGATCCGGCCTCAGGTTACAAGTCAGCGGATCGCTGGAATCCCTGGTTCGCGCATGCCAATCTCGCGAACAATTGTCGATTACGTGCTTAAGTCAAGCCAGGGCGTACGTACGACAGATGCACAGCACGACAGCCGGTTTGATCCGACCGACAGTATCTTTCAAGCGGGAATTCGCGAAGCGATGTGTGTGCCCATGCAGGGCCGTCACCAGTTAATGGGTGTGATCTACGTCGATATCACTACCCCCGCCGACTCGTTTTTGATGCCACGTGAGAAAACGGCTGGGTTTCGCGAAGATCAATTGCGACTGCTGATTGCGATCGGTCGGCAAACCGCATTGGCTGTTGAGAATCATCGCTATCAGCAAGCGTTTGTTAAAGCCGAGCGGATGGCGGCCATGGGGCAGACGATCGCAACCCTCAGCCATCACATCAAAAATATTTTGCAGGGCGTTCGCGGTGGAAGCTATTTGATCGACATGGGACTGAACGATCACAATGAAGAACTGGTTCGCAAGGGATGGCATGTCGTCGAAAAGAACCAGAACCGGATTTACAATCTGGTAATGGATATGCTGACCTTCAGCAAAGAAAGAAAACCTGCATACCAGCAGGCTCAACTGAATGAGACTGTCCATGAAGTGTTCGAACTGATGCAGGCTCGTGCCGTCGATTGTTCAGTTGATTTACGTTACGAACCAGCAGCAAACCTGCCCCTGAGCACGTTTGATCCCGAGGGGATCCATCGAGCGATTTTGAATATCGTGACAAATGCGATCGACGCGGTAGAAGGCTCGGATCACGCGACCGTCAAGATTGAAACGGGACTTGATTTGACGTCGGACATGTTCTGGGTCGCGGTTGCCGATAACGGGCCGGGAATTGTGGAAGACCAGTTACAACGAATTTTCAACGTCTTTGAATCGACCAAAGGTGCACGTGGCACGGGGCTGGGGCTTGCGGTCAGTCAAAAGATCATCCGTGAACACGGCGGCGAAATCACCGTCGAAAGTCGCCTCGGTGAAGGATCACGATTCGTGCTCGCCTGGCCAAAATTAGAAGATGCCATGCCCCCAGGCGGACAAACGTCGACTTGAATAAAAGAATGGGACTTATTGGACCAATGTGACCTATAGGACCAATTCGTCCCATAAGTCTCATGTGTCCCATAAGTCCCATTTCTATCGATACGAATTCTTGCGTTTTAACCGTCAGTTGCCAATCGGCTTTCGATTAAGCAGCCCCGGGTTTGGCAAGTTTGCCTGACGTACGTTGTGCCGGCGCTCGTAAAGCGGCCTCTCGCGTCACTAACCAGAGCAATACGGGGTTGGCGATATAGACTGTGCTGTAGCAACCGGTGATCACTCCGACGATCATCGAAAACGCGAAACCATGAATCCCTTCACCACCTGCGACATAGAGAACCACAACAACCATGAATGTCGTCAAGGCGGTGAGCAACGTTCGTGAGAGCGTCTGATTCACGCTGAGATTGATCATATCGTAAGTGATATTCGGGTTTTTCCCTTTGATTTCTCGAATTCGGTCGAAAATAACGATCGTATCATTCAACGAATAACCAACGATCGTCAGCAAGCAAGCGATCTGGTTCATATTGATCTTGAAGTCTTCCAGCATCAACAGCGGGCCGATCGGAGTCTTGCTGAGATAAGCACCCAGCGCGATTGCCCCCAATGTCACGAGTACGTCGTGCGCCAAGGCGACGACTGCTGCCAGTCCGAAGTAGACCTTTTCAAACCGGAACCAGATGTAGATCACGATCATGACAAGACTGGCCAGGATTGCGAGCAGTGCGCTGGACTTGGTTTCGTTGGCGACTGAGGTATCAAACGAATTGACTTCGTCGAGGACCGGTTCTGTCTTGAGTCGGTCCTGGATGAGCTTGAGGCCGTCAGCCAGGTCTTGCTCTGCGATTTCAGGGGTCGCCTGAATGACGAGCTCAGTATATTTGTTGGGAGATTTGTGTTTGGAATCAGCCGGGACGGCGGGATCTTTCGCGACCTCGGTCGTTCCTTTGATCTGAATCAGGGACTGAGCCGAAGAATATTTTTTACTCGCGGCGTTATTCGTCTCCAGCGTTTCTGTGACATAAGCCATCAACGTTTCGACCGACATTCCGCCACTCAGTTTTACGACTGCCTGCGGCCCTTTCGAAAATCTTGCCGAATCTCCCGTAAGCTTGTCACTCATCGACATCGCAATATCGTCAACAGCGACACGAACGATCGCATGCTGATTGTCGCCAAATGCGTTGTTGATCTGTTCGATGACTTTCTTACGATCCGTTTCTGATGTCCGGATTCGGTATCGCTTGCCAGCTTTCTGATCCTCACCAGCGAGAGTCAGTTGTTCCAGGCTCACACCTGTAGGAAAGGCGGATTCCAACCGGCTGCGGATATCGCCAATACCCTGTTTTTCTACGAATTCAAGCGTGGCCATCGTTCCACCGCTCATATCGATATCCATATTCGCACTGCCGCGGACAAATAGTGCCGCGAGACCTGCCAGGATCAATGCTCCTGAACAGAAAAAGGCAATTCCCTGGTAACTGAGAAAATCAATCTTGGTTTCGCCAAGGAATTGCATAAAGTGCAGCTTCTTGACGTACCGCTTACGTTCAATGATGTCAAAGGCAAGGTGGCCAAAGTACAGCACAGAGAAGAGACTCATCGACAGACCGATGAACAACGAAACCGCAAACCCACGGATCAGGTCGGTACCGATCATGTAAAGGATGACAGCGGTAATCAGTGATGCGACGTTACTGTCAACGATCGCGGCAAACGCTTTGTCAAAGCCGTTTTGAATCGCCATTCGAAAACTGGCGCCGCGTGCGAATTCTTCACGCATACGCTCATAAATCAACACGTTCGAATCAACCGCCATACCGATGGTTAAGACCAGACCGGCCAAACCTGGCAGCGTGAATGTGGCAGAAATAAAGGCCATCGAACCGACAACGAGCAACAAGTTCAGCACCAGACTGAGAGCTGCAATAAAACCTGCCAACCGATAGTAAATCAGCACAAATGCGAAGACGACCAGCGCGGAAAAGACGATGGCATTGATGCCTTTTTCCTGAACGTCAACACCCAAAAGCGGGCTGATTGTGAATTCGGAAATCGGAGCCTGCTTCAGTGGCACTTCCAACGCACCCGCGTTGAGCACTCCGACGAGTTCCAACACTTCTTTCATGTCGAATCGACCTTCAATCGTCCCGCTATCGGTAATGCGCGAGTTAATCCGAGGTGCCGAATGAACCTTGCCGTCGAGAAGAATCGCAAGATGGCGGTGGAAGCCATCTGTCGTATCAGGCAGATTCTCTTGAGTCAGTGCCCCGAACAACGCAGCTCCGCGTGGATTAAAGCGGAACATCACCGAAGGATTACCGTTCTGATCGTGACTCGGCGATGCGCTCGTCAAGTACTTTCCCGTAACGGTGTATTCAGCAGGCTTGTGGATAATCAGGTATTGCGAAACGGTAACGGTTTTTCCAGTGGCTTCATCGGTCCGTTCGACTTGTCGCACGGCCTGACGACCGCTCTGGTCAACCTTGTTATCAACAACGTCGGTCCATGAGGCAATGACCCGCTCGAGGTTGCGAACTTCGTTTTCACCCGGCGGACGCCGCATGGCATCAGCGATAATCTGTTCGTGATCCTTATCGTTCGCAACGATTCCAAATTCGAGGCTTCCCAGCTTGGTAATCAACCGCTTCTTTTGTTCAACCAGGTCGGGATCAGCACCGGGAATGATGATTTCAATACGGTCATTTCCAACACGTCGAACCGTGACTTCTTCTGCCCCCGACGGATTGATTCGTTTCGAAATTGCCGACACCATCTTGTCGATGGTTGCCACGGGAATCGATTTGCCAGGCTCTTTCTTCTGTTGCCGTTCGGCCGCTTCGTTATCGATTCCGTAGACGAGGTTTGTCCCCCCCGCAAGATCGATACCCAGCGGAATTGCGCTTCGCCAGGAAAGACCCTGGCACATCACGAACAGGAACGGTGCCAACGATGCAAAAATCGCGAATAAGACGACCCCGATTCGCGTTGAGAGGTCATCAAGGCGAAGCAGTCGTGCGATTCCCGCCCCCCAACAAAAAGGGGACGATGAAGACAACGGCCATAAACAGCAGCACTAATCCCAAGCGCCCCGAGGTTCCCGCTTGCATCAACAACAGTGATTGCCCGATTCCATCCATTCGTGAATTCCAGTCCCGAAAATGTGTCAACGTCTGATTCTGAAATAAGGCACGGGTATAAAGTTTTACGCCAATAACCCGTGAGAAGCGGAAATAAAAAATCGGTCGAGCGAACTGTCTCAAGTCGGCTCTTACCGTCATGACATTACAGTGGCTTTACAACATCGGGCGTCACGTCGCCCGTAATGACCCCCTCGATCGCTGACCGACGAAAGCGAATTCGCGTCCCATCGTCGACCTTAAGAGTCACTTCCTTGCCATCCTGGCTGATGTTTGCCACGCTGCCGAGTATTCCACCGATCGTTACCACGCGGTCGTCCTTTTTGAGATTTTTCATCATCGCTTCGCGCTTCGCTTTTTCGCGTCGCTGCGGTGAATCCATCAGTACATACAAAAGCATAATCACTGCCAGTGGGGGCAGAATAATCCACAAAAAACTGTCATTCGCGGAAGGCGCCTTGGCGGCATCCCCCTGGGCAAGCACTAAAAAAAGGCTGAAACAGTTCAACGTTATTCCTGTCTAATGGGATCGTTGCCCGACCGTGAATATCACGAATTCAGGCCAAAAAACACAATAACGGACGCGATTTCACTCACGCACCGTCGCGATCAGTACCCATCTGCCAGCGGAATTTCAAGAAGTCCCGATGTGAGACGGTTCGTCATCTTAAACGGATCGATTCCATCGGGCAAGTTGATCTGCCCGGAACTGTGCAGAACGCCCTTCCCTGATCGACGCACGCAAGTCCTTTAACATCCGTTGATAGTACGCAAGATTGTGCCATGAAAGCAGAATCGGACCCAACATTTCACCCGCAATAAAGAGGTGACGGAGATAGGCCCGGCTGAATTGCTTGCAGACCGGGCAGTCGCAATCAGGGTCAACCGGCCCAGGATCAGTCCGATGCTTCAGATTCTTTAACTTCAGCATCCCGTCATGGGTAAACGCTGTTGCATTACGACCATTACGAGTGGGCATCACACAATCAAACAGGTCGATCCCCCGCAAAACGCCTTCCAGCAGGTCGACGGGGCGTCCTACCCCCATCAGGTATCGCGGACGATCCTTCGGCAGCAATGGAACAGTGAAATCCAATGTGTTGTACATCTGATCGGGTTCTTCACCGACGCTCAAACCGCCGACCGCATAGCCGGGAAAATCGAGCGGAAGCAGGCCAGCAACCGATCGTTCACGCAAAGACTGGTGAGTCCCCCCCTGCACGATCCCAAACAACGCTTGATCGCTTCGTTGCTGAGCATCCCGGCAACGAGACGCCCAGACTGTTGTTCGATCGACCGCATCCTGAATTTTTTCCACCGGCGCATCATGTGGCGGGCATTCGTCCAGACACATGATGCAGTCGGCCCCCAGTTGTTCCTGGATGCGAATACATTGAGCCGGCGACAATTCCAGCAGACTACCGTCGATATGAGACCGGAAAACGACTTTGTCTTCGTACAGTTTTCGCATCGGAGCCAGGCTGAAGACCTGAAACCCACCGCTATCGGTCAGCATCGGGCCGTCCCAACGCATGAACTTGTGCAAGCCCCCCATTTCGGCGACGACATCGGCACTCGGTCGTAGCGCCAGATGGTAGGTATTGGCGAGAACCATCTGGGCGCCAGTCTGCCTCAGTTGATCGGGCGTCAGCCCCTTCACCGTGGCCAAAGTCCCCACGGGCATGAACGCCGGAGTTTCCACAGTCCCATGCGGAGTGTCCCACCGCCCCACACGAGCACCGGTCGCCGGGTCGACAGCATCCAGATGAAAACGAAACAAACTCACTTAAGCCAATGCTCCTGTAACAAACCAAATCGTGCGCGGAGCATACAGAGAAAAGCGAGTTACCGCAAAACAGATGGAAACGTTCCCAAAGTTGTCGGTTTTTTGTAGCGGAGGCTTCCAGCCGCCGACCGGCATAGCCGGCTTGTGCGCGTCGGACGACGGGTTCAGAATAGGAATATCGTTTACGCGTTGATCGGGATGGTGAGACCGTCGCGATTCGTAGCGGAGGCTTCCAGCCTCCGAGCAGATTTTGATTCAGCGGCTGGAAGCCGCTGCTACGGTGTCTACGTGACGTGCCACTGCATCGGCGTCTTCTCCGACGCCGTGTCTTCGAACCGCGATTTTCCTAAAGAAAAACCCTTCACGTCATCGCCCCAAAAGGCGACGCCATGCGATTTAAGGCACCGTGACAACGGCTTCAATCGAAGCAATGTTTCCGCCTTGGTCTGCGAGCATTGCGACCAGCTTATATTCCCCTGACTTATTCGCTTGTTTCGGTTTCGTGACCGTCAGTTTCTTTTGAACGGAATCTTCCTTTCCTTTTAATTCGTGACCTCCGATCACGGTGTCGTTTTGCGGATCGTAAAAAACAACCGCCTTCAGTGCCCGATCATCCACCCCCTTCAATGAAACTTGAATCGCTGGGGTCGCCCCTTTCACAAAACGAGCGGAAAAATCCGCTGTCGGTGGCAGGTTGTCTGTGAGATCAACGTCAGAAACCAGATACCGCGAAACGGATAGTAATCGAGCGTTATCCCGCGAGAAGACTGCGGTCTTTTTTCGATCGATTGACGAACGAAAATTGGCCTGAATGCCCCGAAATCCGTGGCCCATGATGTCATTCGCCGAACGATAGTCGTGTGGCAAACCGAGCATATGTCCCACCTCATGCACCACGGCACCAAACCCGTCTTCAATGAACTCAAACCGTGGAGAATTTAGCTTTTTGGTGCCGGATGACGTTCTCCCTTGGATTGGTGTCGCGTCGAGAATCAGTTCATGCTGTCGTTTGTCATCGGTCGCACAAAACTCATCCCTGAGGATCCAGGACGACATGACGGCAATCCCCCCGTCAGTCGTTGTGTGATTTCCGCGCCCCATGGAACCATCCCATTCAATCGGGGCTGGCCCGGGTTCATAAGTTTCTGCGAAAACGACGATCATGTGACGGTAAGGAGTTCCGATGCTCGCAGGAATATCTGATCGTATTTTTTGGAAATGCGGACCGTGATCAAACGTCGGAGCTCCGTTATAGAACTTGGCGGTTTTATCTGTTTGGACCAGATGAACGACGGGTTCGCCGTCAGAGTTGGATTCCAGGGTGAATCCGTCAGAACGTATTCCATTCGCCTTTAAATCAGGACGAATCACTTCGGCCACCAGATTCATGACGACACGAATTTTATGTACATAATTCTCGATTGGGGTGCGATCCGCAGGAACAAAATAGACCAGACGAATTTTCTGATCAGTCGGAACAAACGTGATCGTCTTGGGTAGATCTTTCACCCCAATCCAGGCACCCTTTTCCCATGCCGTCCATGTTTTTGCGCCGCTATATAGCAGATCAACATGATCCGAATAAATTTTGAGACCGACATTGCGGCCCACATCTTTGAGTTCAATCGCTTCTTCACTACGTTCCATTTCGACGAAGATGAATTTTTCCTTGAAGTCGCCAAATTCGACCCAGCGATTCGCATAGTCATGAATCAGAAACTGACCTGCGGATTCGGGTCCGATTTGAAACACCGTTCGTTCTGCACTAAATGATGTTTGATCGCACGAAAAAACGACCGTGAACACGATGAGCAGCGAGAATATGTCGATCCGCATGTGACGAACCCTCCATTCGAGCAGGAAGCGCAACAGGTACACGAAGAAACAGCCCGTAATGTGTGCGATAAAATACGTGACGCAAAGTTTTCGGCGGATTTCCCGGAACGAGTTTAAATAATGTACAGTTTAAAGCGTTCTTTGAATAACGATGCGACCTCAATTGAAGAGTCCCAACCATGCGGATCGCTTTTGCCCTGATTCTAGTTCTACTTTCCAATCAGGTCTTCGCTTGGGGAACGGATAGATTGCAGGCAGGAGACAAACCAAACATTCTGTTTCTGCTGACAGACGATCAGGCGGTCGACACAATTCGGGCACTGGGAAACTCAGAAATCCATACCCCGAACTTCGACCGGCTTGTCACCTCCGGGACGACGTTTACTCATTGCTATAACATGGGAAGCTGGTCACCTGCCGTCTGTATCGCCAGCCGATCAATGCTTCTTACGGGGCGTTCGGTCTGGCGAGCCCAGTCGATTTATGAAACGGCTGAACAAGAGCGACAAGCAGGTCGCTGGTGGCCGACTTACCTGAAGGCCGCAGGCTATCGGACGTACATGACGGGAAAATGGCACCTGAAAGCGTCACCGGAAAAAAGTTTTGATGTTGTCCGTAACATTAGGCCTGGTATGCCGAAAGACTCGCCGGAAGGTTATGACCGCCCGCAGGCTGGCAAGGCCGACTTATGGTCCCCGTTCGATGTGAAATTTGGTGGATACTGGGAAGGTGGGAAGCATTGGAGTGAAATTGTTGCCGACGATGCAGTCGACTATCTGAATCTGGCAGCGAAGGATGCAGACCCGTTTTTCATGTATATCGCATTCAATGCGCCGCACGATCCCCGGCAGTCGCCCCGTGAGTTCGTCGAAATGTATCCGCCTGGCAAGATTTCACTGCCAGTGAATTTCTTGCCGGAATACCCCTTTAAAGATCTGATCGGCTGCGAACCAAGTTTGCGAGATGAAAAACTGGCCCCCTTCCCGCGAACGGCCGACGCGATTCGTGTCCACCGAGCTGAATATTACGCCATCGTCTCGCATCTTGATCGTCAGATCGGTCGCATTCTCAATGCCCTGAATGATTCTGGCAAAGCCAAAAACACATGGATCTTTTTTACGTCCGATCACGGATTAGCGGTCGGTCGGCATGGCCTGGTCGGCAAACAGAATCTTTACGAACATAGTGTTCGCGTGCCGTTCGTCGCCGTCGGACCCAAGGTGGCTGAGGCTGAAAAGATCGACTCGCCAATCTATTTGCAGGATGTCATGCCCACCGTGCTGGAACTCGCTCAAGTTGAAAAACCAGGTCATGTCGATTTCCACAGTCTTTTGC
>Ga0364920_10374_pt1 | contig 10098 bp, 6 predicted proteins | sample SorcelJu500001C8_FD_206961 | JGI IMG/M metagenome (GOLD analysis project Ga0364920, IMG submission 206961) | Enriched cells from Trout Bog Lake Hypolimnion, Wisconsin, USA - BchlTB.June20.5000.01.C8 | ecosystem: Environmental > Aquatic > Freshwater > Lake > Hypolimnion/Profundal zone | place: USA...
CGTCTCCCACTTCTCAATTTCCTTGAGGCGTTTGATGGAGGTCTTGACGGTGGCAAAATTCGTAAGAGTGCCGCCGAGCCAGCGCTCCACGACAAACATCTGGCCGGTTTCCTTGGCCGTTTCCTTGACGCAGATCTGGGCTTGCTTCTTGGTGCCCACAAACAAAACCCGGCCGCCTTTGCGCACGGCGTTGCTGAGATAAGTCAAGGCCGTCTGCAACTGGGCCTCGGTTTTGCTCAAATCAATGATGTGAATCCCGTTGCGCGCGTCAAAGATGAACGGCTTCATCTTCGGGTTCCAACGCTTCGTCTGATGTCCAAAATGGACGCCTGCTTCCAACAATTCTTTAATACCGATCGTCGTCACAATTTTCCTTTGGTTAAAACCCCGCAATCTCAGGGCATCCCGCGGAACACGGGATTGGATTTGATGTTGTTATGGCCGCGTGCCTCGACTCTGAGGCAACACTTTAGGCCGTTCGCCCTTGCCCGACGCGGAGTCCGCGCCGGAAAAAGGGTTCCCAGCTTAGCAAAGCCGAGCCGGTTGACAATCCTTATTTTATTGCCCTGAGCAGCGCGCGTAGAATCTTCTCTCATTCCATCTTTGAAAAGCCAGGCCTGTCGCTCAAACGCTTTGGCTTCCACCGCCAAGGCCCGCCTGGGCTATCCGGCTCCCCGCCCATCGCGGCCACGACCCCCGGAGGTTAGAAGTTCAGTCCTAACGGTCCTTCGGGGCGCTCTGCATTTCCAAGGCGCGGGCGAGATTATTGCTGGCTTCGGCGTAATCGGGCTTGAGGTGGAGCGCCGCCTGAAACTGGCTGATGGCGTCGGCCAGCCGGCCGTGTTCCCCCAAAAGGATGCCCAATTTGTCATGGGCGACGGCGTCGTCCGGCTTGAGGCGGATGGTCTCTTGAAACTGGGCCATGGCTTCATCGGCCCGGCCGTTTCGGCTGAGTCCGACCCCGAGGGAGTAGTGGGCGGGGGCAAACTCCGGCAGGAGCCGTATGACCTCCTGCAATTGGCTGATGCTCGCGTCAATCTGGCCTCCCTTGAGCAAGGCATTGCCAAGATTATAGTGGGCGTCTGCATAGTCCGGTTTAAAGCGGAGGGCGGCCTGATAGAGGCTGATGGCGGCGGCGGTTTGGCCATTTCTGGCGACTAATATGCCGAGATTATTATAAGCTTCGGCGTACCGGGGATTGAGGCCCAGGGCGGCCTGATACTGGCTGATGGCCGCGTCCGTCTGGCCGGTTCTGGCGAGCAAGTTGCCCAAGTTGTAGTGGGCTTCGGCCCCATCCGGATTCAGGCGGAGGGCGGCCTGATACTCGCTGATCGCCGCGTCCGTCCGGCCTTGCTTGCCGAGCGCGTTGCCCAGGTTGTTATGCGCTTCCGCGTAATCGGGATTGAGGCGCAGAGCTTGCTGGTACTGGTTGATCGCCGCGTCGGTTTCGCCTTGCTTGGCCAGGGCGTTGCCCAGGCTGTCGAGAGCAGGCGGATAATTCGGATCGAGCCGGAGGCCGGCCTGAAACTGATCAATCGCGGCCTCCGTCCGACCTTGGTCGAGGAGGGCGTTGCCGAGACTGTTGCGCGCAGTGCAGTTATCATCGCTGACCGCCAGTGCGTGGCGGAACAGGGTTTCACTGTCTTTCCAATAACCGATCTGTTGGCGCGTCAAAGCCAGGCAGAGGAGGATCGCCGATGAACCCGCCAAGCCCAGCAGGACGCTTTGATGGGGCCAGGCTCGGGATAATTCATAGGCGCCCCAGACGATCAGCACCAAGAGCCCCACCGACGGAATATAAGTGTAGCGATCCGCCATCGACTGAATCCCCACCTGCACCCAACCGATCACTGGCACGAGTGTCCCGATAAACCACAGCCAGCCCACCAGCAAAAAGGGGTGCCGCCGCCGCTTGACCCAGACAATCGTTGACAGGCAGGCCAGGAACACGCCTGCCAGCAGCTCCAACCTCAGCGGCCAATTCCCGGGATGCGGATAGAACACGGCCAGGTCCGCCGGCCAGAGCATTTTCCCCAGATAGCGACAATAGGAAACCAGCACATTGCCGGCGCGCATTTCCAGTGGCAGGCTTTCCAGGCCCCTCACGGCTCCTTCCTGCTGTTGCATCGCCAGGGCCACCATGCTCGCGGCGGTGGCCAAGGCCACGAAGGGGACTTTTTCAAGCACCAACCGCCAGCCGCGACCGGGCTGGAAACGCTCCAAGGGCCAGTAATCCAGCAGCACCAGGACGAACGGCCAGGTCACAAGCATGGGCTTGCACATCAAACCCAGGGCGAAGCACAGCCAAGCCAGCCAGTACGAGAGTGAACGGTAACAGGCGGGCGTGCCGGTTCGCCGGTCTGCTGCCGGCCCCTCGTTTCCCGGTTGCGGTTGGTGCGCGTAGCGCACATAGAGTAACAGCGCCAGAAATCCAAAGCAGGCGCTCAATACGTCTTTGCGTTCCGCAACCCAAGCCACCGATTCGACGTGCAACGGATGGCCGGCAAACACGGCCGCCACGGCTGCGCTCCGCCAGAGGGCCCCGGTCAACCGCCGAAGCAACGCAAACACCAGCACGGTGTTGAGGGCATGCAGCCACAGGCTCGTCAGATGATGTCCCCACGGCTGCATCCCGAATACCTGGCAGTCGAGCATATGGGACAACATTGTCACGGGATGCCAATTGCCGCTTACGGGGTGGCTAAAGGCCCACTTGGTGCTTTCCCAAGTCAACCCGGCTTGGACGTGAGGGTTCCCACTGACGTAAAAGCTGTCATCGAAGTTGATGAAAGCATTGTGGGTGGCCGGCCAATAAAGGACCAGGGTCGCCAAACCGAGGAGGGTGGCGAGCATCCAAGTCTGGAGATCCCCAACCGCAATTTTGGTGATCGTTTTCATGGCCTGGCCCTCACGGTGGTTCCCCCTATTCGCAACCATCTGAACCTCTTCGCCTGGCGCCGGATGCGGCTGAGCCGTGCCGTCAATCCTCGTGTCGGCTTAGCCCCAGCGGCGCAAGGCCCCACCTGGGGACCATGAACCAGCGCCACCGTACCGCGGCCGTCCTCGGCTGCGGGTTCTGGCGGCGGCTCGCCGCCAGTCCCGACACCGAGCGAGACGCTCGGCGAACCCGCAGGCGGGACGCCTGCGCCACGAGGTGCAGGAAAAGTTCCGAGTTCCATTCGGACCTGCTCCCGGCCCATGAACCTGAGCTGGTCTTGGCCGTGCCGCAAGGCTGTAGCACAATGAGAGCGCCGGTCTCCGACCCGGCTCGTTGGCGGCGAGTATTTACCAACTGGCCGGGTCGGAGACCGGCGCTCCGGCTCAAGGAAAAGAAAAATCCAACGGCCCGCAACGAAGCGCTCAAACCACCGCCAGCTCTTTGAACTGGTCGAGACCAATCTCATTAGGCATCGCAAAACGGGCATGGATTAGGTCCAAATCATGGTTAACGGACGGGAGCTTAAGCAAAGCTCGGACGCATGCAAGAGCGAAGCGGTCCGCTAGCATCCGCCAGCCCTGCCCTCCGGCGCGTCAAGCTGTCTTTCCTCATTTCCAAATGGCCGGTCCTCTGCCATCCTTGCGCCCGTGCCGCTCAAAATTGGTGATCAACTCGCGCTGAAGATACAGGACCTTGCCTTCGGCGGCGAAGGCGTTGGCCGCGTGGAGGATTTTGTGGTGTTCGTGCCTCTGGTCATCGTCGGTGAAACGGTGTGGGTGCAAATCACGGAATTGAAGAAACAGTTCGCGCGGGCGAAACTGCTGCGCGTGGACGAGCCGTCGCCGGAGCGCGTGGCGCCGGCCTGCCGGCACTTCGGGGAGTGCGGCGGCTGCCAGTATCAGCATCTGGCGTATCCTGCCCAGTTGCGGGTCAAACAAAAGCAAATCACCGACCTGTTCGAACGCGTGGGGAAAATCTCGCGCGCCGCCATCGCGCCGGTGCTGCCTTGCCCCGCGCCTTATGGCTACCGGAACCGCATCATGATCCGCAGCCAGTGGAATGGCCCGGCCCGAAAGCTGGTCATAGGATTTATTCGCACGGACAATAAATTCGTGGAGGACATCGAGGAATGCCAGATCGCCGAGCCGGCCTTGAACGAACAGATCAAGCAGGTGCGGGCCAATCCGCCGCCCAAGGGCGGCCTCAAGGTGGTGCTCCGCGTGCAGCCCGAAGGCTGGGAGGTGCCCCGCGACTCCTTCTTCCAGAACAACTTCTTCCTGCTGCCGGAGCTGGTCAAAACGGTGCGCGATTTCCTCGGCGCCAGCAGGGTGCGGCACTTGATTGATCTGTATTGCGGGGTGGGTTTCTTCGGCATTGAGGCAGCCGACGTCGTGGAGTCGTTCACGGGCGTCGAATACGACCAGCTCGCCATCGCCGCCGCACAAAGAAATGCGGCATCGCGCCAGGTGACCAATGGCGAATTCATTGCCGCCAAGGCGGAAGCGGTGCTGCCGGAGTTGCTGAAAAAATTCCCGGGCGCGCAAACCGCGGTGCTGTTGGACCCCCCGCGCAAAGGTTGCTGGCCCGAACTGCTCGCATTGCTGCGCCAAACGGCACCGGCCCAAGTCATTTACGTCTCCTGCCACCCGGCGACCATGGCCCGGGATTTGAACATTTTATGCGCCGACGGTGTCTTTGAATTGGTGCGGGTGCAGCCACTGGACATGTTCCCGCAGACCCAGCACGTGGAATGCGTGGCTGATTTGCGCGGCCGAAATGGCTCCGGCCATGGAAACGGTACTTGCGAAACGGAACTTGCCAACGCGCGGTTCTTGGATTGAACTGGACGAAACCGAATGCCAAAAGAAAATCAGATTGACCCCCGGAACAAATTTGTGCCGCGCTATTTGCCTTGGCTGCTGGGCGGCATCATGCTGGTCGTGTACGGGGCCACCTTGAATCATTGGGTCAACTTGCAGAATATTCTCCCCGTCGCCGCGATTTCGGGGTGGACATGGATGCCGCAGTTTCAAAATCCGCTGATGTATCTGGTGATGCTGCCGTTTCATTGGCTACCGGTAGCGCTCGTTCCAGCCGCCAGCAATATTTTTTCCGCCCTCTGCTCCGCCCTCACCCTGGCCGTGCTGGCGCGCTCGGTGGCCATCCTGCCGCATGACCGGACGGAAATGGAGCGGTTGCGCGAACCCAGCGTTTTTTCCTTCCTCACCGGCTGGGCGGCGTGGGCCCCCCCAGTGGCCGCGGTGCTCTTTGCCGGTTGCCAACTGACCTTTTGGGAAAACGCCACGAGTTTTAGCGGCGACAGCTTCGAGTTGCTCTGGTTTGCGCTCATCCTCTGGCAACTGCTCGAGTACCGGCTGGATGAGCGGGAAGGACGTTTATACTTCGCCGCGGGCCTGTTTGGTGCCGGCCTCATCGAAAACTGGGGGCTGGTGGGTTTTGCCCCGGTGTTTCTGATGATGCTCATCTGGCTGCGGGGGTTGAGTTTTTTCAACCTGCACTTTCTGCTTCGCGTGACTTGGTGGGGCTTGGCCGGAGCGTTGGTGGTGCTGGTGGTGCTGCTGCCCTTAATTGGCCGCTTCTCCGGCGCCTATCCGATGGGCATGTGGGACGTGATCAAAGTCATTCTCAAGAACAATTGGCAGGTGGTCAAACTTTTGGGCCAAGGAACCTTTCGCCATGACCTGGCCCTGATGTCCCTGACTTCCCTGCTGCCCGCTTTCGTCATGGCCTTGCGGTGGAGCGCCGGTTTTGGCGATAGCAGCCGGATCGGCGCCAGCTTGGTCAACAATATGATGCACGGGGTCAACGCCCTGATTTTAGGCGTGCTGATCTGGGTGACTTTTGATCCCCCCTTCAGCCCGCGTCATCTGTTGCAAGATGCCGGGCTGCACGATGCGTCCGCCCTGACCTGCTATTACCTCGGAGCCTTGTGCCTGGGCTACTATTGCGGCTATTTCCTGCTCATCTTCGGCCAGGAACCGATTCGCAATCAGCGCAATTCCAGGCCGGAACCCGCCTTGCCGAAATCGCTGGCCTGGCTTTGTCCCATCATCGTCGCGGTCGTGGTGGCCACGCTGGCGGCCGGCGCGGGCCTGTTGCTTTACAAGAATGGGCCCCTCATCCGATCCATCAATGACGATTCGCTAATGCGATTCGCGCAATTCACCGCGCAACAACTGCCCCCAGCCGGAGCCATTGTGCTGTGCGACCCCGACGAACGCGGTAAGCCTTACCGCGCCTACCTGCTCCAAGCGGAGCTGGCTCGCGCGGGCCGGGCACAGTTGTTCCCCGTGGTGGACACCGGCTCGCTGGAATGGACACCGTATCACAACTATCTGCACCGTCGTTTTCCCAAAGCCTGGCCGCAAACCCTCAACACCAACGATTCCGTGCGGCTCGCTCCGCCGCGAATCCTTGGGCTGCTAAGCCAGTTCTACACCAACAACCACTTGTGTTATATCAATCCCAGCTTTGGCTATTATTTTGAGAGGTTTTATCAAGAGCCGCATGGCTTGGTTTACGCCCTGAAGCCGCTGCCCGAGGACACCTTACTGCCGCCGGCATTGGATCGGCAATTAATAGCTGAAAATGAAAGTTTTTGGAAGCAAGCCTTGGAACGCAGTCGGCCCGCCATCGAACAAGCTCTCCATCCCAGGGACCTGACCAAGCAAGCCGGCCTCTTAGGCCGGGCCATGAAGCGACTCCATGTGCCGGCGGAATCCAATCCCAACGCCCTCCTGGCGGGAACGTTTTATTCCCGCAGCCTGAATTTTCTCGGCGTGCAGCTTCAGCGCGCCGGCGAATTGGAGCGGGCAGCGCCCTGCTTCAGCGATGCCGTTGCGCTTAATTCCAACAACGTGGTCGCCACCATCAATCTCGCCTTCAATAAAGAGCTGCGCGCCGGCTCACCCTCCGCCGTGAACCTCTCGCATGTGACCACGGACCAGTTTGGCAAATATCGCGATTGGAATGCGGTCGTGGCCGCCAACGGCCCCTTCGACGAAACGACTTTTTGCTCCGAATTCGGGATCTGGCTTATGATGCAGCCAACCCCCCCCCGGTTGGTGCGACAGGCCCTCACTCAATTCAACCGGGTGCGACAACTGGCTCCCGATAATCTGGCCGCACGTCTCTTCTTGGCGCGCATCTATAATATGAACTACCTGCCTGAGCGGGCCTTGGAAGCGCTACACGATCCGCTTACCCGCCCCTCCCGCTTCGCCCTGACCGAATCCAATTCCACCGAGATAAGTGTCGTCGCAGCCACCGCCCATTTTCAGAAGAACGAAAATGTCCTGGGCGCAGAGTTGCTGGAATCGGAAATGGGCCACCACCCGGAAGATGAAAGTCTCTCGTTGTCCTCGGCCCAGGTTTTCGACAAGCGAGGGCTGTACACGAACGCGCTCCGGGTCATCGACCGCAAGCTGGCCAAAACCCCCAATGATCCCATCTGGCTCTACGGCAAAGGCTTTGACAGCCTTCAAATCGGCGCCTACGACGATGCCGTGGCCGCCTTAACCAAGTATCTTGCACTCGAGACCAACAACGCCGCCGCCCTGCTCGACCGCGCCTTGGCCTATTACCTGAGTGATCGATTGGAGGCCGCGCGCACCGACTTGCTCCAACTCCAGGCCAGCCACACCAATAGTTTTCAGGCGGCCTACGGCTTGGGCGAAATCGCCCGGCGCCAGCACCAAACTAACGAAGCCATCCGCAATTACCGGATCTATCTCACCAACGCCCCGCCCAATGCCGCCGAGCTTAACGCCGTCCGTGAGCACTTAACCCAGCTCGGCAGCCAATGACGCCTGGCCCAGGCGGGCTAGAGTCCTTGGACTCCAAGACCTTTTGCGGTTTTCTCAACCGCGAATAAACGCGAATGTGCGCCATTGGCGTCCGTTGACGTCCATTCGCGGTTTCACCGGCGTCCAAGGCAGGCTCGGTTATTCGGCCCTGAGCGAGGCCATGTCGATCACAAAGCGGTATTTCACATCGCTCTTGAGCATCCGCTCGTAGGCGGTGTTGATCTCGTCCATGCGGATCATCTCGATGTCGCAGGTGAGATTATGTTGCCCGCAAAAATCCAGCATCTCCTGCGTCTCGGGCAGGCCGCCGATGAGCGAGCCGGAGAAGGAGCGGCGGCGGAAGATCAGCGGAAAGGCCGCCACCGGCAACGGCTTTTCCGGGGCACCGACCAGCGTCAGGTTGCCGTCACGTTTCAGCAGGTTTAAATAGGCATTGAGGTCGTGCGTCGCGGAAACCGCATCCAAGATGAAGTCAAAGCTGTTGGCCTGGGTCGCCATCTGGGCGGCGTCGGTGGAAATGACGACCTCGTGGGCACCCAGGCGTTTGCCGTCTGCAACCTTGCCCGGCGACGTGGTGAACAACACGACGTGGGCGCCGAAAGCTTTGGCGAATTTCACGCCCATGTGGCCGAGACCGCCGAGCCCGACGATGCCGACCTTCTGGCCGGGGCCGACCTTCCAATGGCGCAGTGGCGAATACGTCGTGATGCCCGCGCACAGGAGCGGGGCGGCGGCGGCGAGGTTGAGGTTGGCCGGCATGCGCAGCACGAAATCCTCCGTCACCACAATGCTCTGCGCGTAGCCCCCGAGCGTCGGGGCGTTGAGATGCTTATCCGTGCTGCCGTAGGTCATGGTCATCTCCGGGCAGAATTGCTCCAGACCAGCGCGGCAGTCGGGGCAGGTGCCACAGGAGTCCACGAGACAGCCCACGCCGACGGTGTCACCAACCTTGAACTTCTTCACGCCGCCGCCGACCGCCGTCACGTGGCCGACGATCTCGTGGCCCGGTACAGCCGGATACTGGGTGAAGCCCCACTCGTTGCGGGCAAAGTGGAGGTCGGAGTGGCAGACGCCGCAATAGCGAATTTCGATCTGCACGTCACGCTCCGTCGGCGTGCGGCGGTTGATTTTGGCGGAAACCAGCGGTGAGGTGGCGCTGGCCGCAGAATAGGCTCTTGTTTGATACATAGATTTTCCTTTGGTCTATAGTTATAATTGAAACGTGGCGTCCGGTCAACTGCGCCAACGGTTTCTGCGCCAACGGTTTCGTTGAATCCGTCCGTTCCCAAGAGCCTGTGAATTACCCGAAAACACACCGCGTGGGGGAACACAGCCTGCGGGCTGGCCCCGGCTTTCGACCTCAACCTTTTCCCAGATCGCGTCCGGGAGCTGAAAACTTGGATTTCCGAGGAACCCGGCCCGGAGGCTACTATTGAGGCCTTCCTTTCAGTCCTCCCCGATTTGCGCGATGCCGCCAATGGGGGGCAGGACTCAAACTTTCTGCCGCCCCAAACTGTCGCCGCCATTGCCGGATATTGTCGCGATCACGCGGTAACCAATGGCGACCTTTTGATGATCCGCGGCACGCCCGCCCAGTGGTCTCTCTCCCCTCCCTACGACTGGCTTTGGATGCTGCATCGCTACCCCAACCAGTATCTCAATGGTTTTGGCGATCCGCCCCCGATCTCTCAGGACTGCTCCGGCGAGATAGTTAGGCGTGATCATCGCAAACCTGTACCAATGATGCTCTCAATCCTTGCGTCTGTGAGCGTGAAACCATTCGTTCCGAAGTCAATTTGCGGATGCAACAAGCAAAATTGAACAGTCGTGCCGCGCTCAGCAACCATCTGCAACATAGGTAACAGACGTCCCTCATTATAGTGCATCGCACCACTGTAATCTTCGCTTAGCATGGTACTGAATGAACTGGGTGTGACGGCTATGGAAAAACCACGCTCACGTTCCGCCTTGATGATCTGCTGGTTCGTGGTTCCCGCCTCACGCTGGTGAAACCAGAACGCTCCAATTAATTGGAAGTGAATACGTCCGTCCACCATCATAACATTTGTCACTGTTCCTCTCATTGCGAACTGGACGGTCGGAGAACCGTTTAGCTTCCCAGGAATCCACGCCGAGACAAGCGATATCTTCTGACCACCGGCCGTTTCAGTTGCAGGTACCGAAACAATTCGAACATTGGTTTCATCCGCACACAGGGAAGTGCAGCATAATGCAAAAAATAAGAATGATTTCATGTTGCGCGATGCAGCCCAACTGTGATTGAACAACTGGCTGTGCATGAGGCCATGCACAGGTGACTTTTGCAGTCCGGTT
>Ga0364920_10375_pt1 | contig 10058 bp, 4 predicted proteins | sample SorcelJu500001C8_FD_206961 | JGI IMG/M metagenome (GOLD analysis project Ga0364920, IMG submission 206961) | Enriched cells from Trout Bog Lake Hypolimnion, Wisconsin, USA - BchlTB.June20.5000.01.C8 | ecosystem: Environmental > Aquatic > Freshwater > Lake > Hypolimnion/Profundal zone | place: USA...
TGGGCCGGCAGGCGGCGGCACGGGTTCAACAGGCCCAACCGGTAGTACGGGCTCTACGGGTCCGACAGGTGATATAGGTCCCACTGGGCCGGCAGGCGGCGGCACGGGTTCAACAGGCCCAACCGGTAGTACGGGCTCTACGGGTCCAACAGGTGATATAGGTCCCACTGGGCCGGCAGGCGGCGGCACGGGTTCAACAGGCCCAACCGGTAGTACGGGTTCTACGGGTCCAACAGGTGATATAGGTCCCACTGGGCCGGCAGGCGGCGGCACGGGCGCAACCGGTCCAACTGGAAGTACTGGACCTACAGGCTTTACAGGTGACACAGGTCCAACCGGTAGCACGGGCTCTACGGGTCCAACAGGTGATATAGGTCCCACTGGGCCGGCAGGCGGCGGCACGGGTTCAACAGGCCCAACTGGAAGTACTGGACCTACAGGCTTTACAGGTGACACAGGTCCAACCGGAAGTACTGGACCTACAGGCTTTACAGGTGACACAGGTCCAACCGGAAGTACTGGACCTACAGGCTCTACAGGTGACACAGGTCCAACCGGAAGTACTGGGCCAACAGGCGCAACGGGTTCGACGGGCCGAACCGGCCCAACAGGGCCAACTGGTCCTACAGGATCTACAGGTAGCACGGGTCCAACTGGAAGTACTGGATCAACAGGCCCTACAGGTAGTACAGGAGCAACCGGATCAACTGGTCCTACAGGCGCAACCGGCGCAACAGGACCAACTGGTTCTACAGGAGCAACTGGAAGCACCGGCCCTACAGGAACAGTCGGCGCTACTGGCGCAACCGGGTCAACGGGTCCTACAGGCTCTACAGGGCCCACTGGTAATATTGGACCCACTGGCGCAACAGGTTCGACAGGTGCAACTGGTTCCACGGGTCCTACAGGAACAATCGGTGCTACTGGCGCAACTGGAGCGACTGGTGCAACGGGACCAACTGGAAGTACTGGATCAACAGGCCCTACAGGTAGCACAGGAGCAACCGGGTCAACGGGTCCTACAGGTTCTACTGGTCCTACAGGAGACATAGGCCGCACGGGCCCAACTGGATCAACGGGTCCGACGGGCGCAACAGGCTCAACAGGTTCTACAGGACCAACTGGAAGCACCGGTCCTACAGGAACAATCGGCGCTACGGGTGCAACTGGAAGTACTGGACCTACAGGACCAACAGGAAGTACCGGCCCTACAGGTACAGTCGGCGCTACTGGCGCAACAGGCTCGACTGGACCTACAGGTTCTACAGGGCCCACTGGCGCAACAGGTTCGACAGGTGCAACTGGTTCCACGGGTCCTACAGGAACAATCGGTGCTACTGGCGCAACTGGAGCGACTGGTGCAACGGGACCAACTGGAAGTACTGGATCAACAGGCCCTACAGGTAGCACAGGAGCAACCGGGTCAACGGGTCCGACGGGCGCAACAGGCTCAACAGGTTCTACAGGAACAATCGGTGCTACTGGCGCAACAGGCTCGACTGGACCTACAGGTTCTACAGGGCCCACTGGTAATATTGGACCCACTGGCGCAACTGGAGCGACTGGTGCAACGGGACCAACTGGAAGTACTGGATCAACAGGCCCTACAGGTAGCACAGGAGCAACCGGGTCAACGGGTCCTACAGGTTCTACTGGTCCTACAGGAGACACAGGCCGCACGGGCCCAACTGGATCAACGGGTCCGACGGGCGCAACAGGCTCAACAGGTTCTACAGGACCAACCGGAAGCACCGGTCCTACAGGAACAATCGGCGCTACTGGTGCAACAGGCTCGACTGGACCTACAGGGTCTACAGGACCAACAGGAAGTACCGGCCCTACAGGTACAATCGGAGCTACTGGTGCTACAGGCCCAACTGGAAGTACAGGTCCTACGGGAACAATCGGAGCCACAGGTGCAACAGGTCCTACTGGCAGTACTGGATCAACAGGTCCGACAGGTAGCACAGGTCCTACGGGTACAATCGGGGCCACGGGTGCAACAGGCTCGACTGGACCTACAGGTTCTACGGGTCCAACTGGAAGTACAGGTCCTACGGGAACAATCGGAGCCACGGGTGCAACAGGTCCTACTGGCAGTACTGGATCAACAGGTCCGACAGGTAGCACAGGTCCAACTGGTAACATTGGACCCACTGGGGCTACGGGTTCCACCGGTGCAACTGGAAGTACGGGTCCTACTGGAATTGTTGGCCCAACGGGTGCAACTGGAGCCACCGGACCCACAGGAATAATCGGTGCTACAGGCTCGACTGGTGCTACAGGAAGTGCTGGACCTACAGGAACAACTGGCGCAACGGGGCCTACTGGCGCAACAGGCCGCACGGGACCTACAGGAGTTACCGGTCCGACAGGTAGCGCTGGTTCCACGGGTGCAACAGGCCCAACCGGAGGTCAAGGCGTGATAGGTCCTACGGGAGTGACAGGCCCAACGGGAGCTACCGGACCTACGGGTGCGACGGGTCCCACAGGTCCTAGCCCAAGTTTTGCACTTCCGATCAGAACTCAAGTTGTTTATGTCGATAAGAGCGGCAGCGATATAACCGGCAATGGAACGATTCTTTATCCTTACCTCACAATCACTCACGCCATGGCAACGATCACCGACAGCTCTCCAACAAAACGGTATGTTATTAAAGTAGGCCCCGGCCTCTATACTGACAATTTTGCCTTAAAAGCCAACGTTGAAATTACCGGATACAATGTTCTCTCAACTCAGCTGATCGGCACGATCACTATCAACGATCCTACCTGGAATAATGGAAATGATAACAGATCGGGGTTTGAAGACCTGACGCTGGGTGATGATACAGGAACGATTGGAATTTTTAACTTTAACTATTCAACCCAAAGCAGCACGGCTGGAAAACTCTATTTCTACAATATGAGATGTTCCGTTGCTCCGACGTTCACCTGTATCACACAAATCAATCAGCAGACTTTCGAAAATTGTTTGCTTAACAATGGGCTCACTCTCAATGGCGGCGCCCTCGATTTAGTTGACACAGATTTTATTGACGGCGGAACTATTGCAATTAATTCCTCCTCAGTCGCAACTGTTTTAGTTACTGCGATTTCAGGCGGAACAGACGCAAATGTAACGTTTACCTACACAACTGGCAACATGGAAATGCTCGCCAATCTATACAATTTCCCTGTTATTGGAACGTTATCAGGAAATGGACAAACATACGTTACAGCGACATGTTCAAGCATTGTAGGCCCAACAAGCTTTACCGGCGGAGCTACGCTGACGGTCATTGGTCTATGTAATGCGACAGGGCCCACTGGCCCTACGGGGCCTCAAGGACCCACAGGTGCAACTGGAGTGACAGGGCCGACAGGGCCAACAGGTTCTAGTGGATTTGCTGGTCCTACCGGACCGACGGGTCCAACGGGTTTCATAGGTCCAACCGGAGCAACAGGTCCTACGGGTCGAACTGGACCTACTGGTTCATTGGGTAGCACAGGGCCGACGGGACCCACAGGGCCAAAACCTACGACGGCTCTGCCAATCCAAACTCAAGTCGTTTATGTCGATGAGAGCGGAAGCAATGTCACTGGAAATGGGACTATTCTTTATCCTTACGCTACGATCACGTATGCCATGTCTACGATCACAGACAGCTCTCCCACCAAACGGTATGTTGTCAAAGTAGGCCCCGGTAACTGGGGTGACAATTTTTCTTTAAAAGCCAACGTAGAAGTTGTCGGCTATAACGTTGTTGCAACTCAGTTAACCGGCACGATCGATCTCAATGACCCAACATGGAATACTGGCAACAATGATAATCAATCAGGATTTGAGGATTTAACGCTTGCTGGAACCCAAAACTTTGACTTTACCGCTCAAAGCAGCGGAGCTGGAAAGTTATTCATTTATAATACTCAGTTTGATAACACCCCAACCTTTACCGCTTTTGGCGCTGTAAATGAAATCATAATACAAGGCTGTTTGTTTTTTGATGGGCTTACTCTTAACGGGGGAATTCTTTTTTTAGGCGACGATGAATTTATTGGTGGAAACATAGCAATCAATGCTTCAACCTTAACATATTCCTATTTTCAAGCGATCGGCGGCGGCTGTGGATCCGGCGGAGGCGCTGGATTAAATGTAACGTTTAACAACACAGGTAGTACTCAAGCAATGAGCGGCTACCTGTATAATTTTACAGTTGATGGAGTTCTATCAGCTAGTGGGACTGAGCCAACAACGACGGTTCTAGCGACATGTTCAAGTATTGTAGGCACAACAAGCTTTACCGGGGGAGCTACGCTGACGGTCATTGGTCAATGCGTTGCGACAGGACCTACAGGTCCGACGGGGCCCACGGGTCGAGCTGGGCCGACGGGTCCAACCGGAGCAACGGGGCCTACCGGCCCTAGCCCAACTTTTGCATTGCCAGTCCAAACTCAAGTCGTTTACGTCGACAAGAGCGGAAGCAATGTTACTGGAAACGGCAGTATTATTTATCCCTACGCTACGATCACGTACGCCATGTCGACGATCACTGACAGCTCTCCTACCAAAAGATACGTAGTTAAAGTCGCCCCCGGCATCTGGACTGACAGTTTTGCTTTAAAAGCCAACGTTTATGTTGTCGGTTATAATCTGGCTTCAACTCAGCTGACCGGGACGATCACTATTAACGATCCTACATGGAATAACACGAACGATAACAGATCGGGATTTGAAGATCTGACGCTGGGGGATGATAATTCATCAATCGGTACTTTTAACTTTGACTTTACTGCCCAAAGCAGCGCGAAAGGAAGATTAGCTTTTTACAATGTTAGATTTTCTGTTTCTCCGACATTTACCTGTGGCTCTACAAACAACTTCATCCTTATCGAGTCTTCTCACTTTAATAAGGGAATGACTTCGACGGGCGGCACCATCTATTTCCTAGAGACGGATTTTATTAACATGGGCCCCATTGCAATTAGTTCCTCTTCCGCATCAGCCGTTTTCTTTGAAGCGATTTCGGGCGGAGGTGATTCTGCTGTCAATGTAACGTTTACCCAACCAGCTGGCGGTCTTGGAATTAACGCTAATCTATATGATTTTCCGGTTGCTGGAACCTTGTCAGGCAGTGGAGCATTAACCGCTGTTACAGCGACATGTTCAAGTATTGTTGGCCCAACAAGCTTCACCGGCGGAGCTACGCTGACGGTGACTGGTCAATGCGTTGCGACAGGGCCTACTGGTCCGACGGGAGTTACAGGCCCTACGGGCGCAACGGGTCCTACAGGATCTATTGGATTTACAGGACCTACTGGTTCCACAGGCCCGACAGGAGCAACAGGTCCCACGGGCGCAAGGGGTCCTACTGGCCCCACGGGTCCTACAGGTCCGCGCGGTGCAATAGACTTTGCAATGATTTATCTTCCGGGCGCTACGAGTGCAATCACAGTAACGAGTGGAAGCTCTGTTCTTCTTTCGACGATCGCCGTCCAAGCTCCCGGATCGAACATTTCATTGCCGTCTAATGGAAATATCACGATCGCAAGCACCGGTTATTACCAGGTTACGTTTGGGGTTATGCCGACTGCTACATCCATCACAACGGCCTATTCGTTCCATTTAGCCTTAGGCGGCTCGGCTGCTACGCCGCCGCGGACCCTTGAGTTCATTCAGCCTGCAACGGAACAAAACATGTATAGTATGACAACTATTATTCAGGTCACAACGAACCCGACAACGTTAACCCTGGTCAATGGAGCCGCTGCATCGGCAACGATTAATAACGCGACTGCAACAACGGGAGGCGCACCGGCGGCTTACGTGACAATAATGCAAATACGATAATGGAGACATAAAATGTTTAGAGTTGTCTTGTGGATGGTTTTTACGAATGCATTATTTGCTGAAGGGCCGTCGCTCGCTGTTGAAAAACCGAAAAAATTCAACCTTGCGGTTTGTGCAATTTTTAAAAATGAAGGGCTTTATTTGAGGGAATGGATTGAATATCACCGTTTTGTCGGCGTCGATCATTTCTATCTCTATAACAATGGAAGCACAGATCAATTTTTAAACGTCTTGAGGCCTTATGTCAAAGATGGCACAGTCACCCTCATCCATTGGCCTGATCATTTACTCAATAAAAGCGAAGAGACGACGTTCATGTGGTCTCTTAGCACTCAAATATCGGCTTATGAAAATGCTGTTAAAATCGAGTCTTTGAATGAGGCCGAGTGGCTGGTCTTTCTAGATGTGGATGAATTTCTTGTTGTCCCTAAAGATAAAAACTTAAGCAGCGTACTGGAGAGGTACAAAAAATATCCGGGCGTGAAAATCAATTCAAACTCGTTTGACGCCTCCTCTGCGCTCTCCGTACCGGGAAGAAAACTGCTGATTGAAACCGTCGAGCTTACCAAGCCGACTCCTTGCCATCCTCAAAAAAAAGTTGCAAAGCTCATTTTCAAGCCTGAGGAGTACAAGGGCTTTACATGGCCTCCCTATCAATGTTATTTCAAAAATGATCAAAAGCCGATGGAGCTGCGCAAAAGTGAACTGTGCATCAACCGGTACGAAAATAGATTCAAAGGGCATTTGTTCCATGGAAAAGCCAAAGATAAGCTCCCTGTCGATAATCGAATGCTGACGGAAGAAGAGTCGGCGGAGCTTTTGGAGATGGGCTATGAGATCGAGGATCAAGAACGAGCCATCTATCGTTTTGTGCCTGACATGCTTAAAAAAATGGGTTACTCTCACTAAAAGGATTTTTATGAAAAAAGTTGCGATGTTTCTTTTAACGCTGTGCTTCTGTTTGGATTTGAAATCTGAACCGATGGCTTGGGAGGATCCGATTGTTCTTTCGTCTCAGGGGCAAGATGCGACTGATCAGCAGATCGCTCTTGACTCTCATGGAAACTCCATCGCTGTCTGGCTGGAAAATGGCTTTGTCATGTTCAGCCAAAAGCTTGCAGGAAGAAGTTGGAGGCTGCCCGCCAAGGCGATCTCAAATTCTACTGCAACCGACCCTCAAGTCGGCATCGATTCTCATGGAAATATAACCGTCGCATGGATAGAGAATGGAGTTGTTTGTACGGCTTCGGGTTCACTTAAAAGAGGTTGGGAAAATAAAACATCGCTCTCCTCTAACGAGGCAAGTTCTTTGAAGCTGGTTGTTGATGCAGCAGGTGATTGCATCGCTATTTGGAATGAGCAGGGAGCTATTGTATCCGCAACACGAAAATTAAACGGAATCTGGCCTCAAACTCCGGATGTGCTCTCAGGCCCGGCGTGCAGCGCTCCTCAGGTTGCGATGGGAGGAAATGGAACTGTCGTGGCCGTTTGGCATGACGAAAGCTTCTGCGTTTATTCTGCAAGTAAAGCTATCGATGGTTCATGGAATTTACCTGCGCAAGAGATTGGTGAGGCAGGCCTCTTTCCTCAGGTGGCTGTGGATGCCTCTGGAAATGCACTGGCTGTTTGGTACGGCTTTGCTGCCAAAACAACGCTTCAGTTTGCCTCATGTCCTTTTCAGGGAAGCTGGACAGCTCCTGCTGCCCTTGCCAAGAACAACGTCTCATGCCCAGCTGCTTCCGATATAAAAATCGCGTTTGATGCCTCTGGAAATGCAATCGTTCTATCAAAGACGTTGTATGTAGAGGATTCGTATGGCACTCGAGCCATGGTCAGAAAAGCCTCTGGCGCTTGGGAAATACCGGTTGACCTCGTTGCTTTTAATTTGTATGCGCATGCAGCAGATGTCGCTATAGCCTCCGGAGGCGAGGCACATGTCGCCTATATGTACCATGACACTGAGAGCTCTTCTGTGATGGTTCATACAACCAAGGCGCATATTGGAACTTATGACAGCTCTTATTGGAACCAGCCTGTAACTCTTTCGGGAGGCGGTATTAACGGATATCCCAAAATTGCTGCCGCTCAAAACAAAGAGGCGATGAACGTCGCTGTGCTTTGGTTAAATTATAATGGAACTAATAAACAGGTTTACGCGGCAACCGGCGCCAAGACTGTTATGAAACCGCCCAGAAACGCAACTGCCATGCAAAACACGAATAATTTTGGACTCTTTCCCGAACGGTATAACACGGTGTCATGGGAGCCAAGCTCATCCCAGGCATTTGCCTATAACGTGTTTCGAAACGGTGAATTTTTCACGAGGGTGCCTGGCAACGTACACCAAATCGTTGACCACAACGCCGGCCTCAATCAGGCTGCAACTTATGGAATTACAGCTGTAGATGAGGAAAATTCCCAGAGCGAAATGGCAACCGTCCGTCTTCCTTAAAGAAGATCGTCAGAAGATAAAAACACCCGGTTTTTGGAGTCTTCTCGGTGAATGGCGGTCGGTTTTTGGTAAAGTTTTTCGACGTTGTTCATATCTTTGAACTGGAGGTTTTTTTCTTTTAATACATCATCGCGGATGAAAAAAAGATTGACGCCCGCTTTCTCTGCATAAACAAGAGAATACCCTTTAGATCTTCCCAGGTTAAAGAGAGCCAGGATGCTAGCGCCATAATACATGGTTCCATCCCCGCAATAATACGGCATGTATTTGGCCACTTTATCTTGGTCTGGAAGATGGGCGCTATTATATTCAATGACGACAACCTTTGGCTGATATTTGGGATCCAATGCTTGCCACACATAGAAATCGTTGTAATCGATGTCTATTGACACTAAGTCGAGGTTGGGGGGAACCTTGTACTTATCAAACAGCGTTGTAATATTCTCTGCTGTGATAAATTCTTTGTGGAGATTCATTTTGGGAATATCAAACATTCTATCGAGTAAAAGAGAGTCCCATCCCTGTTTTCTTAAAAGGCAGGTATTGCTTCCCGTAATCCCATCATAGGCGCCGAACTCAACGCAATACTTGGAAGAGGCTCCGATGATCTCAAAAATCTTTGAAAGAACGCCGTCTTCTCCGTTCTGGCTATAAAGAGATGCTTCATAGGGGCTGAGATCAATCTCTTGAGAGAAGAGGAGTGAGCTGACAAAAGTGCAGAGAAGTGTCAATTTTTTAAGCATGTTTCACCGTTGTTTAAATAAGATACAATTTCCATTGTCAATCAATTTGACAACATCGCAGTTTTTTCTAAGAAACTCCGTCGCCTCTGCCCGATCTGGCCATAAAGTATCGTTCATCCAGATATATCCCCCCGAGCGAACTTTAGGCAGATAGAGTTCGATATCACGCATCGATGCGGCTTCGCTGTGATTGCCATCGAGATACAAAATATCAATCGTGCCAACCATCGATGCAGCTTTTTCAGATGTTGTTTTAAGAATTTTGCAATATTTCTCCAGCTCATGTTTATTCAGCAAGTCGAGGAAGGAGTAATAAATATAGTTTAAATTGAGCGATGACCACCACTTCAGGTCTTCTTGATCTTTGGTGTCGTTGTAATATTTGATGCACTCCATTTTGTCCCACGGATCTATTGCAATGACAACTCCATGATTTAGGTATTTTAAAGCAGTTGCAACAGGATAGAGCGATCTTCCTTCAAAGACACCAATCTCCACGCACGTATCCGGCCGAACTTCCAGAACGAGATCCATAAAATTTAATGCTTTTTCTTCCGAGCACCAGCCTCCGAGCGTTGGAACAACCTGGCATACGTATTGTTTTAAAGCCTCAAATTTTTGATCTGCGTGCAACGACGTGCAGAAAAACAGCAGGGCCAATAATAATTTTCTCATGGTTTTTTCCATAGTCCCCATTCGCAGCTGTCCTTAAATTGTGCTATTTTAATGCAGTTGGCATCTAACCATTCTACAGCCCGTGCTGTTGTGTAGGTTCCATTTTCAAACCACGTCATATCATCAAAAATAATCCACCCGCCGCTCTTAACAAGCGGAGCCCATTTGGTTACATCTAAATAAGACGTTTTATCTGAATGATTACCGTCGACATGTAAAATATCGATATCCGGAATTGGAGGAGCGTCTTCCGAGGTGCTTCTAATCAACTTGATATGCATGTTCAGGCCAAATAGATTAATTTTGTCGATGAGTCCCCTCATAACTGCCTCATGATCAACCCATCCCCAGAAAGATT
>Ga0364920_10377_pt1 | contig 9989 bp, 7 predicted proteins | sample SorcelJu500001C8_FD_206961 | JGI IMG/M metagenome (GOLD analysis project Ga0364920, IMG submission 206961) | Enriched cells from Trout Bog Lake Hypolimnion, Wisconsin, USA - BchlTB.June20.5000.01.C8 | ecosystem: Environmental > Aquatic > Freshwater > Lake > Hypolimnion/Profundal zone | place: USA...
TTACCCGCCGATTCTTCCAAACCGTGCATCATCAGCGGCATTATTTTCGACGGCGTCCCAGGCCTAGATGCCGAATCGGACGGCGATGTCGTCTATCACGCCATTTGCAATGCGATCAGTTCACTGTCTGGAGTTCCGATTTTGGGCGGCGTCGCGCAAGATCTGTGCCGCAAAGACGGCATCACCGATTCGTCGGTATATCTCGAGAAAGCCAAGGAAACGCTCGGGAAGCAACGAATTGTCCACATCGCCGTTTCGCTGGAAGGAAAACGGCCTTCTTTTGAACGAAAAATCGACGCGATGCGCAAGAAAATCGGAAAAGTGCTGATGCTTGAAATCCATCAGGTGGGCATCACGGCGACATCCGGCGATGGACTCACCGACTTTGGCTGCGGCGATGGGCTGCAATGTCTGGCTTTGATTACGACAATTGAAGAAAAATGAATCGACTGTTTTTTTGCTTCGCGTTGCTTTTCGTGCATCTTGCCTTCGGCAAAGTGAGAATCCTCACCTTCCATTACAATCAGGCAAATTTTATCGAACTGCAGCGCCGGTGTCTGCAACGCTTTCTACGAGATGATTATGAACTGCTCGTATTCAACGACGCCGCCACTGTAGAAAATGAAAAGGCCATTCAAAACGCGTGCGATCGACTCGGCATTCAATGCATTCGCTTTGAACCCGAATGGCATTTGATGGCGCCCCTCAATGAGTATCTCTTGCGATGCTTGACCGACCCTTCTCTGCAAGACGCGGCCTTCCTGAGCATGCCCTTTGAAAAATTTGCCAATCAAGCAAGCGTCCGGCACAGCCACGTCATCCAGTATGCATTAGACCATTACGGATACGACCACGATGACGCGGTGGTCATCATGGATGGAGATGCTTTTTTCATTCGCGATATTTCTGTTAAAGAGCGATTGAAGTCCCTCGATATTTTTGGGATGACCCGAGAAATTAAGGAAAAAAATGTGCAGTATTTGTGGGTTCCCTTCATCGCATTCAACCCCGCCAAACTCCCGAATATTAGAGATCTAAAATTCAACGTTGCAGTGATCCACAACAAAGTCCACGACACAGGCGCGCAGTCCTACTATTATTTAGCGGACAATCCGACTGTAAAATGCAGGAAAATCTTGCCTGTGCCGAGCAATCGTTTACGCCGCCTGTCCGAAAAAGAATTGAAACAGGCGGGCTACAACAGAAAAGAGCGCTGGCTCATCGACAATCTCCCCAAAAATGGAGTCGTAGAATTCAATCTCGAGAACTGCGTGCTCCACTTCCGCGAAGTCTCCTTTGAAATCAAAGGCCATCGAGGAAAAGCGGAAGTCGTTGCGGAGTTCATGGAAAAAATTCTCAAGCGTTGATTGCGCGCTCCCTAGTGCTCTGTCATGCTTAAGAATGACAGAGCACTAGTACACATCGATGAGATAACGTTTATCTGCGCGCATCTTTTTCACGTAAAGACGGGCGTCCTCATCAGAAAAATTTCCCTCTTCCTTCACGATCTTCTGCAGCATCGCATCGACATCTTTCGCCATGTGTTCCGCATCGCCGCAAACATAGAACAAAGCCCCCTGCTCAATCCACTGCCAAAGGCTTTTCCTTTCCGCGTACAATTTATTCTGCACATAGACCTTTTCCGGGCCGTCGCGCGAAAAGGCCACATCTAAGCGGAGCCTCCCCTGCCTTTCCAATTCCATCCAAAATGCTTCGTAATAAAAATCAGACGCGCGGTTTCTGTCGCCAAAAAAGAGCCAATTGCGCCCGCCTGCTTGCAAAGCCATCCTCTCCTGCAGAAACGCCCGATAGGGCGCCACGCCTGTTCCCGGCCCGACTAAAATGATCGAGGCTTCCGGATCTTGCGGCAGGGTGAAATGATTGGAGGGCTGCACATAGATCGGCACTTTCGATGCGCCGATCTCTGCTAAATCGCAAAGAAAGTGGCTCCCTACGCCTCTACGCACTTGGCCGTTATTCGTGTATTGCACATAAGCCACAAGCAAATGAATCTCATCGGGAAACATCAAATGCGAATTCGCGATCGAATAAAAGCGAGGCAGCAGCGGCAGCGCCGTCTGCGCGATATCTGCCGCAGTCACTTTCGCGTACTGCAGCGCTTCCAAAAGCGTATGCCGATGCAAGAATTCCGCCAGCAATTCTTTGTTTTCCAATAGGTGGCCAAATTGCGACGCTCCGCGATCGCGCAGTAGGGCAATCAACGAGCGATTCACCTTCGCCAGATTGGCTTTGTATGTAAGAAATTCTGCGATAGGCACATGCGTCTGGGATCTTGTATCGAATACCGAATCTGATCCGTCAGATCCAATGCGTTTGAGAATCAAACTCACCTCTTCCGGATCGTTTTCCGGAGAGACGCCAATGCTATCGCCGACTTTGTAGGGAAGAGCGCCCGTATGTAAAACCACATGATACGTTTTTTTCGTCGAAGACGCTCCGCTTAAAAGGACCCTTTCTTTGATGTGGGCGAGAAAAGGGTGATTACGAGAATAGGTCATCTTTAGTATATCGTTAAATAAAAGGAGTTTTTGCTTTATGCGGCTCATTGTACTGATCAGCCTCTGTCTACTGGTTCAAGGGTGCTTTCATAGAGAAAATTGCAGTCGAGGCTATGTCATTTCCCAGTTGGAGACGGAACAAGAAACGCCTCCTGCCGAAGAACCAGAGCCTAACTAAGGGATTGACCGATAATAAAGCGTACAAATAGCAGGGTTTAGAGTGTTTCAGATATAGAAAATCCCGAGGAGGGCCATATTGCCGCAATATGGCCGACGAGGGATTTTTCATAGGTGAAATCATTATAATGCCCTGATATTGTGTACGAGTTATTATCGGTCAATCCCTAACACTTTTGCAATCTCTCTTGGCCCATCCCTTTTTCAGAGCATCCATTTTTTTGTTGGAAATCCCTCCCAAAGCCTCAATCGCCGCCATCAAACGAACGCGCGTCCGATCCTTGCCCAGCAGCGTCGCAGACTCAAACAACGAAGGCCCCTGCGCTTTGCCCATGATCGCCGCAAATAACACCGGCATCACTACTTTTTTATGATGCACGCCAAATGCTTCTGCGGCAACGTGCGTCGCTTTTTCCAAAGATACGCCCGTCCAATCTTCCTCTTCATCCAAAAACCAAATGATCGTCTGCAGGAGGCTGCTGATCTGCTCCGGAGGAGACCCTTTCGGACACAGCATCTCCGGAGTTATCTGCAAATCATTGACGAAGAAAAACTCGCAGAGCTGCATAAACTCGCCAAACGTCTTCATCCGCGTATGCACGAGCGGCATCAATTTGCGCATAAATGCCTCATTGAACTGCCACTTGACCAACCGATCCCACAACTGATTTTCCGGAATCGTCTCGATGATTTTCCGTTGATTCAGCCAATTGAGTTTTTGGATATCGAAAAACGCCCCCGAAATCCCGATCCGTTTTGGATCAAAGGCCCGCATGATCTCATCTAACGTATAAAGCTCCTGATCGTTCGGCATGCTGTAGCCCATCAGCGTCAGAAAATTCATCAGCGCCTCCGGAAGATAGCCGCTATCGCGGAAATAAAAAATCGACGTCGGATTTTTCCTCTTTGACAATTTTTTCCCATCTTTGCCCAAAAGCAACGGCATATGCATGAACGTCGGCGGCGTCCATCCGAACGACTCGTAAAGGCAAATATGCTTCGGCGTCGAACTCATCCACTCATCGCCCCGGATCACATGCGAAATCTTCATCAACCGATCATCGACCACATTGGCTAGGTGATAGGTGGGAAACCCGTCGGATTTGAGGAGCACCTGATCGTCGATATCCGCCCACGGCACCGTCACCTTGCCCTTGATCGCATCCTCGTAGACGCACTCCCCGGTGAGAGGAATTTTGAGGCGGATCACGAAAGATTGTCCCGCAGCTTCCCTTTCGGCCACTTCCGCGGGAGATAGGTTGCGATAGCGCCGATCATAGCCCGAGCGGAGCCCCTGCTTGGCGGCCACTTCCCGCATTTCGGAGAGCTCTTCGGGCGTTGCAAAACATTTATAGGCATTTCCGCGATCGAGAAGTTCGCAAGCATATTTTTGATAAATTTCTGTCCTTTCTGATTGCCGATATGGGCCGTGGGGGCCTCCGATGTCGGGGCCTTCATCCCACGTAATGCCGCACCAATGAAGCGCATTGATGATGTTTGTTTCATACTCAGGACGGCTGCGCGACTGATCCGTGTCCTCGATCCTGAGAACAAACGTCCCCTTGAAATGGCGCGCGAAAATGAGATTGAACAGCGCGATATAGGCGGTTCCCACATGAGGGTCCCCAGTAGGCGACGGGGCGATACGAACACGGACGGACATGGACGAACTCCTGGATAGCCCCCGATTGTAACATGAGAGCGCGGAGAAAGAGAAGAAAAATTAACCACAGAGCCCCGTACTAGGAAGCCTAGTACGGGGCTCTGTGGTAAATACTTATGCAACACACTCCCGCGACACTACCGCGCGTTCATCAAGAAAATCAGATCCTTCATCACATTCAACGCTTCCGCCTGCTGCAAATCGTTCTTCCCAAACAAATTCACCGCATCCGAATCAAAATTCTTTTTCCCAATTTCTTCCAGAAAACCCTGATAATTCTTATTCTGCTCGATTCTCAACCTAGAATTCTCCTTCAAAGCCCCCATATACGGCTCATAAGTCGTCAATCTCTTCTGCAAATTATACCTGTACATCGGTCCCAACTGCAGACGATGCATCGCCGAAAGATCCGATAAATCATCCTCGAAATGCGCCTCGATCTTCTCATTTTCCAGAGGGAATTTCGCAAATTTCTCCCCGATCTCGATCTGCGATAAAATCCCCGGAATCACGATATCCGACTGCACGCCCGTGAGCTGCGGGCTCTTGCCGGACACCGTAAAGTATCTCCCCCGCGTCACTTTGTATTCGCCCTGCGGATTGATTTTCTGTTGATTCATCGAATCTAGAGTGAACGTCTGAAAAGAGCCCTTCCCAAACGTCTCTGCATCCCCGAGCACAACTGCCCGCCCATAATCTTGCAGCGTCTGCGCCACAATTTCCGCAGCGGACGCAGACGCCCGATTGACCAGCACGCAAAGAGGCCCATCCCACACCGGCTTGCCCTCCACTTCCCTTAAATGCTGAATCAGCCCTGTATTGTCTTGAATCGACACAACGATGCCGTTGTTGATGAACAAGCCCGTCACTGCAACCGCCTGCGTCAAAAGCCCCCCCGCATTGCTGCGCAAATCCAAAACAACGCCCTTTAACTTTTTCTCTTCCTTCACTTTTTCCAACATTTTGCGAATATCCGAAGCAGAAGAGTTTTTGGGATCTTGATAAAACGAAAAAAGCCGCAAGTTCGCAATGACACCGTCTCCAAAAGGCTCGAAATTTGTCTCTAAGCGCGTCTCTTCCAACACGACTTCGTTGCGAATCAACTCCACCTCGAGCTTCTCGGACTTACGCACCCCCTCCTCTTCAACTTCCCGCAGGATGGTCAAAACAACAGGCGTCCCTTTCTCCCCGCGGATGAGTTCGACCGCTTCATTGATGTCCAACCCGACCACCGGCTCATGATTCACCGCGATGATCTTATCCTGAATGCGCAGCCTATTGCTCTGGCTGGCCGGACTGTTTTCGAGAATGCGCTTCACCAGAAGGCCGTCCAAATCATCCTGCAGCTGCGCTCCAATCCCAAATAGGCGCTGCTGCACCTGGATCATGAATTGATTGGCCTCGCTCGGAGTAAAATAATTTGTATGAGAGTCCAAAGAGGCCGTCATCGCCTTCAGCACATAAGACAAAACAAGTTTTGTCTTATCATCTTCTTTAAGATCAGTAACTTCCGCCTCGCGATTCAACCTCCGCTTTTCCAGTCTCTGAAAAAACTTGTCCCTGACCACCTCGTCCAATTTCGAGGCTGCCCCTGTCTGTAGAGCTCGGATCCGCAACAGCCTCTGGCATAAACTCTCCTCGTTATCGGCCCAAGGTAAATCCTTAAACTCTTCATTCTTAACATCTTTCGGAAGCTCTTCCTGAATGACTTTTTTTTCCAACCAACCGCGCCTTTCTACCGCCTGAACAAATAAGGCGTGCATCTGCTTAAAACTGGAAAAATCGGCGGTTTTGTAGCCGTTTAGAGCATTCTGCAGAGTTTCTGGGCTGGGATGGAGCCACGGATCGATTTCTCCCGCGATAAAGTAGGTTTTCATCGGGTCGAGCTCCTCCAGAAAATTCTGAAAAACCCGCCCCATCAGCTCTAGCGTCAATGCTTTATGACACACATGCGCCTTAAGGATCTCCTCCATCTTAGCTTTTACATCGCGATTGGAGATCTGCGGCTGCTTCGCCCCCATTGAAAAAAGGGCAATAATAAAAAATATTATATAGAGCTTCCTATTCATTATCCCTCTTATTACCAGATAGTTAAGAATCATATATGCACCAAATACCACAATATACCTAAAGCCCCCCCCCTTTCCCACCAACACAAAAAATGTAAAAACAGGTTGTATTTTAATTTGTTAGTATGAAATAATAGTTAGTAAAGATTGATAAATAAACTGAACACGTGAAAACGGCATTTGTTCTGGAAATTATTTATTGAATTAAGAACTCGAAAATATTTTAGGAGAAAAAATGGATACGATGAAACATCCGGAGCAGAGTAGAGACCTGAAAGTTGTTTCTATTACTGAAGCCGCTCGAATTAATAACGTTACAAGACAAGCGATCTATGTTGCGATCAAACAAAAAAAATTGAAAGCGACAAAAGATGTCACACGTTGGACCATCCATTTGGATGATCTCGAAGAGTATCGCAAAAATAAATATTCCCGAACAAAATCAATGTTTAACGGAGAACTTTTATTTGACGCAGGCAAAGGATTCCACTCAATCAATCAAGTCGCAAAAATGTTGAATATCCCAGCACAAAAAGTTTATTACGCAACGCGCGTCGGCTTGATGAAAGCGCACCGCAAAGGCGCCGCCTGGGTCGTTCATTCAGATGATGTAAAATCTTATCAAGAAAACTACCTGAACCGCACAACGAAAGTGGTTTAATTTACATTTTCTCGACCGTTTCGAGTCCTAAAATATTGAGGCCCTGACGGAGGATCCGAGAAGTGAGTTCACAAAGAACTAACCTCTCTCCTTCTTCAGGGCTTCCTTGTACTCGGCAATCCCGAAAGAACGCATTGAATTTCTCAGCCAAAGCATACAAATAATCGGTCAACCGATTCGGACATAGATCCACACTCATCCAATCCAAAACCTCGCCAAATCGCCTTAAATGCAGCCCCAGAGAGATCTCGGAAGGGTGTTGGAGATGGATGGCATGCTGTTTGAGAATATGGGCCATATCGACCCCAATTTTGCGCTGAATGCCGTGAATCCGCACATACGAATAGAGCAGGAAAACGGCTGTATTCCCCTCAAAACGGAGCATCCGCTCATAACTGAACGTATAGTCCTTCGTGCGGCTGCAGGAAAGATCTGCGTACTTTACGGCCCCAATCCCGAGCACATGCGCAAGGTGTTCGATCTCTGCTGTTGATCCATCCGTTGAGCGCTCGATAAGCAGCTTGCGCGCATGGTCGACCGCTTCCGTGAGAAGGTCGATTAATCTCTCTGTTTCCCCAGATCTCGTCTTAAATTTTTTCCCATCGAGTCCGACAACAAGCCCAAAACCGACATGATCGACTTGCACCTTCTCCGGATCGAGCCATCCCGCCTTCATCGCCGCCGCAAAAATCATTTGGAAATGCAGCGATTGGCCGACATCTGTGACGTAAATAATCCGCTCTGCCTTGTCTGTAAAAATACGATACCGAATCGCCGCCAAATCGGTCGTGTCGTAGTTGTAGCCGCCGTCTGATTTTTGCACCATAAGCGGCAGCGGTTCTCCTTCACGATTTTTAAACCCGTCGAGAAAAAGACATTTTGCGCCGCCTGAGAGCTCGATGAGATGTTTTTTTTCGAGTTCCTCTACGACCGATTTGAGATACGGGTTGTAAAACGACTCTCCCCGTTCGATAATTTTGACGCCCAATAGATCGTAAATTTTCTGAAATCCCCTTCTCGAAATCTCGCAAATCAGCCGCCATGCATGCATCGACTCCGGATCTTCCGCTTGCAGACGGACCACTTCCCTTTGCGCGCGCTTTTTGAAATCGGCATCGTCATCGAACTGTTTTTTCGCCGCCCGATACCACTGCATCAACTCTTCGAGATCGGTCGCCTTGCATTTTTTCTCTTTCATGTACGCAATCAACATCCCAAATTGCGTTCCCCAGTCGCCGATGTGATTTAAGCGAAGGACATCTTGGCCTAGAAATTCGAACAGTCGAGCGAGGCAATCGCCAATGATCGTCGAGCGAATGTGGCCTACATGCAATTCTTTCGCGACATTCGGCGAAGAAAATTCGACGATGATTTTTTTCTTGTGCGAGGGACGCGGAGCGCCGAGAAAAGGATCGTGCAGTTGTTTGGTCAGTTCCTTTGATAAGTAGTCTGCGGATAATGCGCAGTTGATGAATCCCGGCCCCGCAATCTCGATCTTAGAAAAAATCTCGCGCCCCTCTAGATGGTCGATGATTTTCTGCGCTACGACGCGCGGAGACATTTTGAGGGTTTTCGCAAGCTGCAGCGCGCTATTGCACTGATAGTGGCCAAATTCTTCTTGCGGGCAGATAGATACGTCGGCGGGGATTTTTTCTCCGAAAGCGGAGAGAATCGCCGCGGACATCTTGTGACGAAAAAACGAAAGAAATGTTTCCATGATTAATTAACTTAGGCTTAACTATGGTGAAATGTCGGAGCAATAACTCGTTTTCCAATACTATATTTCAAACGATATTCACACAACGCGATCGCCGCGTCGTGCGTCGATTCTCTATTCTTCTCCGCAATCTCATAAATTGCAAGCAATGTATCGTAAATGTGATGCACTTTATATCGCGGTCCCGCCGGACAATACCCATCCTGCTCCAGCTCTGCGGAGACATTCAAAAGCCCGCCCGCATTCACCACAAAATCGGGCGCATACAAAATCCCTCGATCTCGCAAACCGCGCGCATGAGAATCAAGCAACAGCTGATTGTTTGCCGAGCCCACAATCGCTTTGCAGCGGAATTTCGGAATCGTCCGCTCGTTGATGATCGCGCCCATCGCGCAAGGAGACAAGATGTCGCATTCCACCTGCATGATCTGATCCGCCGGAACGCTTTTCGCCCCATATTTCTCTACGCACTTCTGCAATATGCCCGCATCGATATCGGACAAAATCAAATCGGCGCCCGCCCAAAATAAATACTCGATCAAATGTCTTCCCACATTGCCGAGTCCCTGCACTGCAACTTTTTTTCCTTCCAACGAATCGCTGCCGAACAATTTTTTCGCAGCCGACTGAATCCCTCGGAACGTACCCCACGCCGTGAAAGGCCCCGGATCTCCGCTGCTTTTTTGATGCGCGAGTCCAACCACATACTTTGTCGCTCTACGGATGATCTTCACATCGTCAGTCGTGCAGCCCACGTCTTCCGCGCAAATATAGAGTCCCTGCAATTGATCGACCGCAGCGCCGAAAGAGAGCAATAATTCAGGTGTCTTCTGCGTCTTCGGCTCGGCAATAATGACGCTTTTTCCTCCCCCGAAACCCACCTCGGAAATTGCCGATTTGTAGGTCATCCCTCGAGCGAGGCGAAGGCCATCTTCTAGAGCCTCTTTTTCACTTGCGTAAGGAAAAATGCGCGTCCCGCCAAGAGCTGGCCCAAGCGATGTGTTGTGAATGCAGATAAACGCCCTGAGACCCGCTTTTGGATCCGTCACCTTGATCACCTGCTCGTAACCTTCCACCGAGAGACGCTCCAGCTTCAAGGAAGGGCTTTTCTCAAGCAAAGACTGCAAACGCTTCTTTGCATCGACGGCGGTTTTGTCAAGGAGTTTATTGCTCATAAAAGGAT
>Ga0364920_10234_pt3 | contig 9950 bp, 4 predicted proteins | sample SorcelJu500001C8_FD_206961 | JGI IMG/M metagenome (GOLD analysis project Ga0364920, IMG submission 206961) | Enriched cells from Trout Bog Lake Hypolimnion, Wisconsin, USA - BchlTB.June20.5000.01.C8 | ecosystem: Environmental > Aquatic > Freshwater > Lake > Hypolimnion/Profundal zone | place: USA...
TTGCTCCTCCTCGTTTTTTAAAACGGCCGAATTATTCAAATTGGATTAAAGTCTGCTGAAACGGAAGGCTTTTTCACGCGACACCCTCTTTCGTCTCATCGGCAGACCAATCCTGACGGCTGAAGTTATAATCGGAAAATTCTGTTTAGATCACGCAGACTACGCCTCATTTGGGCCAGTCACGGTACTGATTGCCGGTCTTTTGTTGCAGGTTCGGCGAAATCTGCAGATGGCGTTGGCTCAAATCGACGGAAAACTCGGGCAAACTCGGGTTCGCACTGATGGATCAACCAGCCGGGAAATATAGTTGATGTGATCATCAGCAAAAGCATGACCACTAACGAAACCGGAAATCGCGATCGGCCGTTTACACTTCTGCCGACCCGTTTTTCGAATCGGTCATGTTCATCGATCGCCAATTTGAAAACGCTTAAAATCAGTGCCGCGATGATGAGTACGAGTGCCGCAAGAGGCAGACTTTCAATGATTAATTCTGTGACGATCAGAAAGCCGCTGGCAAAGAACCCGAGTATCGGAAGACTGACCAACAACAACAGAGTTCGAGTCCTCAGCCCGATCCCCACAGGTTTTTCAATCGCCTGTCGAATGTTGTCCGAAGTCCCCTGCCGATCGTTGATTGCCAGCAGGATCGAACACATAAGCACGGTCAGTTGCTGTTGCATCAGCCATGCGCCGCTCATCCCGATTCGCGTAAAACAGTAACAACCCAGCAACAGGACTCCGGAAATGCTCATCAAGACGTAGGCAGGTCTTTGTCGCAAATCGGCCGGAGCGACGGCACGAAGCGCACCCCAAGTTGCGCCCCCTAAAGCAGGAATCAACATCCATCGGTCAAATGAAACCATCAGATCAGGAGCCAGTGGCATGACAAACCTCAGCCAGCCAATACGACTGGCTGATACTGTTCCGGCGAGAAAAAGGATCGCAATTTCTGGTTGCGTATTGCTCATCACGCGGATTTGTGAGGAATGAAATGGAAACAGCCCGGCTTGAATTGCAAACCCCACTGACAACACCAGCAGGATCCACGGAAAACTTTCGTTGACGTAGTGGTAAGCCAGTTCATTCCGAGTTGTCCATTTCTGAATCTCTTGAGTGATGCTGGCGATGTTCCATGAAATTGTCTGGACGTTCGTCGAATCCTGGATTCTCATCCATGGCACTGCCACGACAAGCATGGCTAACCCAAACGCGATCAGCGCAACCCCGCCGTATTGAGTCGCTAAAAATTGTTCCGCGTTCGCACGTCGTTCTGAGTTGCCGAATTGGCTAATTAAAAGGCTGATGATGACCGCGCTGGTTGCAGAGACGATCAGGAAGATTCGCAGATCATAAGTCGTCATCACACCCAGCGATGTCGCCTCAAACAACATGACCATCGGAATAAACCAGCGACTTCTGTCGGGCAACGAATCTGATCGCTGGATGACGAGGGTCGTCATGAGCACCAGTAGAAGTACGGGAAACAGATTCGTTCCATCAATGGCAAACCATTGATGACGAAGCCGTTCAACGCGTCGTCGATCCAATGTTCGCCGGACTTCACTCATCGAACCGGTACCAGGTTCGGATTTCGACAATTCACGCTCTGCCAGCCTGACGACATCTGCATCTGCGGCAAGATCCAATTCAAATTGCCACTCAAGCCCAGCCACGAGAAACAGACTGCAAAGTGCATTGGCAATGGCGAGAGTCCGTACCAATCCCGGTTCGAACCGTGACGCAACCGACGTCACGACAAACCCGATCAGGGGCGACAACACGAGCAACAGTGATAACTGGTCTCGAAGTGAAGTCAGCCAATCCATTCCTATACGGTCCTTTTTTCTCGAATGCTGGTGCTATGTCGAACTTCGCAACGAGGATACTGTGCCACGGCATCGGAGTCTTCGGAGAAGCAGTGTCCTCTCCTTCTTTCGCCAAAGTGCACTGCGTGACCAGGGACGGTCATGCAGTGGCACTCAAATCTCAAAGACACACAAAGTACAAGGCCATTCAGCCAATCACTTTAAGGCACGTGATATTCAAATTGACGCCGAACAGTAGCAAGACAAATTGCCGAGCGATACGATTCCGCCTCCACGGATGGGCGAGTTTTGTCGGCGACAGCGTTTCGCCACGGTTCGACCCGGTCGAACTTCGACGGATGACATAAGCAACTGCAACTCCATGGGAAATTGATATGTCGAATTCGGGTACTGCGGAAATCGTACGCGAAGAAACCGAAGCTTCGTTGATCGCCCGCGCTCAGGTCGCGGTCAGCCGCTGTAATTGGGAAGTCGGCGAATGTGCCGCACTTTGGACAAAGCGATTTGCACGAGGCAGAACCGATGCCGATTTTGCCGCACTAGTCTCGCTAAGTGCTGACCAGGTCTATCAACGACGTCGTGTTTGGGAAACATTTGCCGACGTCTATCAGAATTATTCGACATTGAAGTGGTCGCATTTTTACGCGGCGATTAACTGGGACGATGCCGCTGAGTGTCTGCAATGGGCCGATGACGTTCAGGCCGGCGTTGCTGAAATGAAAGCCTGGCGTCGTGCTCAACGGGGCGAAGATTTGAACACGCCGGCGATGGACGAAGCTCTCGATGACCTTCCCACCGAGCCGGCTCTCGCCCGCGAAGCAGCTCCCTTTGACCATCAGTCGTCGTTTTCTGTTTCGGCCAATAATCATCCCGAGGGCGAATCGGAACCAAATCTCGCCCTGGCGAATCGGATTCCCAACGGCACCGAAGACTATGCACCGTTTAATGCCAACGCAACGACGGTTCCGGGACGAGAATCTGGCGAACGACCTGTCCTGAGTACCGAGCAGATTGCCAAACGATTTACGACAACCATCGAACGCTGCGTGAATCTGATCACTCCGCAGTTTCTCGAAGACTTTGCTGAACTCCCTGACAAAGTCCGCAAACGCTTGATCAAAGCGGTTGAACAACTCACCGAAAAAGTCGGGGAACTCGGATAGTCTGGATGTCCTACGCCTCAACCCCTGCGGAAAACTCTTTCATCTGATAAATGATTCGCCCATCGACCGACAGAAAACCCTCGGCGATCAGTTGTTTCGTGCTGTCGTCAACTTGTTTGATCACGGCACTCACTGTGACAAGCGTGTCTCGCGGGATCACCTGTCCTCGATAGACCCATTCATGTTTCCCGTGAATGGGTCCACCTGGTCGGTGGACGACGGGAGTCGAAAACTGGGCATGAGCACCGAGTTGCCATCTCTGAGCGGCGTAGAATTTGACGAGTTGAAAAAACGATTCCAGACCCAGCGAACCTGGCACTACGGGGTCCTGGTGGAAGTGGGCCTTAAAAAACCAGGATGTCGGATCGACAGATGTTGTGCCGATCACAAAGCCGTTTCCATAGGGTCCATCAGTTAACGACAGCTTCACATCGTCGATCATCTGAAATTGCGAGTCAGCAAATGGTGGCTGATCGAGATAAGCAAAATTGAGGCAACGCTGAGCTTCAGCGGGCGAAGGGGCAAATGGTTTCGCATCTCGGATACCGATCTGATTGACCAACGATGCCTTGGAGAAGAACCCAAAGTAGGTGTTGCCGACATACACGGGCTCATCATTACACCTGAGATCAAAGTCGTAGTGCTGAATGATCATGCCTCCCGAATTCGAAACGCGAGTCATTTTCACCGTTGTTGTCAGCGTTCCCGATTCGGCCGTGACTTCGCGGAACTGAGTCGCTGTTCCACCTAGATTGCGGAACGACACATCAATGTCGCTGGTCAGTGCCGACCCGACGTAGGCGGCCAGCCATCCACAAGGTTGAAGAGCCGTCTCGAGCAATACGGAAAATGGCATCTGCCTCTGTCGGTTCGAAGCGAAATACCAGGCGTCGGGAGGTATGTCATACTGAGCAACAACCTCACCCCCTGGTTTCAGGACCCACGGTTCACAACCGCTGATCGCAACGATGCGGTCGAGAAACTGAAACGGCGGGCCTGGCAGCCTGGCAATGATTCGATCCGAGTCAAAAACGCGATAGCGATCGCCGAATGCCTCTGAGGGATTACCGATCGCAAATGCCGTGATTCGATCGGTATCAAACAAAGCTGGACGTCGGTCATAGATTGGCTGAACTGCAGGGTGTGAGCTACCCACACCGAAAGCTGTCACATTACCTGACGTCTTCGTTGAAACAGAATTTCCATGACCGGTCGTCTGTCCTGACCAAAGTCGTTCGATCATGTCGCGAGTCAACCCAGCTAATCGAACCGACATGTCCGTAATCTCGACGATCGGTTTGCCGTCGGCATACATCAAGGCATCGGCCAGACAGTAAGGTGTTCCCGATTCTTTGTAGCCGATTTCCTTTAGAGTGATTTCGTACCAGACCTTTTTTGTACTGGCGAGAACCTGGCCTCGGCATTTCAGTCGACTGCGGACTTCCGGGATCGGTTCATACGCCGTATGTCCTGTCTCTCCGACCCAACCCATCCGCAACAGGAAAATCCGCAAGGTGTGCATACAGCATTCATACATCAGCGTGCCGGGCATCACCTGATCGTCGCAGAAGTGACAGGTCAAGAACCAGTCGTTCGGATGAATGTCCAATTCACCCAGGATCATCCCCAGGCCAAATTTTCCACCCTCTGGGTCGAGCTTTAATACGCGATCAATCAGCCACATTTTTGACTTTTGGCCAGAAGCCGTTGCAGCTCCTGTTGCAAGAAGATTCCGCGAATCAACGCCGACAGTCGTGTTGTTTAACAGCCCCGGTATCGTGACGGGACAGCTTAAAGAAAGCTGCTGAAACCGTGGTCCGAAACACGCACCTAGCTGGCCCTGCCGCAACGCCAGCAATTGTTGATCGTCATAACTCTCGACACCCATTGGGACCAGATCGGTCCAGTCTGCAGGTCGCTTTCCGGAGCGAGGTTGTCGGTCCAAGGCCGTATGAACAATCCCCTTTCCACCAGCCAGTTCGGCCTCGGTAAAGAACCCGGCACATCCTTCCCTCATCGTCAACAACGGCTGGCCGTTAATCGTGGCGTCGAATTCGAAGCGAAACAGATACGTCTGGCCCTGGCGGAAGAAGTGATTAACTCGGATGTCGTAATGAATCGTTTCTCCCGGCCCCGGCAACTCACGATGGAACGTGACGACGGCATCCAGCAACCGGTAACTGGCAAGCCCTTTCGTTTGTAAATCGATCCCCAACCAACCGGACAGAAACAGGTCTGCCTGACCTGCTTCCACGGCAATGCAGGTCGGAATCCGATTGCAATCGAGATACCACGCACCGGGGTGAATGTCGTGCTCGGTCACCACGCGACCGGATGTCATCGAGAGTGGTTCGCCATCAATTTCGAGAATCCGATCAACCAGCATCAGTGGTTCATCGGGTAGCCGGACCCGGGTTGGATGTCGATCGATCTCGGCAAAAAGTTCCCCCAGCACGCGACCGATCTTGCCAATTGCAAATTCCATACACTGCGTCCGCGATAACGACCGCGGGGGTACTTTAGGAATCCCAAACGACGGTTCCTGCGGCGACGTTTCAATTACTTGGATTGCAGTCTGGTTCGATGTCGTTCCGTTTCCACGGGAAGGTGATGTGGGCTCAAGAGCCTCACCACCAGCAAGTCTCGAAAGCATTTCGAGCTGATCTGCCATGATACGCTGTGCCTCGGCTGACACGCGAAGATACGTTTCGTGCGCCTTGACTCGTGCGGCCAGCAGATCATCCAACTGTGTCATAACGTTCGTTCCAGAGATTTCGTGAGTAGTATTTTTTGTTTCTGATAAAGGAAAAGGCTTTGCTTCGATTGATGGCAGGCGTGGACTGTTTTCCACAGTAACCGGTTTGGGTTTCTCGTCAGATTCAAGACTGACGGCGACTCAACAACGTCGTTACTGACGGCTCCATAAATGAACCCTAAGTCGACTGGTACACGTTCCGTGATCAGCGCCGCGAGCAATTCGAAAAACGTCGAAATCGGATTCGCCGTTGCCGGGAGCGCCGCCTGGGCCAGGTGCGGACGGTTGCCGAGAATCTCATCGATCATCCGGGTACATGACGAACCTGGGCCAATCTCAACAAACAGCCTGACGCCATCAGCATAAGCGCGGTCGATCACACCAGGGAAATCGATCGTGTTAACAGCCTGAGCGACGATCGCCCCGGCGGCGTTATTCTGCGTTAATTCGTACGGACAACCCCAGGCCGTGCTGTAGAAGTCTATTGGTCGCAGCCCCTGACCGAACGAGCCCTCTCTTGCTTCAACGGTGGGAATGGTCGTCCGCATCACATGCAGTGCATGATACGCCGGTTCTACTTGTCGAAGGACTTCACAATGCACAGTGCTTGGTGCTGCGAACGAAACGAACGTCGCGGATAAATCATGGACCAGTCGCTCCACCTCGTCCCGATCACCGCCAATGACACACTGATTTGGCGTGTTGACGATCAACAAGTATACACGCAAGCGACGCGATTCGGCCCGAGATGTTTGTGATTCTGTTTGGCCCCCGAATGGCATATCGCGTTCCGTCTTCGTTGAAACGGATCTGCCAATTGCAGCTCTTATCTGATCCGCAGAACGGTCGATCACTCCCGAGACCCACGGAACTTCGGTCCCTTCCGGGATGTTCCAGGCACGTCTTGCGGCGTTGAATGGGTAGACCAGATCGCTGCCAAATAGTGATGCGGCATCCATCCGGCCCAGCATCTCGTCTCGATCTGTCCAGGCACGTAATCCGAATAACGCTGCGGACTCGCCCAGACTGTATCCAATACTGGCGGATGGCCTGACGCCGAATAGGGCAAGCAGATCACACACCGCCGTCCCGATGGCGACCTGACCGAAAATCATGGCCTTATGATCGTTAAGTAAGTCTGTAGTCGACTTGCCGTACCAGATCAGATTCGGGCGATACTGGTCGTTCAACCGTTCATTCTCGGCATCCTGCCGCAGCAGCACCTCAGGAAACGCCGCCAGCAATTCGCGGCCCATCCCCAGAAACGCATTCCCCGAACCTGGAAATACAAACGCCATCCGACCGGTTTTTCCCAACGGATCGCTAGAAAAGAATATCCGCCGATCATTACTGCCGACTGCCGATTCGCCGTTCAGGCGAGCCTTCGCCGATCGAATCACGTCTGACAATTCGTCGATCGACTTAATGACGAACGACACCGCTAATCGTCGCTCGACCCGCGGCGGTCGCTCATGAAACCATCGTTGTGCCAACGGTCCGATCAACTCACGTGAATCAGACAACTCCGCCAACCGTTCCAAACCCGATTCGAGTTCTCCCGGACTGTCACCATCAATGACAAACAGGCCGACCGTCAGCGGCAGAGTTTCCCGAATCGTCGATTTCGGAGAATGTCGGACAGTTGAATCGGGGTGATCCACAAGTTGAAAAGCGAGCTGTCGCCCGTCGACCCCTCGGCCCGTTACGCGAATTCGCCTTGCACCTTCTGAGCGATTACGCATCCAGTGATTGGAAGTTGATCCTGGCAACAGGCGGTGCCGCAATGAGGTCGCGGCGGTTGCTAACTGTAATAGACCTGTTGCTGCACCCGCATATTCGTTTTCGATGGGTGAACCGGTGTTGTAACCGCTTCGATTCGACGAATCGATCTGCTCGATCACAGCATGAATCTGGTCCCCATCGGCAACGGCGTCTTCCAGCCGTTTCAGCACGAACGCCGTTGCGCGATCAACGGTCATCACCGTCTTCGGTCCAGTTGCCAGTCCTCGCGCGGCCAACTGACTTCGAATATCGCACGGCAAGTCGACCGCGCCGACCAGTGCCTGATCGAGTTCCCCGCGTCGCAAGGCGTGGGCGGCCATTTCACAGGCGCGTAAACCAGAATTCTCGTCAGCGGAAATTGTAAAACTGGGACCACCGACATTGAATTCACGAGCCAATCGGCTGGCAACGATTCCACCCAGGTTTCCCATCACACGATTTGCCGTTAACGGTGGGCCAACCGATTTCTTCAGTTGCACCACCCATTCGGTCATCTCCTCAGGTGATAGCACCAGCCCAAGCATATCAGCCCATCCTGGTGCCAACTCTTCAATCGACCAGCGGAGATGAAAGTTCGTCGTATTCGGATCAAGCTCGATACCAATGAACACTCCGGTATGGTTACCCAACGCGGAAGTCGCGCTCCGAAGAGTTTGTTCCTGGTCTGAATGCAGGGCATCACGCAATGCTTCGGCAGCGACCTTCAACATCAATTGCTGCTGAGGCAACATATCCTGCATTTCCAGCGGCGGGATGCGGAATTCGCCCAGCGGCAATTGAACCAACGAAATCGGGTCGCATAAAGATCGGCTGGTGTCCAACGCCGAGCCGACTTCATCACGAAACCACTCAGTTTGTGTCACACCCCAATCATGCTGCGAAGTTTTTTCGTTTGCTGATCTGTGAGGAGGCGAGCCATTGCCGGCGGATGACGACGTTTCCGCCTGAACGGCAAGTCCCACAATAGCGATGTCCAGACTTTGCTCGGGAAGCGATGGATGTCGGGATTCCAACCTGATCGGTAAGCCACCATCACCGGTTCGCGGTACTATCTGCGACGGTGCTTCAATGAACTCTTCGATCAAAACGTGAGCGTTAATCCCACCGAATCCAAAGGCATTGATCGTGGCACGACGAGGGATCAATTCCGATCGCGTTCCATGATCCGTAACCGATTTCTCCACACGTTGTGCCCAAGGTTCTGCCTGGCGCAGGACACGAAACGGGCTGCCGGGTTGAGCCATCGCCGAAGCAGGTTTTTCGTAGTTTGCTGTCGGCGGTAGTGTCTGATGCTTGAGAGCCATCAACACCTTCATCAACCCGGCGGCTCCTGCGCCCGTGAGCAGGTGCCCGACGTTCGACTTCACTCCGCCAATCACACATTGACCTGCAGCGGCTTGTTCCCGCTCCCACAACTGATGCAGACTATCGATTTCGACTCCGTCACCGACCGGAGTTCCGGTGGCATGACATTCGATCAGATCAACGTCACTCGGCTGCCAGCCTGCCTGCTGGTAGGCCGATCGCATGGCGCGAAGCTGACCTTCCGAATGAGGTGCCAACAGGTTTGCACCACGATCATTCGACAGACCAATCCCCGCGATGACACCATAAACGTGATCGCCGGAATTGATGGCATCAGACAATCGCTTGAGCACGAAAACTCCTGCTCCTTCGCCAACCACCAGGCCATCTGCGGCTGCACTCAATGGAGCACATCGGCCTCGTCGGGAAAGAGCCTTAAGCTGAGCGAATCCCATCTGAGTGTACTGGCAATCGGGTCGCGACATCCCTCCAGCCAGCATGGCGTCGGCTCGATGAGCCAGCAGTTCTTCGCAGGCGAACTTCAATGCATAAAGAGACGAAGCACACGCGGCATCCAGCGTGTAGGCCAATCCCCCCAGACCCAAGCCTTCGGCGATCAGCCCCGCAGGAAGACTGGCCGCATAGTGGTTCAACGGATGCCAATCGGATCGCCGGAAATTGCGATGACATTCCGACATCAACTGTTTACGGCGTTCTGAGGTTAGCTCTGCTGATTCGACGATCCGTTCCAGGAATGTGCGGCCCAGTACGTCGCGGCACATTGCCGAAGTCGATTCCGTCGGAAGGACAATATTCCCGAGAATCACTCCAATACGATCAGGGTCAGTACCACGAATCTCGCCCGCGTCCTGATATGCCATGCGCGACGCATGCAGGCCGAGATGAAACAGCGGGTCAAGTTTTTCCAGAACTTTCCGGTCCAGGTTCAGACCTGTCGGATTGAAATGAAAGCCTTCGATGAAGCAGCCCCACGTGGAATAAACTCGATCTGCTTTTGGTCCGTCTAAATCAAATGCCGTTTCGGGTCGCAGAAACCAGCGGTCTTTCGGAACGGTTCGCCCCGAGTCGATTCCGTTGGCAATGTTGTTCCAGAAC
>Ga0364920_10372_pt2 | contig 9891 bp, 14 predicted proteins | sample SorcelJu500001C8_FD_206961 | JGI IMG/M metagenome (GOLD analysis project Ga0364920, IMG submission 206961) | Enriched cells from Trout Bog Lake Hypolimnion, Wisconsin, USA - BchlTB.June20.5000.01.C8 | ecosystem: Environmental > Aquatic > Freshwater > Lake > Hypolimnion/Profundal zone | place: USA...
GTGAGATTCACTGCGCCATTGAATGTGATCGCAGAGCTATTTGTCACGGTCACGGTCGTCAAACTTGTAGAGCTGCCGGATCCTAACGCCGCCAGGCTGACGAGGCCTCCCGCCGCATTCAATGTCAGGGTTTCTGCGACGCCGCCGGCCGTCCCATCGGTCGTCCCTGCGAGGGTCAGAGTTCCCGAGCCGCTTGTTAAGGTCGGGGTTGCGGCCTCTGCGATCGTTAAATTGCCGCCAATGGAAAGAGCTGCATTTGTCGTCGTGATATTGGCAGCCAAGTTCACCGCGCCTGAGGTGCTGAAGCCTGCGGGCGCTACGATATTTCCCGTGGAATTCTTCGTGAATGTGCCGCTATTGGTTACAGAGACAGCCCCCGTCGCTGTGAAGCTGTTATCGACCGCAAACGCAGCGCCTCTTAAGGTGGCCGAACCCACCGATACCGCGCCGGTAAACGTCGTCGTTCCCGTTGCCGCATTGGTCTGGATCAGAGCGCCAGTCACATTGAGGGCGGCGTCAAAGTTCAGTGCAGCGCTATTTGTGATCGTCAATGAAGAGGGGACAGCCGATGGGACAGCCGGCGGCCTAGCTGAAAGTTTGACCTTGAATGCCTCCGGCGGAATCATCAGCCTCGCAGCCGTCGGCTCGGGAAGCGCGACCAGCCTGACTGCAGTGACCGTGACCAATAGCGCCGCGATCACATTCAATGGCGCGGTGAATCTCACAGGCGCTTTAACACAGACGAACGCCGCGGCGGGAGCTACGACCTTTAGCAGCACAGTAGCAGTGGGGTCGGCGACATTGAATGGCACTACGTTCGCGGTCGATAACAGCTTTACAGCGACGGGAGCTGTAGCCGTAACCAATAGCGGCACGTTTACAAAGAACGCCACCGGAAATATCGTAGCGCCCACAGGCTTCAACACCTCGGGCGATGTGAATTTGGCTGCCAACATCTCAACAACAAATGCAGCGCTGACCATCAGCGGCAATTTAACGATCGCCGAGGCGGCGTCTCCTACTTTAACAAGCGGATCGGGAACGCTGACCATCACAGGGACAACCGATGGAACGGCGGGAGGCGTCGCTGAAAGCCTGACTTTAAATGCGGCGGGAGGCATCGTCAGTCTGGGAGCCGTCGGCTCGGGCAGCGCGACAAGCCTAACGGCCCTCACAATAACAAATAGCGCTGCGATCACATTCAATGGCGCGGTGAACATGACAGGCGCTTTAACGCAGACGAATGCGGCGACGGGAACGACGACGTTTACCGGCGCGGTATCGGTGGGTTCGGCCACCTTAAGAGGCGCTGCGTTTGCAGTCAATAACAGCTTTACAGCGACGGGGGCTGTCTCTGTAACCAATAGCGGCACATTCACGAAGAATTCCACGGGAAATATCGTAGCGCCCGCAGGCTTCAGCACCTCGGGCGATGTCAATTTGGCTGCCAATATCACGACGACCAATTCAGCGCTTTTCATTGGCGGAGCCTTAACGATCGCGGAGGCCGCGATCCCGACATTAACAAGCGGCTCGGGAACGCTGACCCTCACGGGGACAACCGATGGGACAGCCGGAGGCGCTACTGAAAGTTTGACTTTAAATGCCGCCGGAGGAGTCGTCAGCCTGGGAGTGATCGGCTCGGGCAGCGCGACCAGCCTGACTACAGTAGCCGTGACCAATAGCGCCGCGATCACCTTCAATGGCGCGGTGAATCTCACAGGCGCCTTAACGCAGACGAATGCCGCGACAGGAGCTACGACTTTTAGCAGTACAGTACAGTTGGGTTCAGCGACGCTAAATGGCACTACGTTTGCCGTGAATAACAGCTTCACAACGACAGGAGCTGTAGCCGTAACCAATAGCGGCACATTCACGAAAAGCTCTACAGGAAATATCGTAGCGCCCACAGGCTTCAGCACCTCGGGCGATGTCAATTTGGCGGCCAATATCACAACGACCAATTCAGCGCTTTTCATTGGCGGAGCCTTAACGATCGCGGAGGCCGCCACTCCCACATTAACAAGCGGTACGGGAATGCTGACCATCACGGGGACAACTGATGGGACAGCAGGCGGCGCAGCAGAAAGCCTGACGTTGAATGCGGCGGGAGGCATCGTCAGTCTGGGAGCCGTCGGCTCGGGCAGCGCGACAAGCCTAACGGCCCTCACAATAACGAATAGCGCCGCGATCACATTCAATGGCGCGGTGGACATTACAGGCGCCTTAACGCAAACCAACGCGGCGACGGGAACGACGACTTTTAGCAGCACGGTGTCGGTGGGTTCAGCGGCGCTAACGGGGATCGCATTCGCGCTCAATAACAGCTTTGCCGCGACGGGGGCTGTAGCCGTAACCAATAGCGGCACAGTGACGAAGAACTCCACGGGAAATATTACGGCTGCCGGAGGCTTTAGCACGACGGGCAATGTCAATTTGGGAGCCGATATCACGACAACAAATACGGCGCTGACCATCGACGGCAATTTAGTCTTAAGCGCCACTTCGATTCTTTCAACGCAAGCTGCGGCAGGAGCCGGGGATCTTGCGATTGCAGGCCTCGTGGATGGGAATCATAACCTGACCCTGGCAGCAGGTACCGGATCGATCACGCTCTCCTCTTCTGTCGGGAGCATCACTCCCCTCGCCTCTTTAACGATCTCTTCAGCGAACAATGTCTCGGCAAATGCAGGTGTTTCCGCAGGATCTATCATGCAAACAGCCGGAACGGGATTAACCACCTTCAGCGGAGCCGTGACGACCACGGGCGCCTCGGGGGTTCAGTTGACAGGGAATCAGTTCACCTTTTCCGGCCTCGTCACGACGACAACCGGCGGAGGACCTCTCCTCATAAACAATGCAGGTCTGTTGAAATTGTGGGGAGGGGTTGCATCCGGGGGGGCCATCACGCAAACGGGAGCCGGCTTGACCTCTTTCCAAGGGACATTGACGGCCGGAGGAGCAGTTTCTTTCAGCACGGGCGTCACATTGAACAACACGACAAGCGTTGACACCTCCACCAACATCACGTTCTTAAGTAAGATCGACGGGCCTTACTGTTTGACTCTGAATGCGGGAACGGGGGCGATCCAGTTGAGCGGACCCATCGGATCCATCACGCCTTTAAATTGCTTCGCTGCCACAGGAGCAACGATTGTCCAAAGCAGCACCCTGCAAACAGCCACCACGGTGACGTACACAGGCGCAACCCAAGTGGGCGGAAACATTACGATTTCCGGGGCAGGCAACGCCATGACATTCAACGGGAATGTCCAGATCGCGAATAGTGCGATCACGCTGACTACAGGAGGCGGAGTCGGAGGAGATATTGACATTACGGGAACCCTGAATGGGGATGTTTCAGGAAGAAATTTGACTTTGAACGCAGGCAGCGGAAATATCACAATTGGCGGCGCGACAGGAGCCTCCGCCCGCTTCAATAACTTGAGTCTCTCGGGAAGTACGATCACATGGGGGAATCTTGGATCGGCAAGTCCAGGAGCTACGGGAACGACAACTTTGAATGCAACGACGATCGATTTCACAGGGACCAACTACAATGGCGGAGCGCAGAGCTACACGGCATCTGCCGGGACGAATTTTGATTTTACCGCGGGATTTGCGACGACGGTGACGTCGAATAACGCACCGATCTCTTTCAACACGGGAACGATCCTGTTGTCCGTGGCAACGCCTCTGACCATCAACAGCAACGGCGGCAATATCTCCATGGGCGATCTGGACGTGTCCGATAACCTTACGACCAATTTCACAGTCAATGCAGTGACGGGCTCCTTTTCTTTTACACAGATCGGAACCTTGGGCGATCAAGCGGACGCCGTCAACCTGACGGCCGGCTCGTTTTCTCCCACGCCGGTTCAAGGCGTGAATGTATTTGCGGCAAGTTTGACCTACGGCGGACCCTCGTTCACTGTGATCAGCGCCGGCTCCTATCCTATTCCGGGGACACCTTATACAAATCCCGTGTTATTGAACGGAAATGTGACCTTCACTTGCTCGGGCAACCCCCTCATTTTCGATCAATCCCTCGATTCCGATAATGCCTCGCCCCTCTCCACTTTGACCATCGATGCCTGCGACAACTCGGTGACATTCAATGGGCCTGTCGGAGGGATCTCTCCTCTCGGAGCGATTTTGATCGAGAATGCGACCGATCTCAATATCAATTCGACCATGAACTCGAGTTCTTTGACCGAAACAGGATCCAACCCCGGCACGGCGACCCTCCAATCGCTTTTGCAGACAACCGGGAGCATCTCTCTCACGACATCCACAATTGATATCAACGGAAGCGCAGAGACAACCGGCGGAGGGGACATCATATTGGCAGGCGCTTTAAATCTTGCGGGAGGTGCAATTGAGAGCAGCGGGATTTTCCAGCAGACGGGCGGCTCTGTCAGTCTCAGTGGAACAATCTCTACGACGAGCGGAGATCTCTCTATTGGCGGCGCCATCACTCTTGCCGGCACAACGATGCTCAGCACTAGCTCGGGACCGGGGGATATTACCCTTTCCGGCACGGTCGATGGAGGCTATAATTTATCGCTTACAGCAGGCTCTGGAACGATTCAACTCGATGCCGACGTGGGAACTGGCGTGCCAATAGGCATTCTGACAATCAATTCCGGCGCCTTAAACACGGCCAATGCGATCACCGCCGCCAGTATTTCCCAAGCAGCGGGGTCTGCCGCCTTCGGCACTCTCAACACAAGCGGAGCTAGCGGCATCAGCCTGACGGGATCCAGCTTTACCCTTCCAAGCAATGTGACAACGGCAGCCGGAGGATCTCTCACCGTTGACAATACAGGAACACTCACCCTGACAGGCGGGGGCTCGATTGCCGGCAATTTGACGCAGACAGACACAGGTCTCGTGTCCCTTGCGGGGACCTTCACAGCGGGAGGCGCTATTTCATTTGCCTCTGCAGTGAGTTTAACCGGCACAACCTCTTTGGACACATCTGCCAATGGCACGAACATCACTTTCAGCAGCACAGTTGAAGGGACGCAAGCTCTGAGCTTGAACCTCGGCAGCACAGGCAATCTTCTATTTTCGGGAGTCGTCGGGGGAGGAGGAAATAGGCTTGGCGCGCTTGTCATTACAAATACGAATAACATCACATCCGCAAACATTATGGCGGCGTCGATTAGACAAGTCGCAAGCGCCCACATCGCGACGCTGGGATCCCTCAATACCACTGCCATCGGAGGGATTTCCCTCACAGGATCGACGCTGATCATCAACGGCGATCTCATCACAACGAATTTGGGTCCCGTGACAATTACGAATTCCGGCAATTTAACTCTCACAGCAGGCTCTAACACATCGATCTCAGGCCCATTTACGCAAAATGGCGGAAATCCTGTTTTCCTATCGGGGACTCTTCTCACGGTGAATCAGGATATCTCTTTCCTCCGCGCCGTGAATTTGCAAGGAACTACCTCCATTTCCACGGGATCGGGAGCGGGAGATATCACATTTTCCAGCACAGTAAATGGAAATAGTAACCTCACGTTGACAGCAGGAACCGGCAACATTGTTTTCGGCTCTACCATCGGAGGGTCCGGCGCGCTTGCCGCGCTCACCATTCAAAGCTGTGCAGACATCACCTATCCGACCACATCAGCCGCCTCTTTGACGCAAAATGCCAGCTCCGGAATCACGACGCTTAGTTCTCCCATCGCGACAAGCGCAAGCTTAGGCATCTCCATTGCCGGAACGACGATTGCGCAAAGCAGCTCTTTGACAAGCTCAGGCACAGGTCCCATTGCGATCGTCAACAGCGGCCTCTATACGATGGGAGGGACGATCAGCTCCGCTGCAACGTTTATCCAAAGCGGCGGCGGCGCAGTCCACCTCAATGGAACCATCACGACCGCAGATGCCAACCTCACCCTGACGAATATAATCACTTTGACCGGAGCCTCCTCTCTCAACACAGGAGCAGGCGCAGGCAATATACTCGTTTCCGGCACGGTGGATGGAGGCAATAACCTGTCTCTGACGGCAGGTACCGGATCGATTACACTCTCTTCTGCTGTCGGAGGAGGCGCGCCGATAGGCATTCTGACCATTAACTCCGGAGTAGCGAACACAACGGGAGCAATCAGCGCCGCAAGCATTTCTCAGTTGGCAGGATCGACAAGCTTTGGCGCGCTCACTACGAGCGCTGGGGCAGGAATCAGCCTCATCGGGTCTACGTTCACCCTCGGCAGCGCTATCACAACAACCGGCTCTGGACCTCTTGCAATACAAAATTCCGGGACATTGACTCTGACGGGAGGCGGCTCTATTGCCGGAGCTTTGACGCAAACAGGCGCTGGCGGAGTGTCTTTAGCAGGGACGTTTTCGGTTGGAGGCGCCATTTCATTTTCCTCGGCGGTGAATTTAACCGGCACGACCGATTTGGATACCCACGCCAATGGCACGAACATCACTTTCAGCAGCGCACTTAACGGGACAGAGGCTCTGACTTTGAATCTCGGCAGCGGAGGCAGTCTTCTATTTTCGGGAGTCGTCGGAGGGGGAGGATTTCCGCTGGGCGCGCTTGTCATTACGAATGCAAATAACGTCTCTGCCGCAAGTATTACAGCTGCATCGATTCTGCAAGTTGCAAGCGGCGGCATCACGATACTGGGGTCCCTCAATACGAGCGCCGTGGGAGGGATCGCCCTCGCGGGTTCGACGATGACCATCAACGGCAATCTCATCACAGCGAGTTTGGGTCCCGTGACGATTACGAATGGCGGCAACTTGACGCTCACAGCCGGCGCAAGCACGTCGATCACAGGCCCATTTACGCAAAATGGCGCAGGTTCTGTTTCCCTGTCGGGGACGCTTCTCACGGTGAATCAGGAAGTCTCCTTCCTCCGCGCCGTGAGTTTGGGAGGAACCACCTCTATTTCCACAGGATCGGGAGAGATCATGTTTTCAAGCACCGTGAATGGGAATAATAACCTCACGTTGACAGCAGGGACCGGAAACATTGTTTTTGGCTCCACCATTGGCCAAGGCGTCGCTCTTGCAGCATTGACCATTCAAAGCTGCGCAAACATCACCTATCCGACCACATCAGCCGCCTCTTTGACGCAAATTGCCAGCTCCGGAATCACGACGCTCAGTTCTCCCATCGCGACAAGCGCAAGCTTAGGCATCTCCATTGCCGGAACGACGATTACGCAAAGCAGCTCTTTAACGAGCTTAGGCACAGGTCCCATTGCGATCGTCAACAGCGGCCTCTATACGATGGGAGGGACGATCATCGATGCCGGAGCCTTCACCCAAAGCGGCGGCGGCGCTGTCCATCTCAATGGAACCATTACGAGCGCAAATGCCAATCTCTCCTTTGCCAATGCGATCACTCTGACCGGAACATCGGCGCTCAGCACAGGCTCGGGCACAGGCAATATACTCCTTTCCAGCACGGTGGATGGGGACAATAATCTATCTCTGGCAGCAGATGCCGGATCGATTACACTCGCATCTGCTGTCGGAGGAAATACGCCGATCGGCGCCCTGACAATTACCTCCGGAGTATCGAACACAACCGGCGCAATCACCGCCGCAAGCATCTCGCAACTCGCAGGATCAACGACCTTCGGAGCTCTGAGTACCAGCGGAGCTCTCGGCATTAGCCTGACCGGCACTTCTTTCTCCCTGCAAGGGCACGTAACCACAACAGGCGGCGGACCATTTGCAGTAACGGACTCTTCTTCCCTGACAACCCCTTCCAATGCAACGTTTTTGCTCAGCGGCTCCTTTAGCCAGACAGGAGCCGGCACCTCGAATATTGGAGGCGTGATCACGACGACGACGACCGGCGACACCATTATTTTTTCAGGCCCCATCAATCTGCTCGGGGACCTCGCGCTCAATACAACGAATGGAGATATTACCTTGGGAACGGATCTGGAGGGAGCCCATTCCGTAACGATGACCGCAGGAACAGGCGATGCGACCGTTCCCGACGCCTTTTCATTAACGACTCCTCTACAGAATTTTACCGTTGTTTCTGCGCACAACATTTCTCTCAGCGGAGTTGGTTCTCTCAGTTCCATCATGACCGGAAATCTGAGCTTGACTGCAAGCAACACAATTACGATGGGAGGGACGATCTATGCCGCCCATTCGCAAATCTATGATTCGACAGCCAATACGGATATTTCCAACACAACGGAGCTCTTAACAAATGGAGGGTCGGTTTCCTTGGCAAGCACCCTCGTGCAGCTAAGCAGCGGAGCCGACCTCTCAGTAGTCACCAATGGAGGCGCTTTTTCTTTCAATCAGATTCAAGGAACGACTTCTGAAAACATTTCCGTTTCTACCGGCTCAGGACTCGCCGCTTTAGGAACCATCCCGGGTAACATCAATACCCTGACAGTGGCCGCCGGATCCATTTTGTTAAATGGTCCCATGGATGTGGAGACCCCTTCTTTGACAGCGCAAAGCTCGATCATGAATGCCGGAGCCCCTGCAGCCATCACCTCATCGGAGAATGCACTTTTTTACGCCCAAAATGGCAATGTGGGAAGCGTTGCCAGCCCAATTCTCGTCCATTCCTCTAACCTGATCACCGCAGGCGCGGGCTATCTTGATGTCGCCGCTTTCACCGGAACGTCTAGCGATGACACCGTACACCTCGTGCCCGATCTCCCCTGCTTTTATCTCTACTTCAATACAACGCCAATCCAAAGCTGCACGCCAACGCCGCCGCCTCCCCCTCCCGCGCCAACGCCTGCGTCATTGTTGGCAGCGGCTATCGCTGCGACAGGAAGAAACCCCTTTGCAGTGGTCGGCGTCTATGAGTCTCAATTTACCTTGGCCAGCGATTATTTCTTCTTCACCTATTTCTTCGACGAAACGTATTGGAAGAGGTTCATCCCTGTATTCGGTCCAAAACCAGCATCGGCAGCGCGGCGATTTATTTCTCCCTACAAACCTTTTTTAAAATCCTATTTTTTCAAATCCCCTAAAAAGAAAGAAGTAGGCACAAGATAACTCATCATATTCCCCGCCAAAACCTTGCCGTTGGCCCAAAATAGGGAACCCACGGCTGCTAAATTTTTGCCTGCGAATTTTACGCAAGCTTCGGTCGTATGTTTATCTTTATCGTTCATGGAAACATACACGCCCACCAAACCTACTGCCGTGGCCGCAGAGGCAACATAAAAAGCCGTTCGGAGCGCGCGGCTCTCTGGCTTGGGCGCAGGAGCCTCTCGTTCTGCCGGTTCCGGCGGCAAAACGACCAGCACCTGCGTCGTTTTCTCGCCGTCTTTTTGTTCCGCAATGACGGCTTGCCCTCGGACAGCTTCTGTTACATCTTGCGCCATCGCAGCAAGTCTTTGCGCGACAAATATCGTCTGCGCCTGAATTGCGCCTGTCAAATCTTTGGCTGTTCTGTTGAGAGCTTGTGCTGCGGCTATTAATGCTTGAGAGGCTTGCTCGCCTACTTGCATCTGTACAGGCGTTGATAAAACGGGACTGGTTGATGTTGCGCTCACTTCTGATATCATAATTCACTCACATTTTGTTTTTTCGAAGGGAGAGAATTTACAACATGCGATGATTTATTGCTACTTTTTCCTGAAAATTTCTCTGCCTACGATTTGCAAGCCCTCGAGAACGCGCGCGCCCCAATTCCGCGTAGGCATCGTTTCGGTCCATGCTTGCCGTAGGTCGTCTGCAGATCGGCTTTCCTCTTGCTGCATGCGCTGTCTTGACGCGGTCTCCTCTCGTATGCGAAGATCCCTCTCCTCCCTCATACGCAATGCAATGTCTTTCGGCATAATCGTTTTCACTACATGCATCCCATCGCTACACAGCCCATCTGCCTCTGAGATCTTTTCCATATTGGGCAAGAACTGCATTTTC
>Ga0364920_10333_pt1 | contig 9842 bp, 8 predicted proteins | sample SorcelJu500001C8_FD_206961 | JGI IMG/M metagenome (GOLD analysis project Ga0364920, IMG submission 206961) | Enriched cells from Trout Bog Lake Hypolimnion, Wisconsin, USA - BchlTB.June20.5000.01.C8 | ecosystem: Environmental > Aquatic > Freshwater > Lake > Hypolimnion/Profundal zone | place: USA...
ACCGCCGCAGCAACCTGTGCTATGCCGGCCCCCATGGTCCCGGCACCGACAATACCGATCACCTGTGCTGCAGAAGAAGCATTGAAAGACGCGCTCATTTTCTGATCCACTGTGCAGGGCGTTTTGCAAAAAACGCCGAAAATCCCTCACGTGCTTCGGGTGTCGATCGAACCCGGGCTATCGCTTTTATGGAGCGTTCCCGCACTGCCGGATCAACTTCTGCAACGTCCATCTGATTGAACAGCGTCTTGACTTCGCCCAACGCTGTGGGGCCGTTACCCAACAGGTTCCCGATGTTTTTTTCGACAGCGGCATCCAGCAGGCTGCTGTCAACGACATGATGGACCAGTCCGATCTGCGCTGCATGGCCTGCATCGATGATTTCAGCTGTCAAAGCCAGTCGCAGTGCATGCCGTTTGCCGACTGCATTGTTCAGGTAGGGACCGATTACCGCAGGCAATATGCCAAATCTGGTTTCGCTGACAGCGAAGCGCGCCTCAGGAACGGCAAGCACGATGTCGGCCACACAGCACAGTCCCACGCCGCCACCGTAGGCAGCACCTTGAACCCTGGCTATAACGGGTTTTGAGCAGGAATGAATGGCATACATCATGTCAGAGAATCTGCGCGCGTCAGCCAGGTTGGCGCTCTCTTCATTTCGGCTGGCCCTTTCCATCCAGTGCAGATCTGCACCGGCACAGAAGGCGCGCCCCTGTCCGGACAGAACGATAACGCGTATTTCATCATCCGCGCCGAGCAACGCAAAGACCGCAGTCAGTTCGGCAATCATGGTTTCGTCAAACGCGTTCAACGCCTCGGGGCGCGCCAGCGCAATTGTTGCCACGCCGCGCGGGTCTACGTTCAGTTGCAATGTTTGATACAGAGTGTCACTCACAGGCATTCCATTTTCTTAAATTAATCAATATGTCTCAACGTGAAAACGACCTTCTTTGACCATGGTCGAATGCAGTTCCGGCCAGTTGCTGCCGGTCTCTTCACAAATGGCCGCCAACGCCTGCATCACACCGGTTTCCATGCCTTTGAGTCCGCAAATATAAACGTAAGTGTCACCCCGAAGCAGTTCCGACACGGCTGCTCCTGCTGCCCTGAGTTTGTCCTGCACATAAGTGCGAGGCTGATCCGGCACGCGCGAAAACGCGAAATACTTATCCACAAAGGTCGGCGGCAATTTCAGCAGGGGTCCGAAATAAGGCAACTCCTCTTGATTGCGCGCGCCGAAGAACAACATCAATTTTCCGCCGCCGGACTTCCCGCTGATGAGCTGTCTTCTGCGCCTTTCGGTCATGGCACGCATAGGCGCAGACCCGGTACCGGTGCAGATCATGAGCAGATTGGCACCGGCATGATTGGGCATCAGATAATTTGCGCCGAACGGACCGGTTACCTGGATGGTGTCGCCCTTTTGCACATCACACAGATAGTTGGAACATACGCCGCGCACTTTTTGACCATCGTGATCTTCAGTCACTCGCTTGACGGTCAGAGCCAGATTGTTATAGCCGTCGCGCTCGCCGTCACGCGGACTGGCCACAGAATACATGCGCAGAAAATGCGGCTTGCCGCCGGCGTCCAGACCCGGTGGCATAACCCCGATAGACTGTCCCTCCAGAACCGGAAAAAAATGCCCGCCAAAATCCAGCACAATATGATGAACATCGCTCTGCGCGTCAGCACCGGTCAGGCGATAGTTGCCGGCCACCGTCGCGATCACCGGGGTCTTGACTGAATACAGGTTCAGGTAAGGATGAGCCGCCGACCAGGGTGCATTCTGTGATGAGGGAGACGTTGCTGCATTGAGCTGGGCCTGGCTGTCAGGGTGAACTGAAGTTGCGGCCTGCGCGGCCGCGTCCGGCAGCGTCCGCTGCGCCGGCAACTCATCCCAGCTGTACTGCTCTTCCAGGCTGTAAGCCTCGCTTTGAGCAACGGTGCGCCAGTGGTCAATGGACCCTGTGGGACAGGGTGAGATGCACGCCATGCACGAATTGCATTTATCGGCATTAACGACGTAATTACGACTGTCGTGCGTAATGGCATCAACCGGACAGGTTTCCTCGCAGGTATTGCAGCGGATGCAAACCTCCGGATCAATCAGATGCTGTCGAATAAAGTTGACTGGTTCAGAAACGTTCATGGAGACTCAACACTGGATGGCTTGAATTAAAAAAGGCCGAATGAAGACTGCTCGTCGGCCCGTGAATAAAAATAACTTAATTGAAGCGCACGTACTCAAAATCAATCGGCTGGCGATTGATGCCCACTGGCGGCGGAGCTATCCAGTTGGCGAACTTGCCCGGCTCAATCACCCGTCCCATCAGCGAAGCCACATAGGCCCTGTCTTCTTCAGAGGGCAACCAGTTGCGCACATTGGCATGCCATTCCGCCTCCGAAATGATTTTTCCATCCGGCGAAATCTTGATGTCGGCAAAAGCACCGATATGGCGGTTGAATGCCTTGTGCGGCGCTGCCAGACGGAAATTCAATCCGGCTTTTTCGATCACGCGATTCCATCGACCGATGCCGGAGACCGCATCACGAATGTAATCGTCGCGCAATACTTCATTGAGTGAATTCAGCATCGGCATTTCTTTTTCTGCCAGCACACCGTTGTTGATTTCCAGAATTTTGTAATGGCCATCTTTTAATACATGATCATCATCGCGTTTGGTTTCTTCATAACGGCCTTTGAGGCCGGCGCTGTAAAAGGTGGCAGCATTGGATGACTGGTCGGCGCCAAAAAGATCAATCGTGACGCTGAAATGAAAATTCAGATAACGCTGAATGGTCGGCAGATCGATCACGCCTTTGGCACGCACCTGCACCGGATCTTCGATGCCGTACTGTTTCATGACTTCGCAGGTGCGGGCGATCACGCGTGAAATGCCGGATTCGCCGACGAACATGTGATGCGCCTCTTCCGTCAACATGAAACGGCAGGTGCGCGAGAGCGGATCAAACCCGGATTCGGCCAGGGCGCAAAGCTGAAACTTGCCGTCGCGATCAGTGAAGTAGGTAAACATGTAGAAGGCCAGCCAGTCCGGGGTTTCCTCATTAAAAGCTTCGAGGATACGAGGTTTGTCGGCGTCGCCTGAATTACGCTGCAACAGTGCCTCGGCTTCTTCGCGACCATCGCGTCCAAAATGTTTGTGCAGCAGGTAGACCATGGCCCACAGATGACGACCCTCTTCCACATTCACCTGAAACAGATTGCGCAAGTCATATTGTGACGGTGCGGTCAAGCCAAGATGGCGCTGTTGTTCAACCGATGCCGGCTCGGTATCACCCTGGGTCACAATCATGCGACGCAGATTGGCACGGTGTTCACCAGGCACTTCCTGCCAGGCATTCATTCCCTTGTTTTCACCAAAATTGACCTTGCGGCCTTCTTCGGCCTGCGCCAGAAATATGCCCCAGCGATAGTCCGGCATTTTGACGTGATCAAAACTCGCCCAACCTTCCGGCGTTACGTTGATCGCGGTGCGTAAATAGATATCATGGCCACTGGAATTGTCCGGCCCCATGTCGCGCCACCAGTTCAGGTAGTTGGGTTGCCACTGCTCCAGTGCGCGCTGCAGTGTTTTGTCTTCCGACAGATTGACGTTGTTCGGAATGGTTTCATTGTAGTTAATTGTGCTCACGGTACCACCTTTAAGTTAGACACGATTGAAATCAAATTTAGCTTTATTGCCGGAGCCATACACTTTCAACGCCCCCCCCTCACCCACTGCATTTGGACGGATGAAAATCCAGTTCTGCCAGGCGGTAAGCCGGCCAAAAATACGGGTCTCCATGGTTTCAGGGCCATTGAAACGCAAATTGGCTTCGAGTCCGGTCAGCGCATCGGGCGACATGCTGGCGCGTTCTTCCAGAACCATGCGCGTTTCGTCGGCCCAGTCCAGCTCATCCGGATTGGCAGTGATCAGGCCCAGGGCAAGCGCCTGGTCGGCATGAATCGGCTGTCCCTTCACAGCACTGACGGCGGCAATCTCGTCGTGATCGTCATAAAAACGGCGCGCGATACGGGATTGTTTCGTGACCATGGGCAGGCCACTGAAATTCATTTCGCTCAAGGTGATAAACGGTGCAGTCGATGATTCATTGCGCACAGAGAGCATGTAGTTGCGGTCTGCGGCCAGAGCGATTTCCAGCAAAGTCCCGGCAAAACAGGAGTCCTGATCGATCAGGGCGATCAGGGACCGCGAAGTCACATCGAGACGCGCCAGCGTCCTGCGCAAAAATCCAATCGTTTCACGAACCAGCCAGTGCGATTGATGCTCAACCAGGGTGGCATCGCTGGCCAAAACGAGTTCGGAATTGCCGCGTGTTTTGAGCACCCAGGTTCCAAGCTCAGGTTCATTGGTGCGCAGGTGCAGTATTGCGTCATCCAGTTCGCGCGCCAACTGCAGCGGCCACCAATGGATGCCCGCCGCTTCGATGGCGCTGATCTCTGTTGGTTGTGCAGCGGATGGTCCGTGTACGGTCAACGTCGCATTGCGCGCTGCACGGTCCAATTCGACGCGGACGAATTGATATTGAACGGAAGTGTCAGTTACGGTGCGTTCCAGCGGAGTCAACCTGACACCGGTGCCGCTGCTCGGCCGGTCGCTGGTTTCTGCCAGAGCCAGCGCACGCGCTCTGACTGTCTGCTGAAACTGCGCCGGCGTGGCGATTTCATCGACCAGACGCCAGTCTTTGGCACGTTGTCCACGCACGCCTTCTGAAGTGGTGCAAAAAATATCGGCGAGGTCATGACGGACCCGGCGTTTGTCAGTCAGGCGCGTCAGACCACCGGTACCGGGCAGCACGCCCAGCAATGGCACTTCAGGCAGGCTCACTGAAGACGCCCGGTCATCAACCAGAATAATTTCATCACAGGCTGCCGCCAGTTCGTAACCGCCACCGGCACAGGCGCCATTCACGGCAGCGATGAATTTGAGACCGGAGTAGCGACTGGAATCTTCCAGTCCGTTGCGGGTTTCGTTGGTGAATTTGCAGAAATTGACTTTCCACGCATGGGTTGATTTACCCAGCATGAAAATATTCGCCCCGGAACAGAAAATTCTGTCCTTGCCGCTGGTCAGCACCACGGTACGTATTTCGGGGTGCTCAAAACGAATGCGCTGCACAGCGTCATTCAATTCGATATCCACACCCAGATCATACGAATTCAGTTTGAGTTTGTAGCCTTCTTTAAGACCCCCATCTTCATTGACATTCATGGTCAGTGTGGCAACAGACCCATCAAAACTCATGGTCCAGTGCTTGTATTCCAGTGGGGAAGTTGCATAGTTGATGTGCGGCGAGATAGACATAGGGCTCCAGGCAGGCAATATAGTACGTTGAACCAATCGGTACAGGCAATATATTGCATCTGAATGGGTGAGTCAAGCGGAAAATGCATTATTTTGCATGTATCGCTGAAAGGGAGAAATTAAGAGAGATGTGCTTAAAGATTACAACGGCAGCGGGCGAGTTCTCAGTAAAACTCTTTTTCCTGGGTCATCACGGTTCCGCGCAGCTGATCAACCAGATTCATAAACGCTGCTTCCTGAGTCATATCGCTGGTATCAAACACTTCATCGGCCTTGCTGTAAAACTGCGCGCGGCTTTCAAGAATGCGGTTCAAATCTTCCATCGCCTCTGCATTGCCGGAAGTCGGACGAGTGTCACCTTGCGCGAGCACTCTTTGCATATGATCTTCCGGCGACGCTTTCATCCACACCGTATACGTATGCGACAACAGCAGATTAAAGGTGGCAGGCTCCGAGACAATACCGCCAGGGGTGGCGATGACCGAACGGGGAAAGCGCTGGATGACATCTTCCAGCGCGCGGAACTCGTAGCGACGGTATGCGCTGGGTCCGTACAGATTATAAATTTCTGAAATGCTGCACCCGGCCATGGATTCTATATGGCGGCTGAGCTCGATAAACGGCACCATCCAGTTGTCGGCCAGCATCTGTCCCAGCGAGGATTTGCCTGCACCGCGCAAACCGATAAGGGCGACCCTTTGACGTCGCGCCGATTCGCTGGCAGGGGCATCAAACACGCCCGCCAAAGCGGCGCGCGCCCTGGCCAGTTCCGCATCCGACCTGCCGCGCAAAATTTCACGGATCATCAACCATTCAGGTGACGAGGCGGTTTCATCACCGATTGCTTCTGCCAAAGTGCAATTCAGCACTGCGGTCAGCTGCCGCAAAAACTGCACGGTCACATTTCCGACGCCCGATTCCAGATTGGCGAGATGTCGTTCTGACACATCGGCCAGTTTTGCCAGTGCCTTGCGGGTCAGCCCGCGTCGTGCGCGCAGCAGCTTCAATCGTTCACCCAATGCCGTCAGAAAGGGGTCTTTGGCTTGTTCAGCAGTTTCGGTCATAAGCAGGTATTCAGTGTAGTCACTATTTTTGTTGCCCCTATTAAACAGGGACAGCAGACAGATTGTCAACAAATTATCCGGCGATTGCAGTTATAGTCGCTTGACACAAGCAACATATTGCACTTACACTTGATCATCTAATGCATTATATTACTTCAAATGCATAACGACTGCACTATCAACCCAATTGGAGCAACACTAGTGGATATCAATCAATTCCAGTCACTCATTGCCCGCCTGACCGAAGAAATTGCAGGTGCTGCGCTCAACGCATCACTGGAAGCGCATTTGAATGCCGATCATGGTCCAAAAAGCGATCTGTATGAGGCAATATTTTCCGCCTGCCAGGATGGCGTCAGGGACGGCTGGCTGTGCAACCGGGAAGGTGGGGGCATTCGTTATGGCAGGGTAATCAAGGCCGGCAGCGCAACGCATGGCTTCAGTGTGGACGTGGTACAGATGGAAAATATCGTCGGCCCCTACCATGTGCATCCAAAAGGCGAAATCGACCTGATCATGCCGTTGACACCAGACGCACAATTCGACAACTGCCCGGCCGGCTGGTGTGTCTACGAACCGGGCTCCGGCCATCGTCCGACCGTCAGCGGCGGTAATGCGCTGGTGCTTTACCTGCTGCCGGATGGCGCGATTGATTTTTCTGCCCCGAGCGCCTGACAATTTCCAATTCGATTCAATAACAGACTGCATATCAATGATCAAGCTCTCAAATTATTTAAGCAACCAGTGGCAGCCGGTGACAAGCGGTGGTGGCAGTCTGTCTGATCCGGTCACCGGTCAACAGCTTGCCGTGACCAGCGGACCGGCAGCCGGTCTGGCTTTGGGTTTTAACCATGCCCGCACTACCGGTGCAGCCGGACTGCAATCCATGACTTATGCCCAACGCGCAGCCATGCTGGGTCAAATCGTCACCGTTCTGAAAGCACAGCGCGAAGATTATTACGCCATATCGCTGACCAATTCAGGCACAACAAAAGCGGATTCGGCAATCGATATTGAAGGCGCCCTGTTTACGCTTGGCTATTACGCCAAACTGGGAGCGGATATCGGTGCAACGCACACTTTGGCGGATGGCGAAGCCGCTTCGCTGGCCAAAGATAATTCATTTCAGTCGCAACACATACTGAAACCGGTCAAAGGTCTGGCACTCTTTATCAATGCATTCAATTTTCCATCCTGGGGTCTGTGGGAGAAAGCGGCTCCCGCCCTTTTGTCCGGAGTGCCGGTGGTAATCAAGCCGGCTACGGCCACCGCATGGCTTACCCACCGTATGGTCACTGATGTCATTGAAGCCGGCATCTTGCCGAGCGGTGCACTGTCCATAGTCTGCGGCAGTTCGCAAGGTCTGCTCGACGCCCTGCGGCCGTTTGACGTCCTGTCCTTTACCGGATCAGCCGATACGGCTGCACTGATACGCAGGCACGATGCCGTTGCCCGGCACTCGGTGCGGGTTAACATTGAAGCAGACAGTCTGAACTGTTCCATTCTAGGACCGGATGCGGCACCAGGCACCGCGTCATTCGATCTCTATGTCAATGAACTGGTCCGGGAGATGACCACCAAAAGCGGACAGCGCTGCACCGCCATTCGACGCGCCCTGATACCTGCGCAATTTTATAACGCAGTAGCCGAGGCAACCAGTGCAAGACTGGCGCAGATCACTGTTGGCAATCCCCGCAACGAAACGGTACGCATGGGATCACTGGTCAGCCGTGCCCAGTTCGATTCGGTACAGAGTGGACTGTCCAGGCTGCGCTCCGAAACGACTGTTTTGTATGACGGCAGCCGGCAAAACCTGATTGACGTGGACCGGTCCATTTCCGCCTGTATGGCACCGACCCTGCTGGGACAGCCTGATGCGGATCAGGCACCGCTGGCAAATGACCACGAAATTTTCGGACCAGTCTCCACTTTGCTCGGATATCGCGACAGCGCGCACGCGCTGGAACTGGCGGAGCGCGGCATGGGCTCGCTGGTGAGCTCCGTGTTCAGCGCTGATCATGAATTTTTAGCCCGAATCGGAACCGAGCTGGCCAGCACCCATGGCCGGGTGCATCTGGTCAGTCCTGATGCGGAAAAAAGTCAGACAGGTCACGGCAATGTCATGCCGGCATCAATCCATGGCGGTCCGGGCCGGGCTGGTGGCGGCGAAGAGCTGGGTGGAATGCGCGGCCTGAATTTTTACCATCGGCGCGCTGCACTGCAGGCTTCATCTGCAGTCCTTCAACAATTAAAGTAACAGATCATGGACACAGCGATGCCGGAATTATCGACAGCAGACCACAGCATTAGCCCACCCGCGATTAACATTCCGCGCCGCTATAACGCCGCCTACGATCTGATTGAACGCAACCTGCGTGCCGGACGTGGCGGCAAGGTCGCGTTTATAGATGATAACGGCAGTTACACCTATCAGGATGTGGAAGACAGAACCGGCACATTTGCGAATCTGCTCAATCTGCTGGGAGTTGCAGCTGAACAGCGCATTTTGCTGTGCATCCATGACACCATCGATTTTCCGACCACGTTTTTTGGCGCCATCAAAGCCGGTGTGGTTCCGGTAGCGGTCAACACATTGCTGACCCAGAGCGATTACGAATACATGCTCACCGACAGTGGCGCCAGAATTGCCGTGGTCTCGGCAGCCCTGTTTCCCCTGTTCGAACCACTGCTGGATAAAATCCCCACACTGCAACGAATCCTGATCGCCGGAAACAGTCACGATCCTGACGGACTGGGCACACTGATGCAACCGGTTGGCAGCAGTTTTCAGACAATTGCCACTTCCGCTGACGCACCTTGTTTCTGGCTGTATTCATCCGGTTCGACCGGGGCGCCGAAAGGCACGGTGCATGTGCATTCCAGTCTGATCCAGACTGCGGAACTGTACGCAAAACCGATAATCGGCATTAGTGACCAGGACGTAACATTTTCTGCTGCCAAACTGTTTTTTGCCTACGGGCTTGGCAATGGCCTGACTTTTCCCATGTCAGTAGGCGCCACCGCCGTATTGATGGCTGAACGTCCAACTCCAGCCTCTGTCACCCAACGCCTGAAAAATCATCAGGTGAACATTTTCTTCGGTGTGCCGACCCTGTATGCATTTATGCTGTCCTACCAGGAACTGCCCGACAAGACTGAGTTGAATCTGCGCTGCTGTATTTCAGCCGGTGAAGCGCTGCCCGAACAGATCAGCAAAAAATGGAATGAGCGGTTTGGCGTGGATATACTGGATGGCATCGGGTCCACCGAGATGCTGCACATTTTTCTCTCCAACCGAAATGGCGCACTGCGTTATGGCACAACCGGCAAACCGGTGCCGGGTTATCAGTTACGACTGGTTGATGACGAAGGCAATCCGGCGCGCCAGGGAGAAGCGGGCGAATTGCATATTTCAGGACCGACCAGCGCCACCTTATACTGGAACAAC
>Ga0364920_10307_pt2 | contig 9822 bp, 8 predicted proteins | sample SorcelJu500001C8_FD_206961 | JGI IMG/M metagenome (GOLD analysis project Ga0364920, IMG submission 206961) | Enriched cells from Trout Bog Lake Hypolimnion, Wisconsin, USA - BchlTB.June20.5000.01.C8 | ecosystem: Environmental > Aquatic > Freshwater > Lake > Hypolimnion/Profundal zone | place: USA...
TTTCGGCGTTGTTTTCGATCTGGAATATGTCAGGCGAATTACCCGCAACGGCAGAGGTCGTACGGCAAGCGTGATCGACAACGTTGACGATGACTTTCCTTTGCTCTGCGGGAAACATGCCGACTGGATGCTCAAGTCTGAATGATTTGTCCTGTTCCCCAAGGTCAGGCTATTTTCGGCTGGCTTATGGCAGATCTCCCTCGTTTTTTACTTGAATAAAAGACCTGCCCCCGCCCTACTACCGCCAGGAACGCTGGGAATGCCCTTGGTTTGACCACATTTGGCTTTTTGTCCCTCCAGAAGGGATAATACCCTGCGGCTAAATGCGGTGAAATTTGCAATTCTCTTGGCAAGCCTATACGGTCAGAACCAACACGAAATCGATTGACCAGGGTGGATTTCGAGGGCTAAATTTGCATTGTTGTGGTCGCACCGCCAGTACAGGACGCCAACGCTCAGCAATTTATCACCGTGGTGGCCAGTTGTGGGCCACGTCTGGCGGGTTTTCAAGTGTCTAGCAACAAAGTTGTCGTATCGTTGAGAGAATCGCACAGTGTTGGCGAGAGTCGGATAAGTTGAGGAGCACAGCCGATGGCGATTGACATACTACGCTATCCACACATTCATAAATACTTGGCTACTGGTTCGAACAATGATCCAGAATTGCACATGTCGGGTGACAAACTATTGACCGACACCGAGCATGCGCTAAAAATTGCGGAAAAAGACCATTCGTCCTTTGTAAAGGCGAAGTGCAGGCAATATCGCGAAAACAAGGACGAAACTTCGGCTTCCGCTGTGCTTGGAGAACTCCGCGCCATTGGCGAGGTGCTTTCAAGTTGGGAGTTCAGAGAACTGACATGTCCAGACACCGGATCTGATTTTACTGGCGATCTTGATGGCCAGAGAGTCCATATAGAAGTGCACACCCCGCAAGGCCGTCAGGATAAATCTAGGACAACAATTGAGCATGGAGCGACCGAGAGGGACAACCTCCGCATAGAAATTGTCGAAAAGGCTCCGCTTGGCCTACCGGGACGAAAAGCCCAGGTAGGCGATCATTGGGGCTGCGACAATGTACAAGGCGAGGCCGTATCTAGACTGCGGGATGTCAAAGCCGAGGAGCACCAGTTTAATCCTGAGCACATAAACATTCTGTGGCTAGATTTCCGCGATACGCTTGTTTGGCGAATGGATCTTATGAAGGACCAAGATTTGCCACTATTGAGTTTTAATGAGTGCATTACATCTGGTGCAATCTGGAGTGCTTACTACGGCAAGAAAAACACACCCGTCTACTATCAGTTATGCATTGACAGGGTGTCGTCACCTCCCTATTTCATGGAGTTTAACGGGAGGTTCCAAGACAAGTCCTTGATTGACTTTGCCGTGTTCAACCTTGAAGAACGCATCACCGTGCTTGGAAATCCAAAGCGGGGGGGCGGCGGATACGGCCAAGCGTTGATCCGGTCGCTACATCGATCACCGCGTTTCAGTCTTGAGCATTCGTGGCTCCCGATTCCAGATTCACGTGTTCTCGGTATGCGGGTTTGCCATCAGTTGCGTCTGATTGAGTCGTATTCGACCCTTTTTCGCATGCCGTAAGTTACTTGGGCACCGTCTGATAGCGATCGTACGTTGGCCGAAATACATGAAAATAATCAGAACAATCTGGTATCTATGCGGACTGTTGATAGTCGCGGTCATGCTGCTCTCCGCAATGACGGTTGTTCCTTCGGGAGAGTGCGAACGAGACTTTATGTGCGTGGCAGGATTAGGATCGGCAGCGGCATTGGCATTCTTGGGCTTCCGACTGAGGGTGCGATACGGACGCAACCCGACTGACGCTTTCCTCACCTCAAAGCGATGGACGCGGGTTGTTGTGGTTGCGGCAATCGTACTGACAGTGCTCGTGCTTATGGAGACGGTCGGATAGTGCCACACGGAGACGTACGCAGGAGGCATCACGCTATGTCTATGATACCGTGCCCAGATTGTGGGACGCCAGTCTCATCCCTAGCACTTGCCTGTACTCGATGCGGTCATCCATTTATGGCGAATCAACCGTTGTATTTGCAACGTGTCAGACGGCGGATGGCATTTGCCAAAAAACGTGCAAAGAGGGCTCAGTGTGACCCTCGAAGGGGTTGACCAAAGCAAGTGACGATTCTCATGCGTGCCAACCAGAGGAACGAAAACACGGCGTTGCACGGTACGTAGCTGTCGTGCCGACCGTGAACGCCCCCGTTTGAACAAGAAGGAGATGACAATGAAACACGAAATAGCCTTCGCTGTGTTTGACAGATTTCTTACAGCGCTGGGCCTGATTCGAGAAGGCCGAAAACACCGGAACGAAAGAACCGACCAAGCCCTTTATGCCCTCTACGCTGCCCTGAATGAGACGAAGCGCTACATCACTGTCCTCGATTCAGGAAAGAAGAGAGACAGGAAGACGGAATGGGCAATCGCAAAACTGTGGCATGACGCAAGCGTTCCTCTCCGAGACATTGACAGTGATCTTGCGGAAAGGTGCTTTTTGAAGGGAAGCTTGTGGCTGGAGCCGGATACCTGGACCGATATGATGATCAAACGAAAGCGGATCAAGCTTGATCAGGTAATGAGAAGCACCCGGAAGATTCTGATGCAGGAATGCTCGAATCGGATCGCCAGAGGCTAGTCGCCCCATCGGAGGGAGATTAATGGATGTTTTACCTGCTGATTTTGGCGAGGCCTTTGACGCCGAGTTCACATCCGCGACAAAGGGGATGACTGCTCTTGAAATCCCTCTATTCAAACAACTGAGCACCACACTGAAGGCACTAAATGGACGTTTCGCCGTCGAGGAATACCATGGCGGGGCACATCAAGTCAGGTTTAATGGCGATGGAAAGCCGACCCGACTGCATGCCCGCTGCGAATTAAGTGATTTGGCCATCATTGTCTTTTCTCGTAGCCTTCCATTTGTCAGGCTGACTTACCTACAAGCAAAAGCTGAACGCCAACCCGTTGATGTGAATGGCCCTCCTGTGTTCTGGGCTAATCTTGAGCAGTGGTACCTTCTATCTAAGCGACCCAGTATCAACGGCGTAGGGGATTTCAACCCGCCGCAGGACCTACTCTCTAGCGCAGAACTCGCTTCCGTCGGTTCTTTTTTATTCTTTTACAGGGACGGCACAAGGGGCTACCAATCCTACTACGCTGCGGCGGACTACCTTGCACCTGTTCGGCTTTACCCGCACAAATACGGCAGACTTCAAGTTGCTGGTCCTCCTGCCACGCGAAAGGTCAAGGGGTACGATGAGTGTGCGGCCGCTCAGGGAAACAAGGACTTTGCTTCGGCTCTTTATTGCATGCGGGTTGGCACACCAATCCCGTTAGCTCCTTCGTCCGCGCAGGGTGTTACTAGGAATTGGTTCTATGCGGCTCTGCGGCAACTCATCGCCAACAATGCCGGTCGGGATGCCGCACCCCAACTTGCAGGCCAGCTCTTGCAGCGACTTGATCCACCTGGGATTTCTCAAGAAGGATCGTCGTCGTTTGGTGCGAGCTGCGTCTTCGTCATCAGGTCGGACCACGACTTTTGGCCCTGTTGACATTCTCACGCATAGCCGCGATCCCAACAGCAGAGGTGTATATTTTACACCCGTTCCGAGACCACAGTGACCAGTTCAATCGGCTGGTACATTCATTCGTCACCACCGTGAAGTCCTGATTCTGCCGGTCTGGGCGAGCCGTCCCTCAACCCCAACTGCCGGGGTGTGAAAAAGATGCTGGGCATGAAGGGTTCGATTGACAAGTTGTTGTATAATGGAGTTGCGCAACTAAAAGCCTGTAAAGCAAAGCGTCCCTGTGGGACCAGAAATAGAATGGGCAGATAACGCGCAGGACTGACATAATCGCCCGAAATGGCATGTTACACGGGCGCGAGTTAGGACGCTCCGGCACCTCTGTGAGAGGCGCAGAAATACACGGGCCCTGTTGGGGGGATAGACAAAGCGCACTCGATAATCAACACTGCGAGGGACGGCGATAGGACCGAAAGGCAGCCGTGACCGTCGGTGCCCGCAAGGGCAGAGTACCGGTTCCGTGGGTGTACAGGCCGACCGCCACCCGCCATGCCAAGGCAGAACCGGAAAAGTCGACGAGGTGAAGCATACGAGCGTACCGCTGATGGCACGCTGAAGCAAACGCCGAGGAGACCGCTCTTTCCGCAATGGGGGAGTTGTCTCCTTGGCTCGCACCAAGCCCCCGCTGGATTTGGCTGACTGGCTGCTGAATGGCAAAACTGACGATACAGTGATCAACAAGATGCTATTCGGGTTGGATACTTGTTTTCTAGATTAAATTCTTTGTTACACGAGATTACCGACACTCGAAAAGGGGTACAGTTCGTAAGGGGGACACCTCTGGGGATATCCCCTCATGGCTGGCAAGACAGTGATCTTGGCGTATTTGTTTTCAATTCTTTCGCTGGTGCATTTCAGGTTGGACACTGATTATTGGACATCAGCTGAACCTGAACAGCCGAACCGCTTATCCTCCGTTTAACCGCGATGCGATGGGCTTTGGGTGGCGACCTTCTTCATGTATTCGCAAAGCTCGCAGTTCGATGATGGCAAGGGCTGCGAATCCAACAGCAGCGTTTTTTTGATTTTCAGAAGGGCTGGCTCGATCCACTCGGTATTGCCGTAGTGCTCAATCAACTGTAAATCGAAAAGCAGCTTGGCGTCGAAAGAGGGGCGATCCATTTTGCCCACAGCGTACACAATATACGCCCTCTGTGACACCGTAAAGCCGTTGCCCCGCAGCAGGAACTGGTAGAATTCCAGTTGCCTTTTGTATCCTTGGCGGTACTCGGCATCAAGGGTCTGCAGATCATCCTTTGCGGAGGCTGTCCCCTTGTAGTCCACAACGAACAGTTCCCCTGACGGGGCAACCCACAGATCGTCTACAGCGCCATACAGCATAAAGTTGGTCGGCTTGTGGTGAAGGCGGATGCCCTTGAAGTTGCTCCGCCAGGTTGCCAGATCTGGATGGCTGAACGGAACAGCGTCAATCCCGTGCTCCGCCATGAGGGGATGGGCGTTGGCCTGTGCTCTGTAGATGTCGAACTCCGCCTTGAGAAGCGCATCCACGGCCCTGTTGAGCATCATGCTGGGCAATCCGGGCTGGGTGATGCCAAGGCGGCGATCCAGATAAAAGCAACGGGGACAGGTTATCCAGGATTCGACCTTTGCACGGCTCAACGGAAAGGGTTCTGTGCTCGTCGGGTCGAACAGGACTTTGCGGGACTTGCGGGCTGGCATAGAGCCTCCTCGGTGGTTGCCAGCGGTTTGCCGGAGGAGTGCATTGAAGTCCAGCGGCGGTTTCACTACTGGGGGAAGGAGTCCATCGAATAACCTCTATGATGTCCAGTCTTCCGCTATCGTCTTCCAATCAACGGGCCGTGATTCAACGCTAGTCCAGACATCCCAAAACTTCGGGTCGGCGGAGTGTGGTCGGTGCTCCGTGGGCAGTTCAGCAATCTCAACGAGCACTGGAACAGCCGTTGCCCAGCCGAGAAGAATCGCTTGTCGTGCCGGAAGACTCGGAAGTTCACGAAGAAGTCCGCCGAGATTGTCGGGGACCAGTCTGCTCACCAATTCCTGGTCTCGGTCATTGACGATCCGATGAAGGATGAAGGTATTGCACTGAGCGAGTACAGTGGCGGATAGTTCAGACGGCCTTTGGGAAGACAGGACGAGACCGAGACCGAACTTCCGACCTTCCCGCGCGATCCTTTCGAATGTTTGGCGGCACATTTGGGCAGGCGATATTGTGGCCTGTTCTTCTTCCCCACTCCGACGAACGAAGGTATGAGCCTCCTCCAAGACGAGGACGGTGGGAAGTTCCACGGTATTCAGTTTGCGGTACCGCTGTGTTGCCTCAAACACAATCCTGGCAACCACTGCTATGACGACATGAATCACGTCGGCAGGGACGAGAGACAAATCGAGAATAGCGATCTGTCCAGTTGTTGCGGAATTCACCCCCACATAATCTTCCAGCCATTTCTCAAACGCTATCGAATGAGCGGGCATTACAATAGGTCCTAAGCGGCGGTCAGCCAGCATCATTCGGACCCTCATTGCTAAAGTGGCGACGAACTGTGCCACGTTTCCACCTCCAACATCGCCCGCGAGCTGTTCCAAATGATCGGCCATCTGGCTCACATCAAACTGAACTGGGGCGTCTTCGTTAGGCGGAACTGACTTCGTGCCCGCTGGCAGTTCGGCCAAAACAACATCGATACGGTTCACAACTGCCAGCACATCCGTCTCACTGAAGTCGTTGTATCCGGAATTTGTTGCCGAATTCCATGCATGAGAGTTGGCTCTGGTTTTCGCTTCGCCAGCCAGTTCGCCCAATGCTTTCTTCAAGCCAGCATCAGTCGCCGTTTCGTATCGAGAGGCGTCTGTTTCGATGTTTCGAATGATCGCCCCGCAGTTACGATTGGCGGGAAAGTTAGCATAGCCTGATGCGCCTTGTGCAATCAATTGTGCAAGGCGTGCTCTGTAGGAGCGAAAGAGTCGGCTGACTTGAGCAACAACAGGCTCGCGTATTGCGGCTCCAGCACGTAGATCCCTCAAAGCCTGTAGAAGAATGGGTCTTTGTGCTCCTGGAGCTGCAGCCGCAAACGACGACCATTCATTACTGTTCCACATCCAAGCTGGCAGCGATAGTTCCTGGCACTCTGCAACAACGGGGGGAACTTGGAACACTCTGACAGAAGGGCTCAGATCGCTGAAAGTCCGGGTATACTCCCCGTTCGGGTCAAGGATGATAAACCGTGCATTAGCCGGTCCAACCAGACCTGCGGCAGCCCTTTCGCCCTCCGCTGCCTTCAAAGACCAACGGATCAGCCCAGCAACGGTACAGGACTTCCCGCTGCCTGTATTGCCAAGGACAGCCAGATGACGCCCGAAAATCTTGTCGGGATCGACAGAAACGGTTGCGTTGCTAGCTAACGGCGATATTCCTATCGTGACCCGACGATCAGCACCTTCCGACTCTACGATGGATCGAAGCTGATCGGAAGTTGGCAGAAGCACAGGGTCGCCAACTGATGGAAAGACTGCGACGCCCCGCTCCAACCGGTAACGAACCTGCTGTTTGCCTTTGGCCTTGGCGTGGCTTAATGTCCCAAGCGGCACCAGCGACATCTTCCGTAGTGGGTAAGGAAGGTCTATTAGGCCAAAATCCTTCAACCCCGTCCGTTTAGGGAAACTGGACGGTTCGACTCCGAGCCAAGCTACCAGTGCCACGACCGCTCCGGCTTCATTGGGAATCAGAACATAGGAGTTGATCCTCGGGAATCCAATCGGCACACCAGTATTCAGGGCTGTAGCTTGGGGGGCGTCCAACTCAAGAAGGACCTTGATCTGGTCGGGCGACACATATTCAACCGTGCCGACCGTCAGTGCTGCAATCCGCTCAATAGGCGTTGTCATTGTGCTTTCGCCCCTGTGACGTTTTCGTTGCCCGTCGCATTCGACTCGCCGTACTTCAGTCCCCTTCGCTCAAGCAATTCGGCTTTCCGATAGGTTATGAGGTCGATCGCAGGCTTCGGGAGGTAGTGCTCGACCAGCATGGGCAGTGAACCAAAATGGTTCCCAATGAGCAGGGATATTTGGGCGTCTCGGGCAATGGTCTGGCAGAAGCGCTCAATTCTCCCGGCAGGATCATCATAGGAGATGATTACAAGATGCGTCGAGGGGATGGTGAGCATGTCGCGGATGCCGCGGTTTATATGATCGTCTCCAAATCCATAGCCGTAGGTGACAAGGACAGAGTTCGGGCGACACACTGCAGCGGCAAAATCACGGAAGATGTCCGCATAGGGGTATTCTGACGTCTCCATGTCCTTTGCCGGATTTGGGTAGATGATGGCTTGAGAATTGTTTTTTGCTGGCAAGCATGATGTATCAGCAGCAACCCCAAAGGGAATAGCATAGCGCCTCACCGACCCATTCTGAAAATGCCAATCCACCGAACCATGCAGTTTGAATAGCTTGATCACGCCTTCAAGGAAACGTGGTTCTCCCCGTATGCCGGGAGGGTTGTAGTGCATGTCGATGTCAAGACGGGACGACCTGTATATCGGGGATAGCCCCCCAACGAAGCGGTCGATCACATGCAGCCCCACCAGATCACAGCCATGCTCGATAAGGCGGTCGTAGTTCGTCGTGAAAAGGTTGAGGCGGTCCCGTGATGCGGCACGACTGGCGAAGCTTAGAAGAAACGACTCTAGAAGATTCCTGCCAAGGTTGCCTTTTTCATCCCCTTGCTCCATCGCTTCCTTGATAGCCTTCTCCGCTCCAAGGATTGACTTCATTAGGTTGTCAAGAACTGTGCCTAAGTTTGCTTCCCATTCCTCTGCTCGTCTGTCCTTGAGAATCGTCAACCCTGCTATCAATGCGTTAATCGCTCTTATCTGATCCTCTACATTTGGTTTGCCGCGGGCCATCTTTGCTACTGTATTGTTGGCATATTCATTCAGTTCTGCTTCAAGGTCACACCTAAATGCCGCCAAGTCCATACTCGCCGGTGTCGCCCCCACAGCATTTGCCACGGCCGTGGTTAGTCCTGTGCCTGTAAGCAAGGAAAAGTGTTCACTCTGAAACACCGCCGTAAGCCAAGGTTCAATCTCCCTCCGTTTCGCCTCGGGATCATCGGGCGGCATTTCCGACTCTTGCAGCGTCTTTCCCACTCGGTATACATGAGGCTTCCAGGTAGACATAATGCACCTCACCTTACGACATGCGACGGGACGTTCCCGACGGTTATTGACCGCCATGGCGTGAACTGTAAACCCTTCGCCGTCTTGTGTCCAGAGTCGCAAGCTACAACGTGCAGTGCTTCCGCCATTTGGCTATCATGGTTGGCATGGGCATGGAGCCAAAGACAGGGAATGCCGGAGCGGATGCGGACGGGGCCAACATCCAAATATGCCCGTTCTGCAAAAAACAAGTGGTAATCGACCAAATGAAACCCCGAAAGCACCTGCGATGCCCACGTTGCACATGTCGTTTTCCTGTATTGGAGCCTGCGGGCACTGGCAAATGTGCCCATTGCGGTGTCCCCATTGCCGCCCCCAGATGGATAGTCGGTCGAGACGTATACTGCCCTGACTGCAAGGGTAGTCTGCTGCTCAAGTGGGAGGAAGATGGTGGGCCAAGCGATGCGTGACCGGTTCTTTTACTTGAAGTAAAAACTCAATGTGATTGGCTACGATATATGCCCTCGGCGAATGGCATCACTCGGCAATGGGTTTGTCCTTGACTGTCTCCTCCGGCGTCAACTGATCACGGATGCCCTTGCAGGCTGGGAACTTCGGGCATCCCCAGAACTTGCCGCCATCGGAACGCCTCGTCCGCATCACCATCCCGCTACCGCACCGTGGGCAAGCAGGTGTTCCGTCTGTGACGCACAACTGCTGCCTGTTGCGGCGTAGGTTGGTCACATGCTCTGATTTCTGTTTGTCAGTGACCGTGCCCGCCCATTGCTGGATGCCGCTGGTGATCTTTACCACCTGCTCGTCCCCAAGGATCGGCGTCTGGAAGCCCTTGATGTATCGCACGAAGTCACGGACATATACGACATTGGGCGGCATGGCGGTCTTGAAGGTGCAGTCGCCAGCGAACACCACTAACGAATGAAAATGTCTTTCGGGAACGCCAGTCAGTTCCGCCAGCGTCTTCGTATGCTTGTAGTTCTGGCGGAGCGGATTCTGAAACCGATCCTTCCGCCTGAAGTTCATTTGCGTCCATTGTGCATCCCGCT
>Ga0364920_10315_pt2 | contig 9808 bp, 11 predicted proteins | sample SorcelJu500001C8_FD_206961 | JGI IMG/M metagenome (GOLD analysis project Ga0364920, IMG submission 206961) | Enriched cells from Trout Bog Lake Hypolimnion, Wisconsin, USA - BchlTB.June20.5000.01.C8 | ecosystem: Environmental > Aquatic > Freshwater > Lake > Hypolimnion/Profundal zone | place: USA...
GGTATTCAGGTACGCGATTGCATGCGGTAGCGGCGCGCGGGCCGCCGTTATAGATGTTTCCTTCATCGTAGTCGACACCGCCAGAATCGTAGCGTTTCACAAGTGGCATCAATTCACTTGCACTGCTAATTGAGAAAATATCGGTTCCGGAATACTTCGAGAGTCCTTCGATATAGCGCGTGTATTCCACTGTCGTTTTTTCTTGCTTGCCTGACTCAATCATAAAGTCATGAAATTGCTTCCGCACGTCCAATGCATTCTCCTTGCCCTTGGTTCTACCAATTTATTTAGACGCCGACCGCAAAGACGGCGAATGTTTGACCTGCCGACCAGCCTAGCATAGCCCTTTGCTTGCCCCGGTAGTGGGGGTGGGATTGACGTTGTTTTTCGTACTCCATCAGTAGGCCTCATTAACTGGTGAATCGAATGCCCTATTTTGGGCATATCTTTATTGGAGATTCAGGTATACGCTCAATTGCTATTTGATTTTAATGCCAGCGAGACTTGAACTCCATCATGATAAGAACGCCATGAAACGTTCTTAATGGCGGTAGGCACGGCACTTTCACCTCAAAGTCATCATGATCGAAAGAAAACTGGGATGAAATTCTTATTCTTAAAGCTCCTCAGCTTCAACGCCTTCGCGCAGGACCCACTGGGCCGCGTTTACTCCATGGCCTACCAGGCCAAAGAGCGCATGGTCGACAAACACCTGCCGATCATCAAGGCAGTAGTGAACATCGACAAGGCTCTGAAAGAGCCGGCGACCTTCGAGCTCGTGACTGGCGGTGAGTGCCGTATCATGATCAACCCGAAATACGCGCTGTCAGCGACGGACGACGAGCTGGCCTTCGTGATCTCGGTGCAGTATGCGCACTGTCTATATAAAGACCCGCATGACGTCATCAGTGAGAGTGATGCCTGGTACCGTGTGTACCGCGCGGATACGTTTGCGAATGCTCTGTTCAGTAACGTCGGCCTCAAAGCCTCGTGTCTAAACGAGCCGGACTCACCGTCACGGCCGAGCTGCGCTAGACGGTTCGCCGCACGCAATGGTAGCGTTCCGACGTACCGTGCCGACGAGAGGAGTGTAGGGTGATCCAAATAAATTTGTTTATGTGTTGGGTAAAAGGTTCTTTTTAAACCGTTCGTCAGCCACTGGATCATTTCAATGCGTATCGCCGTCATTATTTTACTAACAGGCCTAACAGCGACAAATTCATTCGCGCAGGTTATTAAATGCACCGATCCCAAAACAAAACAGGTCACATACACCGATAACACATGTCCTGCCTCAACGGAAGTGAAACAAATTGAATCGCGACAATCAGACGTATATAAGATGAATGAGGCTATCAGAGCGGGTGAGGCTAAAGAGCGAATTGCGCAAGGATTTCAGCGTGAAGCGGAAGTTACTGCGAATCATGATGTGGCTCCTCAGACCTATTACGGTGGAAGTTCAAATAATTCCGGATCCTTCGAATGTGGTATCGCGAAACAAGCGTTGGGCGTTGAGCAAAGCCATCTACGACAGAATAATTCAGTGATTGCTTCGAAAAGAGAAGATGCAGAAGTGGCCTGTCTGGGTTCGGACACGCACGTTCAGTTAGAGAATGCGCGTGCGGCAAAGAAAATGAACGCCCATGTTGTTGCTGCGCCATCTGTAATTACTTCATGTGATGCAGCTGGGTGCTGGGGTAGTAACGGTATCCGCTACAATGCCACAGGCCCAAATATGTTCAATTCGAATGGAAAGACCTGCCAGCAGGTTGGCAATATGATGCAGTGCAATTGACCCGCAAAGTTATTATTTTTTCGACTCAATCAGTTTTAAATTGAGTAAATGCACTGACCAAATAATGATGAGATAACACATAACCTGTGCGATAGAAAATTAAAATATGAATCAACCCAGGACCCATTACGACAACTTACAAATCGCCAAAAGTGCTAGCGATACGGTGATTCGTGCTGCTTACAAGGCACTTTCACAGAAGTTTCATCCAGATAAAAATCCTGAAGATTTAAAAATATCTGAGGCTAGGATGAAAATCATTAATGAAGCTTATTGGGTGCTGTCTGACCCAATTCGAAGGTCCGATCATGATGAATGGATAAAACGCGTTGAGGAAGAATTGAGTGCTGCTCGGCCTACGATTAATGACTTTGAAAATGCAAATAACGGTGCGACTTCTGGAGAATTTGAGAATGATTCCAAAAATTACTTTAGCCATAAAGCGAATGAGAGGAAATTCCATTCAGAGAATTCCAAGCCTGTTCAAGCCGAACATCCAGGACAGAGTTCCAAAAATTATTCTGGCGTAGTCGCGCTGACCTTGCTTGTCGGATCTGCCATCTTTGCAGCACTAACGCCGAAGAATGAGCGGCCGGCTGTCCAACCAACTGTTTCTTACCCAGTTCCACCGCGGGCAGCTGAGGTACCAAATCTTGCTCCGCCATCCTACAGTCCGCCAACAATAGAATCGACAGTAGCACCACAGATCAAATCGAGTCCACCACCTAGTTTAAAAAATCCGACCTTGAACAGCCTGAACCAGATAGCAGATTCTGATCGTCAGACTGTAACCGAAGCTTGTAACCATTATCAGTTCAATCAAAAATCAGCCGCTTACAGGGAGTGTGTCAGCGAACAGATTGATATCCTGCGGCCGATAAATGATCGGGTGGACGTAACATTGATTCAACACATAGATCAGGCTGCGACCGAGTCGATCTGCAGCAGTAATAAGTTCGTCAGCGATCCTATCACCTTTCGGAACTGCATCAAAAATCATGCAATTCGTCTTCTGAACAATCCAAACTATGTTCGAGCAATCAATTAATTTCACATTTTTTCGCTTTCATGAACCCATTTAAAAATCGTAACAATAGGTCAGCGGCCATGCGGAAAAGTGTTGGACTGAACCAGTAGAAAATATGAGGAACACAATGGGAATTTTTAGCTGGTCCAAAGACTTATTAGATGAAACAAACGACGATGCCCGCAGCGCGATATTGCGGGATCATCTGAAGGAAACGCTTCAGATCATGATGAGAATGCTAGAAAAAAATCTAACGAGATTCTCCTTCGTTTTGTTTCAAAACGTGCAGCGCTTCAAACCAATATAAATCATGACTACATTGCAGGACCTCAAGCCGACCAAAAAACAGACAGTCACTGAAATAACGCAGCGACTTGGCATATCAATGAAATCGCAATACGACTGGTGTTTCAGCGATTCGAAAAATGGACCGCATCTTCTTAATGTTTGGCATGACAATCTGATTGAAGAAGAGGGAGAGATTTATTTCATCGATGATTCTGCAGAGTGGGCCGATAGTAATCGTGAAACTGCTGTCTCAGTGCAAATTAATCGTGCAAGTGCAGTAACGTCACTAATCTTGACGGCCTATTATACAAAGCAACCTTTGCATGTAGCCATACTTAGCGGAGTTCGAAAACTAATTAATTTACGAGAGACTAGTGAGGCCCGTCAGAGAGAGTTGGACGACGTCCTGTGGTATCCGCATCACAAGGGGGATGAAGGACGCATTCGTGTAATTCGAGGTAAACCACAACCTGCTGACTTTGACCCAAATGCAGAGCTACTTCAAAACATCGAGGTCAAACCGTACCTAGAATTGGTGCTACCAAAGAGGATTGACCGAAAAGGAACCGCAACATTTGAACGTGATTCCGAAGTAATAAAGTTGGCGAAACTTCGGGCAGCCGACGGTTGTTGCGAGTTGTGCGGACAAGAAGGTTTCAGAACTGCTAATGGCGGATATTATCTTGAAGGACACCATGTTATTCCATTGAACTGCGGTGGTATTGATGATGTTCGCAATGTCGTAGCTATTTGTGCGGATGACCACCGCAGAGCGCACTATGGGGATGATCGGCATGCTATTCGAGAAAGGATGATTTGGGAAATACTCGATAAGAAGTATCCGGAAGATGCAGATTTCTTCGAAATATTGGACACAAAATCTCGCGAGATAACTCGGAATGATTCAGCAGAGCGGAAGCTCGAAGATAACAAAGTCGAGACCTAATCTTTTAGGCCCAAGAAAGGTTAGATGTATCGGAAAAGTTTGTCACACCAGACTTAAAGAGACTTTGGCGCTTTACCGATTTCCATCCCCCCGTGACCGTGAAGGCACGTTCAAACCACAAATCATTACCAAGCACCAAACACGCTGGACTGGCTTTGACGACAAGATTCTGTCCCTGTATGTAAAGCCTCAATTGAGCTTGACTTTAGAAACCTGATTAGAAGTAACGGGACAAATACTTTTCACCGGCATTATCAAAATGAAGCCAAACATCAACTATTGGCTTGTAACTATGGTGAAGATTTTCAAGACCTGTTTCAAATCGCCGACGTATTGTGTTTTCAGGAATGTCATGTCCACCATGACGGACTATTTTGGCTGCTCGCGAAATTGCTGTTTCGACGTCGGGCAATTCCAAAAAAATTAAATTAACGTGGCAACCCAATTTTTGCCGGCGGGGTATCGCGCGACGATACCAGGTTACTTACTACGCCGCGCGGTATAGCTTTACCGGTGGCGGCGCAGATTGCCTTGGGTTCTGGCGGAACCGATTGCGATGGCTGCTATTCTTTGCAGATCACCGCAGTCAGTTTTTTCAGAAGCTATGTTGGATCCATCAGGCTGAAAACTCTAATTAATAATGAGTGACACTAACCAGACTGTCCGCAGTGACGGCGGGCTGTTGTACCCAATTTACGCCATCGTGTGAGGTCAGAATTTTTCCTGCCGTGCCAACGATAACAAACAGTCCGTTTTTATTTTCGGTTGCCGCCAGCAAATTGTTATTGACACTGGAGACCTGCTCGTACCAGTTTATCCCGTCCGATGAAGTGAGAATCAATCCACTATTCCCAACGGCGACAAACATGCCTGCGCTATTTACAGTCAATCCGTTGATTGCCGTGGTTGACATTGGTCTCCACGACCACGTAATTCCATCCGATGACGTAATGAAAAATCCGGGTCCGTCAAAAGTTGAGTTACTGCCGCCAGCAATAAATAACCCATTTTCATCGACAGTTATCCCTCTTAAATCTTTGTCCGTGGAAGAAAATTGACTGGTCCAGCTTATTCCATCCGGTGAAGTTAGAACCGTTCCTGATCTGCCGACAGCAACAAATAATCCAGCGTGATTTACCGCGACCGCACTTAAAGTAGGGGTAAAGGGGGTGCCTGATCGCCGAACCGTCCAGCTGGTTCCGTTCGTTGACGACAGAATGGTTCCAGTGGTGGCAACTGCAACAAAAACGCCGGCGCCATTCACAGCAAGTCCGCGCACAGTCTCCAACGTGCCAGAGGGCCGCGGTATCCAGTTCACCCCGTCCAGCGAGGTCGCAAACACGCCATTGCCACCAGCAACAAACAGTCCGGCACTGCTCACCGTTATTGCATTAAGTGGAAGTGTGGTGCCGGAGAATTGACTGGTCCAATTTGCACCGTCAGGTGAAGTGACTATAGTCGTACCGTTATCATTTTCGGTATTGCTGACGGCAATAAATTGGCTGGCTTCGTTTCTATTTGTGGGCCACGCGAAGGCAAAATCGCTGAATACGATAATGTTTAAAAAAGCGATGATCGATAGTTTGAAAAAATGTTTGATGGATTTGTTCATTTAAGTTCTCCAAAAAATTAACGAAATAGCTGGCATAAGGCGATGTATAACCTCAGTTTCTTCAACTAAAACGATTCAATCTAAAAAATGGGGATTCAGATCTTTACACCGAACCAAAACTGGAGGGGCTGCCAAATAGATAGGGCTGATATCAGATGGTCCCGCTTCACCTGTCGAACCAAACTCCTGCGCTATTTGCCAAAGGGATTCAGGTGCAGCCCATTTCTGGCGTCCGTCGTGGAATGAACGGACTCGTCGCGATCTGACTTTGAGGTTGGGTTCATCGCTGGTGCAGTCGATTGCCTTGCCAGGTACTGTTGACTTCCAGGGCCTTTACACACCACTGCATACAGCGTTCCTGCACCGATTGTTTGATCCGTTTCATTGGTAATGTCGGTACCTCCCAATTTTTCGCAGTATTGTCGATTCAGTTTGTTGGCCTCTGGAGTTTGCCGGCCTGCCTTGATTGTCATTGAACCATCTGGATTTTTAATGGCATTTTTCAGCAGATCAACTCCTGGCGGAAGCGAATTGTAGCCGGGCGTGGTGCCTGCGGAGTGCAACGCATTGGCGTCAGGGGTGGCCGCTGCTGAAAGGGTTTGAGCCATTAGATTTGAGCCCGCCGTACTCAATAACAAAGTGGCCAGCAAGATAGTTGTCTTTTTCATTCCATGCTCCTAAAAAATTAATCAAAGAGTTGTCCGTCAATTTTTTAGTTCAACCAACGTTAAACATCGAACTTAACTGCCAGACGCATGGATAGTAGTTAATGCTATTTTATATAGCAAATTGATTAACCTTTTGAGGATAAAATGTTTTCTGGGCAAATATTGTGGGAGTGTGTGCAACCATCTGATTTTTCTGCCGGGTTGCACTTCAGCAGAAAGCACGCAGTCGAAATTGGCCGTGATCAGAACAGGGAAACCGGTACTGCCGGACGTTATGCGTGTTTCAATCGATGCCATCGTCATCAACGGGTTCCGGGACTGGCAATCTGGCGCTACGGATCCGAATCCAATACTTATTCCCGGTTCAGGTCGGCGACTTCTTGGTCCGATACTCCATTTGCGCGCGCGACAGGCCCAGCAGGGTCGCAGCCTTGCTGATATTTCCATTGGCCGATTTCATCGCCGCACGCAGCATGGCGGTTTCAATATCCTGCATCGACACTTCCCGATTTTCGATGATGCCGGCGGCCCAGGCGCCAAGCCTGCTTTCGTCGGGCGCCTCCCCGGGTGCCGCTTCCGGCAGGGCGGGCAACAGGGCGCCCAGTTCGCTCAGTCCCAGCAGGGTAGTTGCATTTGCCGGGCCTTCATCGACGCTGAACAGATGCGGAATATCGATTGCGCCACCTTCCTCGGCCAGTATGATGCCGCGTTCCAGCACATTTTCAAGTTCCCGGATATTGCCGGGCCACTGGTGTGTCAACAGTGCCTGCATGGCGCGGTTGGTGAAGCCGGATATGCGTCGGCCGTGCAGCGCGCACAGGCGTTCCAGCAGGCTTTCGAGCAACAGCGGAATATCGGCGCGTCGTTCGCGCAAAGGGGGAATCAGGATCGGGAATACATTGAGGCGATAGTAAAGGTCTTTGCGAAATCGCCCCTGTTCAATCGCTTGCAGAAGGTTTTCGTTGGTGGCAGCCACGACGCGCACATCGACCTTGCGTGTCTTGTTGCTGCCCAGATGTTCCAGTTCGCCACCCTGCAATACGCGCAACAGTTTGGCCTGCGCAGTCAAACTCAGCAGTGCAACTTCGTCCAGGAACAGGGTGCCGCCGTCTGCGGCTTCAAATCGTCCGCTGCGTGATTCGGTCACGCCGGTGTATGCGCCCTTGTCGACGCCGAACAGTTCGGACTCCATCAGTTGTTCCGGTATGGCAGAACAGTTCAGCTGGATGAAGGGCTTGTCGGCGCGCGTGCTTTTCTTGTGTACTTCGGCCGCAAACATGCTTTTTCCCACGCCGCTTTCTCCCAGAAGCAGCACGGTTGCACGGGTTGTGGCGACGCGGTTGATGCGATGGATCACGCCAAAAAATCCGGCCGATGCGCCAATCGCGTCGAACTGAGCCGACTTTGTTCTGCCTGCAGCCATGAGTGCGACGGCACCGGTTTTTTCCGGCCCGGCCGATTCCGGTGCCGCCAGTTCCATGCGCTGGCGCATGGGCCTGGCCTGCAGGTATTGGAGATCAAGTTCCGGGTCGTCCCAGTCCTCCACGGGTTTACCTATGGCTTTACAATTCTTGCCGCCGGACGAGGTGCATTCGATTTCCCGGAACAGTATGCGCTTGCCCATGAAGGCAGTGCTGTAACCGCTGGCGTAGCCGGTCTGCATCCAGCACGCCGGTTCGTTGCCGACGCCATAGTTTGCTATGTGCGACTCATCTTCCGATGAATCCTTCCACAAGACTTCGCAATAAAAGTGCCCCTTGGCGCTGTCCATTTCCAGCCGCAGCAGTTCAACCTGCACGACGCCTTCCAGTCCATGCATTTGCGGTCCGACCATGAACATGTCGATCAGGCTGGCCTCGGGGCGCACCTTGCGCGCCAGGGCCGCGTCTTTGGATCCTGCGAGATAGCCCATGCGGGTGAGCAGGCCCCGGGCAGACTCGATGCCGAGCGATTCAATTAATTCCTGGCGCAGGGCTCCGAGCGCCTCGGTGCGCAACAGAATCATGCGGCTGTCGTCGAGCCAGATGCGTCCTTCGGCCGGATTGAAATGCAGTCGCGCAGCAAGATCGCGCATATCCGGAAAGCCTTTGTATTGCATCCCGTCGGGAATGTCGATGCGCAAGTCATTTTTCGGACAGCGGCTTTTTATGACGCCATATTTTTTCTTCAGTTCCATTTTGTCTCTTCCCTTGCTCTCCCGTGTTTTGTCTGAAATCCGACACACCTTTTTTGGGGGCATTTAATCTTTTGATGAAAATACTGGTCCCGATTTTTTCCTGAATTGATGAAAAATTCAGGTCCGAAAGGGAATTACGCAGATGCAGCAAATATCATTCCCAAATACCTGATATCACGCAAACTCATAATGGAATAGCGGTTATTGCGCTGCGCCAAACCATCACATTTTTCAACATGGCGCGTTATTTGCTGTAAGCCATGCAAGAAGAAAATTTTCTTGAAACGTGAATGAATACTGGGACGACAAATGACGCAAGTCAATACAAATAAGCGATGGGTACAGGTTTTGTCTGAAACCGCTAACGGATTTATCGAGTTCAAATTTTTTGTTGGCGACGTTGATCTGTGCGTCGAACTGATTCTCCCGAGAGCAGCGTTCAAGGAATTTTGCGACATGAATAATGTCACCTCGGAATCGTTTAACGGCCTCACTCGCATCAAATAAATTCAAATAAATTTAACAGGAGAACCTGCATGCAAGTCGATATCAAAAGCATTAACATCAAACCGCTGCGCAACACCTTCGACCAGGTCGCGCGCTTCACCGGAAATGATAAATCTGCCTCGCGGTATCTGGAAGCGACCATAGGCATACAGTCGGAAGTGAATTTTCACTACCAGCCGCTGTGGTCCAAAAACCGCGCCATTTTTGATAAGCGCAATACGGCCGTCGTGATGAACGACTGGTATCGCCTGCTTGATCCCCGCCAGTATTATTACGGTGCCTGGACCATTGCCCGCAGCAGGCAGCAGGACGGCGCCGAGCGCAACTTTGCCTTTGTCGAAAAGCGCGGCCTGCTGGAAAACATCCCGGCTGACCTGCGCAGCAAAATCGATTTCCTGCTGCTGCCTTTGCGCCATGTCGAATATGGCGCCAATCTCAACAATACTTACATGTCGGCCTACGGCTACGGCGTATCGATCACCCAGGCCACGATGATGTGCGCCATGGACAGGCTCGGCATTGCGCAGTACATCACGCGCATAGGCTTGATGCTCGACAACGGCGACACCACAGCGCTGAAAAAGGCCAAGTCGGTATGGCATGACGATCCGGCCTGGCAGGACATGCGCAAACTGGTTGAAGACATGCTGGTCACCAAAGACTGGTTCGAGCTGTTCGTCGCACAGAACGTGGTGCTGGACGGTTTGCTGTATCCGCTGGTGTACCAGTCGTTTGGAGCGCTTCAGAATGACCGAGGTCAAACCGGCTTTGCCATGCTCACCGAATTCA